>Ga0307428_1000468_pt1 | contig 26108 bp, 24 predicted proteins | sample SalMarWE160240MG_FD_202161 | JGI IMG/M metagenome (GOLD analysis project Ga0307428, IMG submission 202161) | Salt marsh sediment microbial communities from the Plum Island Ecosystem LTER, Massachusetts, United States - WE1603-240 | ecosystem: Environmental > Aquatic > Marine > Intertidal zone >...
CGGGTTCGCGAAATTCTATAATGGAAAATCAAATAAATTATCTTAAGGATAGGTTAAATTTTACCGAATTAAAAATAGATATAGAACAGGTTTTTTCTAATAAAGATAGAATCTTAGATGATTATGCGGCGTATTCCGGAGTATCCGGACGGCAATTCCGAAGGCATCCGGACATTAAACAGGAACATCCAGACATCTTATCGATTCAATTTTTATTAACATTGTTCTTAATCAATAATTATCATTTAGTTCATATTAAATTGAAAGATCTGAAAGAATTTAATCTAAAAGCTTTACTCTTTTTTCCGATAAGGTTTTGTTCCATTATTGTATACCCTTAGTGACTGTTCGGCAACACCCTTTTAACCTATCGCTCATTAAATTGCCTGAATGGTCTTTTTTGCCAACACCTCCCGTATAGATTTTTTTGAGTCCAGAGGCAGAATATAGGCATTGTGGATTATCCGATCCATTATGGCATCTGTAACAAAAGAAGTTAATGGTTATGCAGGAAAATTATTAAGAGTTTTTCTTGATGAAAAGAAGACTAAAGAAGGAAATTTAAATTTTAATGATTTAAAAAAGTATATAGGTGGAGTAGGATATGGCGCTAAACTTTTATATGATGAAGTATTGGTAAAATGATTATGAGAAATTTAAATGATAATTTATTTCCAAAAATAATTAAGATAAAACAAAATTTCGATAGCTATAAAGTAAAAGATATTAATTTTGTTATTACCCAGGAAATGCTTAAAAAGAATATAAAGGCAAAAATAAAGCCAGGCATGTCTATTGCTGTGGGAGTAGGCAGCAGAGGTATTGCTAATTTACTTGAAATTGTAAAGGATGTAATAGATGTAATTAAAGGATGTGGTGCTAATCCTTTTATAATACCAGCGATGGGAAGCCATGGAGGAGCAACCGAGGAAGGACAAAAAGAAATATTAGCTTCATATGGTATTACGGAAAATAATTTAGGTGTACCTATAAAATCGAATATGGAGGTAGTAGAAATTGCTAAATATAAAGGAAAAGTACCCATATACTTTGATAAAAACGCTTGTGGTGTAAATGGAGTTATTCCTATAAACAGAGTAAAGATACATACTGATTGGCGAGGAGAAGTTGAAAGTGGTCTTCTTAAAATGTTAGTGATTGGCTTTGGTAAACATAAAGGCGCAACTGAAATTCATTCTTTAGGGATGGAGAATTTTCATAAAATAATTCCAGAAGTAGGCTCAGTAATTATTAATAAAGTTCCAGTAATTTTTGGAGTTGCATGCATTGAAGATGCTTACGGTCAAACCGCAGAAATTAGGATCTTAATGCCGGAAGAGTTTTATTCTCAAGAAAAGGATATGTTAAAGAGATCTAAAGAAATTATGGCCAAAATTAATATACCGCAGATTGATGTGTTAGTAATAGATGAAATCGGGAAGGATATTAGCGGCGATGGGCTAGATCCAAATATTATAGGACGTTTTAGGGGAAAACAAAAAAATGATATAGAAAACCTTGATGTTAAGCAAATAGTAGTTTTAAAATTAAGCAAGAGGACTCATGGTAATGCAATCGGAATGGGTTATGCAGATATAATTACGAAAGAATTTTTTGATAGTATAGATTTTAAACCAACATATACAAATTCTATTACTACCGGAGATTTATTCGAAGTTAAAATTCCCTTAATTGCAAATTCTGATAAAGAGGCAATTGGTTTATCTTTAAATATTATTAAAAAAAATGCTTCTAATGTTAGACTGGTTAGAATAAAAAATACCTTAAAATTAGATGAAATTATTATATCCGAAGCTATTTTTAAAGAAATTGAGAATAAAGAGTTTTTTAAAATTGGCAGAAATATTATTAGAAAAATGAGATTTGATGAGGATGGCAGATTAATATAAATACAAAAAACTATGTTTAAGATATAGATTTTTTTTCTTTTAATAAGAGAAGATAAAAGAAAATGAATTTTAAATAAAAGATTAAAAATTTGGAAATAAAATATAAAATTTTACATTGCAAACTTTATTTTGTAAAATAGTATAAACGAAAGTATAATTTTCACCTACTAAAAAAAGGGGGAGATTTAATAATGGATAATAAAGTAGTTACTTTTAGTGAAATTATGTTAAGACTAACAATTCCTGACTTAAAATGAATTGTTAAGGCAGATTCTTTTGATGTAGTTTATGGTGGAGGCGAAGCAAACGTAGAAGTTTCTCTAATAAATTATGGTATTAAGGTGCTTTAAATAATATTAAACGAACTGGGTGGATACTATCAAATAAGAAATACTGAAGAACGTTTTTTATTCGAAATGCATGGAAATAATTTCTCCTAATTATAAATTGTAAAAATATGTTTCTATTAAATCCGTGAAAACATTTCAGGCCATTATCTTCGGATTGTCGAAAAAGGGAGGTGGTTAGAAGGAATATTATACAAAGCTAATACTGTTTTTTTAAATTTTCAAATAAAAAGGAGATAAAAAATGAAGTTATTAAAAGTTATTTTAAGGGCGGTTATTTTAGGTGTAATTTTGTTTGTATTTCTTTCCCCTGCTTTTGCCCAAGGGAGCCTAGTTGAAATTGAGTTCATTCAATGGTGGGAACCGGAACTCCCTGCTGGTTCATTGCGTGCAATCGTGGACGGGTTTGAAGCACAGAATCCTGGAATCAAAGTGAAGCTTATCAGTGGCCCTTTTTCAGCTATCTTTGACCAGATAGTAATTGGTGCTGCCACAGGTATGCTCAGTGATGTCGTCGGGCTTGATGGCACTTGGGTGAATGAACTTGCAAAACAGGATGCGATTGCTTCCTTGGACGGTCTGATTGCATCCACTAATTATGACACAAGTCAAGTAGCAGAAATAGTTAAGTTGGATAATAAAAGCTATATGTTCCCTGTAGCATCCTTTATTTATCCCCTCTTCATTAACCTTGATTTGTTCAAGGCGGCTGGAATTGAGAAGTTCCCCACAAATAGAAGCGAGTTCATTGCTGCTGCTAGAAAGCTTACAAATCCTACAAAGAATCAGTATGGGTGGGGTTTTGCGCTTTCCCTGGATTCTCCTTACACTATTAAGGATGATATTATGTCGCAGTTATGGGCTACCGGTAAAAGCATGATGAAGGATGGAAGACCTGATTTAACTAACTCTGATGTCGTTAGTCTTCTGAAATTCATCGACTCTATGTACCAGGAGGGTTTGATTTCCCCTGGATCTTTTGCGAAGAGGGAGCAGGATAGGGTAGAGGAGTTTGTCAACGGCCGTCTTGGTATGATGATTAGTCCACCGGCTCACATCAACATGATTCGTGATCGTAACCCAAATCTTAATTTCACTATCACTGATTTACCCGTTGCAGACGGTTATACTGGTCCACAAGGTCTTCAGTACGATGCATGGGGTATCGGTATCAGCGAGAGTAGCAAGCATAAAGAAGAAGCGTGGAAACTGGTTACTTACCTAATGAGTCCTGAAGTGAACAGCAATCTGGTTTCTCTCGCGAACGCACTTCCTGGAAACGTGCATGCTACTCCAGATTTTGTTATCGCCGATGAACTCCTTGGAAAATGTTTTGAGATGTTTCAGTCAAAATATCTTGTAAATGAATTTGTAGGACTTCCTGTCTCAGAGGAACTTATGAGAATTCTAATGACTGAGGTCCAACTCATGCTCGATGGCAAGCAGACTGTTGAACAAGCTCTAGCCAAGGCTCAAGCCAAGTGGGAAACTAAATTCTAATATATAGCATCATGAAAATTTTAGCGGCATGTCGTCGCTTATCATGCCGCTAAAATTTTCTACTATTTAGGATAGAATGCATACTTACAAAGAAAGAAGATTATCATGCAATTAATTTCGTATAAAACCCAGCGCACTCTTACGCCATATTTGTACTTGGTGCCAGCTATCGCCTTATTGGCGATGCTCACGTTGGTTCCCATAGTTGCAGTAATCCGGTATTCTTTGCTAGACAATGTCATCATGAACAAGACTCCTGTTTTTGTAGGGCTACAAAACTATAAGACTTTGCTTACGGATGAGATCTTCATAATCTCCTTAATTCACACATTGTACTTCACCATTATGAGTGTGATTTTCCACTTGCTTTTGGGTATGTTATTTGCTTTGATGTTAAATTCTCGTGTGGTCAAGCCCAGTGTAAAAGGTATTCTAAGAGTCTTCTACATAATGCCATGGGCATTTACTCCAGTCATCATAGCCATCATTTGGAGATTGTTGCTGGCTCCAAGCGGTGTGATTAACTATTTGCTACAAGCTTTAAAAATTATCGATAGCAATATCGCGTGGTTCTCATCTTTCTCCTTATCTCTACATACACTGACATTTGTAAACATCTGGGCTGGTTATCCCTTTTATATGGTTAGTCTACTCGCAGGTCTTCAAGGGATTCCAAAAACATTGTACGAAGCTGCTGCAATCGATGGAGCTAATGAAGTCCAATTATTTTTAAATATCACTATACCACAATTATTGCCAATCATCGTTAGTATTTTAATGCTTGACTTCATATGGACTATGCAAGTGTTTTCTCTTATTTGGATGACTACAGGAGGTGGCCCAGGACATGCAACGGAGATGGTGAGCACCTATACGTATAAGCTTGCTTTCAGTAGCTACAAGTTTTCTATGGCATCTACCAGTGCGATAATAATCCTTTTATTATCTATGAGTGTAGCATTCTTTTACATTAGACATCAGAAGGCGAGGGAATAAAATATGAAGAGTAAATCAATCAAACATAAAAGAATCATAATTATTTACGCAGGGCTGTTGATTGGTTTAGTGTACGCTGGATTTCCATTTCTATGGATGTTTTTCAGTTCACTTAAAACTAATACCGAAATCTTTTTGCTCCCCCCAAAACTACTCCCTGAGATATTCACTTTAAAGGCTTACCAAGCGGTTTTCAGTAGTCCGATGAAAGTCAGGTTTTTTCTCAATAGCTACCTTGTCGCCACAGTAGTCACACTTCTAACACTCTTAGTAGCAATTCTTGCTGGGTATAGTTTTAGTAGATATTCTTTCAAGTTTAAGAAGCCGCTGACCCTTTTTATCATAAGCACTCAAACGGTACCACTAATTACCCTTTTAATCCCATATTTTGGGCTGGTGGTTGCATTTAAAATGTATGACACATATTTTGCATTGATTTTTACCTATATGGTATTCACGTTGCCATATGCAATATTGATGATGACAGGCTATTTCAATACTTTGCCTAAAGAATTGGATGAAGCAGTGATGGTCGATGGAGGATCCACTTTTTATACACTATGGAGAGTTTTAGTTCCTCTTTCGGTTCCCGGTATTATAGCAACGGGGGTATATACTTTCCTTCTTGCTTGGAATGAGTTTTTATTCGCTTTAACCCTAACAAAATCAACAGAAATGCGTACCGTTCCTATCGGTATACACCTGCTTATGGGTCAACACGCGTATAAATGGAATGAGATGATGGCGATGAGCCTTTTGGGTTCGCTTCCAATTTTAATTATGTTTTTAATTGCTCAACGATATTTCCTCGCTGGAATGACAGCAGGGTCTGTAAAAACTTGATGCCTGCTTATGATGCAAGTGCTTATGTTCTCTAAAACTGTACCACTCTATTAATTGAAAAGTACACTATCATGAATATAATTTGCTCATTTTTGTGTTTATTAATATCCTTTTTTTATTGACCTGAATTAGTCTCTCCTGTTATACTCTCTATTAAGCGTTGATGGTGAGTTTTTCTGTATGTTTCTATGTTCGTCAATTTGTATGGAAGTGATTGAATATCATGGGTGAACACATCGTATTAGGTTTTGACAACAATATCGACTATGAAATCGTATGGAATTCATATGTTTTTGAACAGTTGATTACTACCTTTAGTATTAAAAAATCTGAGATATGTAATAAGAATCCTATCAATTCAGTTAGAGATCTTATAATTTCTATCCTTGGCTTTCTTAAAAATGGGACTGGCGGTGAACGCTTTGTAGCTATACCACAAATAATTGAGGATTTTGCAGTTCATTTTGAAAAAAAAATAACCATCGGAGGTACATCTGTCCGCGCAGCCGTTGCTATGAGGAAATTGGGATATACTTCAGCTCTTCATCTTGTGACTATAAACGATTATGTACGAAAACTCATTCCGCACGACAGTCCTTGGGTATGTAGTAGTCAAACTGAGCATTTTTATCCTCATCTTATTATCCAATTTAATAAACATACCATGGTGCAAGCTGGAGATATAACAATTAATACAATTCGTGCCAACCGAATTATTTATGATAACAACCCCGATAATATTATGATGAAATTAAATCCTGATTTAGCCTTGTTGGCGTCTGATGCTAAAGTTTTTCTCATCTCAGGATTTAATGCTATGCAAAGCAGAGAGCTTCTTAACGATAGAATGCTTGTACTAAGAAATATTATGAAATCGTTGCCATCTAAAACGCTCGTTTTCTATGAAGATGGATGCTTTCATAAGCCAGCTTTGAGTAAACAAATCCGTGACGCACTACTTGATGTAATTGACATTTACAGCATGAACGAAGACGAATTGCAGGGGTACCTTGGAAGAAACATCAATCTACTAGCCCCTGACGAAATATTTGCAGCTCTTAAAGATATTCACCAACTGATAACAGTTCCCTTATTGGTGATCCATACGAAATATTGGGCATTGGCTTTCGGATCAGATGCATCCCAATATGCACAAGCCCTCAAAGGCGGAATCACTATGGCAACTACCCGGTTTCGCTACGGGGATGATTTCTCAAATATCGAATATTTGGAAACGGAGAAACTGCCTAAAGAGTCAGAGGGAGCGGATTTCGCGTTGGCTTTACAGGGACTTGCAGGTGATACCGTTTGCTGTCTTCCATCTATTGAAGTAAAGGAGAGCAAGGTAATCACTATTGGTCTAGGAGATGCCTTTGTCGGAGGATTCCTGCCGTCATTGGTATAAAAATACATAGGGAATCAGAAGGAGAATAACAATGAGTATCGTAACTAATAAAGAATTACTGGATCGCGCTAAAAATGGGCATTACGCTGTCGCTGCCTTCAACACCAACAATTTGGAATACACTCAAGCAATTATCCAAGCAGCCTTGGAATTACATGCTCCTGTGATAATCGAGGCAGATAAAAGCGAAATCGACTATATGGACGGATATGTTTTTGTCGCAATGGTTAAAACTATGGCCGAGAAACTGCCTATCCCAGTAAGTATCCATCTTGATCACGGACCCTCTCTTGATGAAGTCGTCCGATGCATCCACTATGGATTCACATCAGTGATGTATGATGGCTCAGCACTCTCTTTGGAAGAAAATATTGCAACTACGAAGAAAGTTGTTGAAGTCGCTCATGCATGTGGAGTTTCTGTAGAAGGAGAAATTGGAGTAATTGGTCAAGCTGAAGATGAATCCGAAGGACTTCAGAACGATATAATAGGTCTAGCGGATCCCGAACAATGTGAATATTTTGTTAAGGAGACTGGTGTTGACAGCTTTGCGGCTGCTATTGGAAACGCGCATGGGTTGTACACGCGCAAACCAGAATTGCGGTTCGATTTGCTCATGGATATTAATAAAAGAACCGGAATCCCCCTTGTTTTACATGGGGGTACGGGTATTCCTGAGGAGGATATTCGCAAAGCAATAACTTTAGGAGTTTCAAAAATCAATTTCTGTACAGTAATGATAAAGGGATATCTTGAAACATTGACGGAGACACTTATCACTCATCCCGGAGATCTAGATCTCATGAAAATGTTAAGTCCAGCCAAATGTAAAATGGTAGAGATTGCAAAGCATCATATTCATATTTGTATGGGGGAAGTCTTATCCAACGCAAGATAAGCCTGAAACAATCCCCGGACAGAAAAAAGTATAATCAGTTGAGGGCAAGTTTCATAATAACTGTATTAAGGCTAAAGCATGCCCTAGAGGAACATGAAAAAATTACAGAAGCACTAAAAACAAGGAGATTTATTAAAGGCAGACGAATTAAGTAAAATATATGCCGAGAGTGAATTGAAAAATATTTTAATCCACAAAGTAAAAAATGGACTGTAGAATATTTTTTATATCAGTCTAAAATCTATAATGTGGATTTCCTATAAAAATTATTTTTAAATAATTTCGATATGTTAAATAAAAAAACTTTTTTTGCTCAATAATAAGAATGAATAGTAATATACTATTGTTTACGTTCTATAATTTTTGTAGCTATTGTATATTTTTAAAATATGATTATAGATTGATATAGAAAAGAAGGAGGTGAAATTAGTGTAGATATATATTTTATTTAGATAAAAATAATTTAGGGAAATCCATGGGTAAATCCTTGATCAAATTTTGAATAAAAAATTAGAGGATGCTGGTTTTAGAAATGTTTAAAATAGTAAACATCCAATAAATAAGTTGGAAGATTTAAAAGAATTAAAAATTCGAGTAATGAGTGATCCAATAATGATAAAGATTTATAATACTCTTGTTGCTCTTGTAACACCAATTGCTCACGGTGAATTATTCAACTTTAAAGCAAGGTGTTGTAGATGGTAGTAAAAATCCTTTTATAGCCATATACATCATGAAATTTTATGAAGGCGCGATATCTTTCATTAACAAATCATTTTTACGATTTAGATCTTGTTATAAAGGGTAAAGAATTTTTTGATGAAAAACTTTCATCAGGGCAATAAAAAATAATTTTAGAATCGAGGAAAGAAATACAAATATATGAAAGGTAATTATGGTCTAATTTAGAAAAAGATACACTTAGAAAACTTGAAGAAAACGGGATGGTTATTAGTGTTCCTGATTTAGTTCCTTTCGAAAAAGCAGTTATAGATATTATTGGGAAAAACAAATCTATAATTGGTGCTGATTTTGTTGAAGAAGTACTTTTAATTTCAGAAAAGTAAAAAATATTTAGGAGATTATATTTAAAAAGGAGGGCTAAGAAATGAAGTTTTTTATTGATTCATGTAAAATAGAGGAAATAAAAAAAGTAATTGAATTAGGAATTGTTTCAGGGATAACAATGAATCCCAGTATGGTTGCTTCATTGAAAACAGATTACATAAAAAGTTTAAAGGAAATTTGCAAGATAGTTGAAATACCTATTTTTGCACAAGTTACCTCTTCAAACGCAAAAGAAATAGAGGAAGAAGGTAAGGCGCTAGCTTCTATAGATAATAAGATTATAGTTAAAGTCCATTTTAGTGCAGAAGGCATAAAGGGCATGAAATCTCTAAAGGCTGAAGGTATAAAAGTTTGTGCGACCGCTGTTCATTCAGTAATCGAGGCAATTATTGCTGGAGAAGTTGGAGCCGATCATGTTGCAATATTTACTAGTGCTCTTATTAAACTTAGTGAAATTAATACTGATGAGCTACTTTCTAAAGTGTGCAAATTTTACAGAAATCATAATAAGAAAACAAAAATTATGGCAGCAGGAGTGGACAATATTCAGCAATTAGTTGCGGCTGCAAATGCTGGAGTAGATGAAATAACTTGCACTCTCAATGTGTGGGATCAATTTTTTACTAATCAGCATACACTAAATAGATGGAATTCATTTATGACAGATTGGAAAAATGAATATGGTTCACGAAATTGGATTACAGGATATTAATTTTTTTAATAAATATCCACATGTATAGTGCTTGGTTGTTTACTAAAATTTTATAGGAAAGACAAACGTATACAACCAGTTTTATTTAGATAGGTCTGTAAATGTTATTAACCCGAAGGGCAGAATACCACGGGTTTACCCGTGGATGAGTGAACTGCCGTATACCGAACGATACGTACGGTGGTGTGAGGGGATGGTAGATAAATTAATTATCTCCCTCCTACTCGATCTTGAATTTAGTAAAATATTTAGATTTATAAAATATATAAGACATTCTTTGTCTTTTTGGTTGCAGTCTTTAATGAAATAATTATTCTTGAAAATATGTTTATGAATTTATTTAATACAACTTTTCTTGATTTTTAGACTTTGTGAATTCAAATACGAATTAATACAAGAAGGAATAAAATGGCTATATCTATTCTTATGCCCAGACAAGGAGAGACAGTAGAATCTTGTCTTATCCTTAAATGGAAGAAAAAGGAAGGAGATAAAGTAGATGTTCATGAATCTATTTGCGAAGTGGAAACAAATAAGGCGGCATTTGAAATCGAAGCTCCTGAAAAAGGGGTTATATTAAAGATATTTTTTAAAGAAGGAGATGATGTTCCTGTCCTTTCTACTATTGCCATTGTCGGACAGCCGGGAGGGAACATTAGTTCTTTTATACCAAAGGAAACCTCGACTACAAAAATTAAAAAAGAAATAGAAAATATTAAAATGAAAAAATCAATAACTTTTTTTGAAGAAAAACCTTTTGTTGGGGGTGTAGTATTAATATCGCCCCGGGCACGGCGTTTAGCCAAAAAAGAAGGAGTAGATATTTCCAAAATTAGTAGCGGCAGTGGTCCAGGAGGAAGGATTACAGAAAGAGATGTAAGAAACACTTTATCTAAACTTCCAAAAATTATTCCAGCTACCCAAACATCTATCAGAGAAAGTTTTCCTGGACCTGTTAGGGAAATTCCAGTGCAGGGGGTTAGAGGAGTAATTGCGGAAAATATGTTAAAATCTTTGCAAACTACCGCTCAACTGACTCTGAATTCTTCTGTAAATGTTTCTAACCTGCTTTCTTATAGGAAGAAATTAAAAGTTACTCCGGAAGCAGGTCTACAAGAGATTACTATTAACGATATGATAATGTATATTACAGTGAAAACCTTACTTAAATTTAAGGCTTTAAATGCTTATTTTCTTGATGATAAAATATTAGAGTTTGAGAAAATACATTTAGCCTTTGCGGTAGATGCCCCTCACGGATTAGTGGTACCCGTAATACGTAATGCTAATCTTCTATCTTTAGAAGAGATTTCTAAAGAGTCCAAACGCTTGAGCGGTGCCTGCCTGCAAAGTACTGTTCAGCCTGATGAGTTAACAGGGGGGACTTTTACCATTACTAATCTTGGTCCTTTGGGAATAGAAAGCTTTACTCCAATATTAAACTTGCCACAGGTGACTATCCTTGGGATATGTAATATTCAACTAAAACCAGTTATGAAAGACAATGGTGTTAAATTTATTCCTTATCTAGGGTTATCTCTTACTTTTGATCACCGAGCAGTAGATGGTGCACCAGCGGCTAAGTTTCTTAAGGAACTTTCGTTGGCTATTGCTAAGTTTGAGCAATGCTTTGAAAAAGAAGGCAATAAATAGATATTTATTATTAATTTTAAAGATACTATTGGGGCTTTTTACAGAAAGGAAATATTATGCCTAAATCAATATTTATTAAACCAGGAGAGGTCAGAAAATCACAATTTATTAAAATCAAGGACATTCCAATAAATCAATATAAGCCCGATTTTCCCCAAGAACTGGAGAAATTTAGAGAGAAAAAACTTATTCAAATTTATTATCATATGCTTATAATTAGAGAATTTGAAACCATGCTTAATTCTATTAAAATTCAAGGTTCTTACTCAGGTATTACCTATAATCATCGGGGACCGGCTCATTTATCTATTGGCCAGGAAGCGGCTGCCGTAGGACAATCTGTCCATTTAAATGTTAATGATTTTATTTTTGGTTCTCATCGTAGTCATGGAGAGATTATAGCCAAATGTTTTTCCGCTATTAATCAACTTAATGAAGATGAGCTTTTAAGAATTATGAAGTCTTATTCAGGCGGTGCCTGTCTTAAAGTTGTAGAAAAAGAAAGCAAAGGGAGTACAAGAGATCTTGCGGAAGATTTTACACTTTATGGACTTCTTGCTGAGGTATTTGGACGGTCAAATGGATTTAACAGAGGAATGGGTGGTTCAATGCATGCCTTCTTTACTCCTTTTGGTAGTATGCCTAATAATGCCATTGTAGGAGGCTCAGCTGATATTAGTGTAGGTTCTGCCTTATTTAAGAGAATTAACCGGAAACCAGGTATTGTAATTTGTAATATTGGAGATGCCTCTATGGGTTGTGGGCCGGTATGGGAGGCCTTAACCCTTGCTTCTATGGATCAATATTGTACTCTTTGGGATAAAAAAGTAGGAGGAGCTCCACCTGTTATATTTAATTTTTTTGATAATTTTTATGGGATGGGGGGACAAACTTCAGGAGAGACTATGGGTTATGATATCCTTGCTCGGGTAGGGGCAGGAGTAAACCCAAAAAATTTACATGCAGAAAGAGTTGATGGTTATAATCCTTTAGCAGTAGCTGATGCTATTGAAAGAAAAAGGAAAATTCTTCTTGCCGGGGAAGGCCCGGTTTTGTTAGATACTATTACTTATAGGATTTCCGGTCATTCACCATCAGATGCTTCTTCTTATAGGACTAAAGAGGAAATTGCTGCTTGGCAAAAAGTTGATTGTATTAAAGAATACGAAGAGTATCTTAAGAAAAATAATATCCTGGTTTCTAATCAAGTGGAAGATTTTAAAAGTAGAGTAAAACAAAAAATAACTAAGGCATTAAAATTAGCTTCTTCTTTAGAAATTTCACCTCGAGTTAAAGGTGATTTTATAGAAAAGGTAATGTTTTCCAATCAACAAAAAGATAAAATGGAAGATGGTATATCTGAAGTTCTAATTCCTAAAAAAGAAAATCCCCGACTTTTATCCATTAACCGTAAATCCCGTTTTGGTCTCAATGAGAAGGGAAAGTCTCTTCCTAAAGTAAAAGTATTTTCTTATCGTGATGCCATTTTTGAAGCGATGCTTTATCGTTTTTATGAAGATCCTACCATGGTTGCCTACGGAGAAGAGAACCGAGATTGGGGTGGAGCCTTTGGGGTATATCGTGGTTTAACCGAATCCTTACCCTATCATCGACTTTTCAATACTTCTATCTCAGAGGGAGCTATAGTAGGTTCCGGAGTGGGATATGCCTTAAGTGGGGGTCGTGCTGTAATAGAATTAATGTATTGTGATTTTATGGGTCGAGCAGGAGATGAACTTTTTAATCAAGTTCCCAAGTGGCAGTCTATGTCTGCCGGAGAACTTACTATGCCATTAGTAGTTAGAGTTTCTGTGGGAAATAAATATGGAGCTCAACATTCCCAGGACTGGAGTGCTTTAGTTGCCAATATACCAGGACTTAAAGTAATGTTTCCAGCAACTCCTTATGATGCTAAAGGAATGTTGAATCTTGCCCTTCGAGGAACAGATCCGGTAATATTCTTTGAGAGTCAAAAACTATATGATATCGGTGAGTATTTTATCCCTAAAGGAGTTCCTAAGGATTATTATGAAGTAGTAGAAGGTGAACCAGTAATTAGACGAGAGGGGGAGGATATTACTATCATTACTATAGGGGCGACCCTTTATCCGGCTATTGAAGCGGCAAATGAATTAGAAAAAAAATATAATGTTTCTACAGAGGTAATTGATTTAAGATTTATCAATCCTCTAAATTATAATTCTCTCGTTGAATCTGTAAAAAAAACCGGTAAAGTACTTATTGTTTCTGATGCCTGTGAACGTGCATCTTTTTCCCATACAATTGCTTCAAATATTAGTCAATTTGCCTTTGATTATCTTGATGCCCCGATAGTAGTAATTGGTTCACGTAATTGGATTACTCCTGCTGCGGAGATGGAGACCCTTTTCTTCCCTCAAAAAGAATGGATTATTGATGCGATTCATGAACGTCTTTACCCTTTAACAGGATATCAAGTAACGACTGATAAGTCTATAAGCGAACAAATAAGGATAAATAAATTTGGTGTATAAGTTGTTTATTAAAGATAAGAATTAATTCGAGAGTGAAAATGAAGGGAAAAATTGTTGGTATATCATGATTCTAAATTAGTAGTAAAATATCCTTATCTTTTACCAAAAAGCTTTATTGATTTATCAAGGTTCAATCTCTAGAGTTTACCATGTCTAGATATTTAATAGATAGTAATTATGAGTACATTTATATTAACCCAAAAGGATAATAGCATGGATTTATCCGTAGATAAATGTAAAAGGAATAATATTCCATTCGTATAGAACGAATGATTCACTGTCTTTTTATATGATAGAACTGTAAAATACCGCGTGGGTATGAGTACATGTAATATTAAATGAAATATTGTTTAATCTCTCCCGGGTTAATTCCCCGCAGCTTGCTGCGTAATGGTATAATGTATGCATGAGTCAATATATTCACAAAAGCCACAATGTATCCGTGCTACTGTATCATTTTGTATGTCCGGTAAAATACAGAAGAGCAGTACTTAGACCAGAAAGAGTAGACGATAAGCTCAAAGAAACATGTATTGAAATAAGCAAAAGATATGAGATAAGGTTCTTAGAAATAGGGACAGATAAAGATCATGTTCACTTTCTAATACAATCAGTACCAATCTATGGTGCAAAGAAAATAATTCAGATAGTAAAAAGCATAACGGCTAGAAAAATATTTCAAGATTGTCCAGAAGTCAAAGAGCAACTGTGGGGAGGAGAATTTTGGTCAGACGGATACTTCGTAAACACAGTAGGACAACATGGCAACGAAAACAGCATAGTTAACTCCATAAAGAAACAAGGAATAAAAGACTATCGACAATTACACACACAGCAGCTGACACTAATCTAATACCCCGTCAGCTTGCTGCGGGGTAGTTTATTCATATATATATATTGGAGAATAATTTTAAGGATCTTAACAAATTATTATCTATTCCGAATTGACGGGAATTGGACCTTATTTTACCTTTAAAGTATAATGATCTAAAATTTTTGAATAAATATATAAAACTAAAAATAGATAAAAGGATAGAATAAATATTATGAGTAATTTTAACGTAGATAAAATACAAAAAAAAGAAATATTATTTAAAAAGGCCTTCCAATTAGCCTTTAATTTTGAGAAAGAAAAACATTGCTGTTCGCAATGTACAGTAGCTGCGCTTCAAGATGTTTTCCAAATAAAAAATGAAAGTATTTTTTCAGCTTCCTTCGCCCTAGGAGGAGGATTAGCTGATACTTGTGAGGGAACGTGTGGAGCCCTTAGTGGGGGGGCAATGATAATAAGTTATTTTTACGGACGTCAACGCGAAGAATTTTTCAAAGGTATCCCAAATGAAAAAGCCAATCATTTAACTAGAAAACTTTACGATAGATTTATTCAAGAGTATGGGAGCTGTCTATGTAAAGATATACAAAAGAAAATCTTTGGGCGTTCTTTTAATTTTTTGGATGAAAAAGAGAAAAATATATTTGAAAAATCTGGTGGACACATAGATAAATGTCCTTCTGTAGTAGCTAAAGGGGCTAAATGGGCTACAGAAATTATCTGGGATGAACAACAAAAATAAGATTACAAATTCTAATTATTTTTAGAAAAATAGGATTTTTGCATAAGAAAATGGAAGGTCAAGTCCTCATATTTTTAAATCGAAATATCTTGAAGATGATTTTGGAAAAGATAAAGCCCATTTTATGTAAGGAAAAGAAAACCTATGGCTATGTATTTATCTGTATGTTTTCCTATATAATAGTGGTAAAATATATTTGGGATAATTTAAAATAATTAGGTTATAATGAAAAATTTATTAACCCGAAGGGCAGAATACCACGGGCTTGCCCGTGGATGAATGGAAATTAGCCCGAAGAACGTTGTAAACGTCGAGCTCGGCTCGAAATGTGGAAAGATGCCACGGACAAGCTCGTGGGGTTTCCGCTTTTCTAGTTTAGTCGAAAGCACTTTATTTAAAGGTAAAAATAATAAGTTTTGATAATATAGAAGATAACTTTACCCAAAACCAGAAGAAATTTTTTCACCAAAAAAACTACCCCCAAAGTATTGACAAAGACGTCATTCATTGGCAATTCCAATTTATTTAATTTTATTGTACATTAATCAATTAAATATCTGTTAAGATTTATTATCTGAGGAGAATCGAAATGGAAAGTATTGTTTTTCAAATGCCAAAAAAAGTTGAAATCGGATTTTCTAAAAGCGATGAGATAGCTTCTTTAATTGAAGAAATAAAGGGTGAATTAAAAGAGATACTCCGATATTGGAAAGGTAAAGCACGAGAAGATAAGGTGGTTGAACTTGCTTCCTTAGTATTACCAGAAGAAGTGAAGGTAGCTTGGGATGATAAAAGTTTTGATTTGAATGAGATAATTCATGCAGGATCTAAAAGAGATGACGGAGATGGTCATTTAGAGACAGGTCACGAAAAACCTCTCAAAAAAGGTTTCATTAGTAGTTAGAACTAAAAAAAGTTTTATTATGACCAATTTAGTTAAAGAAATTATGAAGTTGCAGCATGGAGGTGGCATGATAGATAATTACCAAAAGCAAGGTAATATAAATTATCCATTAAGCGGTAATTTAGAAAATATTGAAAAAAATATTATCAAAGAAATTATAAATGAAGAAAAAGGGAATAAAGTTGCCGCAGCAAGAAGATTAGGCATTAGTCGAACAACTTTATGGCGAAAAATGAATAATAAGTAATATAAGTAAGGGAAAGTAAATAAATATAATTTAAAGGGAATGTTAAGGTCGCAGTTTCATAATGTAACTATAACATAATGAAACATAGCGGATTTTTTGCTTATTATATAAAGGTTAAATAGTATTTTTTATTTATTTAGCAGTTCCATAGTGAAACTTTCATATTTTAAAAATAAATTTATTATTTGAGAATATAATTTTTATTATTTAAAAATTGCTTTAAATTGTATAGGGATTAAAGATAATCGCTTGCGTAGAAATAAACTTGGCATGAAAATTGCTTCTATTATAAGTTTAGAGGTAATTCATTATTATTTCTAATAAAATTGAAACTATATTACTGAGGTATGATGGATGATTTATGTAATAGCAGATGATCTAACTGGTGCAAATGATACTGGAGTGCAATTTACAAAAAAGGGTTACAACACAATAGTATCAGTATTGGATGAACAATCAACAATAATTATTCCTGATAATTTAGATGTTTTTGTAATGGATACTGAAACTCGCGAATTAGAAAGTAGAACAGCCAGAAAGATATTAAAAAGTATCTTAGAAAAAATAAATATAAATAAAAAAGATGTAGTATATAAAAAAGTAGATTCAACTCTAAGAGGCAATATAGGCAATGAACTTGAAGAAATAATGATAATTTTAAATAGAGATATCTGTATCTTTAGCCCCAGTTATCCGTCCTATCAAAGAATAACTATAGGTGGTTATTTGGTTGTCGACCAGAAACCTTTAAGTTTGAGTGAGTATTCTTACGACAATTCAACACAGGTAGAAAATTCTTTTATCCCCTTTTTATTAAAACCCCAGACTAATTTTCCGGTTGGGCAGATTGACTTAAAAGATGTTGCTAAAGGGCAAAAAACTATTTTATCAAAAATAAATGAATTATATCAAAAAGGAAATAAAATAATAGTTATTGATTCTACTAACGAGGAACATTTAAAGGATATATTTGCAAGCGGCTTAAAGTTTGATGGATCAGTTTTATTTTCGGGATCCGCAGGCTTAGCCAATCATTTTCCTAATATAAATAATAAGAATGAAGATCTTAAAGTAAAGATTAAAAATAATAAAGTTCCAGTTGTAGTAGTTGCGGGTTCGCGAAATTCTATAATGGAAAATCAAATAAATTATCTTAAGGATAGGTTAAATTTTACCGAATTAAAAATAGATATAGAACAGGTTTTTTCTAATAAAGATAGAATCTTAGATGATTATGCTGATGAATGTATTAAGGCTATAAAAGGTAATCACGATTTAGTAATACATACTGATGCCATTTATAATAAAGAGAAATTAATAAATAAAAAGCTGATGTTAAAATACCATTTTAGTTTTAGAGAATTAGAGATTGAGATTAAAACTTTTCTTGGAGAACTTACTTCTAAAATAATAAAAAATAGTTATGTAAGAAATTTAATTTTAACTGGTGGAGATGTAGCCTTAGGAGTTTGTAAAGAGTTAGGTATATATAATATGAATATTTTAGGCGAACTTTTACCAGGTATTACTTTGGCTATCGCTAATTATAAAAATTATAATTTAAACATTGTAACTAAAGCTGGGGGATTTGGTAAAGAAGATGTCTTATATAATTTAATTAATAAATTAAAAAACTATTAAGAATGAGGAATGGTTCATTATTCATTAATAGTGAACCAGCTTATATTTTACAATGAAAAAGCCAATTATTGGTATTACCACGGGAGATCCAGCAGGTATTGGAGCAGAGATTGTAGTTAAAGCTTTAAGCAAAAAAGAGATTTATAAAAAATCAAGACCAATAGTTATTGGAAGTAAATGTGTTATAGATGATGCACTAAAATTTATTCCTTCAAATTTAAAGTTGAACGTTATTAAAAATACAGAAGAGATAAAAGGAGAATTTGGTTCCATTGATTTAATAGATTTGAATAATATCACGCTCGATGAATTTAATTACGGAAAAGTAACCGCTGAAGCAGGCCAGGCATCATTAGAATATATTTATAAAGGGATTGATTTAGCTATGAAAGGTTTGGTAGATGCGGTAGTAACTGGACCCATTCATAAAGAAGCCATTAAAGCGGCCGGTTCACCTTACGCTGGTCATACTGAGATATTTGCATCTCGTACTAAAACAAAAAATTATGCCATGATGTTAGCAGATGATAATTTAAGGGTCATCCATGTTTCTACACATGTTTCTTTACGTCAAGCATGTGATTTAGTAAAGAAGGAACGGATTTTAAATGTGATTCATTTGGCAGATAAAGCCTTAAAGAATCTCGGAATCAAGCATCCAAAAATTGGCGTAGCCGGATTAAACCCCCATGCCGGAGAGGGTGGACTTTTCGGTAATGAAGAACTTGAAGAGATTATTCCCGCGATTGAACAAGCGAAAAAAGAAAATATAACCGTTGATGGTCCGGTTCCTCCGGATACTGTTTTTTCAAAAGTAATTGGTGGGCAATATGATATTGCAGTAGTTATGTATCATGATCAAGGGCATATACCTATGAAAGTTACCGGATTTAAGTACAATAAAGCAACTAATAAATGGTCAAGCATGAGTGGCGTCAATGTAACGGTCGGTTTACCGATCATTCGGACTTCGGTAGATCATGGCGTTGCCTTTGGAAAAGCGGGTGAGGGTAGAGCGAATGAAGAGAGTATGGTAGAAGCTATTAAAATGGCTATAGATTTTGCAAGTTAAGTGTATCTCCATAAAGGAGGGGACAAATGAAAGCTGCATATAAACCGAATCGGGAAAAAGGAATTAAAATAATAGATGTGCCTGTTCCTAAAATTTCAGAAAATGAAGTATTGGTAAAAGTTAAAAAAGCTGCGATTTGCGGTACGGATATCCATTTATATGATTGGAATCAATGGTGTGAAAATGTAAATGCTAAGAATCCTATGATCATTGGTCATGAGTTTTGTGGGGAAGTTGTCGAAGTTGGGTCAGATGTAACTTTAGTTAAAACCGGTGATTTAATAGCCGGAGAAACGCATATACCTTGTGGTCAATGCATGTTGTGCAGAACAGGAAAGCAACATATATGTAAGGATATGAAAATATTAGGAGTGCATACTGATGGTGTTTTTGCAGAATATGCAAAAATACCGGAAATTTGTGCCTGGAAGTTGCATCCAGATACCCCTCCGGAAATAGGAGCCATTTACGAGCCCTTTGGTATTGCCGTTCATGGTGTTTTACGAGATAAGATTGCAGGCCTTTCTACGGTCATCATCGGTGCCGGTCCTATCGGACTATTTGCAGCAAATGTTGCAAATATATCAGGAGCCAGCCAGATATTTGTGGTGGATATAAATGAATATAGATTAAAGTTGGCAGCCAAGATGGGAGACAATATCGTGACCTTAAATCCTAAAAAAGACAATGTAGTCAATATCATAAGAGAACAAACCGATGGTAGAGGGGCTGATGTCGTGATAGAATTAAGTGGCTCAGTACAGGGTACAAGGACCGGATTTGATGTTTTGGGAAAAGGAGGGCGGATTTCACTCATAGGACTTCACCCTCAAGAGGTACCCCTGGATCTGGTTAATAATGTGATCTATAAGGAGGCAACCGTTTACGGTATTACCGGTAGAGAAATGTTTAATACTTGGTACTCGGTAGATAATATTATGAATTATAAAAAATTAAATATAAAAGATGTCATTACTCATGAGTTTGTTTTAGATGAAATAGGAAAAGCTATCTTGACTGCTAAGCAAGGCAATGCTGGTAAGATAATTATTAGAATTGACTAGTAATAAGGGAACATGGAATGATGTAACTAGCAAAAAAATATAAAAGGAGTGCGATATAAATTGACAACGCCAATTATAACCATGATACATACTGTTTTTCCTATAGTAAATAATTTAAAAGCTATTTTTGAAAAGAAATTAGGGAATCAATCAGCAACGATCTATAACATAGTTGATGACAGTATTCTTCCTAGAATATTGAATAATGGCAGTCTTTCACCTGAAATAGTGAGTACAGTTTATCAGCATATTTCCAGTGCTGAAAAAATGGGGTCTGATATAATTTTGGTCACTTGTTCCTCGATTTCGGAAGTAGTTGATATAGTAAGTCCCCTTGTATCCGTTCCTGTAATTAAAATAGATGATGCAATGACTGATGAAGCAGTAAAAATAGCAGGCACTTTAGGTGTGGTTGCAACGATTGAAACCACATTAAATCCAACCATGAATCAACTAAAGAAAAAAATGGTGAAGGCAGGAAAAGAGATTAACATAGTGCCATTATTATGTTCGAGTGCTTATAAAGCATTAATTGATGAAGGTGATTCCAAAAAACATGATCTATTATTGTATAAAGCCATAGAAGAGATAATTGAAGATGTAGATGCAATCGTTCTAGCCCAGGCTTCCATGGCTCGTTTATTACCTAGACTAGAAAAGCTTACTAATAAACCTATACTAACAAGTACGGAAAGTGGCATTGAAAGGGTTATTAATATATTACAAAATAAATGTAGAAAAAAAGCTAAAAGATTATTTTAACAATCATATAACAATAAAAAATATATTAATATATAAAAAATGTGTAAAAGTTAAACATTAAAGAAGTATTAACTCATAAATTTAGCCTAGATGAAGTAGAAAAAGCCATCTTAATGGCCAAAGAAGGAAATTGTGGAAAACTTATCATTTATGTTGAATAGGAAACAAAGGAGTGACAAGTGTTTGAAAAGTTTATTATACTTCCGGCATTTTTTCCAAGTTCAATGGAGAATGTACAACATTTTTTAAATGCAATAAGTACTCTAAAAAATTACGATATTTGTTCTATCGAGTTTTACTATAAAGGGAATGACAGAAAGACAATTAAGGAATATTTGATTAGCCATAACATAAAGAGTATCTACCTTGGAACGATGGCTGCCAAACAGAAAAATTTAAATTTATCTTCTCTGAATAAAGAGTTGAGAGAAAAGAATCAGTTCAAGAAATGAAAAAATGTATTGACGATGCTTATTTTTATAATTCATTCAGTATGTTGGTAAATAGCGGACAATCACCAGATAATGGAGAAGATAAAATTGCTTATGAATATCTTAAAAAATCACTTGAAGAACTTTTAAAAATATAGATGTATCAGCCAAAGATTACAAATTAAATCTTACCCTAGAACCGGGAGATACCAGAGTTGATTCTTTTTCGTTAATTGGGAATACTGACTTGGTAATTAAACTGGTTCGAGAAATAAGGGAAAAATACAAAAATTTTGGTTTAACTATGGATACAAGTCATTTAAGACAGCTAAATGAGACACCATTGGATTCTATTAAAAAAGCTTTCCCTTATTGTAACCATATCCATTTGGTCAATTGTATTGTCAAGGATAAAACTTCAAATTTATATGGTGATAAACACCATGAATTTGGAATTGAGGGGGGGGGAAATAAGCATAGAAGAACTCAGAAATATTCTGGAAACCATATAAAGAAATATACGAAGGATCTGAGTTAATCGTCGGCTTAGAAATAATCTGCAGAACGGAAGACTATAAAGGGGAGATTAATTATTTTAAAAACGTAATGAAAAACTTAAGTACTTTTTATAGATAAAACTTAAAAAGGAGAATAATAGAAATGGTAAAATAAAATTAACAAAAAACAGTAGTTATAATTCATACAAGTGATGTTTCCGTAAACGATTTAAAGAATTTATTTACTGAATTAGCTCCAGAAGTTTGTGTTAGAAATATTATCGATGACAGTCTGCTTGCAGAAGTATTGGATAATGGAGGTGACACAACTGCTATTAAAAAAAGAATTTGTGCTTATGCCTTACAAGCAGAGAAAGAATCGGTGCTGATCTTATCTTTAGTCAGTGTTCTTCAGTGGGAGAAGCTGCTGATATTGTAGCAGAATTGGTTCGTATTCCGTTGGTAAAAATACTGGTATAAAATATTTATTGTTGAAAGCAGAAAGATCATATGCATGACTAATTTATTGAGCCGCATAAAACTCCAGACTCCTGTCTGGAGATGTAGCGGCAGCCCGAAGGGCCCAAGCTCGTTTTTTTGCTTGTAGCCAAAAGATACCCCCAGCTCCTGCTGGGGGAGTTTCATTTTAAACCAAGTGTTAATACTACTCGAAATTAGAAAAATTAATATAAAAAGGAGAATTAAAATGGAAAGTATTAGAAACATGAAGCAACCTCGAATATTGACTGATATACCTGGTCCAAATGCAAAAAAACTTATTAAATTAAAGGAAAATAATGTCGCAAATACATTGTCTAGCGTGGTACCAACATTTATTAAAAGAGGAGAAGGTTCTATGGTAGAGGATGTTGATGGAAATATTTTTATTGATTTTGCATCCGGAATTAGTGTCTTGAATATTGGTTATAGCGTTCCCGAAGTAGTTGAAGCTGTAAAAAAACAAGCAGAAAAATATTTTCACTCAAGTATCAATGTTTTATTAAACGAACCATATGTTCTTTTAGCAAAGAAAATGAATGAAATTACTCCAGGTAATTTTGGGAAAAAAACCATGTTTTTTAATAGTGGTGCAGAGGCCAACGAAAATGCTATTAAAATAGCAAAATATTTTACAAAGAAAAATCATATTATCTCATTTTATGGTGGATTCCATGGAAGAACCTATCTAACAATGTCTTTAAATGGAACCACTAAAGCACATAGCCTTGTACCTGGACCACATGCATCAGATATACATAAGATCCCTTTTGGTGATTGCTATAGATGTTCCTATGGATTAAAAAAAGAGAGTTGTAATATACGATGTGCCGAGAAATTAAACGAAATTTTTAATGCTGAAGTACCTGCTGAAAATGTCGCTGCAGTTATATTAGAGCCTATTCAAGGTAATGGGTGTTTTATCACTCCCCCCGAAAAATTTATCAATAGACTTATAGACATATGCAAAAAAAATAAAATTCTTATAATTGCTGATGAAATCCAGTGTGGTTTTTGTAGGAGTGGAAAAATGTTTGCCAGTCATTATTGGAAAGAAGCTCCAGATATTTTAACTACAGCCAAATCTTTAGCCGGAGGTCTTCCTCTAAGTGCAGTAACAGTGAAAAAAGAGATAATAGATTCCCTGCCATCAGGAGTTCTCGGAGGAACTTTTGCTGGAAATCCATTAGCTTGTGTTGCTGGACTGGAAGTGTTGAACATTATGGAAAGAGATAAATTTACTGAAAAAGCACAAAAAATTGGTACTATTATGAGAAATCGATTTGAAATAATGAAAGAAAAATTTCCTATCATTGGAGAAATCAAAGGTGGGAAAGGAGCATTGCTTGGTTTGGAATTTGTTAAAAATAGAAGTTCGAAAGAACCAGCAAAAGAAGAAGTTGCTATTATATTAGAAGAATGTTATAAAAATGGCTTAATACTTTTAGGCGGGGGAATGTATAGCAATGGAATTAGACCTTTAATGCCCTTAACAATAACAGAAGATCAATTGTTTTATGGATTGGACATTTTAGCGAAAGCAATAATGAAGGTTAATAAACAGTAAAATGTTTTTTATAAATTATCTTTTTGCAGAATTACAGTGGAAATAAGTAACATAATTATGAAAAACAGCATATATTGAAATACTAGAGAAAGAAAAATAAATACTATTATAGGATTTAAGATGTTTAGATAAATATTATCATAATTTTTCCCATTTAGCTTTAATTTAAATTGAATCGAATGAATATTATAAAAAAATATTGATGAGGAAATAGTATAGTGCATCCAACACTTCTTTATATTTGGCGATCTTCGCCAAAATGCGTTCCGATGGAGTGCTCGAGACGAAAATCTTTGGATTTTGGTTGTGATTTTCTAGGTAGTCAAAAAGTTAAAAATTCTGAGATTAATTTAGTTCAATTTTGAAATTTAACTAACAAAATTAAGAAATGCTTGGCAGCTTGAGGAAGTGATATATTACGACCTGTTATGATTAGCTATGTGGATTTTAATATAGTGGGAATTCCCCATCTGTTAAGGTGGGGATGAAAGCAAATTCCCGGTAAACCGGGACAGATAATAGTCTGTCGAGGTGAATACCACGCCTGTAAAGGCGTGGGTATCTAGGTTCGCCCGACATGGGCAATAACTTGGCAGTGAAAGTCTGCTATGGGCTTTTGGTAGTGGGGACCATTAGCCAAACAGCAAGGGTGTCCATCGTGAGGTGGAATCTGAAGGAAGCTGAAGGCAAAGTCTCGCACCGACGAACAGAAACTACATATAAGGCATATGTGGAATGGACGAGTTGGCCTAACAAAACAAAGTCCAACACTACCCGAATTCCACGGTGTAAATGTAGCGGTGACATGAGATGAAAGTTATTGTTCTTAAGCGGGGAGGTCTGACAGATAAGTTGTGAATATGAATTTAGAAGCAACAACCCACACAGTGATGTGTGCTTGAACTGTCAGAAGTCAGCAGAAGCCATATTAGACTGGTGGATATATCCACCAGTTGAAGGGCTGAACGTTAAGAGGTTTTGGAAGTTTGAAGGACTCAAGAGAAATACCACAAAAGCAGACAACTTCTCAGGAAGGTTGTTCCCAAAAGAGAAGGCTGGAAGCCGGAGATAATGGGGAAGCGCTTAGTATTCTTTCGGTGTCAGATAACAGAAGAAACGGTGAAAATGCATATTACATTAGTTTATAGAATGATATGCACAAGTAATTCATTCTTAACGAATTGCCGTATACTGAACGGTACGTGCGGTGGTGTGAGGGGACGGTAGATAAATTAATTATCTACCTCCTACTCAATTGCGCCTGGCACGGGTAATAGTTTGGCAGTAGCAACCATTAGCTTAAGACAAGGGTGTCCATCGCGAGGTGGAATCTGAAAGGTTGCCTGCGGCAAAGCTCCGGCCTGAGGAACACGAACTACATATAAGGCTATGCAATCTGGATGAGTTTGCTTGTCAAAACAAAATCCGATACTGCCAAAAGATGGTGTGGTAGATGTAGCAGGTAGATGGGGTGAAGGCCATTATTCTTACCCAGGGAGGTTGACCTTAAATGGTCAGAAGTCAGCAGAAGCCATATTAGCTGGTTAATACCAGTGAAGGGCTGAACATGAAGTGAGGGATTAACATGGTAAGTTCGAGAAACATGTCAAGAAGGCAGAAAACTCTTCAAAGAGTCTACCCTGAAAAGAAAGCGGTGCAGCTGCAGACTAATCAGGGAGAGCCGAGTATGTATCCGGCACAAACCAAAGGTAAATCCCACGGAGAGAATAACGATTTAATGGAGGAGGTACTATCTAGACAAAATATGCTAAAAGTATTAAGGAGGGTAGAAAAGAACAAAGGAGCTCCTGGTATAGATAACCTAATAGTAGAAAGCCTTAAACCCTATCTTTGACCTGTACCCGATTAGCTGGACGCATAGAAAGTCTGCTATAATAATAACATGAAAGGAAGTGTTAAGCTAATGGGAAAGAAAAGATTTACCCCTGAATACAAAGAAGAAATTATTAAACTGGTTACCGAACGTAAAAAGAAGATTAGTGAAT
>Ga0307428_1000470_pt1 | contig 26035 bp, 25 predicted proteins | sample SalMarWE160240MG_FD_202161 | JGI IMG/M metagenome (GOLD analysis project Ga0307428, IMG submission 202161) | Salt marsh sediment microbial communities from the Plum Island Ecosystem LTER, Massachusetts, United States - WE1603-240 | ecosystem: Environmental > Aquatic > Marine > Intertidal zone >...
CTGAATATTTTTTCGCGCATGATGCGCATTATAGTCATCATTGTAAATAATTAATTTAATATGAAAATCATTGTTTGATGATAAATTTGCATCCCTAATTCCTGCAGATATTCCCCGTTTAACCAATCTTCCTGAAACTGGCACACCACCCCCAATCATTGCCATGGTTGAACCAATGGTTAAGGTTCTTGTTTTCCGTTTTGCGCTACTTACAAGACCAGTCATCAGATTTAGTGATTCATGTTTTTTAAAGCCATCCTTTTTTTTTATGTTTTGATTATATAAGGTAATTGTACTATCAAAAATAGACATTTTAACATCAAGTACCGCGAATGCATCATTAAAAAAATTATAATAAACTTGGTATGGCTTAATTGGTGACGATAAGATTGCCCAAGCCATTGAACCATATTCTTGATCCAATAACCCCAGACCTACCATATCTTTTGGCTCGCCATTTATTGTCCGAGTTTCCCTTATCCAATCTTCTGTTTTTATTATTGCCGGAATAGAAATAGATTTTTTTGATTTTTTCTTATTTTTCACATCATAATATCTAATACCTTTTTGGTCAGCTTTATTCCAAAAATCCTTAAAATATTCCTCATCAATTTTCAAACTTTCTCGCCCATAGTGTGAAATACGAATAACCTGATCGGGATCTTGGTCCGTGCTAATATACAAAGCAAGAGGTAATGTATTAAAAAACTTACTTACTAAAGAACCCAACAGAATACCTGATGCCACATTAGAATTTACCCTAACCCGCAATTCGCGCTTGAGACCAAAATCATGCCAATAATCTTCATCTTCATGCTTACCCCGAATATAGAATACCTGCTTTTCATTCCGCTCAAGTAATAACAAGATAACACTCAGGGTTTCCAGTATGTAAGGTGAACGATCAATTGCGTCTCCATTAAAAATAAAATAATGATCTGGATTGATTATTTTTAAGTCTTTTGTAATTATATTTTCTTTTTGTAACCATTCCAACGCCCGTACCAGCGAATGAAAAGCTCCATGTAAGTCTCCCCATATATAAAATTTTGCTGGTTTAGATAATTGCATATGTACAACAAGTCTTCCCGATAATTTTTTGTCTTCTCGCTGTTTTTCTACTGATCGTAATAATCCTTCAAAATCATTCGGCGTCCATGTTGCTTTCTTTTGCAAATTAATTAATTGTGTAAATCGTGTAAAAATTCCCGGACGCAAACTCTGGTGAAAAGTAGTATAATCAGGGTCAAGCCAATCTTCATCATCACTAGGAGGCTGCTCTGGATGCATAGTTGCATATTTCTGTAAATCAGCCAAATTATCAAAGCACTGCGTTATACTTTCCGTCAATATTAATAAGATAATAAGAAAATATTTTATTAAAACCATTACTCTCTTTTTATAGCTTTATACCCTATTTATTTATTCCTAACCCCATCTTTTTTTAATCCATTCTTTATAGTTGTCAGTACCAATCCAAAGAAAATCAAAAATAGTCCGATTTTCTGCATTAAAAGTCCAAGTAAATCCTTTATAGTGATAATTATTCAGTTTCTCAAATTGCTCTTTAACTTTAGTTTGTGTAATTGGCCCTTCAATTTTTTTTAACATATCAATCAGGATACGTGCACTTATATATCCTTCCAATGAATGTTCTTCATAAGGGTATTGATTACGATCCATAGCTTGACGATATTCCTTAACAATCTCAATTTCACTTACTTTTGGGTTTGGTACAACTGAGCCCCAATACATCCTTATTCCTTTTCTATCAACAAATTTAAGGAGCTGCAGTTCCTTCACAATACTAAACAACACTTTATTTGCAAAAAAATCAACCCCAGCTTGTCGAATAAATTCTTGCGTTGGTTGTGCTACTGAAAAAAATCCAATTGCATCTGCTTGGGCTTTCTTTATATCTTCTACCTGTTTAGAGAACTCAGTACTACCAGCCGTATAAGAAATATCTGTCCATTGAGTAATTCCTTTTTGCTTTAATGTATTATGCGCTGACTTCAAGGCATCAATCCCAAAAGAATCATTTTGATAAAAAAAAGCAAAGTGATATGTTGCATGTTGAGCAATTGCATAATCAATTAATGCATCTACTTCACTAGTATAGGTTGCACGCCAATTAAATAAATTAACCAAATTTTTTTCATGAAATAATGTACTTCCTGATATTGGGAACAAGACTAATATTTTTCCTTCTTTTACATAATCAAGAAAAGCATTCACTGTTGGTGTACCAACCGGACACAAGATAATATCAACCCCTTTTTCTATAAGAAGTTGAATATTTTTTCGTGCATGATGAGCATTATAATCGTCATTATAAATAATCAATTTAATATGAAAATTATTATCTATTGCTTGGTTTGATTCCCTAATAGCAGCTGATACACCACGCTTAACCTCTCCCCCTGAGCTTGGAAGACCACCAACTAATGCCATTGTTGAGCCAATAGTCAGACGCATTCGTTTAGGCTTTCTAGTACTTGGTACTCCGGTGATGAGATTCAATGATTCATTTGCTTTAAAACCATCTTTACTTTTTATATTTTGATTATATAAGGTAATAGTACTGTCAAAAAGAGGTACTTTCACATCTACTACCGCAAAGGCATCATAATAAAAATCATAATAAACTTGATAAGCCATAATTGGTGCGGACAAAATTGCCCATGCCATTGCACCATACTCTTGATCTAATAATCCAAGCCCACGGATATCTTTTGGCTCACCATTAATGGTGCGACTTTCTTTCATCCAATCTTCTGTTCTTATTACTGCTTGCATCGAAATAGGTTTCTCTGATTTTTTCTTATTTTTCACATCATAATAACTAATATTCTTTTGGTTACCCTTATTAAAAAAATCATCAAAATATTCTTCGTTAATTTCAAAACTATCCCGTCCAGAATGTGAAATACGAATAACCTGATCGGGATTTTTGTCTGTACTGATATACAAAGCAAGGGGCAACGTATTAAAAAATTTTCTTACTAAGGAATTCAAGGGAATATCCGGTCCTAAATGAGTTCGCATTCGCACACGCAATTCACGCTTAAGGCCAAAATTTTGCCAATAATCTTTATCTTCATGCTTACCACGAATATAAAATACTTGTTTTTCATTACGTTTAAGGAATAATAGCAAAACAGTTAACGTTTCAAGTATGTAAGGCGAACGATCAATTGCATCTCCGTTAAAAATAAAATAATGATCTGAATTGATTATTTTTAAATCTTTTGTAATTATGTTTTTTTTATACAACCACTCCAATGCCCGAATTAACGAATGAAAAGCTCCATGTAAGTCTCCCCATATATAAAATTTTGCTGGTTTAGATAACTGTAGGTGAGCAACAAGTCTTCCCGATAATTTTTTATTTTCTCGTTGTTCTACCACCGATTGCAATAATTTATCAAAGAAAGCCGGTGTCCATAATGGTTTTTTACTCAAATCAATTAATTGCTTAAATTTTGTAAAAATCCCCGGACGTAAACTCTGGTGAAAAGAAGTATAGTCAGGATCAAGCCAATCCCCATCATCACTTGGTGGTTGTTCAGGGTGCGCAGCTGCATATTCCTGAAGATCCGCTAAATTATCAAAGCATCTTGTTACATTTTCCGTGGCTATTAATAAAATAACAAAACAATATTTTATTAAAATCATTATTTTTTTTAACATTCCATAATCATTAACTACTCACTAGCAATTACTTAAAACCAAGCTTATTAATTTTTTGTTTACGCTTATTAATGACCTATTTTTCTTTTAATCCATTCTTTATCTTCACCAGTTTCAATCCAAATTGAATCAAAAATAGTACGATTTTCTGGGTCAAAATTTAGTGTAAACCCTTTAAATTGAAAATCATTAAATAATTCAAATTGTTGTTTAATCTTTTCAGGAGTTATTTTCCCTTCTATTTTTTGAAGCATTTCAATAAATATACTCGCACTAATATATGCTTCAAGTGAAAATACACCGAGTGGATAATTATTTCGATTCATTGCTTGCCGATATTCTTTCACAATTTCAAGCTGACTTATCTTTGGATTAGGGACTGCTGATCCCCAGTAAATTTTTATACCTTTTTGCTCAGCAAATTGCCGAAATGGTATTTGGCCAACCATACCAAATATTATTTTATTTGCTAAAAAATCAATCCCTAGCTGGCGCATAAATTCCTGAGAAGGTAATGCTGTTGATAAAAGACCAATTGCACCTGGCTGAGCTATTTTCATAGCTTCTACTTGTTTTGGAAATTTAAATCCACCCCGTGTATAAGAGATATCTGTCCATTCATTAATTCCTCTTTCTTTTAGCGTATCATGTGCCACTTTCAAGGCACCAATACCAAATGCATCATCTTGATAAAAAAAAGCAAAATGTGAAATAAAATGCTCAGCAATTATATAATTAACCAATACACGAACCTCATCAGAATAGGTGGCGCGCCAATTAATTAAATTAACTAAATCTCTTTTACGAAATGAATCACTCCCCGTTATTGGAAACAAGACTAACACCTTTCCCTCTTCCACATAGTCAAGATAAGCAGCAAGCGTTGGACTACCAAGAGGAGATAGAATAATATCAACCTTATCTCTTTCTATAAGACGGCGAATATTTTTACGCGCAAGGTAAGGATTATAATCATCATTATAAATTATTAACTTAATATGATAATTTTTACCAGGTCCTACTGCTTGATTTGCTTCCCGAATACGAGCAGAGACACCCCGCTTATCTTGCAATCCCGAGGTAGCTTCTGTCCCTCTTAATGGCATTGTTGACCCAATTTTTAATTCAGTGACAGTACCACGATCTATATCAGCCGGAACCCCAGTAAATAGAGTAAATGCTCTATTTTTTTTAAAACCATCCATCTTTTTTAAATTCTGATTATATAACGTAATTGTACTAGCTGAAATAGGTATATTAACATCTAAAACAGCAAACGCGTCATAATGAAAATTATAATGTGCCTGATAGGGCATAATTGGAGCAGATAAAATTGCCCAAGCCATTGCACCATACTCTTGATCTAATAACCCAAGACCCTCTATACCCTTTGGATCCCCATTTATCGTTCGACTTTCTTTGAGCAAATTTTCTGTTGTTACTATTGCTTCTACAGAAATAAACTTATTCGCCTTTTTTTTATTGAGAACATCATAATACCTGATGCCTTTTTGATTGCTTTTACTCCAAAAATCACCAAAATATTCCTCATCAATTTCCAAACTATCTCGCCCATAATGTGAAATACGGATAACTTGGGAATCATTTTTTTTAGTATTAAGATATAAAGCAAGTGGTAAGGTATCAAAAAATTTACTTACTAATTCAATAAGAGAATTTTTTTTTTCTAAAGAGCCGCTAATACGTACATGCAACTCACGATTAAGGCCAAAATTTCGCCAATAATCTTTATCTTCATGCTTGCCACGAATATAAAATACTTGTTTTTCATTACGTTTAAGTAACAACAACAAAACAGTTAACGTTTCTAGTCCATAGGGTGAACGGTTAATTGCATCACCATTAAAAATAAAATAATGATCTGGGTTAATTATTTTTAAATCTTTTGTAATTATGTTTTCTTTGTGTAACCATTCCAATGTCCGAACTAGCGAATGAAACGCTCCATGTAAGTCTCCCCATATATAAAATTTTGCCGGTTTAGATAATTGCATATGAGCAATAAGTCTTCCTGAAAATTTTTGTTTTTCTCGTTGTTTTACTATCAATTGTAATAATTCCTCAAAATTATTCGATGTCCATGTTGGTTTCTTTTTCAAATTAATTAATTGCAATAATCGTGCAATAAGTCCTGAACGTATGCTTTGCTGAAAAGTAGTATAATCAGGATCAAGCCAATCTTCATCATCACTTGCTGGTTGCTCAGGGTGCATAGTTGCATATGTCTGCAAATCAGCTAAATTATCAAAGCACTCTATCGTATTTCCTATGATAATGAAGACCATAGCAACAAAAAATCGCATAGATACCATTATATTCTTTCTAAATAAACATAAAGAAAAAATAAGCACATAAAATGAGTACAATAAGATGAAGAGCTATAACAATACCCCTTTTTTTATTTAATGCTAATGGCATGAGGTACGGTTCAAAAGCATTAATGAAAAAGATTAAGCAACTTATAATTAACAGTAAAAAAAATATATAATCTGAAATCATAAAATAGCCTGCTGAAGGCGACAACCGCTCAATTACAAATCGATAACCAAGAATAGCTGTAATACCACCAGTGGCAAGCGCTATCGCTGCTGTTGATACAAGGGAAAAGCTAAACATTACCAGATAAAAAATAAGTAAGAGGGGAAGAAAAATAGAAAGCAAAAATCTTGTACCATATCGCGCATAATCAATAGAGAATATTACTATGGGATAAAGCATGGTTTTTCTTGAGTCGTGTGGATCAAGTTGTTCTTCAGCATAACCTGTTTTAATTGAACGATTTATTTGTTCCCAACCAAAAGTTGATGCCTTTGGTTGAACAATAAATTCTCGTTGATAAGATTCAAACATAATTTCCCGAGGGGAAACAAATTTATTAGCAAGCACCAAATATAATCGATGATCGTCAAATGGAAAATAACTATAGTCAAGTAAACTCATAAATTTTACTCGTATATTATACCCGGCTATCGCTTTGTCATCGACAAGTTGTACCGTTGGCTTTGATCGGTCAAGAATAGTAGCCCACTCAAAATCAAATTTTTCAATTGTATCAAGCGAAATAGTACCAGGATAAAATTCAAACCAAATAAATCCGGTAAAAACAAATGAGTTATTAACAACATCAAATGTTTGAAATTTATCAATAAAAAGTCCTACACGAATAATGTTTAAAAACCCACCAAGGTTTTCTAGCCTTTTAGGAGTAAGCCGCACAATATCTGGTTGCTTTTCTCTAACTCGAAATTCAGCTAGGCGATTATTAATCATAAATGCCAGAATGGATACACTAATTACAATGCATATTAACTGAAAAAGTGGACTTACCTGAGAAGTTGGTTTTTTTTTATGAGTAGTAGTAGTAATAGTAGTAGTAGTTTTCTTCATTCCTCTCCTTATACAGCTCTTTTCACTGTAGCGTTGCCACTAGCGAAAGTCAATAATCAATGAGAATTACCAAATAATAACAACTCTTTTTAAGCAAAGGATAGTTCAAGACAAAATCGCTTGAGTTTATACAAAAGCTGTCCTAAGCTAATAGCAATTGCATAAAAAAGGATATTTTGCATGAAAAAATATGCATTAACATTTTTTATTTTAATCTGTTTTTCCACTTACCTCTATGCAGGGTTACAAGAAGTATTTAGCCGATCCTTCATGTTTACTAGACCTGCTTATTATAATACTGCCATGCAGCAACAGTTATGGCATAGTATTATTTATAATAAAAGAGGAAACTCACTTTCGAGTATACAACTTATTACCTTTTACCAGCATTCAATTGATCAACGAAAGACCCAACGTTACTTTTTAATCAAGGGAAAAAATGAGCTTTTAGTCTCTGGTGATGCAAATGTAACATTATTAGCAACAAGAGATGTTCGTGCAGAATGGCTTAATCTTCCCAACAACTTCAAAGGAAATCTTGCAATAAACCCTGAACAACAGCAATTAGGATTCTTTATAGAATATCATCAAGACTTAAAAGAATGGATTGATCATTCATTTTTCAATAAAACATTTCTTGATATTAGCATTCCATTTGTCTCGGTAGAAAATGATTTAAATTTAGTCCAATTCAATGTCGCAAACAAAAGCAATACTGCACCGCACGATATTATTGGTGCATTTCAGCAACAAGCATGGAAATATAGTAAAATAACGGGAAAACGAAGTCGTTTTGGTGCAGCTGAAATTAAAATAAACTTTGGCCGGTCATATCTTTCAGAGGATTATTTTCAGATTATTTATTCGAGCTCACTCACTATACCTGCTGGCAAAACCCAAGACCCCCAATTTATTTTTGACCCTGTAGTAGGAAATAATCGCTATGTTGGGTTAGGTGGCGCAGTAAATTTTCAAATAAAATTGAATAGCGATCCAAGCCAGTATTCTTTTTGCTTTTTTATAAATTTTGAAGCAATTTACCTTATTAGAAATAAGCAATTTCGTACATTTGATTTAAAACATAAACCTTGGAGTCGTTTTTTACTTTATAACAAACAAGGAGCTAAACCAAACCAAAATATTCCAGGAGTCAACTTACTCACCGTAGATACCGTATCTCGCCCTTTTGGAATGTTTGATTTTTCGGGAGGATGGCGCATTCAAAACGAACAATTTGAGGTTGAATTAGGTTATAATGCATGGGGCCATGGCGATGAACACCTTAAGCTGCGACGCAAATTTACTGAAGTGTTTGGCATCGCTGGGTCAAGAGCAGACATTACTGCATCTCAAAGTACAATTAATCAGCAAGCAACTGATGATGCTATGTTTACCCCAGTAACTGAAACTGATCTTGACCTTGATTCTGCTGCAAGTAGAAGTGCTCTCACTCATAAAGCATTCCTTGCTGGCGGTGTCAAAAAAATAGGTAGAAAAATAGATAGCTTCATTGGAGCAGGCGCCCTTGTTGAAATACCGCAAAAAAACTCTGCACTCAAAAATTGGGGAATCTGGGGTAAGTTGGGGGCGGCTTTTTAATCCATTTTACCTATCTCATTTTTTGTGCTATATTAATTATGTTTATTGCAATAAACATAGTTATAGTATCTGATTTTTTTTTATAGAGTGACTAATACGATGAATATTTACGTTGGAAACCTATCCTACTCAGCAACAGAAGAGCAACTTAAAGGACTTTTCGAAGAATTTGGCCAAGTAGCATCCGCAAAAATAATTACCGACAAATTTACCGGCTCCCCTCGTGGCTTTGCATTTGTTGAAATGCCTTTAGTAGACGAAGCTCAACAAGCAATTGATAACCTCAATGGCAAAAGCTTTGAAGGAAGAAATATTGTAGTTAACAAAGCTCGTCCACCAAAGAAAAACTTCCGTTAATTCCATTTATTAAGTAAAAAAATACCCTCTGCAAATTTAATAATTTGCAGAGGGCTTATTTTTATTGGTCTGATTGCTTATTAACATCTTGCATAGACATAACGAAATCGGCTACTTTTTCTTCAGTTTTTGCTATACTTTTTTCAACTTTTCTTGCTACCATCAACCGCTTAATTTCTCGATAAGCAAAATAAGCAGCTATCAAAATAATTATTGCAATAAAAATTTTAAAAATAACATTTTTTGTATCAGTAGCCATAAGAGTACTCCTATTTTTTTTAGAATAAATAATTTTTTAAAATAGTATGTTAGTTTTAATAAAATCGCAAGCTTGCCTTAGTCAATAATTTTTTCAAAAAATATTTTGATATCACCAATCTTACCCTCTTCAGTAAAATAACCAGATTCCCCTACATGCTCTTTTTGCTTTGCCGCCTCCATAATTTGTGTTAAGGTAACTTTATTAAGTGATCCAGCAGCCCGTGGTTCTGAAATAGTAACTTCATAGTTTCCTTTACGTGGCACATAAATGCGAGCTGTCCCTTTGGTGTACTTAAATTGGCTTGTTGGCTGTAACTTTGTTTCTATTTCTTTCGTTTTTCCTGGATAGCGTACTCTTACAGCTTTTTTTGTATCATTAACAATAGTCAGTTTCTCTTGTTTTGCCTCTAGAGAAATTAAAACAAATAGCAAACTTATGCTACATAACTTAAAAACAGTTAACTTTTTCATTAAACTTCCTTTTTAATAAACTATATAATGATTATTTTAAATATAAAAATAATCATTTTCTATTATAATAAAATTTTACAAATAAATTCAATTATTTTTATATTTTATCTTTTAAATTTTTTAAAACGAGATTTTTTTTCTGAAGAAAATTCTACTCTTATCTTCCGATTATTATGAATAGTACCTTGCACTGCTTCTACAATACTCAAGGCAAGGGAATTATTGTGAATAGAAAAAAAAGAAAAAGTATTTTTAACCGTAATATTTTTAATTGCTCTATCTGAAACTGATCCTTTCTGTTGCAAGAACTTAATCAGTTTTTTCTTATCAAACCCATCTATGAGACCAAGATTAATAAACAATCTGCTAGACGGTTTATTCTTATTTTGTTTTGCAAAATTTTTTATGTCCGCATCGTCTAATTTATTCAAGTCCGTTACTATTTTTTCATTTTTTTCTAAAAATTTTTCACAAACCATTAATGTTAATCGAGCAATTAAATCTTCCTTTGATACTTCTGCAAACGCATTTACTAACACATCAACATATGACTGCTGGTTGCCATCAACTTGTATATCATTAATCTTTTTAGCAAAATCTATCAAACGATTTTCTAATACTAATGACTCCGTTGGTATTAACATACGTTTCATTAATATACCAACATCTTGTTCGATGTATTTTATCCTTCTTGCTTCTTTTATATCAACAATAGCAAGTGATATTCCTGATTTACCAGCACGAGCTGTTCGCCCACTGCGATGCGTATAATTTTCTATATCATCCGGTAACGCATAATGAATTACGTGTGTAACATCACTAACATCAATACCTCGTGCAGCAACATCTGTTGCAATTAATAATTGAACCTGCTTACTTCTAAATTTTTTCATTACCATATCACGTTGAAACTGTGATAAATCACCGTGTAAAACATCAACATTATAGTTGTCATGAATCAATTTTTGCGCGAGATCTTTTGTTTCTCTCTTGGTTCGACAAAATACAATACCAAACAAGTCAGGATAATAGGCAATAAACCGTTTTAAAGCCTCATAACGATTTTGCTTTTTTACTAAAAAATAATAATGTTCAATGTTTTCTGCACTACTATTTTTTGATCCAACAGTAACTGTAAAAGGGTCTGCCATGTAATTTTTTGTGATATGGCTTACTCGCTCAGGCATTGTAGCAGAAAAAAGCCATGTTTTTTTAGATGCGGGTGTTTCTTTCAAAATAGCATCGATGTCCTGTTGAAATCCCATATCAAGCATCTCGTCTGCTTCATCAAGAACAACCGTCTGAATAGTGTCTAATTTAATAGTAAGACGTTGCACATGGTCCAATAATCTTCCTGGAGTTCCTACAATTATTTGTGCTCCCCTCTTTAATGCTTTTATCTGCTTACTAATATCAGTACCCCCATATATCGGCACAATATTAATATTTTCTATATATTTAGCATAGCGTTGCAATTCTTTGGTAATTTGAAGACACAATTCTCGGGTTGGGCACAAAATTAAGACCTGAGCATCCTTGTTGAACGTATCAATTGAATGAATTAATGGTAAGCCAAAAGCGGCTGTCTTTCCCGTTCCCGTTTGCGCTAAACCAATATAGTCTCTTTTTCCTGCTAAAAGTACCGGAATCGACTGTGCCTGGATAGGGGTTGGCTTAGTAAACCCTAAACCATTAATTGCCTTCAAAACTTTTTCATTAATACCAAGATCGCTAAAATTCATATATTTTCTTTTACTTATTTTAATAGTCAAATTGATTTTTTATTAAATCAATAATAAAATACTTAATTTACTACTATTTTATTCTATTTTTTTCAATTTGTCAATTGCATTCAATTAAAATTTTACAGTAATTTAACCTATTCAATTTGATAAAATTAAGTCTTTTCAGAGGTAAAAAAAAAGGCCCAGAGAAAATTCTGGGCCTAAGTAAAATTTACCGCGATAGTAGTAATTAATACATACCAGGCATACCACCCATTCCACCCATGCCACCTGGTGCAGAAGGACCGGATTCCTTTTTATCTTGTGGAATTTCGTGAATTGTTGCCTCAGTGGTAAGCAATAAACCTGCAATTGACGCTGCATTTTGAATTGCTGAGCGTGTCACTTTTGCGGGATCAATAATACCAACTTCAATCATATCAACATATTGGCCATTTTTTGCATCAAAACCAATATTACCTGATTCTTCCTTCACTTTATTAACTACTACTGATGCTTCAAATCCTGCATTTGACGCAATAACACGAAGTGGCTCTTCAAGTGCACGACGAACAATAGCAGCACCAAGCTTTTCATCGCCTTCTAAGACAAGCAGGTCAATTACCTGTTGAGCACGAATTAATGCAACACCGCCACCAATAATAATACCTTCTTCAACAGCAGCACGAGTTGCATGGAGCGCATCTTCTATACGATCTTTTTTTTCTTTCATTTCAACTTCAGTCGCTGCACCAACTTTAATAACAGCAACCCCACCTGCTAATTTTGCCAATCGCTCTTGCATTTTTTCTTTGTCGTAGTCTGAAGTTGTGTTTTCAATTTGTACTCTAATTTGTTGAACCCGCGCGTTAATCGTATCTTGACTGCCCTGTCCTTCAACAATAGTACAATTATCTTTATTTACAATTACTTTTTTTGCACTTCCAAGATCATTTGCACGAATATTTTCAAGCTTAAGTCCAATATCTTCTGAAATAAGTTTACCATCGGTTAAAATAGCAATATCTTCAAGCATTGATTTTCTGCGGTCACCAAAACCAGGTGCTTTAACTGCCACAACATTTAAGGTACCACGCATTTTATTGACAACCAATGTTGCTAGTGCTTCACCATCAACATCTTCTGCTATAATAAGCAAAGAACGACCTGCTTTTGCAACTTGTTCTAATATTGGCAACAAGCTTTTCATACTGCTAATTTTTTTCTCAAAAATTAAGATAAATGGATTTTCAAGAATGGTTTCCATTTTTTCTGCGTTGGTAACAAAATAAGGAGAAAGATACCCACGATCAAATTGCATTCCTTCAACTACGTCAATCTCATCAGTCATTCCTTTTGCCTCTTCTACGGTAATTACACCGTCGCGCCCAACGCGCTCCATTGCATCAGCAATTTGTTTACCAATAATGGTATCGGAATTTGCAGAAATTGTTGCAACCTGTTCAATTTCTTTTTTTTCACTTACCTTTTTTGCATTTTGTTTAATGTATTCTACTACCGCTGTTACTGCTTTATTTATGCCACGCTTTAATTCCATTGGATTTGCGCCAGCAGTTACGTATTTATTTCCTTCTCTAAAAATTGCTTGGGCAAGTACCGTTGCTGTTGTTGTTCCATCACCAGCGATATCTGCTGTTTTACTTGCAACTTCACGTACCATCTGGGCACCCATGTTTTCAAGCTTATCTTCTAACTCGATTTCTTTTGCAACAGTAACCCCATCTTTTGTTACTCCTGCAGGACCAAATGGACGCTCAAATGCAACATTACGTCCTCGCGGTCCTAATGTCACTTTCACTGCCCTGGTAAGCTTATCTACCCCTTTACCAATTTTCTCACGCGAGTCAGCACCAAATACTATTTTTTTTAATGATGACATAATATAACTCCTCAATTTCGTTTACTGAATCTGATTAATAACTATCCTAACCATTACCTTATTTAATCTTGGCGAACAATACCTAACACATCATCTTCACGAATAATAAGATAATCATCTCCTGCTTCATTGCCAGAGTATTTGCTAAAATAAATGACATCTCCTACCTGTACCGTAGTTGGTATGATTGTCCCATTTGAATCTTTTTTTCCAGGACCAACAGCAAGTACTGTTCCTGTCTGTGCTTTTTCTTTTGCTGCATCAGGAATAATAAGTCCAGAATCTGTCTTTTCTTCAACTTCCATTCGTTTTACCAGAACACGATCACTAAGTGGACGAAGTTTTTCAAACATGAGAATCCTCCTTCAATAAATATAACAATAATAACCTATAAATTTTTTTATTTTTATTCAAAAAACAACCTAAGACTAAAGAATAACTACTATATCTTTATAAGGATATATTATAAAGAAAAATCTATAAACTTCAACTTATTTTTTTTTATACTATATCACTCATATTTTATAAATAATTATCCATACATCATACATAATTTTTATTTAAAATAAACAAATAAATTAATATAAATACATGCCAAAAATTAGCCGGTCCTTATTTACTTATTTTGATAATAGCATATTAACTTTCACTATTCTTTTTCTTTAATTTTTTTAATAAATTTTTCTAGTTTTCGTGGGGTTGGTTGATAAAAATCAATAATGTTGTTATTTGGATCTTTCACACTAACCATAATGCCGTGAAGCTTCTCAACGGGATCACCAACAAATTCAATTTTATTATTTAGTTTTTGAAAAAACTGTTTAATATTATCTACTTCAAAAACAATACCAGTACGGTGTTCTTTTTTTTCATTTCCAGGAAAAAGTCCTAATTTTATTTCCCCTAACGCAAATTCCGCCCATTTATTTGGTAAATGAAAATTCAACCGAAAGCCAAGCTGCTGATAAAAATCTATTGCAGCATCTAAATCAACCTGCGTTAAAATTACCATATGAATTTTTTTAAGCATAGCTAATCCTTTGGCATTCCTAATCCTTAATTTTCAGCGCTTATACTTAAAGGATAGCGCAATTATAGGGATAATTAAAGCATAAAAAGATTGTTGTCTAAAAAAAATACCTATTGTATGCTTAACTGCATATCATGCAATAGCGACAAAAAAAGGAGAAGAATGGCTCATATTTTCCCATCTCTTATCGCAGGGGATTTATTACACCTTAAAAAACAGATCAAAGAGCTTGACCCTTACGTTGATGGCTATCACCTAGATATTATGGATAATCATTTTGTCCCCAATTTGACCTGGGGTCCTATGTTTATTAATGCAATAGCACAAGCTACTTATCGCACTATATGGGTCCATTTAATGGTTGATAATCCACTTGATTGGGTTAATCTTCTTTTCTTACCTCCTGGCAGCATTTATACTTTTCATATTGAATCAGATAAAGAAATTCCAAGATTAATTAAAAGAATAAAAGAAAAAAAATGGCTTGTTAGTATTGCAATAAATCCAGAAACGTCCGTAGAACAAATGTTTCCACTTTTAAATACATTAGATCAAGTTCTTGTCATGTCAGTTCAACCAGGATTTTCTGGTCAAGATTTTTTACCTAAAATGGTTACCAAAGTAGAAAAACTTGCTGCATATCGTGACACCAGTAACACTCCTTTCCAGATTGGTATTGACGGAGGTGTTACCGAAGAAAATATAAATATGCTTGCAAAAAAAGGAGTCAATGATTTTGCTATAGGAAATAGCGTTTTTAAATCAAAAAATCCAATAGCTACCCTACAAAAACTACAAAGTTTAATGAAATAAAAAAAGAACGAACATTAAGTTCGTTCTTTTACGTTTCTAAAGTTTAATTTACAAAACTAGTAACCATATAAAAAGTCAGAATCATAGCCATCTTCTTCAGAACCAAATCCTTTTTGAACTTGTTCATCTTCATCTGCACAATTTTGATATTTATTCCAACAGTAATAAGCTACGCCCCCAAATACACCCAGAACAACAAGCCTACTTAACCCTTTGTTATGAGCATCTAACCAGTTACCAAAGCATGTTTTTTTTAAGAATTCTGATCCAGCTAAAATTTTAATAGCTCTTGTAAAAAAAGCTTTATCAGCAACCCAGTCAATTGAGTTTACTGCTAACCCTGCTGGAGCCCAAGCCAGAGTTGCAAATTTGCCAGACAAACTTCCACCATTTGCATTGCCTGTAGTCGCATTTTCATTTACCAGACCAGTTTTAACGGCTGAATCCATTTCTTCACTACCGTTCCCATTTACTAAAACACTCTGTTCAATATCAGATCCTGCATTTTCATCTGCAAAAATTGTTGCCGCAGACAACATCAATGTGCTTAATAATAAAGTGACACGTAATATATTCATAAAAACCTTTCTTCTATTAAATATAAAAATATAACTAGATAAAAATTTTATTAATTTTTTATTTCCCCACTATTGCAACTGTAATATTTTATTTATTCTAAACAAAACAATAAGACTGTCAACTAGTCTATCAAAACATGAATAGAATACAATCAGTAAACCTTGACAGGATAGCACACACAAAAAAAGACAGTATTTTTTTAAAAATACTGTCTTTTTCATGCATAATTGCTCATGCTTTTTTGCTAATTTATTTTGCAAGCTTATTAATTAAATGGATTAGATGCATAACCATTTTGCACCGCTAAACCATAAAAACCTGCTAACCCTGCTACCGCAGAAAGAGTAGAAACAACAAAACGTTTTTTATTTTGCATTACTCCATTTTTAACGGCTGTGTATATCCCATAAACTCCCCCAGCTGTTAATAACGTCGCTAAAGAACTAACCGCTATTTGTGCTTCGTTAGGATTTTTTGTTACTAACCTTGTTAAATAAGATTTTCCCTTCGCTGCTTGATAACCGGCATAATTATATACATCACCTGCTTTACTGGTAGTATAGGAATATCCTTCTCCTGTTTTTTTACCAAGGTTATGCCACAAACTTGTTGCTTTTCCTTTTAAGCCTGAAAAAAATCTTCCAGAAGCTGTCGGAACCGTAACTGATGCAGAATCAGAAGTTAAAATAGTAAATTCCGGATTAACTATTTCATCTGCTTTTATAGCAACTGGTGCTACTGTAGAAAAAATAAATGAGATAAATACCATCTTTGTCAATAAGGTCTTCATAAAAAAGCCTCCATATAAAAGTATGACTATTAATATTAACTTATTTTTTATAATACATTAAATAGTTAGTTTGTCAAATAGTATTTCTTTTTTTTATTTCTATATGTAATTTTTAAAACTGATTATTAAAGAAATAGCAAACTTGTTTTTTAGAAAATTAACAAGCTCAACTAGCTATCAATATCATATTATTTTTCACTTAATTAGGAGGTACATCTTTTAACAAAAGAATGGTGTGCCCGGCAGGATTCGAACCTGCGACCTACGGATTAGAAGTCCGTCGCTCTATCCAACTGAGCTACGGGCACAAAATATTAAATATCTCTATTTTTTTTCTCAGGTGGTACAAACAGAGTACTGAATTCTGTTGCAATATCAAACAATTTATCACGGGTTTCATCTGACAAATCTTGCGTCATCAATATTGTTTTATATAGTTCATAATATACTGAACGCACATAACTGACAAATTGCGTTGCAAAAGCACTAACTTGTTTTACTTGTATCTGGTCTAAAAAATTTTCTTTCAAAAGAAATAGCATCAAAACCTCATCAACAAAAGAATATGTTACATATTGCGGTTGCTTAAGTAACTCGACTGCCCGTTTACCACGAGCAAGTTTACGTTTTGAAACTTCATCAAGCTCCGTACCAAATTGAGCAAAATCAAGTAGTTCATTATACTGCGCTAATTCTAATCGTAATGCTCGTGTCATTTTCTTAATTGCTTTTGTTTGCGCTGCACCACCAACGCGTGAAACCGATAGTTCTGCATTAACCGCAGGTCGTATTCCTTGATTAAATAATTGCGTATCTAAAAAAATGTGTCCATCGGTAATAGAAATCAAATTAGTAGGAATATAAGCAGTAATATCATCACTCTGAATTTGAACAATCGGCAACGCAGTCATTGAGCCACCTCTTGCAAGTTTTCCGGCACGTTCTAATAACCGTGAATGTAGATAAAAAACATCGCCTGGATAAGCTTCACGTCCTGGTGCTCTCCTTAACAATAATGACATTTCACGAAAAGCAATTGCATGATTACTCAAATCATCATAAACAATTAAAACATCCCGTCCTTCATCACGAAAATATTCTGCTATTGTGCAACCAACATACGGTGCAAGGTATTGGTTTAAAACTGCATCACCTGCTTGAGCATCAACAACAACGGTATAATCAAGTGCTCCATTCTCTTCCAAAAATCGAACAACTCTCGCTAAATTTGCCTGTCGTTGCCCAATAGAAACATAAATACATAAAACGTTTTTATCTTTTTGATGCAAAATAGTATCAATTGCAATTGCTGTTTTACCCGTATTTCTGTTACCAATGAGAAGTTCACGTTGCCCTTTCCCAATTGGCACTAACGAGTCAACCACTATAATACCTGTTTCTAACGGTTCGTTAACAGGTGAACGTTGGACAATATTAGGAATTTCAGCTTCAACTGGTTTAAAATCTTGCGCGTGAATTTTTCCAAGTCCATCAAGCGGTTTTCCTTCTACATTAATTACGCGGCCAAGCAAATTCATACCAACGGGTGATTTAAAAACACTCCGTGTTCGTTTTGCAACTTCAAGCTCTGCTACCGGAACCATACTATATAAAAGAAAAATAGATACGGTATCTTCATCAAGCTGAAATACAATACCCCGATTACCCCCTTCAAAATCAACTAATTCCCCAAAAATAACATTCGCTAACCCATAAACAATGCAAATATTATCGCCAACTTGCACAACAATACCGATTTCTTCTAATTTCTTCTCAGGTATATCATGTAATGATTGTTCAAATAAAGAAACAAGATCAGTACTTTTTATCTTCATATACCCCTTACTGGACATAATAATAATTTTGCTTGATCAATACGTTGAGCTATAGAATATTCCCATAAAAAGAAATCGCTCTGTAATCTAATACCCGCAATTAATTTTTTATCTATTTTTTCTGTATACATAATATCTTGGCCTGTTGCTTGTGCAAGAAAATTCTTTATTATTTCTTTTTCATCTTCTTTTAGCGCATGAGAACTTATCATAGTAAATTCTGCAATATTTTTATATTGTCGATACAAGGTGCATACAGCATGCAATACTTCACAAATTAAAAATGCACGATTATCGTTTAGCAGCAATGTCAAAAGCTTTTGCTCTGGAAATGAAAAATTAAATCGTTTACCTAATAACGCTAACGCATCTTTTTTTACTTTATAATCAATTACTGGTAAGCGCAAAAAAAAGAGTACTTGCTTGTTGATGCTTATTGCAGCCCGTTGCATATTTTGATAACTCTTCAAGTCTAGTTTGTCCAGAAAAGTATTAATAAATGCTTGTGCATATCTTTTTGCAATAATTGCCGCTTTTGGATTCACACAGCTCCTTATTATTCATTTTTTGCCATCCATGAGAACATCCATGTTAAAAAATGTTGCGCATTTTTTTCTCTTGAAAATTGTTGAATTAATTCAATTTGCGCACTGTCAATAGCCTTTTGATATGCTTTTCTTTCTGTTTTACTTGCAACAATTTTATTCATTTTTTTTTGTAAATTAACATAAACAATTTGCGCCTGTCGCTCCTGTTCTTGCTGCCTATTTTTTAATTCTTTTTCAACACAATGCTTCCATAAATCAATTTTTTTTTTCAACCGAAAACAAAGCTGTTCTTCTTGTTTAACAGCCTGGGCAAGTAAATATTGTTGCTGTTCTAATTCTTGTTGTCGTCCAAAAAGACCCTGTATAAATGATTCTTTTCGAGCAATAGCAATAATAATTTTTTGATAAACAAATTTTTTAAAAAAATAAATTCCCAGCCCAATAAATACAAAAAAATTTATTATTTTAAAAACAACATCTATTATTTCATTCACCAATATAACCAATTTTTTGTACTAATACCTGTTGTGCCTCATCAGCAATTTCATCAATCAATTTTTGCGAAACTTTTGGTACAGAAACTTCTGATACATTGCTACTTATTAATTTTTTGGAATCAATAGGTGGTTGGTTATCTTGAAAATAATCACGACACATTTGCCAATGCTTTTGCCGCTCATTTTCTTTAATTTCCATACTCTGTTCTTGTTGCTTGATAATAATATTCAGTCTTTGCTGTTCCGCTTGCTCCTCTTGAGCCACTTGCAATGCTGGCTTGAAAAGAAAAATACGCATAATCCAATAGGCAAGAAAAAAATTAATCATTTGAACCACAAGAGTTGCATTTAAATTCATCTAACTTAATCCACTTGCTGCATAAATTAATGCTCCTGCTATAAGCAAAGCATAAATTGCCGATGTTTCTACCAATCCCATTGCAATCATCATAGTTGTCCGTAAATGTCCTGATTTTTCTGGACAGTTGGCAATACTTTCACAAGCTTTTGCACCAATAAACCCCTGACCAAGCGCTGGTCCAATACTCCCAATTCCCATTGCAATCGCAGCACCAATAAATGCTGCTGCCTTTGCACCAAATACACCGTCCATGGTTTCCTCCCATATTAAAGAACATCACCATCTATTTAATTTGCTAAAATTAATTACTATTTTATTTTAGTTTAGCGCATATTTTATTTTATTTACAAGAACAATTACAGCAATACTTCAGGAAAACTCTATTTTTGTTATAATAGCAAAATCCAGTTATAATTAAAATAATAAATAACTAATAAAATAGTCAGGAACTAAAATTCGCTATAAATTGTTTCAATTTATAAAACATATCATACTATAACTATATAGAGTAGTAAGTAAGAAAAAAGAATTACTATGACAAGTCTAAAAAGAAAATTACCATATCTATTCATAACAATGTCTTTATCCTGCTATTCAATAGCAGACAGCCTATACAATACAGACATAGAAAATCTTCATAGAGCAAGCAATCAAAATAATATTCAATCAAACTTTGAAGATGATTTTTTTTTTGATGATGATGATGATCCGTTTGTCAATGAATTTTTAGACACAGTCGGTTCCGATTTACCTACCCGTAAAGTAGACCCCAGTGATATTGTTAACTTGCTCTGCCAAATTGGTGCAAAAGAAATTTTACAAACACCTTTTTTCTTGCAAACTAACTCTCTTAATCAGCGCAGTTTACTAGACGAACCAATATTTGAACCAGACCGTTGTTATTTTGCCGACCCTTGGGTTATTGGATTTCAGATTTTTGCAAGAAAAAAAGATCGCTCAAATTTTACTTTTGACTGTACGAACATTGATTCATTTCTTGCGCTTGGAGAACCAACATTGATTGGCCGATTAGAAAATACCCTTGCTATCTTTCAAGAACTGCTTGACCAAAATCTTCTTGATATCAATAAAATTTTCTCTCTTGTCTCAACTACCACCGTAGAAGAGCGCCGTGGCGGTTTTTTGTTTCATGTTATGCGTCAATGGCAAGATAAAACATTACGTATTTTTTTCCCTCTTTATTATCTGCAAAATAATTATTCTCTTTCAAAAAAAAATCAAGATCTTATTGCCAACGAATTTGGTATATCCGGCGAAAAACAAGAAGATAATTTTATAAAAAGACATTTTATTAGTGATGCAATTGGTTTTGGTGACACACGATTGGAATTTGATTTTGATTTAATTGAAAGAGAGGCATTTGCAATTCGACTTGGCGCCCTTGCAACCATACCAACTGCATTTAAATGGGGGACTGGATTTAAAGGTACTAATTTTCCTAAACCTTCAACTTTTCCTGTTTTTGACTTTGATGCTCTTTTTCGCCTTGCTGAAAACCCAAGCGAAGCCAACACCAAAACTGCAATTTCTTTATTAAGTCAATTTCTTCTTGGGGCACTTGACCGCATTTCTGCTGACTTACTTGATACAACACTCGGCAACGGGGGTCACTTTGGAATGGGCATATTTCTACGAAGCCATGTTCCACTTTATCATCTCATCGGACGGTCATGGACAAAAAATCTTGTTTATGCAAGCCGTATTTCAGTAGAATATCTTTTTCCTGGTACCCAAAAACGATTCTTTATCAATAAAATTGATGAAAAAGAATTTGACCGTGATTTTCACAATCCAAATAATGCACAAGCAAATCTAGATTTTTTAGAAGAAAAATTTATCGAACGAATTTATTTGCGTGCTTTTGAAACAGGAATTCAGCCTGGTATTATTTTTCGTTGGACAAGCAAGCTTTGCCAACAAGGAAAGCGATGGGGATTTAACGTTGGTACTGATTTTTGGATGCAAGATAAAGAAAAATTTCGCACTATTTTTAATATTCCTAGAACAGTTATTGCCAAACTTGATATTGCAAAGGCCATACCCCCAGTAGCTTATCAAGGGAAAATTTTTGGTGGTATTGTTTACAAAGCAGTACGTCCAAAACGTACCTGGTTCATCTCTTTAAATGCTGATTATACAATAAGCAACAAAGGTCTTGGTGATGATTATGGCGTATCATTAAATATAGAAACAATGTTTTAATAAATAGATTATACATAAAATAAAAGTACACTAAAACAACAATTAATTAATAATAAATAAATAAATTATGTTTACTACAGAAACACTTACTGGTTATATTGATCGCCTTCTTTTTCATAACCAAGAAAATGGTTTTGTTGTTTTTATTCTACAACTAAAAAATAAGCAAACCGCAACGGTGAAAGGATTTATGCCAGCATTGCATCCAGGTGAACAAGTGAGTGTACAAGGTTCATGGGTTATGCATCCAAAATTTGGCAAACAATTTGAAGCACAACAATGCACAACGCAAATTCCAACAACAATAATTGGCCTAAAAAAATATCTTGGTTCTGGTCTAATCAAAGGTATTGGCCCAACGTATGGAGAAAAACTTGTTAATTATTTTGGTGAACAAGTATTAGAAATTATTGACAAGCAACCGGAACGATTACAAGAAATTGACGGTATTGGGCCAAAGCGAGTAGAAAAAATAATTGAAGCATGGAAAGATCAAAAAGAAATTTCTCATCTCATGGTTTTTTTACAAGAAAAAGGAGTTACCCCTGCTTATGCAACAAAAATTTATAAACAGTATCGTGCAAATGCGATCAATGTTATTCTTGAAAATCCTTATCGCCTTGCACAAGATATTTGGGGAATTGGCTTTAAAATGGCAGATCAAATTGCACAAAATCTTTCTATTGCACCTAACTCAATTAAGCGGATTAAGGCCGGTATTTTACACATCATTTCTACTACAGTTAATGACGGAAATCTTTACAGCCCCCTTGAAACATTAAAAAAAGAAACGGCCACCTTACTTGATTTGTCGCTTGCTGATATTCAAGATACAATAAAAATGGGTCTTCACGAACTTTACAATAGCGATATCATCAAATTAATAACCTATAATGAACAACATTTTATTACATTATCCCAATTTTATTTTTCTGAAAAAGGCGTCGCTCTTAAAATAAAAAAACTCATGGAGCATCCTGCCAAACATGTATTTAATATTGATGCAATATATAAAAAATTACGAAATGTACAAGAAAAAGATATTGCATTAAATGAAGATCAACAACGGAGTATTTTAACCTGCTTGCAACACAAAATTTCAATAATCACTGGTGGCCCTGGCACTGGCAAAACAACCCTTATTAAAAAATTAATTTCCATTCTAGATGATCATAAAATTGTTTATCGTCTTGCGGCACCAACGGGACGTGCTGCAAAACGAATAACAGAAGGAACGGGACGACCCGCTACAACAATTCACCGTTTACTTGAATTTGATGTCAGCACTATGGGTTTTGTCCGAAACGAACAAAATGCGTTGCAGCTTGATTTTCTTATTATTGACGAAGCATCTATGATTGATATTTTTCTTGCACATGCAGTACTCAAGGCATTATCACTCAATGCATCGTTGATTTTGATTGGTGATATTGATCAATTACCATCCGTTGGTGCCGGCAATTTTTTGCAAGATTTAATTGCAAGTAATAGTGTTGGTTATATACGGTTAACTAAAATATTTCGACAAGCACAAGATAGTCTTATTGTTATTAATGCACATCGAGTCAACGAAGGGCAATTTCCCCTCTCTTTTAAAGAAGATGCACGGCGTGATTTTATATTCATTAAAGAAGAAGAGCCGGCACATGTTGCAGCACATTTGCAAACTATTTACACAAAAGCACTCACTCGTGCTCATATTTCTCCCCTAGACTCTATGGTTCTTGTTCCCATGCACCGAGGCATTGTTGGCACACAAAGTCTCAACCACCATTTACAACAGTTACGTAATCCAAAGCAAACAGAAGAACAACTATTACACGCAGGGACTACTTTTAAAATTGGCGATCCGGTCATGCAAATGCGTAACAATTACGATAAATTAATATTTAATGGTGATACTGGCATTATCACCGCAATCGATAAACAAGAACGAATTTTGCAAATAGAATGCCTTGGCCGATTAATTAATTATGATTTTAGCGAACTCAATGAATTAACTCTTGCCTATGCAATTTCTATTCATAAAAGCCAAGGTTCTGAATATGCAGCAGTTATTATTCCTATTTTTATGCAACATTTTACTTTACTACAATGCAATTTAATTTATACAGCAATTACACGAGCAAAAAAATTATGTATAATTATTGGACAACCAAAAGCAATCATTATTGGCATAAAAAATAAAAAAAATGCTGAACGCATTACTTTTTTACAACAATTTTTAACAACTGATTTACAATGCCGCTAGTTCAACATAAAAAATTATTAAGCTTTTTCTTATTATTTTTCACCCCTCATCTTTTACCGCGACCTACCGCACAACAAAATTTTTTCTTAATAATGCTTGCTCCTGCCGGTGATGCAAAAAATATCGGTAGAATAATTGGCGATAGTTTTGAACGTGGTATTACTCTGCAATACGCTGAGCAATTAAAAAAAATAGTAGAAGCACAATGTTCAAATGTTACTATCATTGTTAACCGCTTTCCGGGCGATGTTATTTCCCCGCTTCAAAATGCTTCATTTGCAAATCGGCTACAAATTGATCTTTTTATCAGCATTCATTTTTATCAAACAACTGAAATTAAACCACATCTTCATCTTTATCAATTTTCATATAATGATGATTTTATTACCCCGTCGTCTCTTCTTTCTTTTTATCCTTATGACCAAGCACATCTTTTTAATAAAGAAAAAACTACTCTTTATATTAGCACTATTAAGCAAGTATGCGAAAAAAATGAATATCAAAAATTATTTACTACAAACCCCATAATTAAAATTCCTTTCAAGCCACTTATTGGGGTAATTGCACCAGCAATTGGCATAGAAATTGGCCTTAAAAATTCTCTTGATTGGCAACAATATATAGGACCTCTTACGCAAAGCATAGGTGTTATTGTGGAAGATCAAAAAAATAACTAAGCAATTAAGAAGTAAATAATTACTCAGTAAAAATTTATTTCATATCGTAATTTTTACTTTACATTTTATAATCTATTTGCAAGATTATTATAAATATGTTGTTAATTATTATTTTTTATATCCTAAAATTATTACTTATTTGACAAGGAAAGATTAATGAAAACGGTAGTAAATTTATTTTTACTCGGTTTACTTTTTTCTACAAAAATCTCTATAAATATGGAAATTGCTCATGAGTCTCTACCACCTGAACAAGTTAACAATACCTTGTCAAAGGAATTAATGAAAAGTGCAATATGGCACATAAGCACAAACATTGTCCCTGAAGAAATCATTTTTCAAAAAATAAAATGTCGTGATATATTCCCCACACCCCAAGCTATTGTAGAACTTTTTGCAAATTATCTACCTGACCATTCATCTCTTCAACAGCGTCCCTTTGAATAATCCATGAAATCTTCAACTTATTTTCTATTATTTTTATTTTGTATTTTTGCCAGCATACTTTTCTTTGCCATACAAAACGAATTAATTATTTTTAATTTCTCAACTGTCCAAAAAATAAACCAAAAAAATCCCACAAATAAAAAGCAAGTTAATCTAATTTTTTGGCAAAATAACCAATGGAAAACTGAAAGCCATGATTTATTGTGGACCAATAATAAACAGCAAGATCTTCGTGGTCTTGTTAACGCATGGCTTACCTTACTGCACGAAGAAAATATTATGGAAAAAAAAGTTACCCTTCATACCGTTTTGCTTGCTGCATCTGATCAAGTAGCCTATTTTTCATTTGACTCTGCCCCTTTGCCAAAAGAATCTGCTACCATTGTTAAATTACTTTTTCTTGAAGGGATACTCAAAACTATTCGTGACAATGACATTGCACTACAAGAAATTCAATTTCTTGTGCAACATGAGCTTTTAGAAGACCCACATCTTGACTTTTCCAAACCTTGGCCAATAAATGGTTTCCTACAAGAACAAAAAATAGCATAAAATTCTCTATTACCAACTT
>Ga0307428_1000471_pt1 | contig 26031 bp, 23 predicted proteins | sample SalMarWE160240MG_FD_202161 | JGI IMG/M metagenome (GOLD analysis project Ga0307428, IMG submission 202161) | Salt marsh sediment microbial communities from the Plum Island Ecosystem LTER, Massachusetts, United States - WE1603-240 | ecosystem: Environmental > Aquatic > Marine > Intertidal zone >...
ACTTATTTCCGAATTAGCCCAGCTCTATCAGGATAATGACCAATTCATTAAAGCAACAGAGACATATATAAAATTGGGTAAACTTAAACCCAGCCCTTATATCCTGGACAATTTTTTAGCTTACCGGGAAAATGCTGCTTGTTATTTAAATTTAGGTGATTATTATAGTAGTGTAGGAAATATTGATGAAGCTGTATATGCCTATAATAAAACTACTCAATTTAGCGAAGATAAACGGTCAATAGCTATAGCATATTATCAATTAGGACTTATTGAATTAAAAGGTAAAGAATATGAAAAAGCCATAATAGAAAAAGTATTATCCCAAACTACTTACCCACTTAGAATTAAAGATTTCACTTTTAACAATTTTGCCCAGGCTTTCATTGAAATAGGAAATATGCACTATAAGGCAGGAGAGCTCCAAAAAGCTTATCAAAATTATGAGTTGGCTCTTCAGTTAGCAGATTCAAATTATATCCTCTCGGAGGCACATTATAAATTGGGCTTATCTTATTACCGCAGCCAGGATTACGAAAATGCTGTAAGAGAAGGAGAAATTGCCTTAAGTCTGAATCCTGAATATTTATCTGACCAACAAAGATTAATTGACCTTTTAATTGCTAACGCCTGGTCTAATTTTACTAAAAAAGAATAAAATAGTATCGAGTATATAGTATATAGTGAAGAAAGGAAGAGATAGGATTCGGGAGTCAGTAGCCAGGAGCCAGAATACAATATAGCATATAGAATAAATTAAAATATACCGATTCTTTATTCCCTCTCCCCTCCGAGGGAGAGGGTTAGGGTGAGGGGGAAATAATAAAACCGTAGTCTATGAATTACAAAAGAAGGGCACAATTCATTGTGCCTCTACACCTAAATCCTAATTTTTTTAACGCGATACGCAATACGCGATACGAATTACTATTTACTATGGACTAATTTAATTGGTCAATTGGTAAATTAATAAATTAATAAATTCGAGGTGAAAAAATGAAGGCGAATAAAATAATTAGTGGTTTAACTTTATTGCTTATAGGAATAATTCTTTTAGCAAATACTTTAAATATATTAGAGTGGTCTGTTTGGTCAAACATAATTAAACTCTGGCCTCTGCTTTTGGTAAGTTGGGGTATATCTTTAATCTTAAGAGGAAAGAACCTTTCCTTCCTGGGTCCGTTAATTATATTTTTAGGAATTATTTTAGGAGTAGCGGCAAGTTATATGGGAATCGGTTTGGAAGGAGAAATGGTAAGGGAAGTAAAAACTCTAAGCCGAGAAATAGTTATTGAAGTTGAAAAGGCTCCGGAAACTGGAGTGGCTTTGGAAACTGAAATCACCCCAGGAATCGAAACGGCTCCGGAGACCGAAATATCCTCCGAAACAGAAACATCTTTAGAAACAAAAGAGTATCCTGAAATCGAAAGAGCTTCAATTGGATTAAATCTTGATGTAGGGAAACTTACTATGGGTGAATCTACCCCACTACTTTATGAATGCATCTCCCATTATCGCTATAAAGAATTTGAACCTTTTGAAGAATACTCTACTACCGAAGAAGAAGCTAACGTTTTTATTCATCATTCTCCAGTTAAGGGAAATTTTCGTAATCCTGAAAATAAGTGGGAGTTAAAATTAAATAATCAAATAATATATAATCTATCTATTAAAACAGGCGCTTTCGATACAGATTGTAACTTATCGGCTTTTAAGGTCGAAAAACTTTACATAGAAAGTGGGGCAAGTAATATCAACTTGGTTGTACCGAAATATAATTCTAAAATAATTATTGATTCAGGGGTATCCAATATTGATATTGCCATTCCTAAAAATGTGGGAGCAATAGTGAATATTGATTCGGGAATTGCGATAAAAGATCTTGACGATTTTATTAAGAGAGATAGTATGTATATTTCCAATAATTACGATAGCTCAGAATTTAAAGTGGATATAGAGATTGATTGTGGAGTTTCCAACATAAATATTCATTATACAGATATTCCTTAAGATAATATTATAAACAATTATTACCAGAAACTCATTCTGGCTAATCTTATGTTTATACTATCTACTTATTTGATGGCTGTATGACTAAATGTTTGGAAATATAAATTTAAAAGCAAGAACTTTTATTTATTAAAAAAATCACGGCTTCTTTTGTTTCGTGAACTATTTTTCGCTTTCTTTTCTTAAATAAACTACTTGTCTGGGGAAGGGAATCTCTATGCCTTTTTTATCAAAAGTATCTTTGATTCTTCGTTTAAGTTCTCTCTCTGCTCCCCAATGAGTCATCGCTTTAACTTTAATTGCTATCCTTAAAGCAACATCTGATGAACCGAGAGATAATACCCCCTGGACAATTGGAGGCTCTAAAACAATATCTTTATTCTCTTCAGCCCATTTATTAGCAATTTCTTCCAAGGCTTTCATTCCTCTTTCTGTATCCTGTTCGTAAGCTACCCCCACCTCAACAATAGCCCTCATGTACCCTTTATTAAAATTACCAAAACTAGCAATTTCTCCATAAGACATTACTCTTAACTCACCTGAAAACTTCCTTAAATGAATATTCCTTAAACCGATAACTTCCACTGTTCCGGAATGTTCTCCTATATTAACAGAATCTCCTACTGAAATTACCCCCTCAAAAAGTAGAAAGGCACCTGAAATAACATCTTTCACTAGAGATTGAGCTCCAAAACCAACTGCTAAACCAACAACTCCGGCACTAGCAATAATCGCGGTAGTGTCTATCCCTAATTCTCTTAATACAATTACTCCGGTAATAAAATAAATTACATATTTAGAAACACTCTGCAAAAGCGGAATAAGAGTATTTGCTCGAGAAATCCTCTTCACATAATTTTTGGATTTTTTTAAAGGGGTTAAAGATTTTTCTATTAGTTTATTAATTACGGATAAAGCTATCTTTGCTACCACTAATATTATAATAATAGTTATAAATTTTCCCCACCACAGAATAAGATTCTCCGGACTAAAAACTCTTAATACCGCTTGCCAAAAACTGTTCATATATTGTGTAAACATTGATAGTTCTCCTTTTTAATTTATATTGACCACAAGGCCAATTCGCTAATTTGTAGAACCGATATCTCGCCTGCCTTAATTCACCAATTGACCAATTAGCCGATTGACCAATTAAATTAATTTACCGATCCCCCTATTTACCAATTGATTAATTAAATTAGTCGATAGTATTTAATTAGCGTAGAGCGTACAGCGGGTAGCGTATAGGCACGGGGAACAATTGCGGGAAAAAATACGAATACTAAAGACGCAAAGATTTCCCACAGTCTGCCCGTAGGACAAGCGTCTCGCCTATCTAAAGTAAATTTATATTTTCCTGAAAATTATTTTCTCATTTTTTTCATCCAAATCGGTTTCTAATTTATCCCCCTCTTTAAAAACTCCTTCTAAAATTTGCAAGGCCAAGGGGTCTTGAATGTACCTTTGAATGGTTCTCTTTAAAGGTCGAGCACCATAATGAGGGTCATATCCTTTTTCAGCTAAAAATTCTTTTGTTTCTTGAGTAATTTTTAAATAAACTTTTTTAGTTACTAATCTCTTTTTTAAAATATTGAGCTGGATATCCACGATTTTAACAATCTGCTCTTTATCTAAATTGTTAAAGATAATTATCTCATCAAGTCTATTTAAAAATTCTGGCTTAAAGTGCTCACGAAGAGAATCGTTTACTTTTTGCATAACAGACTCTCTATTCCCCTCATTCATTTCGTAGATCCACTGACTACCGATATTCGAAGTCATAATTAAAATAGAGTTTTTAAAATTAACTACCCTGCCCTGTCCGTCAGTTAGACGGCCATCATCTAAAATCTGCAACAAAATATTAAAAACATCGGGGTGAGCTTTCTCAATTTCATCAAAGAGAATAACTGAATAAGGTTTGCGCCTGACAATTTCAGTAAGTTGACCACCTTCTTCGTATCCTACATAGCCTGGCGGAGCCCCGATTAAGCGGGCTACACTGTGTCTCTCCATATATTCAGACATATCGATACGCACTAGAAAATTTTCATCATTAAACAAAAAATCAGCCAAACTACGAGCGAGCTCAGTTTTACCTACTCCTGTAGGCCCCATAAAGATAAATGATCCTACTGGTCTATTGGGATCCGCTATCCCCACTCGGGATCTCCTGATAGCATTAGAAACTAACCTAATCGCCTCATCTTGTCCAACAACTCTTTGTTTAAGCTCTTCTTCCATCCTAACTAATTTATTTGCTTCCCCTTCCAGTAATCGACCAACTGGTATGCCAGTCCATTTGGAAATAATTTCTGTAACATCCTCTTCATCAACTTCTTCTTTAAGCATCTTAGTTTCTTTTTGTAGAGAAGCCAGCTTTTTATTTTCTTCTTCCAAATCTTTTTGAAATTTAGGTAAGACCCCATATTTTAATTCTGCAACTCGGTTAAGATTACCTTCTCTCTCTTCTTTCTCAGCTTCTATTTTATTCTGTTCAATACTACTTTTTATTTTTTGTATTCTCTGGATTGATTCCTTCTCATTATTCCATTTTAATTTCATCCCATCTCTTTTTTCTTTTAAAGAACTTAGTTCCTTTTCTATTTTATTTAAATGTTCCTGAGAAATAGAATCTTTTTCTTTCTTTAAAGCATGCTTTTCTATTTCTAATTGAATAATTTTTCTTTCCACTTCATCTATCTCTATAGGCATACTATCGATTTCCATCCTCAAACGGGAGGAAGCTTCATCTATCAGATCAATTGCCTTATCTGGCAAAAATCTATCGGTAATATAGCGATTAGATAATATGGCTGCAGCAACTAAAGCTGAATCTTTAATCCTTATTCCATGATACACTTCATATTTCTCTTTTAATCCTCTTAAAATAGCAATAGTATCTTCTACTGAGGGTTCCTTTATTAACACTGGTTGGAATCTTCTCTCCAATGCAGCATCTTTTTCGATATATTTTCTATATTCCTTTAAAGTTGTAGCTCCGATACAATGCAATTCGCCCCGAGCTAAAGCCGGCTTTAACATATTGGAAGCATCTATTGCTCCTTCAGCTGCTCCTGCTCCCACTAAAGTATGGAGTTCATCAATAAAAACAATTATTTTACCTTCCGCTTTTTGGATCTCTTTTAAAACTGCCTTTAAACGATCTTCAAATTCACCTCTATATTTTGCGCCAGCTACCATAGAACTAATATCTAAAACCAGTACCTTTTTATCTTTTAATCCTTCCGGAATATCTCCACTTACAATTCTCTGGGCTAAACCTTCAGCAATTGCAGTCTTACCTACCCCCGGTTCACCAATTAAAACAGGATTATTTTTAGTACGCCGTAAAAGTATTTGCATAACCTGTCGTATTTCATCATCCCGCCCAATTACCGGATCAAGTTTCCTTTCTCTGGCTAAATCAGTCAGGTCACGAGCATATCTTTCTAAAGCTTGATATTTTTCTTCCGGATTTTGATCAGTTACCCGCTGATTTCCTCTAATATTCACTAAAGCCTGATAGATTTTATCTTTATTAATCCCTTCTTTTTTTAATAAATCACTAACCCTGCTCCCCTCAGTTTCGGTTAAAGCTATTAATAAATGTTCCGTACTGACAAATTCATCCTTTACTTTTTTAGCTTCTTGTAGGGCAGTATTAAGCACATTGTTTAGTTCATTACCTATATATTGTTGTGTCCCGGAACCGCCACTTACCTTAGGAATTGCCTCTAATATTTTTTCTAACTTAGCTTTAATATCTTCTGGATTAACCTCTAATTTATGTAAAATAGAAGGGATTACTCCTTCTTTCTGATTAATTAAAGCCAAGAGAAGATGTTCTTCTCTTATCTCTTGATGATTATAACTGCTGGCACTTTGCTGAGCTTCACCAATTGCTTCTTGAGCTTTTACTGTAAACTTATCAAATTTAATCATCTTATTCACCACCTTCTTAACTATAAAGATATTAAAAAATAATTCTTTGACAAATTAGATTTTAAAATATTTTTGACAGCTTTTCAACCCATCAATTAAAATATCATTCTCCTCTTTATTTCCTACAGTTATACGTAAAAAATATCTGGAACTTGAAAAAATTGGGTCAGAAGTTGTTTGGACTAAAATTCCTTGTTTTAATAAATTGTTATAAACTAAGTCTGTATCCTCTTTAGAACCCACCTCAACCAAAACAAAGTTGGTCTGTGAAGGATGAGCTTTGAAAGGGGAAAGTTCGTTTATTCTGTTTGTTAATTTATCGCGTTCTTCAATGATTTTCTTTAGGCTATTTTTTAAAATTTCTTTATTTTCAAAAACCACCTGAGCTGCTAGTTGGGAAAAAGTATTTATATTAAAAGGACTTTTTACTTTTCTTATTTCATTTATAATTTCAGGATTAGAAAATAAATACCCTACCCGTAAACTAGCTAAACTGTAAGCCTTAGAAAATGTTCTAAGAATAACTAAATTATCGTATTGAGAAATAAGATGTACAAAAGACTTTTCTCCAAATTCATAATATGCTTCATCCACTACTACCAGACAACCTGATTCTTCAATTATCTTTATAATCTTGTCCTCAGCAAAATAATTTCCGGTAGGAGCATTGGGGTAAGCTATAAAAACTATAGAAGAATTTTCTTTTTTTGCCTCCTCTAAAACCTTATCTTCATTTAGACTAAAATTATTCTGACCTAAAGGAATTTGTACAAAACTAGTTCCGTTAATAATTGAATAAATTTTATACATCGCAAAAGAAGGTGCAGTAGTAATAACCCTTCTACCTTTTTCGGAAAAAGCCTTAATCAAATAATCAATAAGTTCATCAGAGCCATTTCCTATAACTATATTATCTCTGGTAAAACCCCAAAAAGAAGAAACAGTTTCACTTAACTTAATAGAATTTGCATTAGGGTAACGAGAATATTCTAAGTTTTTAGCTTTCCTTAATATTTCTTCAATAATTTCTTCTGGTAAACTATAAGGATTTTCATTGGCATTTAATTTTATTTTATAAGGTACTTCATGAGGATCGTAAGGCTTTAGTCCCTTTAAACTATCGCGATAAAAATTTTTGTTTTTTTTCATATCTTATATTATTGCTCCCTTCTTACTATATTAAATAAATATATCCTAATACGATTTAAAAATCTATTTCAATCTCTCTATTATTTCGATTCAGTAAATCAGTGGTTAATTCTGCTTTGCACTGCTCGATTAATAATTTTGCCAATTCATCTCTTGCTTCCTCGATAATTGATTGAGGAACTGCCCCGATTCCATCAATATTAATAACCATTCTTTTGGTATTTTCAGTAATTTTACTAAAATCACCATTTCGCCAATTCCATCTCCTACACATCACCTTCAAAGTTTTATCATCAAAATAAATTACCTCTCCTGGTTGAGGATTTTCTTTCTCTTCGCTACCCAAAGCAACAAACCATTCATTCCCCTTAGCAAAACCAAGGTGCAAATCTCCCTCTATTTTATCTGTATCATCACCGCCGCAAGGGATAAGATATTTTATAGAAATATAATTAAATAAAGCAACTACTGAGTTAATAAAAGGAAACCCTCCACCCTGTTTTATTCTTTTTAAAAGTGCTGTTATCGAAGGTGGAAACTTGCGCGGATCAGAACTAAACTTTAAATGTGCTTCGTCCCAGGCCTTTACAAAAGGATGTTCAATTAAATTTTCCTTCATTCTCTTTTCAATCTCTTTATTTAAAGGTTTCTTTATTCTTTTGTTACCGAGTGCATTTTCTATATCTTTAACAACTATAATCCCCCTTTTAAAATCAGGAAATTGAACAAAAATTTCTGGATCTATTATTACTTTTCTCATGATCTATTTATTTTCACCTTTCACTTAAAATTTATGTATTTTGCTTAATTTGTTTTCCTTAAAATTGTTCTTTGAACCTTAATTAATTTGTACTTTTTTATTTTAACTATTTGGGGATTAACAGTTTTTGAAGAAAATAAAGGAAAGAAAAAATTATTTCTTTTCTAAGCTCCTGATTTGATCCCGTAATTTAGCAGCTTCCTCGTAATTTTCTACCTCTACCGCTTTCTGCATCTTTTGTTGTAACTCAACAAGTTTTATTTCTTTTTTATTTTCTAAGGTGACTTTCTCTGTGGAAGTCTTATTTAATACTTCTTCAGTTATGTAAATAGGGGCACTTGCCCTCAGGGCTAAAGCAATAGCATCACTCGGTCTGGCGTCAATTTCTTTTTCCTTTTGATTTATTTTTAATCTAACTGTAGCAAAATAAGTATTATCTTTAATATTACAAATTACTACTCTTATTACAACTACGCCAAGGGTGTCTAAAATATTTTTTATCAAATCATGGGGCAAAGGTCTTACTGGTTTTACCTTTTCCAAAGCCAAAGAAATCATCTTTGCTTCATAATGTCCCACCCAGATAGGAAGCCACCTTTTTTCAGTTTCATCTTTTAAAATTACTACAAAACCTTTTGTTACCGGGTCAATTGCTACACCGGAAACTTTCACCCTGATCATTTTTATCCCTCTTTTTTATTTTGTATTTTAACATATTTTACTTTTGATTTTAAGAGTTTTTCTTTTTCTATATATATTATATATCATATTCTACAAAAAATATAAAATTCCTGCATAAATTTTAATTTTTTTTAAAATTTTTTCAGCTATAAATTAATTGACCGATTGACCAATTTACCGATTCGCCAATTAAGATAAAAAAGCAAGATGCAAGAGACATGCAAGATGCAAGCGATTACAATTGACCGATTAAGCAATTTAAAAAACAGTATCGAGTATTGAGTATATAGTATCGAGTCAAAAAAGGGGAAGAAAATAAATTAATTAACCAATTTGACAATTCTCCAATAAATAAAAGTTGTAAAATATAAGTTGCAAGATACAAAATACAAGCGATTACAATTGACCGATTAAGTAAAATAGTAATTTGTCAATTAAATTAGTAAAGAATGAATAGTTATTAGTAGGGGTAGACCTTGTGTCTACCCTCCGTAGGACAGGCGTCTCGCCTGTCTATTTCTTCAACACGGCAGGCCATGTCTCTGCGCCTTATGAGGGCGTATAACAATACGCCCCTACCTCTCTCTAGAAACTTGAAACCAGAAACTTGCAACTCAAAACCTATTAACTGGTAAACTGGTTAACCGGGTAACTAGATAACTATGCATACAAGATACTAATTCTGGCTCCTGCTTCCTGAATTCTATCTCTTCCTTTCTTTACTATATACTCGATACTCGATACTATATACTCGATACTTTCTTTATTTCAATTGATTACCCTTTTAAGAAATGCTATAATTTTTTAAAATATAAATATAATATTTTTTATTATATTATAAAAATTTCATAGAAGAATGCTTCAACCTCGGGAGGAATATAATACATTTGCTTAATTTATGGCTCTTACTTTTAATATGTGCCCTGATAATTATTTTTACAGGAACTAAACTAACCCGCTATGGAGATATAATTGCTGAAAAGACCGGATTGGGAAGGGTCTGGATTGGAGCTGCATTAATCCCGTTGGCTACCTCTCTTCCTGAAATCACTTCAAGTGCCGGTGCCGCTTGGATCAACGCTCCTAATTTAGCTATTGGAAATATCTTCGGCAGTATTATGTTTAATCTACTAATTATCGCCATAGCAGACTTTACTCACGGCCCTGGTCCGCTTCTTAGGGAAGTCACTCCCGGCCAAATTTTAACTGCCATTTTAGGAATATTTCTGTGTGCAATTGCTACCTTGAGTATGTTATTAAAACCATCGTTTCTCTTTGTGGGAGTTGGCATAGACTCCCTAATTTTAATAATTCTGTATTTTTTAGGTATTGTAGTAATATTCAAATATAGTAAAAAAACTAAACCTGATGATGTCCTGGGAGTCCCTGAAGAAAGTTATACTACCTATTCTTTACCCTTAACCAACATCAAATTTTTAATAGCAGCTATAATAATAATCTTTACTGCCATGAAGTTAGCACAAGTAGCCAATAGTTTAGCTGACCTTACCGGATGGGGAACAACTTTTATGGGCACAATAATATTAGCCATCGTTACTTCTCTACCAGAATTAGTTACCGCCCTTGCGGCAATTAGAATAAAGGCTTATGACCTTGCGGTAGGTATTGTTCTGGGAGCAAATATTCTTAATATGACTATACCATTCTTTTCAGATATATTTTATGATGGTCCGCCAATTTTAAGTGTAGTTACCCCCCAACATATTATTAGCGCCTTAATGGCTATAATTCTCACCAGTATTGCTATTGCTAGTGTGGTATACAGACCTAAAAAATCATTATTTAATTTAGGGGTAGCTGGCTGGCTAATTTTTTTAATATATTTTCTGGGTATTTTCTTAATCTTTAAAATAGGAATAAAAATTTAAAAATATATACTTCATAATCTTTAGAATCTATGATTAGTTGTTTATTCTTCTTTTGCTTGTCTAATTATACCCTTGAGGAGAATCTCGGCTGAAGATAAATTAGTAGCCAAGGGAATATCGTGCACATCACAGACTTTCATAAGAGCAGCGATATCGGGATCGTGAGGCTGTTTTGCCAGAGGATCTCGCAGGAAAATTACCAGATCAATTTCTTCACTAGCTACTAAACCGCCAATTTGTAAGTCACCACCTTCAGGGCCGGACATCATTTCTTTCACTTTTAAATTAGTCTTTTCATTAATCAAGTAACCAGTCCCTTTAGTTGCTATAATATCGCACTTTTTCAAAAACTCCTCATTCTTACTGGCAAAAGCTAACATATCTGCTTTCTTGGTATCATGAGCAATGAGAGCAATTCTAAAATTTTTTCCCTCTAATAATTCTCTCCCCTTAGACGGAATAACTATTGTCTTATACGCCCTGTTCTTCATTATACTTCTACTTCCTCCTTCTATTTAATTTTAAATTTAATCTATAATTCAAATATCCACTAATGATTATTAAAGACGCGCCAATTATACTAAGTAAATCAGGAAATTCTCTAAAAAAGAGCAGTCCAAATAGTGTGGCAAAAATTATCTGGGAATATGTATAAAGAGATACCATACTCGCTGGCGCCATTTGATAAGCCTTGGTAAGAGCAATTTGTGATCCTAAAGCAACCAATCCAAGTAAAACTAATTTTATCAAACTAATAAAATCGGGAATAACAAAATTATTTTGCCATATTAATATTACCAAAGCCATTAAACCTGACACAAAAGCAAAGTAATTGACTATTACCAAAGGATGATCAGTCAAACGTAGATTTCTTAAACTAACATGTGCTCCTGCGCTAAATATCGCTGCCAATATTCCTACTATGACAGGAAACATCTCCAAGCGTATTCCTGGCTTAATTACTAAAAGACTTCCTAAAAATACTAACAAGAAAACAGGAATCCTTTGTAGAGACATTCTCTCTTTTAGAAATATTATAGCAAATATAATTATAAAAATTGGGCTAAGCTGCCGAATAGTCATGGCATCGGTCATAGTCATGGTCTTAAAAGTATAAAAATATCCTACAGTTGAAAGGAAGCCAAAAAAGCAACGAAGAAGTAAAAGAGGATTGTTTTTCCCTTTGAAGGGGATATTTTTATTTTTTAAAAGCAAAGGTAAAATTAAAATTGAAGGAAGATTACGAAAAAAGATCATTTCCATTAAAGGAATATTTCCTACAAACTTTATCATTGCTCCTACTAACGCAAAACAAATTGAGGCAAAAATCATCATTAAAATCCCTACATTAGGTTTGTCTTCACGCTTTTCTTTTGAAATTAATCCTTTAATTTTGCTGATATTAATCACACCTCTGTTCAAAAATCTTTAGTAATATAATAAGTAATTATCTTCTTAAAGTAAAGAAGATTCCTTAAATTGCTGGAATAACAAGAAAATACTAAAAATATTTTATTCTAAATATTGCTCAACCTCTTGATATTATTTAGTGTAAAAGTCGAATTTTTTTGACTTTTCTCGATATATATGTTATTTTATTAGAAATTTAATATTTGTTACCTCACTTTTTTCTTAAGTGAGGCAGAGGCGCGAGCAATAATCAGTACTGGTGATGAGATGAGCATCTTTAATTCCCCAGGAAAGGTATTCTCGCCGAAGCGTAAAGATAACAGCTCTAATCTTTTTGCTGGGTTTATGGTTAAAAGCCATAAAACTGTCATCAGAATCTATACCCTGGTTTCTGGTGGAGCGCTATCTCATCTGATGAGAAAATAGGGGAGTAAATTTAATTGTTAGATTAATTTCAGGCAATTGATGAGCATAGCGTTTATCAATTGCCTTTTTTATTTATATTTTTAAATTATATTATATTATATTGCAAAAATAGGTTATAACTATCTGTCTAACCTATTACATAAGGAGAAATTAATGAATAATCAAAATAACATAACACCTCAAATTTATCGGGAGGGTTTTTTTCTAAATAAATCCGGAAATTTAGAGTTTGACCAATGTGAGGTTATAAAATTAGCCAAAAAATATGGAACCCCCTGTTATATCCTTTCGGAAAATATAATTAGAAAAAAATGTCAGCAATATACTTCTGCCTTTTCTAAAAGAAAGGTTGATTTTAAAGTAATCTATGCCGGTAAAGCTTTCCTGGTTAAAGCAATGTGTAATATTGTAAAGAAAGAGGGTTTAAGTTTGGATGTTTCTTCTGGCGGAGAATTATATACTGCCCTATCAGCAGGATTCTCACCGGAAAAAATATTTTTCCATGGAAATAACAAATCTAAAAAGGAAATAGAATTCGCTCTTAAAGAAAAAGTTGGCACCATGATGATAGATAGTGAATATGAACTCGACTTAATTAACCAGATTGCAGAAAGTTTAAATACAAAGGTGGAAATAATTCTTAGGGTAACACCGGGGATAGATACTCATACCCATAAATATATTCAAACCGGACAGGTAGATTCAAAATTTGGAATTAGTATTAACCGGGTACCTAACTTTATGAAGAAAGTTTTATCTAAAAAATATATTAACTATAATGGTTTACATTTTCATCTCGGCTCACAAATTTTTGATTTATCTCCTTATGTTCTCGCTATTAAAGAAATGGTAAAACTGATAAGAAAGATAAAAGACCTTGAGGGAATAAATACGCTGAATTTAAATTTAGGTGGAGGATTGGGGGTAAAATACTTAGAATCCGACTTGCCTCCTTCTATAGAAAATTTTGTAAATTTAATTGTTGATAATGTAGAAAATGAGGTAAGAAAAAACAATCTAACGATGCCAAAAATTTTAATAGAACCGGGTAGATCTATTGTAGCTGAAGCAGGTATTACTCTTTATACTATCGGTAATATAAAAGAGATACCTGGGATTAAAAAATACCTAATTACAGATGGCGGTATGGCTGATAATCCTCGACCAATCCTTTATCAAGCAAAATATGAAGCTGTTTTAGTAAATAAAGTAAATGATAATCTGCCTAAGGAATTGGTAACTATTGCCGGGAAATGTTGTGAATCAGGAGATATTTTAATAAAAGATTTGAAACTTCCTTCAGCTTCACTGGGGGATCTTTTAACAGTATTTACTACTGGGGCTTATCATTATTCTATGTCCAGCAATTATAACCGACTCCCTCGACCAGCAGTTATCCTGGTAAATCAAGGAAAAGATGATTTAATAGTAAAAAAGGAAACTTATGCTGATATAGTAAGAAACGATACCATACCAGAGTGGTTTAAATAAAAAAATATATATAAAGGTGACATCCATGAGAATAATAGTAAAATTTGGCGGAACCAGCGTTCAGGATCCTGAAAGAATTAAAAAAGCCGCTCAATCAATAATTCAACAAGCAAAAAAAGGATATGAAATAGTAGCAGTTGTTTCAGCAATGGGGAATACCACTGATACTTTAACTTCTTTACTTAAAGATTCTGTTAAAGACCGTATTGAAGATAGAGATTATGCTGACTTTGTTTCTATGGGAGAGCGGATAAGTGCCAGAGTGCTTGCAGCTACCATTAAATCTATGGGATTTTCTTCGAAATATTTTGACCCTGCAGATGAGGATTTTCCTATTATTACTGATATAAATTTTAGTCAAGCTAAAATCCTTTCTCAGAAAAGTAAAGAAAAGTGCCAAAAGATTATTAAACCTTTGCTTAAAAAAGGAGTTATTCCTATAGTGTGTGGTTTTTTAGGTAGAAGCTGTGAAGATGGAAGTATAACCACTCTTGGCCGGGGCGGTAGTGATATCACTGCTTTTGCCCTGGGAAACTTTTTAGAAGCTGATGAAGTAATAATCGTAACTGATGCAGTGGGAGTATTAAGTGCTGATCCTCGTATAATAAAAGAACCAGTAACTTTAAAGGAAATAAGTGTAGAAGAGATGGGAGTCCTTGCTGAAGGTGGAGCAAAAGTTTTACATCCACAGGCCTTAAAATACAAAACGGATAAGATGAAAGCAAAGATAATCCACTTTCAAAACGGAAATTTATCTGCAAAAGGTACGGAGATAATTGGGGCTTTTAAAAGTAAATTAACTCTTTTTAAAGAAAAACTGACTATGTTAACTGTATTAGGAACTGAAATTTTTAATACTCCAGGATTATTAAAAAAGATAATTACTCCTGTTTCCGATAATCATGTTAGTCTATATGGAGTTTCCATCGGGACAAAACATATCGGAATCTATGTTATGGAGAATTATGCTCAGCAATCTTATGATTTGATTCATCCTACTGTAATCGAAGATGAAAGACTAAAGTCAGTTACTTTAAAAAATAATATTGCTTTAATTATTGCCAGAAGCAGGGATTTTATAGAAACACCTGGTATTATCGAGAGGATTACCCGGCCTTTGGCTGAAAATAATATAAATATAATTGAAATGACTACTATCAAGACTGATATTTTGATATTCTTGGAATGGAAAGATAGAGAATTTGCTTACAAAATAATAAACAAATCATTGGAAGAGGCAGGAATCAAGGTAAGCAAATAAATTAGCGTATAGCGTTTAACGTAGAGCGTATAGGAAAACAGTAATAAGTGATGAGTAATGTGTAATTAGTAGGGGCAGACCTTGTGTCTGCCCATGATAAGTCCTACGGGCAGACACAAGGTCTGCCCCTACTGAGGACTATTCACTATTCACTAACGACTAAAAATAAAGGAGGAATAAAAAATGTTTAAAGGATCTTTGGTAGCTATGATTACCCCATTTACCGAAAGTGATGGGGTCGATGAGAAAGGAATAAAAGAACTGGTGGAATTTCACATTAAAAATGGAACCAATGGTATTGTCCCCTGTGGTACTACCGGGGAATCACCTACTCTTTCCCATGAGGAACACAAAAAGGTAGTGGAGTTAACCATAAAAGCAGTAGCGGGAAGAGTCCCGGTAATTGCCGGAACCGGCTCCAATTGCACTCGAGAGGCATTAGATCTAACTTCTCATGCTAAAGAAGCAGGGGCAGATGGTACTCTCATAATCACCCCTTATTATAACAAACCTACTCAGAAAGGATTGTATCTGCACTTTAAAAAGATAGCACAAGAAGTAGATATACCAATTGTAGTCTATAATGTTCCTTCCCGAACCGGAGTAAATATGCTGCCTGAAACATTAGCGGAATTAGCTGAATTAAAAAATATTGTGGCGGTAAAAGAAGCCAGCGGGAATTTAGATCAGATGACCCAGATAGTTGAATTGTGCGGAGATAAAATAACTCTTTTATCTGGAGATGATAAGTTGTTACTTCCATTATTATCTATTGGAGGGAAAGGGGTAATCTCGGTTGTTGCCAATATTATCCCTCGGGATGTATCTGATGTAGTCAGGGAATTTGAAGAAGGAAATTACCAAAAGGCTAAAGATATTTTCTTATCTAAAGTCTATCCCTTAAGTAATGCTATGTTTTACGAAACTAATCCTATCCCGGTTAAAACCAGTGCGCGACTAATGGGATTGCCTTCTGGTGATCTACGGTTACCTCTGAGTCCAATGAGTGAAAATAATCTAAATAAATTAAAGGCGGACTTAATAAAATTTGGTTTACTGGAGGAATAATAAATGATTAATGTCATTGTCTGTGGTGGTTGTGGAAAAATGGGTTCCACAGTCGCTCGGTTAGTTCATCAGAACGAAGATATGAAATTAGTAGGTATAATTGAATCCCCTTCTCATCCCCAGAAGGGAAAAGATTGGGGAATAGTAGCGGGCTTGGGAGAAATTGGAATAATTATCAAAGATAATTTGGAAGAGATAATTCAAAATGCCGACCAGATAGTTGAATTTACCAATCCCCAAGTTTCTCTAAAACATCTGGAAATTGTTTCTAAATATAAAAAAGCTATGATTATGGGAACTACCGGGTTCTCCTCAGAAGAAATCGAAAAAATCAATAAATTAGCTCAAGGCATTACTTTTCTTCTTTCACCAAATATGTCTTTGGGAGTAAACCTACTATTTAAACTTGCTGCTGAAACTGCTGCTGCCTTGAGCAATGATTACGATATAGAAATTGTGGAAGCCCATCATCGGTTTAAAAAAGATGCCCCTAGTGGTACAGCAAAAAAGTTAGCCCAAGAAATTTCGAAAGCCAAAGGGGTGAATCTGGATGAAGTGGCAATCTATGGCAGAGAAGGAATAATTGGAGAAAGAAAAAGAGGGGAGATTGGTATCCACTCGATTCGAAGCGGTGATATTACCGGTGAACATACCGTAATGTTTACTGCCTTAGGTGAGAGATTAGAATTAACTCACAAAGCTCACAGTCGGGATACTTTTGCCTATGGTACCATCCAGGCAATAAAATTTATGAAAGGCAAACCCGCAGGTTTTTACGAAATGAAAGATGTGTTGAAGATATGAAAACACAGTAATGAGAAATTTGTAGGGGCAGACCTTGTGTCTGCCCATGACGAGATAAACAAATATGTAATAAGTAATTTGTAGGGGCTTGATTTATCAAGCCCGCATATTTCTAAATATCATTGCGAGAAGCGAAGCAAGCCTGCCCCAGCGAAAGCAGGGGAAGCAATCTCTATTTCAAATATCGGGTCGAATAAATTCGACCCCTAAATAAATAATTAAAAATTATCTTAACTAGACATTTTGTGTATAAAATACAAAAAAGAATTGTAAAGGAAAAAATTATTATGAAAATAGATTTTGTTAAAATGCACGGATTAGGGAATGATTTTATTTTAATCGATTGTATAAATAAATCATTGGGTGATCCTTCCTTTCTTTCCTATCTGGCAAAAAAACTTTGCGATCGTAACTTTGGAATTGGTGCAGATGGACTAATACTTATCTTACCCTCATCTAAGGCAGATCTAAAAATGAGAATTTTTAACTATGATGGTAGTGAAGCCCAGATGTGCGGGAATGGAATTAGATGTTTTGCTAAATATGTCTATGAAAATAAATTAATTTCAAAAAATAAATTTGCTGTAGAAACCTTAGCAGGCATAATCACTCCTGAACTAATTTTTCAAGATTTAAAAGATAAAAAAGTTTTAAGAATTAAAGTAAATATGGGCACCCCAAAATTGAGAAGAAGAGAAATACCTATGAACGGTGAAGATACACCCACAGTTGTGGATGAAACATTGAAGATAAATTCCGAGCAGACTTTTAAAATCACCTGTGTCTCTATGGGAAATCCTCATTGTATAACCTTTGTCAATGATATACAATCTATATCAGTAGATGAAATTGGCCCAAAAATTGAAAATCACCCCCTCTTCCCTGAAAAAACTAATGTAGAATTTATTCAAATTTTAAACAGGAAAGAGATAAACTTCAGAGTATGGGAAAGAGGAGTCGGAGAAACTTTAGCTTGCGGAACCGGAGCATGTGCAGCTTTGATAGCTGCAGTTTTGAATAAAAAGACCGATCGGAAAGCTACAATTCATTTATCTGGTGGAGATTTAGATATCCTATGGGCTGATGATGGATATGTCTATATGACTGGCCCAGCAGAATTGGTTTTTAAGGGAGAGATGGTTATTTAATTGACCAATTAATCAATTAATTTTAGTTAGCCAGTTTACCAGTCGAATGCACATTAAAAAATATTAAAATAAAATAATGATAAAATTTATTAACAAAAAAAGAGATAGGAGAAATTGTAGATGAAAATCGCACGAAGGATACAAACCATTCCACCTTATTTATTTGCAGAAATTGATAAGAAAAAAGAAGAAGCCATAAAAAGAGGAGTCGATATTATTAACTTAGGCATAGGCGACCCTGATCAACCTACACCTAATAATATAATTGAAAAATTAAGAGAAAGCGTTAAAGACCCTAAAACCCATAATTACCCACCCTATGCGGGAACAGCTGAATTTAGGCAGGCAGTTGCCTTATGGTATAAAAATAGATTTGGTGTTGACTTAGACCCAGATAAAGAAGTAATGGCTCTTATCGGCTCCAAAGAGGGAATAGCTCATATCTTTCTGGCTTTTATCGACCCGGGAGACTTTAGTCTTATACCTGACCCTGCTTATCCGGTTTATAAAACAGGAACTTTATTTGCCAATGGCTTTCCTTATATTATACCTCTATTAGAAGAAAATAATTTTCTACCTGATTTAGAAAAAATAAATGAAGAAATCGCACAAAGAGCTAAATTAATTTTTATAAGCTACCCTAACAACCCTACTGCTGCAGTGGCCAATAAAGATTTTTTTGAAAAGGTAGTAAAATTTGCTAAAAAATATGATATCTTAGTCTGCCATGATTTCGCTTATTCCGAGATGACCTTTGATGGTTATAAAGCTAACAGTTTTTTAGAAATAGATGGAGCCAAAGAGGTAGGAATTGAATTTCATTCTTTATCTAAAACTTATAATATGACCGGCTGGAGATTGGGTTTTGTAGTAGGAAACGAAAAAGCTATTTCAGCTCTCTCTATTATAAAGACTAATATCGATTCGGGTGCATTCAAGGCAATACAACAAGCTGGAATAGAAGCCTTAACCGGCCCGCAGGATAATATAGAAAAGATGAATAAAATTTATACTGGTAGACGAAATGTAATAATAAATGGACTAAATAAATTAGGGTGGAACTTAAAATCAACTAAAGCTACTTTTTATATCTGGATTCCCACACCAAAAAACATGAAATCTATAGATTTTGCCAATCTATTATTAGAAAAGACCGGGATAATTGTAACCCCGGGAATCGGCTACGGAGAAAATGGTGAAGGATATGTGAGAATTGCCCTAACCGTCGATGAAAAAAGATTGGAAGAAGCGATAGGAAGAATGGAAAAAACTGGTATTAGCCAATGATAAAAATTATTTATTTTATAACTAATTTGTATTACTTTCAATTGGTGTTTACACTTTCTGTTCTTTCCTATAGAGAATAATACTATTTATTAAGGTTCGGGTAAAGCACAGTTTCGCTTTCCATCTAAGAATTTTTGATAAGGGATTTTACCCTTTAACCTGTAACCCTGATTCGTTCTTTTAAAATTATAATGATAGATAAATTTATCCAGATCATCTTCTAAACCGATAAAGAGGAATATACTTTTTTGATCATGACTATCTGATAGAACTCCCGACTTCCGCACTTTTCCCCCTATTCAAAGACAAGACCATAATAAAATAGAGAGTTTTAATTTAAAAGGTCAATGTAGTGCCTTAGAAAAAGATATCACTTGACAAAGAAATATTATTATGCTATATTTTTAATATGTTTATAAGAGTAAAAACTTCACCCAACAGCAGAGGAAAATCTGTTCAGATAGTACAATCAATAAGAAAAGGGGAACGGGTATCCCAGAGGATAGTTCGCCATGTGGGGATGGCCTATGATGAAGATGAACTTAAAAAACTTAAGCTGCTGGCTGAGTCTATTAGAATAAAGTTAGAAGCCGGGGGTCAGCAGTTTTTATTCAAACCAGAAGAGATACTAAACTTAAAAAGAAGTAAGGAAAAGTATTCTAATTCTGATTACCAGGTTAATCTAAAAAATCTAGTGGAAGAACAAAGGCTGATCTCAGGGATACACGAAGCCTACGGTAGACTATTTTACGATCTGGGATATGAAAAGGTGATTAAAAATCCAGCCAGACGTAAGATGGCAGCCCGTATTTTAAAAGATATAGTACTTTCTAGGATAGCCAACCCGGTAAGCAAACGTGCCTCAGTAGATATGTTAGAAGAAGCCTTCGGAATAACCATCGATTTAGATAAGGTATATAGAATGATGGACAAATTAGATGATCAGGCCATAGATAGATTAAAGGAGATAACCTACCAGAATACCCTAAACCTCTTTGGGGGAAAGATAGATGTCATCTTCTATGATGCCACCACGATCTACTTTGAATCATTTACCCCGGATGAACTCAAAAAGAATGGTTTCAGTAAAGATGGTAAATCAAATCAACCTCAGATCCTACTTACCCTTATGGTAACCACTGAGGGCCTCCCTATAGATTATCAGATATTTCCCGGGGATACCTATGAAGGACATACCCTAATCCCGGCCTTAAAAGAGATTAGAAAGAAATACGCTATAAGGAGAGTAGTACTGGTAGCAGATAGTGGGATGTTATCTACTGTTAATATCCGCGAATTAGAAGAAAATAATTTTGAATATATAGTAGGGGCGAGAATAAGGAATATGAATAATAAATTAAAAGATGAAATCCTAAATCCCCAAAACTACCAGGAGATAACTCCTGGATACAAAATAGCCAGTTTTAACTATAATGATAAAAAATTAATGGTGAGTTATAGTGCAAAACGGGCCCTAAAAGATAGATCAGATAGAGAAAAAAAGATAGAAAAATTAAAGAAAAAGCTGCAAAAAAGTAGTAATCCCAAGAGCTATCTCCTAAACTCAGGATACCGAAAATACCTTAAAGTAAAAGGCGATATCTCCCTAAACGAAGAAGAAATATTAAAAGATAGTCGATGGGATGGCTTGCACGGGGTCATAACCAATGCTAAAGCTACCAGTAAAGAGATATTGGAAAAATACAATGACCTGTGGAATGTAGAGGCCTCCTTTAGGGTAACCAAACATGATCTAGCGGTAAGACCGGTATTTCACTGGAGACCCCGCCGGATTAAAGCCCATATGGCTATCTGTTTTGCCGCTTATGCTCTGGTAAAACAGATGCAGTACCGGGTTAAATTACAATATAAAAACTTGAGCATAGAAAAGACAAGACAGACTCTAATTAGAGTACAGACTTCCATATTATTTGATAAAGAGAAGAAGATACGATATGGGCTTCCCTCCAGGATGTCTAAGGATGCTAAAAAGATATACAAGATCTTTAATACTAAAAGATCGATGACTCCCTATATTATAGAAAAATTGAAAATGTAGTGCCTTTAAAAATTAAGAATCCAATGTTTAGGCGGGTTTTAGCGATTTAAGTGCGGAAGTCGGGATGGTATCAGGATAAGTATGTCTGCCAAAGGCAATCCTTATGATAATGCCTTTGCCGAATCATTGATCAAAACCCTAAAACAGGAGGAGGTATATTTATGGGAATACGAAACCTTTTCTGATGTAATAGAAAGGATTCCCTATTTTATTGAAGATGTGTATAATAGGAAGAGGTTGCATTCCTCTTTGGGGTATCGGCCTCCAGAGGAATATGAGAGGCTATTGGCAAAGAATGGCTCTCGGGAATGCATGGTGTGTTAAGACTTAAAGTGTCTAACCCGAGGGGTTCACTCCAGACATACTCTATCTCGTGTATAGCAGGAATCCCCAAAGGTCTCTTCTTATCTGGTTTTCCTCTTTTTGGGATATAGACCCTTCTTACCGGCATAGGTTCATACGTAGCTTCTTTTAGTTGCTGGTGGAGTTTCTGTAATTCCTCTGCTGTTACATTTGTAAAATCCTTGATACTAGTTTTATCGATTCCTCCACTCCCTTTGTTTGATTTTACTTTCTCCCAGGCCAGTTTTAGATTCGTTGGATGATATACTTTGTCAACCAAAGAATGCACCTTCTTAACTGTACTTTTTGCCTGCATAATTTTCGTATCCTCCGTATACAAATTCAGGGTCTTTCACACAAGGAACTTTCCTTCTTTTGTAACCTACTCACGAATTCTATTTCAAACTTAAAGTTCCATAAAGTGAGCCGCCTTCCCCATGAACCACCCTTTTGGAATGGTTAATGCTACCTATATTGAAATAGATAGTCTGGACGTTTCTGTTGTTCGTCCATTAAAGTACTATTCGGCTCTCCGACTTCTCGCAACGCTTCTGTACACATTTCGGGGTTACCTTATAGTGTAACATTACTGGATGTTGTGTGTTTCTTAGCAGAATGATTCCCACAACACTATCATTCCGACTATGTTTACCCACCCGTCCTTAAGGGTGTAACCTTCCAGACATTACGAGACCTCCGCAGGTCACGTACCTATCTTCTATACCATGCCGCCCGCACACACCTTGGTGCGATGAGTGGACTAGTAATGCCTTCGCCTCCATAGTACAGGCTCGACCTTTCCTCATCTTTGGCCGACCGGTTCACATTTTCTGTTACAGCCTGGTATTTCTCCGCAAGCCCTTCAGACTTCACCTCACGGTGAACGCCCTGCCCTTCGATTAGGTTAACCGACCCCTGAGGCATTACCCCCAGGTATTGGATACAAACCCCTCAAGTTGCGGGGTTCGGTAGGACTTTAACCTACCTGATAAGCACGCTGCTGCGCACACACTATGAGCTGATCCGAATCCCTATAAGCCATCAGTCACCCTCTCTTTCTATCGGGTAGACTTACCTTTTGTTAAGGAGCTTATAGGGTCTCCCAAGTTCTCTATATTTCTCTACAGACATGCCATGTGCCAAGACCCCGACAGACCCTCTTTAGAATCTCACCATATGCGATTCTTTTGTATAGGCTTCCGTTTGCGAAAACGACGTCGCCATCTGCCTTAATCTTTATTTACGAGGCTGTATAATTCAACTTGCTTAGAAAGTTAGTAATCTCAACCACCACCGATGAAAAAATCTTAACCTTATCCTCTTCATGTAATCTGTACTCTTTGTCTTGAAGTGAATCATTAACCAAAAATACTATTCCAATGTTATCTGGTATGTTGAGATAATGAGATAATTCTTGAAGTGTGGTATCTTTATGTAAAATAATCGTATTATTTTTCAATACTTTTCCCTTAGCATACTTCTCTAAAATCGTATAGAGTTTAACTTTTATTTTCATGGTAAGGACTCCGTTATAAAGAACATCAAGGGCACGATAAAGTTTTAGACCTAAAAGAACTGCATCGCCACTTAATTATAAAAAAATCTATATTATTTACTCTTCTAATTCAAGCTCCAGTAGCTTTTCTTTTGTTGGGATACCCGTTTTAGTATCCCACCCCCGTGTCTTATAATATTCATCGAGCATACCCTCAAAGTCTTTTATTGCACACCGATCTTCATTTTTATAAAAACCAAAAGCTGGTTTTTGTTTCATTCTTTCGGGCAGTAGATCATCATCACGACGAAATCCTTCCCTTATATTGAACAATCGTTGCAAATTTATCACTCGTTCTCCTATCTTTAACAGTTCCTGGCCGCCTATATTCCATCCAGTAATTGCTGAAAGAAGTTCGCTAAGGTGGTCAATATAGATTCCACTGTACATGAAGAATTTGCAAGTATTTAAAATGTCTGGTATTATTAATGCATCCTGAAGAATTTTTACAATTTTCCCCTTGCCTTTCTCATCCCATCGATCTATAGTATTTGGGTTAGGAACACCATACTTCATCAAACCCCAATCAAGCTTTAGTGAGTCGTAAGCCGAACCTTCTAGAGGATGGATATGACACATTCCTCTATTTGCCGTACCATATGTAATACCAAGAGCCTTTCCTGATCTTGGATCATGTGCGGGGGCTTCAAGCCCTTTTCCATGAATGGCATATTTTTCAGAACCCCCCCCCAATCTCTCAAAGGCAATCTTCACACCTTCTGACAACATATCACCTATTCCTTCTCTCAGCGATATCATACGTACTAATTCGGGAAGTGCATCAGGATTACCCCAACTCAAATCTATACCACCTGCCTCTTCCTTTTTTAGTATTCCATTCTCATAGCACTCCATAGCAAAGGCAATAATGGCACCTGCAGAAATAGTATCGATACCAAATTCATTGCACAAATAGGTTGCCTGGATAGCCGCTTCTATATCCACATTAAAAACAAAACTCGTAAAAGCTGATAAAGATTCGTATTCTGAGCCTTCATGAACAGGGGTTTTAAATCTTCCTTCTCTGACTTCCGAAATTCTACCACATGCGATAGGGCAGCCGGTATAACATCCGTGATTCTTTACTAAGTGCTTATTAAAGAATTGATCGTAAATTTGTTCCGCCTTGCCCCAGGAATTAGAACGCCAGTTTTTCGTCGGCCAATCACCTACAACATCATTTGCTACCATATCTCCAGTGGTACCATGCTTTTTTAGGCCAGCGGCAATATCATTTTCCCTTAATATTTTCAAACATATTTTTATTTCCTCTGTTAATTTCTCTGGTTGTGCAATTGGAGTTTTGTGAGAGCCTTTTACTGCAATGCCTATTAAGTTCTTTGATCCCATAACAGCTCCTGCGCCACCTCTACCAGCTGCCCGGTGCTCAAACATTACATTGGCAATTTTAACTAAATTTTCCCCTGCAGGACCTATACACATGACAGATATTTTTGGATCTTTCAATTCATCACGAATTATTTGAGTCTTTTCCGTCACCTTCTTGCCGATTAAATGTTTAGCAGACCTAATAAAAACATGGTCATCATCGATAACCAGGAATACAGGATGGTCAGATTTTCCTTCGATGATTAGGGCATCATATCCTGCGCTCTTTAAATTGGGGCCAAAATCACCGCCACACCTCGACTCTCCCCAAGTATTGGTTAAGGGGGATTTAAAACAAAGCATGATACTTCCGCCTCCCGGAATACGATTGGCTGTTAGAGGGCTAGTTGTAAACATGAGTTTATTTTCTGGAGAAAGAGGATGGATACCTTTTGGTATTTCATCATAAAAAACTCTAGCAGCGTACCCTACGCCACCTAAATACTTTCGTAAAATACTTACATCAATATCCTCTTTAGAAATTTCTTTACTACCAAGTGATACTCTTAATTGTTTTTTAAAATATCCATATAGGTTATCCATAATTTACTCCTTTAATAAAAATTTGGAACTTGACATTTCCTTGGGACTACGCTTCTCTCTTATATTGATAATTCTTTACTCTCAGAGTCTAGAAGTGGTCTTCCCCCGATAAAACGGACACTCAGTTAAGCGACCATGGTCATTTTTTCGTATTCCTCAGGACTATTATATCCGATAGAAGAATGTAATCTTTCTCTGTTGTAAAATATTTCTATGTATTCAAATATATCTCTTTGGGCTTCGATTCTCGTTTCATACTTTTTAGGATAGATTAGTTCTACTTTTAAAGTCCGATAGAAACTCTCCATTACTGCATTATCCCAACAATTCCCTTTTCTACTCATAGAACATAATATGCCGTATCTTTTAAGTAAAACCTGATAACAGTAGCTGGCATATTGACTACCCCGGTCTGTGGACTGCCCCCGCTAATCCAGACACATAAAAGTGTACTTTTTCTTTAATTCTCTTAGAATTACTCATTATTTTAACCATCATCATCAGGCTACCTCTTCCTGGTAATAATATTGACGTTCATATTCCATGGGTGACATGTTTCCCAGTGTGGAGTGAAGCCTGTGACAATTATAGAAAGTTTCAATATATTCAATAATAGCCAGTTTAGCCTCTTCTCGTGTTTTGAATTTTCTACCATAGATAATATCCTTTTTTAAAGTAGAAAAGAAGGATTCCATACAGGCATTATCATAGCAATTTCCCTTACGGCTCATACTCTGCCGGATACAATACTTACTTAATACCTCTTGATAAGCATAGGCGGCATATTGAGACCCTCTATCAGAATGAAAGATCA
>Ga0307428_1000473_pt1 | contig 25995 bp, 24 predicted proteins | sample SalMarWE160240MG_FD_202161 | JGI IMG/M metagenome (GOLD analysis project Ga0307428, IMG submission 202161) | Salt marsh sediment microbial communities from the Plum Island Ecosystem LTER, Massachusetts, United States - WE1603-240 | ecosystem: Environmental > Aquatic > Marine > Intertidal zone >...
AAGGAGAGTTTTAATGACTATGATGAATGGACAACAGTATGAAGAAAGCCTCAGGCGCTTGAATCTGGTGGTTTATATGTTTGGAAAGAGGATGGAAAACGTGGTGGATGATCCCATCATCCGGCCGTCCATGAACGCGGTTGCCAAGACCTACGATCTGGCCCACCGTCCGGAGCATGAGGATATCATGACTGCCACCTCTCACCGCACCGGTAAAAAGATTAACCGTTTTACCCACATCCACCAGAGCATTGAGGATCTGGTGAAAAAGAGCAAGATGGGGAGACTGCTTGGTCGTGAAACAGGATGCTGTTTTCAGAGATGTGTGGGAATGGATTCCCTCAATGCATTAGAGATGACGACCTTTGATATTGATAGACAATACGGCACAGGATACCACAATCGTTTTCTGGAATATTTGGAATATGTCCAGGAAAATGACCTGACGTGCTGTGGGGCAATGACCGATACCAAAGGGGATAGATCTTTGCCGCCGCACCAGCAGGCAGATCCGGATATGTTTATGCACGTTGTAGAAGAAAAGAAAGACGGGATCATAGTCCGGGGGGCAAAGGCCCATCAGACAGGGGCAGTGAACTCACATGAAATAATTATTATGCCCACCATTACCTTGAGAGAGGAAGACAAAGAGTATGCCATCTCTTTTGCAGTGCCCAGCGATACTCAAGGAATAACCTATATTATAGGACGTCAATCCTGCGATACGAGAAAGTTGGAGAAAGGGACAATGGATAGGGGCAATCTCTTTTTCGGGGGGCATGAGGCATTGGTTGTCTTTGACGATGTTTTTGTTCCCTGGGAACGCGTCTTTATGTACAAAGAATATGATTTTTCAAGGCAATTGGTAGAGCAATTTGCCGCCTATCACCGACAGAGTTATGCGTGTAAGGTGGGGGTGGGAGATGTCCTCATAGGTGCTGCACAAACTGCAGCGGAGTACAACGGGCTGGAGAATGCCTCACATATCAGAGACAAGATTGTTGAGATGAATCATCTGAACGAAACCCTCTACTGCGGGGCTATAGCCTGCGCATCGGAAGGGCATAAGGAACCGAGCGGAACATACTATGTGAATACCTTGCTTGCCAATGTACACAAGCAAAATGTGACCCGTTTTCCCTATGAGATAGCCCGGCTTGCACAGGATATCGCGGGTGGTTTATTGGCAACACTGCCGTCTGAGGACGACTTCAAATCCGAGGAGGTTGGGAAATGGATGGAAAAATATTATAAAGGAAGGGCGGATATCCCCACTGAATATCGGATGCGAATTCTACGATTGATTGAAAACCTTACCCTGGGGACTGCGGCAACAAATTATTTGACCGAATCAATGCATGGGGCCGGATCCCCTCAAGCGCAGAGGATTATGATTACCCGGCGCGTGAACATGCACGAGAAACAGAGAGCGGCAAGGAGGCTCTGCGGCATTGAAGATCTATAGGGATTAGAAGATAAGGATAGGACTCAAATATTGTGGAGGGTGTAACCCCGAATACGATCGAGTTGCCCTGGTACGGCATATAGAAGAAAGGTTGCAGGGCACGGTAGAGTTTGTTGAACCTGAACATGAAGGCATTGAGCTCCTTTTGGCAATAGAAGGGTGCAGTACTGCGTGCGCTGATTTGAGTGCCTTTCAAGGTATGGGGATTCGAATAATAACCGGCATTGAAGACGCGGAGAGATTCATCAGGGAAATAAAGGAAAAATGAAGCTCCCAACTCTTTTAAGATACGTTAAGGGGCCTGTATTGCTCGAGGGAATTATCTTCGGCGTGAACGATTGTGATTATCTCAGGCCGGTAGGATGGCCTCTCTCCGAGGAGGTTGCTCAAGAGCCTCACCGCGATCAGCGATATTCCCAATCCTGCAAGACATCCCACGAGGGTGGTGAGGTTGAAATCCGCACCGGATGATTTTCCCGCAAAGTAGCCCACTAACGCCCCTCCAGCGAGGCCGATGGCAGGAATCATGTAGACCACGAACGAGGCCTTGGCCACGGTGCCGGAAGGGATTCCGATCCGTACCGTATCCCCTGGCTTTGCTCCGATGGGGTTGAGCGCCTCGGCGATCATCTCCTTGCCCCCTCCGAGCATGTCGCAGAAGCCCTTCGCCACACATTGACCGCACATGGTTTGCCGGTCCGTAATGACCAGGGCCTTTTCGCCCCTCACCTCTCTCACCGTTCCCACCTCCTCGTTCATATAGGCTCTGGGAACCTTGAACATCTCAAAGGGTGTCTGATCTCTATCCATGACGTCACGCCCCTGCTGATAAAACTCCTTTTTATCCAGGCCTTTTTTCACTATAGGGAAATGAGGTGATTGTCAAGAAATTTGGTATGATCAAAATTTTGAGCAAACCCATCCTTGATGGTCTCGTAAAAAGTCGAAAAAATCCCTCTCTCTCGATGGGAGAGGGTTGGGGTGAGGATGAAAAAGGTAGCATTTCAACTACTTACCTCCCCCTCCCCTTAATCCCCTCCCACAAGGGGAGGGGAATTGGGACTTTTTACGAGTTTGTCATCTTTTGAAGAACTCATATTGCCTTTTTCCGCGTTGGGAACTAGAATAAGGCCCATTTTGAGGTCTATCGATACAAAGGCATTGGACGTTCGGGTAGAAGAACATTGAGGAGAAGGCTTATGACTTCAGTTTTGGTTACCGGCGGGGCAGGGTATATCGGAAGTCACGTGGTAAAGCAGTTGGGAGAGCTCACGAACCACCGGATCACTGTTATCGACAACCTCTCCACAGGGGTGAAGGAAGCGGTTCTTTTCGGGGATTTGATCGTGGAGGACCTCTCGAACACTCTTGCCGTCTCAGAGATCTTCTCGGAGAGGAGATTCGATGCGGTTCTCCACTTCGCTGCATCGATTATTGTGCCCGAATCGGTAGAGAACCCCCTAAAGTACTACGCAAACAACACCATCAACACCATCGAGCTTATCAGGTGCGCAGTTCAACACGGCGTTCGGCATTTCATTTTTTCCTCTACGGCTGCCGTATACGGCATCCCGGAGGAGGTACCCGTAAGGGAAACGACGCCGACCCATCCCATCAATCCCTATGGCATGAGCAAGCTCATGAGCGAGGCCGTGCTTATCGATACGGCCCGATCGAACGAGGCCTTCAATTACGGTATTCTGAGATATTTCAACGTGGCGGGGGCATCACGCGATGGGAAACTGGGTCAGAATTTTCCCGAGGCCACACACCTCATCAAGAGGGCTGCCCAGGCGGTGATCGGGCAGGTACCCTATCTTGAGATCTATGGAACGGATTACAGCACCCCTGATGGCACGGGAGTGAGGGATTACATCCATGTGGAGGACCTTGCAGCCGCGCACCTATCAGCCCTCGAGTATTTAATCGACGGCAGCGGCTCGGATGTCTTTAACTGCGGATATGGGCGGGGATACTCGGTGCGAGAGGTAGTCGATGCCATGAAGGAGGTGAGCGGGGTCGATTTTCCCGTGAGAGAGGCGCCCAGAAGGGCTGGCGATCCTCCCACCCTCATCGCAGACAACGCCAAGATCCTGGGGCATTTCCATTGGAGACCGCAGTGCGACGATCTTGCCCTTATCTGCAAGACGGCCCTTGCGTGGGAGAAGAAGATAGCATAAGCGCCTTCTGCGAAACTCAATGCTCAAGAACAGGGAGATACTAAGGGGAGCATAAAATAGATTGCATAATGACTGTCATTGCGAGGAGCGTTAGCGACGAAGCAATCTCTGAAATGAGTTTAACCATGAGATTGCTTCGCTCCCTTCAGTCGCTCGCAATGACCATAAGTGACTTTATTAGATGCAAACTATTTATTGCCCTCGGTAGTATCTTTCCGAAGGCTTTGATGAGGAGGATCTTTGGCTTCTCCTGATGTTTCCAAGGACATCATTCAGGTATCTGTTTTCCCTTTCTGAGAAGTTCCAGCCTGAGCCTGAGGTATGCCTCGCCTGCCTTTTCATCGTCCGGGGAGATTCTAATGATCTTCTTGTAGAGCTCAAAGGCCTTCTCCGGCTCCCCTTTTCGCTCCTTGAGCGTGGCCAGCTGGTGGAGGAGCTTGGTGTCCTCAGGTCGCAAGGCGAGGGCCTGTTCCATCTCCGTTTCCGCAAGCTCGGGTTTCTTTGCGCTCAGGTATGCCAGGATAAGGTATTGACGGAGTTCGTAGTTCTTCGGATTCGCCTCAACACCCTTGCGCATGGAGCCGGTTGCTTCATCGAATTGTTTACGGGTCATGAGGTAATCAAAGACATACCCGTAAAGGGCGATCTTCTCCGGCCTTGATTTGATCAACTCCAGGGCCTGTGCATAGGCGAGATCAGCCTTATTGAACCTCTTGCACACATCGAAGAGCTCCTCCCTGGCCTCTATGTCCTTGGGGTTGATCGTGAGGAGCCTCTCGAAGTGGGCGATGCTCTTCTCCGCGTTGCCTGCTTCTGCCTCCAGGACTCCAAGGTTAAAGAGGATGGTGGTGTTTTTCTTGTCATGGGCCAGTATCCTCTCATAGGTGGCCCTCAGGGCCTTCTTGTCCCCCTCTTTTTCCAGAATATTCGCATAGATGGTTAAGGCCTCGAGGTGGTTGGGGTCTTGTGCGAGGATCTCCTCGATATAGTTCTTTGCTTCTTTGAGCTTTCCTTTGTTAAAGAGTGAGTGGGCCAGCCGCAGCCTGCCATCGATATCCCCCTTTCTGAGCTCAAGCGCCATGCGCAGGTATTTCTCGGCCAGCTCCGGCTCCTTGAGATCATCGTAGAGGGAGCCGATGTTGTAGTAAAGGTTTGGATCATTCCTGTCATGCTGGGCTGCTTTGAGATACCACTCGAGGGCATCCTTTTTCTGTCCAATCTGAAATGAGAGGTACCCAAGGTTTTTCATGACAACTACCTGTTCAGTCTTGGTTAATCGGGGAAGCATCCTCGTGTATTCTGCTATGGCCTCCTTGGTCCTGCCTTTTTTCTCCAATAACTCAGCAAGGTGCACTCTGAGCCCCAGGTCATCGGGGCTCTTCGCTATGATCTTTCTCAGGGTGGTGATTGCCTGATCATATTGCCGAAGGCGTTCATAGGCCTCTGCCAGCTTTCTCATGAGGGGTGGATCGTCTTTTGTCTTGAGAATCTCCTCCAGCAGTTGGGCCCCCTGTTTCCACCTCTTACGGGCCAGATACTCATCGGCGAGTCTGAGCTTGAGGCGCATATCATCGGCGTTTTGCTCGACCGCCGACTCCAGGAAGGACAGCCTTTTCTTGTCATCGATTATCCTGTTTGCCCTCTCCAACCAATCCTCGGTCATGGGGGCGATCGTAAGGACAAATTCGCCGATGACCTCATTGTGGTGCTTCACCTGTATGCTGTATGTATAGCGGTGGAAGATATCCCCGCCTGGAAGGAGTTCTGCAAGGGCCCTTTCCTCTTGAAAGGCGTTCACGTCGAAACCCTGGGAAAAGAGCCTGATGCCTTTGTTAAAGGGCACTGAGGTATCTACCTTGAGGATCCTGAGCCTATCGTTCGGGTGGGCGTAAAGGGTCTGTTCCGGGAAGAGCCTTTTCTCGGTCCCGTTGTGTGAGATCACCATATGGCGAAATACCGGAGCCGGGTTAAGGAAATGCCGCAGCAGATCTCTGAGAGGGGTGCTGCCTGGGCCACCGAAGAGGAGGTAGAGCAATGCGGCAAAAAAAAGGGCTGCCCCCAGGAGGATAGCCCTTGTCCTTCTTTGCTTTTTTCGGTATGGCGTTTTCCTCTGTGCCAATTACCTTTTCTTTCCCCTCCTCTTGCTCTGGGCACCGCCTGCTTCCCACTGTGTGCCGCTCCATAGGAGCAGTATGGGGCTTGCCACGAAGATGGAGGAGTAGGTGCCGACAATGACGCCGATGAGCAGTGCAAAGGCAAAGTCGTGGATGACGCCGCCTCCCAGGATGAACAGGCATACGACCACGATAAGGGTGGTAACCGAGGTAAGCACGGTTCTGCTGAGCGTCTCATTGATGCTGCGATTTATCAGCTCTGGTAAGTTGCGGCCTCGATACCGCCTGAAGTTCTCCCGGATCCTGTCGAAGACCACGATCGTGTCGTTCAGGGAATAGCCGACTATGGTGAGAAGCGCAGCCACAATGGGCAGGGTGATTTCCCGGTCGGTGAGCGCGAATGCCCCCATGGTGATAATGACATCGTGGAATAGGGCGATAATGGCGCCGAGGGCGTATTCAAGCTTAAGAAACCAGCACATCCCGATGGTGATGAGAAGCGCGACTGCGATGAGCCAGAGCACGCTTAATCCCACCGAGGCAACGATGTAAGCGCCGAATGCGAGTGAGGCAGCCATGATGATGCTCACGGTCCATTTGTACTCAAACCTGCCGGAGATGTAGATAACCATGAAGAGCATCGCATAGAAGATGGCGAAAAGGGCCTTTTCCGTTAGATCTTTCCCGATCTTCGGACCCACCATCTCAACCCTCCTGACCTCCACGTTCTGCTCCCCAAAGGCGCTATTCAGGGCCTGGTTGACCTCCTTGTCTAGCCCGCTCAGCTCTATATCGCCCCTGCTCACCCGTATCAGGTATTCGCTTTCATCTTTCTCGCCAAACCTCTGGATGAAGCTGTCCCCCATGGCGATTGCTCGCAGGGCATCCCTGATCTCATGGGTGGTGACCTGTTGATTGAACCGTACCTGGATCAGGACGCCTCCCGCGAAATCGACCCCGTAGTTGGGACCGCCCCGAGCGATCAGCAGGACAAAGGTTATCGCTATAAGGGCGCCAGATACCAGGTAGCCTATCTTTCGCAGGCCGACGAAGTTGATATGTATATCCGGTTTAATGAATTCCATGCTCTGTCCTCTCTAGATGCTTATTTTCCTCCATCCCCGTTCGATGATGAGGTAGTCGAAGATGAGTCTGGTGATCACGATCGCCGTGAAGAGACTGGCTATAATGCCTATACTCAGGGTCACGGCAAATCCCTTTACCGGGCCCGTGCCGAACTGAAAGAGCACCAGGGCTGCGATCAGGGTGGTGATGTTGGCATCAAGGACCGTAGACAGGGCCTTGCTGTAACCCCCGTCAACCGCAGCACGGGGGGTCTTGCCCAACCTCAGTTCTTCCCTGATCCTCTCGAAGATGAGGACATTGGCATCGACGGCCATACCGATGATAAGGATGACGCCAGCGATGCCGGGAAGCGTTAAGGTAGCGCCGAAGAAGGCAAGCCCTGCCCCGATGAGCACCATGTTCAGCAGCAGGGCCAGGTCTGCGAGAATTCCCGCGAACTTGTAATAGAAGGCCATGAACAGTATCACGATCAGCCCCCCGATTAGCGTCGCTTTGAGCCCCTTGTCAATGGAGTCTTTTCCCAGGGAGGGGCCCACGGTCCGCTCTTCGATGATCTTCACCGGCGCAGGCAGCGCTCCTGCCCTCAGCACGATTGCCAGATCCTTCGCCTCTTCCATGGTGAACCTGCCGGTTATCTGGGCCCTTCCCCCGGCGATCCTGTCCTGTATGACTGGCGCGCTGTTGACCACGTTATCCAGGACGATGGCCAGCCGCTTCTTGATATTCGCACCGGTAATCTGCTCGAAGAGCCTTGCGCCCCTTGAGTCAAAGGTAAGGGAGACATAGGGCTCGTTGTACTGGGAATCGATCTGGACCCTCGCATCGGTCAGATACTCGCCCGTTAACACGGCCCTCTTTTTCAGGAGAAAGGGGATCTTCGTCTGGTAACCTGCCTCTCCTTTCATCTGGTAGAGGATCTCGTCACCCGGCGGTATAGTTCCCTTGAGCGCCTCCTCGACGCTGTTCTCCTCGTCAACCAGCTTGAACTCCAGCTGGGCGGTTTTGCCGAGGAGATCGATGGCCCGTTGTGTGTCCTTGATGCCGGGAAGCTGGACGAGAATCCTGTCCATGCCCTGCGGGCGGATATCGGGTTCGGTCACGCCGAACTGATCGATCCTGTTGGTGATGGTTTCAACCGCCTGATCCACCGCCATCTTTTTGATGTGATGCTGTGCCTGCTGGGAGAGGATTAATTCCACGCGAGGCAGACCCTCGCTTAGGGAGCCAATCTCAACGGACATATCGGAGAATGTGTCCGAGGCCATCTCCTCAACGGCCTTGATATCCTCCCTCCTCAGCAGGATAAGTTCAATCCTGTCAGGCCCGCTTCTTTTCAGTTCTTGATACCTGATCTTGGCCTTCCTGAGGCTCTGTTTTATATCCTCAACCATCCGCTCCAGGTGGCTCTCCACCGCCTTCTGGACCTGCACCTCCAGGATGAGATGCATACCTCCCTTGAGATCCAACCCCAGGTGAATCTTGTCCTCGGGCAGGATGTTCGGCCACCACGCGGGCAAGGTTGTACTGAGGGACGGCAAGAGATAGATGAGCGCGATAACCAATACCACGAGAACGATGAGCCCTCGCCACTTTAGTTTCTTGGACACCTTTTTACTCCTTAGTCCATCGATTCATACATTCGCTTCTGAATTTACTCACTCAGGACTTAGCGCTGAGCAAGTACAAGCCACACCTCTTTCGATAACAATATGTTATCATATTAGCTCATCGAAGCACTTAGCTTTCGCCCTCTGCTTTTCTTGCTACCCCTGCGATAGAAGCCCTCGATACCTTAACCCTCACCTTCGGGGATATCTCCATGGTAACCACATCATCGGACAATCCGGTGATAACCCCATGCAGACCGCCCGAGCTCACGACCCTGTCCCCCTTTTTAAGCGCTGAGAGGATCTGCTTGTGCTGCTTTGCCTTTTTCTGCTGGGGCCTGATCAACAGGAAGTAGAAGATGGCAAAGATGATAATCAGGGGCAGGAATGCACCCAAACCGCCTGACTGTCCTCCTCCGGAACCCCCGGTTCCCATGGCGTACGCTAGATCAAACATCTGTATTCCTCCTTGTTGGTGTTATAAAGACTCTGCCTCGCTCTGATCTCGATTCTCTACCCTTCGGGCATAGAAATCATGGCTGAATTCAGCCAACCTGTCCTCTTTTATGGCCTGCCGTATTCCTGAGAGGAGGTGGCTATAGTAGTGAAGGTTATGAATGGTGTTCAGGGTGCTGGCCAGTATTTCCCTTGAGAGATAGAGGTGCCTCAGGTAGGCCCGGGAATAGCGAGAGCAGGTGTAGCACCCGCAATCCTCCTCGATGGGCGAGTCGTCCTGTGCGTACCGGGAGTGCTTGATGATCAGTTTCCCCGTTTTGGTAAAGAGCATGCCGTTTCTGGCACCTCTGGTAGGCAGCACGCAGTCAAACATATCCAGGCCCATCTTCACAGACTCGATGATATCCTCCGGTGTTCCCACCCCCATGAGGTAGGCGGGTTTTTCATCGGGCAGAAATTCCCTCGTCAACCGTACTATCTGCTCCCTGATGCGCGTATCTTCCCCTATGGCCAAGCCTCCTATGGCGTATCCGTCAAATCCCAGGCGTACCAAACCCCGTGCGCTCAGATCCCTCAGATCAGGATAGATCCCGCCCTGTACAATACCGAACAGGGCCTGTGAGTCGTCCTTCCTCTCATCGAGGCATCGCCGGGCCCATTGTTCAGTGAGCCGTACGGAGTTTCGCACGTAATCGTGAGAGGCGCCGGCTGGTGCGCATTCATCTAAGGTCATGGTGATATCTGACCCGAGGGATTTCTGAATCTCCATGGCCTTGGCCGGCCCGAGAAAATGGGTCGATCCATCGAGGTGTGAGCGGAAGGTGACCCCTTCGGGCGAGATGGTCCTGAGTTTGGAGAGACTGAGGGTTTGAAATCCTCCGCTGTCGGTGAGTATGGGGCCTGGCCAGTTCATGAAGCGATGAAGACCGCCAAGCCCCTCGATCAGCGCATGACCCGGCCTCAGGTACAGGTGGTAGGTGTTTGCGAGGATGATTTCAACGCCTGCGTCCCTGGCCTCCTCAGGGGTTACTGCTTTGACGGAGCCCAATGTTCCAACAGGCATAAAGACAGGGGTCTCGATGGTTCCATGGTTTGTGACAAGTTCCCCCAGCCTGGCCCTGCTGGATGCACACTTTTTTTTAACGATGAATTTCAAGGTCTTCAACAGCCTTTTGTTGTTAGTATTGAATAATAATTCTATAATCTTGGTGTCTTGGTGCCTTTGTGGCAAGATACCTGAGTAATTAGGAATAATTTTGACATTTTTATTCAGGTTATCAGCATTGCGTCCCCGTAACTATAGAAACGATATCTGTTTTCCACAGCCCAACGGTAGGCCTTCATGGTCAGCTCATATCCGGCAAAGGCAGCCACCAGGAAGAGCAGCGAGGAACGGGGCAGGTGGAAATTTGTGAGAAGCCCGTCAATCGCCTGGAACGTGAATCCGGGATAAATCAAAAGATCCGTTGCCCCGGAATCGGGCACGAGTCCCCCTCTTCTCTGAAACACGGTCTCCAGGGCTCTCGCCACGGTGGTGCCTATGGAGATGACCCGTCCCCCGTTGCGTTTTGTGCCCTCAATTACCGTGGCTGCATCATAACCTATGGAGTATTCCTCCTCTCCAAGGCTATGTTCCCGAATGTCCTTTGTCCTCACAGGCTTAAAGGTATCGTACCCCACCTTAAGGGTAATGCTCGAAATGCCTACACCCCTGGCCTGAAGGGAGTCGATCAACTCCTGGGTAAAATGAAGACCAGCCGTCGGTGCGGCCACTGCACCAAGAAACCGTGAGAAGACGGTCTGGTATCTCTCCTCGTCGATCTTGGAGCTTCTATCCTTGTCGTCTCTTTTAATATAAGGAGGCAGCGGAAGGCAACCTCTTTTTTCCAACACGTAAATAAGGGGGTGGGCGCCCTCGAAGCGGAGCCGAATCTTCCCATCCTCTCCACGCTGTGTCACGGTTCCCTTTAGGCCATCGGGAAACAGTATTGTGCTGCCCTCCTTCGGCCTCTTTGATGCCCTGAGCAGGCACCATCGATCATCAGGTTCCCCCATCGGCAAATGAGCGGGGTGCTCAAGAACCAGGATTTCCACCCGGCCCCCGGTTTGCTTTCTGCCGAAGAGCCTGGCAGGAACCACCTTGACATCGTTAACCACCAAGAGGTCACCCTCTCTTAAAAGCGAGGGGAGATCGAAGAAGCGATGATCAGCAAGACCACCCGTGGACCTCTCAACGCCCAGGAGTCTTGATTCATCCCTTCTCTGAGCCGGTTCTTGGGCGATGAGTTTTTCGGGGAGATCATAATCGTACTCTTCCAGGCTATACATCTGCCTTGTTACCGAAAGATATAGGTTAAAAGCAGTCCGCAACCCATGGCGATGAAGCCGATCACCCTCAATTGGTTATCGGAAAGGAGCTGGATTTGGCTGAGCCACCTCTTCATCTTGTCGGGAAATGCCAGGTAGGGCAACCCCTCGAGGATCAACACGAGCCCCAAAAGGCAAAACAGCAATCTCATTTCCGAAGGCCTCGATGTCTAACATTGCCAGGTGTATCAGGGCAACGGCGGAAAATCGCTCATTCCATTACATCGTCGTTTCATACTATAGACAGCGCTCGTATCTTTCAAGAGTTATGTGCTGTTTATTGCTGTGGGAGGGAAGCCCTGCAGTGTTAGAGATCGAGATTATGCCTAGAGCCTGGAGCTCTTTCCGGTCATATGCTCGATTTTCACCTTGATAATCACCGCCTTATGGACAGCTTCCTCGTTGTAGGCCGATGGAGTGCCGGAGTAATGCTGCATGATGATATCCAGGGCCCTCTTTTTCGATTCAAAATCCTTTCTTCTCATCTGCTAGCTGCCGGTGTGCATAAGGGAATATAGTGTTGCCTGTGAGTCAAAGCCGCTGATGAACGTTTTCCCCTATCCTTGAAGTGGATTAGTCCTCAACATTGCAGATAAAGCTGTCGTGCATCTCGGGGTAGGCGATGGAACAGTCTTTCCCTATGAGCCTCTCTGCTTCCCCTATTGCTTCTTCCATGGTAGAGAAGGGCTCAAAACCGAGCAATCTCGCCACCTCGAAGTCCATGGCCCCGGCGAGAAAGACCTTGCCGAGGTACCTGAAACCATAGGCTCCCTGTCCCCACAGGATAAGGGGATGGACACCGTGGAAGCCGAACCCATACCTGTATTTATGGACGAACTCAGGTCGATGGGCGTACTCTTCCGCGTAGAGATCCCACAGTTCGAAGGGGTCCTGGGTTTCAGGAATGAGCTTCTCGAACATCTCCACGTAAGAAGGGTACTTCACGGGATCGAACTGCTTATTGCAGGGGTGAACGAGGATGATAACCCCCCCTTTTTTTACCAGAGGAATATTCTGAAACAGGCCGAAGCTATAGGACATACCCAGGTTCCTCACCAGGATTGGATTGACAAGGGACATTTTGCTGTAGGGATCTCTGTTGTTGCCCATCCCGTACACCACCACATCGGACTGTCCTTTCACCTCAACGACGTGCTGGCGTTGGAGGATCTCCAGGGTCTTCTCATGGGCCTCAGGTGGATGCCCAGCCACCACCTGCACCACCTCCTGGGGGTACGCGTTGTTCATGGCGCCCTCGATAATGAGAAACCGGCGCCCCTTTTTTGCAAGTTCCTTCTCGATGATCTTCCCCATCTCGTTGAGCAGCTTAGGGAAAGCGGAACGCTTTGCGTCCATGGTGGATTTTCCCGAGGCCTTGGGAAAGGGACGGTGGTGATGGCGGATGCTCCTGAAGCTTCCCAACCCAACCACAGCCGACTTCCAACCGCCGTTAAACGGGGACCATGGATTGCTCACGTAGATGACCTGGTCCGAGTCGATGAGAGCACGGTTCACCTCCACCTCCTGACCGCGATCGGTCTCCCCGAGAAAGACCAGGTTTTCCCTATCCTCGGCATCGTGGTTGCGAAGCCTACTTGGCCCTAAACGGTAAGGAAGGTCCTCGCCGAGGATACTGCTGAGTTCTCGTATAGTCCATTTTCGATGGAGACCCACGGCGCATATCAATCTGATATTGCTGTCCTTAACCCCTAACTTGTCCAATTCCTCTAAGATTACTCTTATTGCCAAGCCGCGAAAATCGGGCTCTCTCTGGATCGGGACGAACCCTATGGGATCGTCAAAGGCGATGGTAACCCTGGATTTTGGGCTCACCAATGTGGAGAGAGGCTCATGTGCGATAGGAGAGTTGAGCGCAGCACGCACCGCCTTTGCTGGGTCAGTCAGCCGAGGCAGTGGCCTCGTTTCCTGGCGAATAATCCTCGTCCTCTTGGGTAATTCGGCCATAAGGGTGCCGTCACCATAGGGAATTCGATAAATATTGTCTTCAGTCATAACAGGATACCTCCTCGATCTTGCGGGTTAAAGAAGATCCGCGCAGCCGAATCTTCTGTTCAAACTACGGATCATCCTGCTAGCGCACGATCATGGTGCTTCGCTTCAGGGCCTTGCAATCACCTTTGTTTAAAAGGCATACCATAAAAAAAGACATCTTCATACTCTTTAGCATATAGTTTCTGAGGAGATACGAGCTTGACCTAGCTCACCCAGTGTGGGTATTCTATGTAACAAGGGTTCAGGGTGCAATTGTTTTTTTGAGCCCCGATCCCTGGGCGGTATTTAGTAAAGAATCGGGCTCTAAGAACCAACGGGCCTTTGAGCGTTAACGATCCGGGTTTAGGTATGGAGGCCCCATAGTGAAGATCCCTGTTTACCAGATCGACGCCTTTACAGGCTCTGTGTTTGGCGGCAATCCCGCAGCAGTGTGTCCGCTTGAACAGTGGCTGGACGACTCGCTGATGCAGGCAATCGCTCAAGAAAACAACCTTTCCGAGACGGCCTTTTTCGTTAAGGAGGAGGAAGACTACCGGATTCGCTGGTTTACTCCCCTTGCCGAGGTTGACCTCTGCGGTCATGCCACCTTGGCCTCCGGATTCGTGGTCTTCAACTACCTCGATTTGACGATAGGCCGGATCACCTTCCAATCGAGAAGCGGGCCGCTCAGGGTAGTTAGGGAGGAGGGTCTGCTCTCCATGGATTTCCCTTCTCAGCCACCCCGATCATGTTCACCACCCAGAGAGCTTCTCGATGGGCTGGGAGCAGAGCCGTTGGAAGCCTTATGTTCTGAGGATTATTTCATGGTGTTCGAAAGCGAACGCGATGTACGAGGGTTGATTCCAGACATGGGGACCCTCAAGAGATTGGACCTGCGAGGGGTGATCGTAACAGCGCCGGGAGACGAGGTGGACTTTGTGTCCCGATTTTTCGCCCCAGCACTAGGAATTGATGAAGATCCCGTGACTGGATCTGCCCATTGTGCCTTGACACCGTACTGGTCACGGAGGCTGGGTAAGGATAATCTACACGCTTATCAGGTCTCGAGGCGAGGCGGGGAGTTATTCTGTGCCGATCGTGGTGATAGAGTGATCATATCAGGCCGCGCAGTGAGGTATATGGAGGGTAGTATTACCATTGAGCCCTGATTCCCAAGGATGAAGGCCCATGTGCAATGAGGTACATGAGCTCTCCTGACATTGCCTTCAAAGGAGGGATGTACAATGGCAAAACACATCGGCATTGTGGCGTGCAGCGCAGAGGGAGCGGCGCTGTGTTACCGGACTATCTGTAAAGAAGCACCGAAAGAGATGGGCGAACACATGCATCCAGAGGTAACCATGCATACCTATCCGCTCTCTGACTACATGGTCCATATCAGGGCCGGGGACTGGGATAAGGTTGCGGAGCTCATGATTTCCTCGGCAGAGAAGGTGGCACGGGTTGGAGCCGATTTCGCGGTGTGCCCCGACAACACCATCCACCAGGCATTCGATATCGTGAAATCCAGATCAACGATTCCTTGGCTCCATATCGCTGAGGCAGTGGGGGAGGAGGCCAAAAGGAGGAAATTCAAACACCTCGGCATCCTGGGAACCAGGTATCTCATGGCGGGGCCCGTGTATCCCGATGCCCTCAAGACCTTTCATATCACCAGTGAGATCCCGGACCAGGACGACCAAGAGCATATCAACGAGATCATATTCACCGAGCTCGTAAACGGCCTGTTTCGCGAGAGATCACGGCTGTATTTCAAGGAGGTAATAGGAAAGCTCAGGGACCGCGGGTGTGATGCCGTGGTGCTCGGGTGCACGGAAATCCCCCTGATCGTAAACCCGGACGATTCTCAGCTCCCAACACTCGATTCCACGCGTTTGCTCGCGAGGGCAGCCCTACGGGAGGCCCTTGGGCAGGGATGATCAATCGCGCGATCTTGCCGACCGTTCGATGTATGGGTAACACCGGGGTTCTCCACGGTGGGAGGAGATCCTGGATGATCTGAGGAGGTTATATGATGGGACGTCCGGTTTTCTCTTTGTTGATCACAGCGACGCTCGTGATGTGCATGGGTCTTTTCAGCAGTTGTGAGAAGGCCGCCAGGGAACCATCTCAAGGTATTGGAGAGCTGGAGCTCTACACGTTTTCCCCTGATCGTCAGCATTTTTTGAGCAATGCCCAGCCCTTTACCTTGCCTCCCAGCACCTCACGCAGGGACGCGCTCGATCGTTTGGGCAGGCATCTCGCCGAGACCTATTTCCAAAGCACGTACACGGAAGAGATAACCAATATTCAGTTTGATGTAATGGGAATAGATGATATTGGCAATCCTTCCCTCCCCCTTCGAATAGCTACGGTGAATATGGTTGATCCTGGCGGGTACGCAATGAAGTACTTTTTTCAAGGATCTGGTGGCGGCCAGACAACCTTCTCTATCCTTGCTGCAACCTTTATGCAACCACACCTGGACACGCCCCTCATAGATGGTCTGGTTCTCCTCTATAACGGCGAGATGCTGCCGGAGCTTGATCACATCAATTTACGGGGAATCCTGACTCCAAGATTAGTGCGCCATGTTACGAAGCGGGCCATCAATGACAGCAAGAGGTAAATCCCCTCATACACTGATCTGCACGCAGAAGATAAAGGTATCCGTGGGCGAGGTGGTTTTCAGGTATTTGTTCGTAACTTCTCAATAAGTTCGAGTTCTGTCATTGCGAGCGTAGCGAAGCAATCTCAACTATCGCAACGAGATTGCCGCGTCGTGGAGTTTATCCTGAGCATAGCCGAAGGACTCCTCGCAATGACGGTACATGGCTACGGCATGCAATCAGACGAACTTATTGAGAAGTTACATTCATTTTACTACTGGGATCTCCTCCCGGAGGAGAGGAAACCGATTCTATCTCCAGGAGCAATATCAGAGCAAGATCATTGACGACATCTCGTATCCATGGTATATCTCGCCCGCTTGAGTTAGAAGAGTGTTATGGGCTGGCAAAGCATAGGTATTCAGGTTTTCACGGGTTTTTCTTTAACACGCACTCAGGCCAGGGAAATATCAGCCTGGGCAAGGAAGAGAAAGGGGGCTCATTATGAAAGGGGTTTTGATCAGGGCGATATGTGTGGTGATCGGTATGCTGGTAGGGATCTCTGCGGTTCCAGGTTTGGCTGCGGCAGAGGTCAAGGTGGGGACGATTTTTTGTTATACGGGGCCTCTCATGGAGTTTGGCCCCAATATTCGCAATGGAGCTGTTCTGGCTGAAAAACAGATGGATGAGGCTGGTTTCAAGATTAATCTCATCCATGAAGACGAGGAAACATCTCCCATTGCAGCCACAGATGCAGCCAAGAAGCTTGTGGAGATTGACCGTGTCCTTGCCATTGTGGGACCTATGACAACCCCTGGTGTCGTGTCGGTTGCAGAATCCGTCACCTGTGCGAGGGGTGTGCTTATCATCTCACCCTCTGCAACCGCACCTTTTATCTCTGTGCTCCCGGCAGACAAGGAGAAGGATGTGGTCTTTCGAACATGTCCATCTGATTCGTTGCAGGCTGTCGTCTCCGGTATCTTCGCATCCCGTCGCTACAAGACAGCCTCCATTTTCTATGTGAATAACCCATACGGCCAGGGGCTTGCCGAAACATTCACAAAATCCTTTACAAAACGAGGCGGTAAAGTACTTGCAACGATACCCCATGATGAAAAGCCGGCCGAATCCTATACGGCTGAGTTAAAGAGGGCCTTGAAGGATAATCCCCAGGTGCTGTGCGCCTTCAGCTGGGCGGGGAATGCAAAGATCTTTCTCAAGGAGGCGGTCGAGTTCTTTAACTATAAGAGCTTCCTGTTTTGTGATGGAACACGATCCCAGGATATCGTAAACTCTGTAGGGGCGAAAACCCTTGAGGGCCAGTACGGGACCGTCCCTGCTTCCGCAGTGGGTGAAGCTAATATTCTTTTTAATACCGATTACAAAGACCAATTTGGTGAACTTCCACCTTTGCCTTTCATCACCAACGCCTACGATGCCGTGGCCGTTATTGGTCTGGCTGCTTATGCTGCTGAGGTCAACGGGCTACCCATGACCTCAAAAAGCATTAGGGATAACCTCAGGAAGGTTGCCTGTCCCCCGGGGGAGATTATAAAACCGGGTGAATTCAAAAAGGCCTTTGCCTTGCTTAAAGAGGGCAAGGATATTAATTATGAAGGGGCATCCGGATCTAACGATTTCGATCATAACGGGGATGTTATTACTCCAATCGAGATATGGAAGTATTCGAAGGGTACCATCGTAACGGTCAGTGTCGAGCATGCCATACCCAAGGAGTAAGGCTTCAGGGTGACGATTCGCAACCGGCGGGGAAGGTAGGCTATCAAAGACCGACGTGGAGGGAAAAGACAAGGCCATGCCGCTGGTTGCATGCGAGGAGATTCCGAGCCCGGAGGCACCAGGGCTGGCTGATATCGAGCGGCTCCATGGCCTTGCCTGGACCGATATCGACAGTATTGACGCTATCTTCCACGGTGCCGGCATGGTGCGCCACGGCATCATGTTCAAGGCCTTCCGGATGGATTGTAACTAGTCCAGGGGACCTGGATGAAGGCCAAATCCTTTAAACGGTTGGTCAATATTTATCCTCCCTTTCTGGGGGCCGGGGTCAGGGTGCGCTCGGTGTCGCCAGACTTTCGGCAGATCGAAGTCGAAATGCCCCTGCGCTGGTACAACCGCAACTATGTGGGGACTCATTTCGGCGGCAGCATTTACAGCATGGCCGATCCGTTCTACATGGTGATGTTGATACACGTCCTGGGGCCGGATTACATCATCTGGGACCAGGCCGCATCCATAGAATTTTTCAAGCCCGGAACAGGGACCATGCGCGCCAGGTTTTGTCTGACCGAAGCAGACCTGGAGGCCATTTACGCACATACGGCAGACGGCCGGAAATATTTGCCCGAGTTTAGCGTCGAGATTGTGGGCCCAGAAGGAGAACTGGTGGCGCGGGTCAAAAAGACCCTGTACATCCGGCGCAAGCCTCAAGGCAAGGCACTTGACCGCAGCGGGCCATGATATTGTAGCGGACAATCGTGCGGAGATTTCATACTGTTTCCAAGATACTTCTTGCCGGGAAGAGCCTTCCCGGCTGAGGCCAAGCGTATCACACGTGGATGAGGAACTCCAAGATGCCGCGCTACGTCATGCCCTGAATATCCTAATTACCTCACCGCCGATAATAGAAATCGCTCAGAATAGGTAACGTGATAGTTCCCTGCGACTTGATGCAGGGATATTTAGAAAGAAAGACCTCGAATCATGATTATCAAAACATCGAGCGGGAGATCCTTTGATACCGACAGGCATTTGACTGCCGCGGAAAGGCACATCGTTCAGAAGCTGTTCGCATGGGAGTCGCTGGTAACAAGCGTCGAGCAGTTCATCCAGAAAAAGGAGGATGCTCTCCTCAGGGGCTGGGAAGACTCTGGGCCGGTCACGGAAAGCGCGGTCCTGAAGTCTATCATTGATGACTTAGAGAAGAAGGTGGTTGCTCGTTTGGATGAAAAACCCCCATGAAAATCTCTCTAAAGGCTATGCGCACGAGAATGATCGGCATGAAGTGCATGAGCGAGTGCAGCGTAGCGGGCTCAATAGATTGCCACGTTGCGTGCGGCCCTTCGACAGGCTCAGGGCCATGAGCAGGGTCGAATGGCTCCTCGCAATGACTCCTTTCTTGTATCGTTCACTATACTTTGACTATCCGGCTTCCTCTTTGCTCTCTTCGATGAAGAACAAGAGGATCGTTGAAAGGGCTACCACGAGCGAGGCGAGGTAGAATAACGACTTAAGGCCGTAGAACTTGGCCATGTAGCCGCCCAGAGAGAGACCCACTGCGGATGAAAACCCGACAATCGCATTGAACTTTCCCACCGCCCTTCCCCTCTTTTCCCTCACCGTCAGATCCCCGAGCAGGGAGGTGCTTATGGTGTCCACTACGCCGTTTGAGATGCCGAGTATTGCCTGGAGAAGATAGAGCTGGTAGGTCTCGTGGATTACCGTGTAGACGAGGAGGATAACCGCATCGGCGTATGCCGTGATTAAGAGAAAGGGCCTTCTGCCGAGCTTATCGGAGAAGCGGCCGGCAAAATACGAGGTAAGGGATTGAAGCAGCACCATGATGCTGAAGGCGATGCCGAGCTTCTCCATCCCGCCGCTCAATCTCTCCACATAAACCACATAAAAAGGGCCGATGAGCCCGAATATGATTGCCCAAATGGAGCTGACCGTGGTGAATATCCGGAGATTTCTGGCGCTTGATGGGCTCAACGGCTTTCAGCCTTCAGTTTGTACTGTATGTCCTGCTTGACCAATCTTTCAAGCGAGGCATCGAGATAGGGTTTCTGGCAGTCCACTCTGTCTATGCCGCCATCCCGCAGAAATGTCATGTACCTGCATCCCCCGAGACAGAGCGGCAGGTACTCGCACCTGGCGCAGTCCTCGTTTTTCCAGATGCCGAGCTTATAAGAATCCGTATAATCCTTTACACCTGTTTGAAGATCGCCCACCTCAAAGCCTTTCTTGCCGATAAAGCCCGGGCACTTGTAGATGACACCGTCAAAGTTCACCACATACGAATCTGTCATCTCTACCATGCACGTTATGGGCATAAGCGGCAGGGTGGTATATCCCCTCTTCAGAATTTCCTCTCTTAAGTGCGCGGAGGCATCCGATATCCACGGCTCGTTTATGGACATGCACCCGCCCCTGTACTCGGGCGGCAAGAGATCTTCATCGGGGGCTTTCATCACGGGATCGAACTTCACCATGCCAATCCTGTCAGGCGTAAGGCCCGCGCTTTCGAGATAATCGAGGAGCAGCGGAAATTTCTCATAGGTGGCCTTCTCGAAATTTCCCCCTATGCCGACCTTTACAAGGTCACAGGTTTCCTTGATGTTCCTTATGATAGCATCAAAGCTGCCGGCGCCTGACTTGAAAGGACGGTATCGATTGTGTACCTCCGCAGGGCCGTCCAGGGTTATCTTCACGCTTTGAAGGCCGAGCGGCACAAGCTCTTGCGCTGCTTTCCCGGTAAAAAGGGACCCGTTGGTGACAAGGGTAAAGCCGTAGGAGGCCCCCCTGCTTTCTGCGAAGGACTTCAGGGCCCGGGAGATATACGTAATGAGCCCTGTGCTCAAAAGCGGCTCTCCCCCGTAAAAATCTATAATAAGGGTATTTTTTTTCTCCGGAAAATGATCCTTGATGAAGCCTATGAGCAGATCCGCCGTCTCATTTGACATGTAGAGGTTGCCTTTCATCCTCCCTTCGTAGCAGTACACGCAGGAGAAGTTGCAATCCAGGTTGAGGACAACCATCAGGCTTAAGCCTGGATTCATTTCATTGACCTCATCAAAGAAGCCGAAGACGGCCCGCCTTTCCTCCTCCCTGTCGGGAACTATCATCCCGAGCCTTAAAAGGAGTGCCTTATCAGAGGGGGAAAGCGTGCCTTCTTCTATGGCCTCATAGGTTTCTTTTGTAATGAGGATCTTCGAGGCCTTCTTGGTGGAGAAAAGAAGCAGATGGCCGGGTTTTTCATCGAAGGGATATACCTTGAGATATTGAGAGAGCTGCATAGAAGTGAGAGGTAATTTCAAAAAAGAAAAAAGGGAGCGATTGCTCCCTTTTTTCTTTTGTTATTATCTGAAAGCAGTGAATGGACCACGACAGCAATATGACATAGGACCTACCATGGCTTCTACATCGGTACCCTCATCGAGCACCACTATCTTTTCTTTCTTTTCCTTTTCCATGCGCCCCTCCTTTCAAGTTAAAGGTTTTATGAAATCGCTTCGCGATCATATAGAACATCCTGCAAGCGGGGGTTCAAAAGGAATTGTTCTACTACCAAGTTCCCTGTAAAAGACCTTTATAAAATTTTTTAGCACAGACTATCTTAAAAATCCACTATTAAAAACCGACCCGTATCCCTGCCTCCACCCATCTCTTGGGGTTTTTTATGTCGCCGAATGTATACTGGGAGCCGTTAAAGATGTTGTGACCGGTAAGAAACAGTTCGGCGTCAACCGTTTTATTGGAATAAATTCTTTTGCCGAGATTGAAATCCCAGATAAAATCGTTATAATCAGAGTCCCATTGCGCCTTTGAGATGTCATCAAAGCCCCAGTCTACATAGCGCCCAAAGAGCTGGGCCCTGAAAGATTCCCAATAATACTTGACTCCTATGTTGTAGGAATACATTTCATCAGACCCCCTCTCATCGGGAGGCTCCAAATCCACATAGGAAAACCCTGCCATAAAAGACGCGTTGTAGATTGGAATCGTCTCGGCCTCGAGCTCGAGCCCCTGTCGCCTGATATCACCTCTGTTGACGTATATGTCGTTCAACGCGGGCGGACCTCCCCCGGAGGACTCTATGATCAGGGCATCCTCCAGTTCGTGGCGAAAAACCGTGCCCTTTACCCACAGATACCTGAAAGCGGCAGATTCCACCCCTGCCTGGTACGAGTTGACCTTTTCCGGTTCAAGGTCTGGGTTCGGATCGAGGAATAGGGAGCCACCCGAGGTCCACGAGAGGGGCGGTATGGCAAATCCCCTGGCCGCGGAGGCCCTGGCTATTGTCTCCTCACCGAGCCTGTAAGTAATTCCCAGGCTCGGGCTTGTAAAGGAGCCGGTGATGCTGTTGTGATCATACCTGATCCCCGGGGTGATGGACCACCGGTCCATAACCATGGTGTCGTTGGCGTAGAGCGCCCACTTTTCGATATCGGGATGGGTGAAAGTTCTTTCAGGAAGGCCCATTGATTGAAGCATAGTCCCGGCATGAAGGGTCTGATCGAGGTCTCCTTTTTCAACGTCCATGCCGAGAACAGCGGTGTTCATCCCATGAGCCCACACGAGCTTACCGCTCCCTCCGGTTTTCCCTTCGTCGTAGGTGGTATCCAGATAGAGCTCCCCTGGGGAGCCGCTCATCCCCAGCCCCAGGGCGTCATTCATCAGAACGGATTTCTGCTGGAAACGGTAGAACGAAAGATTTAAACTGAGATCCCCGGTGAGGGAGGCGTCGATGGAACCTGTGGTAAAAAACGTGCGGCTTTCCCCCTTTTGAGTTATATCTGCGCTCGGAAAATCACCAAGCCCTATCTCCGGATCGCTGTACCCCATGCTCAGGCCTATATCCACCTCATCTGAAAGGGGGATGTGAAACTTCGAGTAGACGCTGTGGTTGTCAAAGTTTCTGGAAGGCATAAGTCCGTCCGAGTACTGCCGGCCGCCGAATACGTAATACCCCACAGGCCCGGCCAAGCCCGAGACCTCGGCCCCGTAATCCTGTGTGCGTTCCTCGCCGTATGAGGCGCTCACGGAACCGGAAGGCCTTTTGGCGGTCCCTGCCTGCTTGGTGATGATGTTGATCACGCCGCCCAGGGATGAGCCCCATGCAGAGGAGGCAGGCCCTTTGATGACCTCTATCCTTTCTATGATTCCCACCGGGATGGAGTTGGTCTCGGCTGCTCCGCTGGCAAGGAAATTCCAGGATATACCATCTACCATGACAAGGACGTGCCTCTGATCGGAGCCCTGGATATGGGTAAGGGAGGTAGAACCGAAACTTCCTATACCCTGGCTAAAATTGATGAAGAGGCCCGGTATCCTGTTCAACACCTCCGCCACCGTATGGGCATTCATCTCCTCTATCTCCCGTGCGGTGACAACCGTGATATTCTCCGCAATATGAGAGATGGGCTTCGGATGCCTTGTGGGGGATACCACGAGGTCCTTTTCCTTGTAGAACATACGGAGGATCTGCATCTCCTCTTCGACTTGGGCGGAGGAGGTATGGGAGAAGCAAAGCATGATAACGGCAAGGCAGAGTAAGGGGATAATTTTTTTTAAAAAGCGTCTATGCACGCAATCCATAACTACTTAAGATATTGTTACGTTTTGTCGAATAAGAGATTAGTGGAAATACGCTTATCACCTTTATGGATCATATTCAAGTAATTATGCTATTTTTCTCTAAAAATTCGATGAGCTGGAGTATCATGAGATCAATGCACAAAAAAATTTTCTTGATTTTAATGCTAAATAAATAAGATTTTGTTAGATTGATTTTTCTGGTTTTAAAGACTTTACATGAGAGTGTCGTGATAAGGAATATCCTTTCAATAATTCTTCTTTTGCTCCTCTTTCAAGGCGCAGCCGGGGCAGAGCAGGAGATTGTTGCCCTCCAGAGTATCAATGTTGCCCCTTACGAGCAAACACTTGAAGGTTTTAAAAGTGTGTGCGGCGCCGGGATAAAGAAGCTCGTGATCTCGGAACTCAAGGGTGCGGATGTGGCGGCCAAGATTTATGGGATCAAGCCGGATATGGTGCTCGCAATTGGGATGGACGCCCTCTCGAAGGTGAAGATGATCAAAGACATACCCATTGTGTATCTCATGGTGTTGAATCCCCGATCCGTACTCTCCGGGGAAAAGAATATCACCGGCGTCAGCATGAACATACCTCCGGATAAGCAGCTCCATATACTCCGGGAAGCCCTGCCCGAGGTGAAAAGGGTCGGCCTTTTATACGACCCGAAACAGACAGGCCCCTTTGCGAGGGCGGCCCGGAATGCCGCCGGACGAATTGGCATAAAGGTTGTTGCGATGGAGGTTCACAGCCCCAGGGAGGTTCCTTCCTCCATGTATGCGATGAGGGGCACAATTGATATCTTCTGGATGCTCCCCGATTTGACGGTGATCAACCCGGAGAGCGTGGAGCATTTTTTGCTTTTTTCCCTCGAAAACAAGATACCTATCCTCACTTTCTCAGAGAAATACGTGGAGCTGGGAGCATTGCTCTCTATCGGAATAGACGCCTTTGATATAGGACGTCAAGCAGGGGAGATGGCGAATGCGATTCTATCAGGAAGGCACGTAGGGGGTATTAAGCCGGTTGATGCAAAAAAGGCAGTGATATCGGTAAATCTGAAGGTTGCGCGGAAGTTGGGAATCAGGATTGACGAGAAGATTGTCGGGAACGCAAGGGCAGTTAACCGAGAAGAAACAAAATGAGGTTTAATACTTTGAAAGCCTTGAATGAAAATTTCGGGTTAAAGGTCTTCGCTATGTTTGCCCTCCTTATCTTTATTATCTCTGTTTCCTTCACCTCCTTTTTTATTCATGACCAGCGTAAATCCCTGAGAGATTCCCTCTTAAAAGACGGGAGGTTGCTCGCAGGGATTCTCGCGTACAATTCAAGGATTGGTGTATTTGCGGAGAACAAAGAGCTGCTCAAGGTGCCGGTTGAGGGCGTGTTTCAGCAGGAGGAGACCTTAGAGGTTTCCGTATTTAACCTCGAGCAAGAGCTATTATTGAAAAAGGAGAGGCCTGGGACAAAATGGTTTGAGAAATCGGGCGCAGGATATGAGGGGAGGAGCCGTGAACTATTTATGAGACTCAGAAACTCTGGATCACCTCTCTACCTTGAAGACAAGAGCAAAGTGGAATTTTGGTCGCCGGTGATCTCCGCCCCAGGCTATTCAACAGAGGAGTCCATACTTTTTGAAAGGGATCCGCTCCAGATTGAGAGCCGTATCATTGGATTTGTGAGGATAACGCTTGATAAGGGCATGTTAAATACAAGGCTGGATGTGTTGCTGGTCAAGGGCATCCTGATAGGGCTTCTTTTCTTGATAGTCGGCTCTGGGGCCACCTATCTCGTGGTAAGAGGGATCACAAAGCCGCTTAATAGATTGACGGAATACGTGAAAGCTCTCGGCATGGAAGGGGATCTCGAGAAGGTGCCTGTTGAGACACATGATGAAATAGGAAAACTGGCAGAGGCCTTCAACGATTTGTTTGAATCCTTAGAGAGGAGGGAAGCGGAAAAAGAAGAGCTCAAAGAGCAGCTCAGCAATGCGCAGAAGATGGAAGCCATAGGCACCCTTGCGGGAGGCATAGCCCATGACTTTAACAATATCCTCACTGCTATAATCGGGTATGGAGAGATATTGCGCATGGATATCGATAAAGAAAGCCCCTTGAGGGATAGAGTGGAGCAGATACTCAATGCCGCACAAAGGGCAGCGAATCTTACCCAGGGCCTCCTCACATTCAGCAGGAAACAGTTAATTGAGCCAAGGCCGGTAGACCTGAATGAGAGTGTGAATAGGATACAGAAACTGCTCACAAGGCTTATAAGGGAAGACATAGAAATCAGGGTTAGCCTTGCCGGGGAAGACCTGGTTGTAATGGCCAATCCCGGTCAAATCGAACAGGTACTCATGAACCTCGTCACAAACGCAAGGGATGCAATGCCTGAAGGGGGGGTACTCAGAATCTCTACGGAATGCGTGGAGTTGTCCGGAGATTTTTTCAAGGCAAGAGACCATGAAATGCCCGGACGGTATGCAGTCTTGTCGGTTGCCGATACAGGCACCGGGATGGATGAGAGGACAAGGGAGAAGATATTTGACCCGTTTTACACGACCAAGGAGGTTGGTAGGGGAACGGGGTTTGGCCTTTCAATGGTGTATGGTATTATTACGCAACATAAGGGTTATATTGATGTCTCAAGCAAACTGGGTGAAGGCACCACATTCAGGATATACCTTCGATTAATTGAGCCACTGGTTGAGGAAGAGAAATCGGCAACTCTAGCCCCACCTAAGAGGGGCGATGAGAGCGTGCTTTTAGCCGAGGATAATGAGAGCGT
>Ga0307428_1000476_pt1 | contig 25802 bp, 25 predicted proteins | sample SalMarWE160240MG_FD_202161 | JGI IMG/M metagenome (GOLD analysis project Ga0307428, IMG submission 202161) | Salt marsh sediment microbial communities from the Plum Island Ecosystem LTER, Massachusetts, United States - WE1603-240 | ecosystem: Environmental > Aquatic > Marine > Intertidal zone >...
GGCGTTGTAGCGTTTGTAGTGAAGTACTGGGATGAGATAGTAGATGTCTTTGAGAAGGGTAAGAAGTTTATAGGAAAAGCTATTAAGGCAACCACTAAGTTCTTTAAGGAGTTGCCAAAAGCTATTATGGCAATCATTAACTCCATTGGACCAGCGGTTAAGACTGCTGTGACGGCTATTGGAGACACCATCTCAGCTTGGTGGGAAACACTCAAGGAAAACTTCGGCACAGCTATACAGGCTATTGCTGACTCTATGGCAGAGGCATGGGATTCTATTACAACAACTGCCTCCGATAAATTCGAGGCGATAAAAACCACTATCTCTGACAAGATAAATAGTATTGTGACAGAAGCTACCGCTATATGGGAGTCGTTTCAAGAGATCATTAGAGGTGTCTGGCAAGTCATTCAGAACATTGTAATCATTGCTGTCGGTACGCTCTTAGCATTTCTGATTGGGGACACCGAGACTGGTATGGATATGCTAGGCCAGATATGGGAAAAGTTGAGCACATTCATTAGTGGGGTGTGGGACACAATAAGCACGGCAGTAATCACAGCGCTTGTTACATTAGTCGGTGCTATCGCTGCGAAGTTTATAGAGATCGTCGCTGGTGCTAGAGCAAAGTTTGAAGAAATGAAAACAGCTATAGTTGAAAAGCTTGCGGCGTTGTTGTTAGCTGCAATAGAAAAGGCTTTAGCGATCAAGTTAGCTATTGAAGAAAAGATAGAGGCGCTTAAAGAGAGATTGCCTATCCTGTGGGAAGAAATGGTAACGGGAGCTGGCGAAAAGTTTGACGCGCTAATAACGGCTGCTGGTGAAAAGTTTGAACAAGTTAAGGAAGATATTAAAACGAAGATCACAGAGCTAAAAGATGCACTTCCTACGTTGTGGGAAAACATCTTGACAGCTGCTACTGAGAAGTGGAAAGAGCTACAAACTGCCATACAAGACACAATAAATGACGCTAAACTGTATGTAGAGGAAAAGATTGAGGCGATCAAAACATTTATTGAAGAGTTTAGCCTAAAAGATGTTGGCAAGAATCTTATCCAAGGATTCATAGATGGCATGACAGCTAAAGCGCAAGCGATTGTTGATGCTGTAAACGGACTCATACAAGGAGCGATAAGTGCAGCGCAGGGATTGCTTGACGAGGGGTCTCCGTCAAGGGTGTTTATGGAGATTGGTACTAACGTAAGCCTTGGAATGGCACAGGGTGTTGCGAGAGCAATGAGCGCACCCATAGGTGCAATTGGCGCTATGGTTAATGGAATGGCTAGCGTAAACCCAGCACGAGCAAGCAATGTAACGAACAACTACAACTACACAACGCTGGAGATGAATCCAAGCTATAGTCAGTATCAAAGCGAGTCAGGCGTGTATTATGACGCGGTAGCAGCACTATCAACGGTGAGTAATTAATGCCACAAATTGAATGGGATTATCTGATACCAGCCGATCTAACGCTTGACGCTAACGGTGATGTGAGCGTCGGTAATTGGGATGAAGTATATTCGTTCCATAACAACGGTGATCGTGCGTTGATGAGCTTTATGGGATGGGGAATGCCGTCCATAGATTACATCACGCAAAAAGGACCGTATCAACACGGTCTCACAGTGCTAGATTATCGATTGCAACCACGCATTATACAAATGGTGCATAGGCGCACGGGTGGTTGTCGTGACGATTATTGGGATCATCGCGCCTCGTTTGTCAATGCGCTGAGACCCAACAGAGGAGCGGGTGGCTGTTTACAAAGAGCACGATTACGCAAGGTGTTTGAGGACGGCACAAAACGCGATCTGTTTGTGATGATCGAAAAAGGACCGTCATTTGAACCGCGTGGTTCTAATTGGGACGAGTGGTCTATTACGGAAACCATTCGCTTTATTGCACACGATCCTATCATCTTCAATCCTACGCAACAGAGCGAGAGCTGGGTGCTTAACGCAAGTAGCGAGCTTGTGTTTCCAATCGCGTTCCCTATCTTCTTTGGTAGCAGCGTTCTTAATGACACGTTAAACGTAACATATAACGGAACGTGGTTAACGTATCCTGTAATTATAATTGTGGGACCGTTGAACGGCGCTCGTATAAAGAACAACTCAACAGACGAAGAAATTGCGTTGAGTTTTGATGTGCCACCTGCCACAACCATAACCATTAACTTAAACTACGGCGCAAAGACAGTAGTAGATCAAGGCGGCACCAACTATATTGGAAGTGTATCACCCGACTCAGATCTAGCAACGTTTCATATTGCTCCTGCGCCAGAAGTTGCGGGTGGTATAAACGAGCTGGTGGTTGAAGGATCTAACGCGGATGGAAACACGGCGGTTACAATTGCATGGTACGACAAATACATAGGAATATGAAGGAGATATTGAAATGGCAGAGACAAGTTTACCTTGGGGTGGCACAGTTGATGGTGACGCAGGTCCATACGACGACGATACTTGGAGCGATGTTTGGAGCGCACTTTTCACCTATGACCGTACCATACAGGGTGTAGTTAATACAGCGCGTGTAGAGGCTGGTGGTGGATTTACAGGATTGCTTGAAGTTACTAATCCTTCCACATCTGTAATCCGCGTTGCCGATGGCATCGCGCTAGTGGATGGCAAGATCTACTACAATACAGCGAACATTGATGAAACACTCGACGTTCCACTGACTGGCACCAACTACTTTACGGTAGTGTTGCATAAGGACTTTGCAGCGCAGACAGTGCGCGTTGACATTAAAGAAGCTGCTGGTAACTCAAACGGCGGTGCATCTACGGCGGTTGGGGTTCCTGTTGTAACGCAAACAGACGGTACAACATGGGAAATCTCGCTGGCAACTATAACGATTACGGTTGGTCCCGTTGTCACGATTACAGATACGCGTTATTATATCGGCAAAGGAGGGGAACGAACTGTGTGTATCCCCGTTGTTCAAGGTAACACCGGCAGCGGTCCACCTACCTCCCTAGATATGAATACCACTGGGTATGGTTGGGATACACAGGATGGTGTTGCCTCTAATTGTTATGGTATGTGGGTAGTTCCAGATGATTTCATTAGTGATTTGACCATTAGCGTTGCGCTGTACGCAGAAGCCACAGCAGATGTCTGTGGCAGAGGATATGTCAGCTACAGTGCCGCCGGGGAAGCTTATAATACACATTCAGATCTGTCGGTGGCTATAACCGTTGGAGTTGTCAATACTATAGTAAAAGAAGATTATGAAATAGCTGTTACAGCCGCCTCTGTAGGAGATGTTATTAGTATACGTTTCATTCGAGACGCTACAAATATCTTAGATACAATTGGCGGTGTTGTTACTGTACGCAGCTTTGTTGCTACATATATCTCATCTTCGTAGTGTCATGGACGCTGAGATTACGTTTGGAGCAGGTGGAAAAGTGAGCACGCAAATAAAGATTGTGGCGCGTAGCATAATGGAATAACGAGGAAAATAGATTATGGCAACTGTATTGGGTGCTAGAGGGTGGGATTGCGGGGATGTGATTATTACTGATGCTGACAAGTCTGCGGGAGTTACAGTCAGCTCGGATGAGGCACACACAGGCGCGTATAGTCTTGGAATGGCTAGAAGTAGCACTGGGTCATCGTACAGCTATGCAAACTTTGCGGTGTCTGGAACACCTACGAATCCATCTGTTTCTATTTGGATCTATCTAAAGACTGGGTATGGCACTACCGCAACCGCAACGTCTGGTACATGCTTGAGATTCCTTCTAAGCACCGGCGAGTATGTTGAGCTGCGCTGGAACGGGGTAACACATACGTTCGATGCTTATGTTGACAACGGACTTGTGGATAGTGGGTCTGTTGAGGTGTCGATGAATACGTGGTTTCACACGCAATTCTATCTTACAGTTGCAGACCCAGCTGGAACAATAGATGTAAAGATAGATGGACATACATCAATCACCTATGTGGGAGACACAGACCCTACAGGCGGCGCAACTGTTTCAGTTTTCCGGTTACACGGTGGCGTGGGTGGAACTAGTAATAAAGATCACTACGACGATCTAGTGTGGGGGACTGGCGGCTACTTAGGAGACTTGCGTTGTGTTGAAATAAGACCTAACGCAGATACGGCGCAAGATGACTGGACGCCTAGCGCTGGCGATAACTACAGTACAATCGATGAAACTCCACCAAGTGACGCGGATTACAATGAAACGAACACTGATGCACAAGCTGACGAGTTGGCAATGGGAGACTTCGACGGCGTAACTTATGACCCAAGAGCAACAGTAGCGTGGGTTAGAGCAAAGATGCTTGCTGCTACCGGAGACAGCATTAATGTCGGTGTTGACAGCAACGGGACAGATAGCGTTACAGAACGCGCACTGTCAACGGATGAAGAATACTATTTCCATACCAATGACGACAATCCCGATGACAGCGCGGCATGGGAAGACGCAGATATCGATGCGCTGTTGTTGCGTTATGAGTCTGTGATTGCGTAATGGCTGACGAGCAACAGGTTCTACAAGGCGGTATTACTGTACCGTCTGAGCTTGTTGAACAAACCGAACTTGTATATCAAGGCGGTATTACTGTACCAGCCGAGCTTGTTAACGCTGCAACCATAGTAACGCAAGGTGGCATCACAGTAGTTGCATGCGTTATTGGCATAGCACCTACCAATCTAACAGTTACGCCGAGCGCAAACGACTTGGTGCTGGATTGGACTATCGCGCTAGGGACTGAAGATGGGTTTAGGATCGAATACAGCGCTGATGATATCACCTACAACGAGATAGACGCGGTTGCGGGTGGGATAGATACATACACAGACGTTGACAGACTGGTTGGCGAGGCTTGCGCCACAACATTCTATTATAGAATTGTTGCCTATGCTGGTATATGTGAGGAAACCGGCGCAAGTGCAAACTATGTGTTGGTGGCACCAGACATTCCCACTAACCTAGCCGCGACATTAAGCGACGGAAGCGTTGTATTAACGTGGACTGACAACTCAACAACAGAGAGCGGCTTTGTTGTTGAGCGCGGTGTAGATGGCGTTGTATACAGCCAGATTACAACGCTGCCTGCAGACGCGGTTATATACGCTGACAACAACGTGTTTGAGGGTACAACCTACTATTATCGCGTTGAGGTGCTACAGGGTGATTGTGGCGCATATAGTGCTGCCGCTAGTGTCTATATTCCTACGTCATTCTTAGATCCATGTCCACCAGTTGCAACGTATCAATTGATTTTATACGATCCTGACGGCACACAGGTTGCGATAATTGATGATTATAGGAGCCTACAATTTGGCCATGATGTCAATAATAAGGGGTTCGTCACGTTACAATTGGGATACAATGATAGCAAGCGACCGCTGTTTCAGCACAACTCAATCTTGGAGGTGAAGCGCAAGGTTCCAGAGTATTTAGATTGGTATAGAGAGTTTATTGGTCATTGCGAGAACTTTTCACCAACGTTTTTCAGCAACGGCAACACGCAATTCACGGTTGTTGGAAGTGGATTCAATGGGTTGTTGGGACGCGTGATTATTGCATATTCTGAAGGAAGTGACAAAGCGAAAAAGAGCGCTGTAGCTGAAACCGCAATGAAAGAGTATGTGCGCGAGAATCGCGGCGACCTGGCAACCATGGCAAACGGACGCGAGGCAACCACACAGATGACCACGTTTTATGTGGAAGGTGATGGTGCCACCGGCGCTAACTGGAGTGGAGAACGCAGTGGTAAGAAATTGCTAGAAACGTTGCAAGATATTGCCAACGTGGGTGGCGTTGACTTCAATACCATTGTGAACCCGACGCATGGCATGGGTAACTATCTGTTTGAGACCTACGAAGATCAGATGGGTGAAGACAGAACTACAGTTGGTCTAGATCCTGTAACGGGTCTCAACGCTAGTGGAAACGTGCCGCACATATTTAGCGTCGCAAGAGGCAACGTTAGCATCGCTAGAGTACAACAAAAGCATAACACTGAGATCAATCGCGTTTATATTTATGGTCAAGATCCTGTAACTGGACTTGGGAAGATACGCTACAGGGAAGATGCTACCGCGATAGACGGTGACACAATCAACATTAGAGAGGCCATGCGTGGTGGCGCAAGTCAAATAACTAATGCAGAGATGGACGCGTTGGGTGATGAGTACCTTGAAGAGAATCAGTATGTTGAAGACTTTGAGTTCACCCCCATTGACACACCGTCGTCCGTCTATGGATTACACTATAAGATAGGTGATAGGGTTACAGTGCAATTAGGCGATCTTGAGCGCAACAAGCGATTGGTGAGAGCGTCTATAACGGTGAGTGGTAGTGGCGGTGGAGAATCTAGCAAGCAATTTGAGTTTAGGGATATTCCATAGATGGATGAAAATCTAAAAGATTTCATTGATGGCATCACTCGCAACTTTAGAGACATCTTTAGGCGTGTTGCACAACTTGAGATGTCAGGTGGTGCTGATGTTTCTATTGGAAGTCAAGGACCGCAAGGATTCCAAGGTGATACTGGTGCTCAAGGATTCCAAAGTGATACTGGTGCTCAAGGATTCCAAGGTGTAGACGGACCACAGGGCTTCCAGGGGCCTCAGGGTGTGGTGGGTGCTCAAGGGTCGCAGGGTTCGACCGGAGCAACCGGTGCACAGGGATTCCAGGGCGATACTGGTGTACAAGGCGCTCAAGGGCCACAGGGCGTTGTCGGTACTCAAGGACCACAAGGCATTACTGGAGCACAGGGCGCAGACGGTCTTGATGGTAATCAGGGTGCTCAGGGCGCTACAGGCACACAAGGAACTACTGGCGCTCAAGGAAGTACTGGAGCACAGGGAACACAGGGAACTCAGGGTATCACCGGGCCAGAGGGATTGACTTGGCAGGGTGCGTGGGCAGATGTAACACTTTACTATGTAGATGATGCGACCTACAACGAGGGGAGCTCATATGTTTGTCAAGTACAACACACATCTGATTCTGATACGGAACCTGGTTTTGGAGTCGACTGGCTAGACTATTGGGAATTGCTTTCACAGATTGGTGCTGAGGGCGCACAGGGCGCGCAAGGATCGACTGGAGCGCAGGGTAATCAGGGCGCTACTGGTGCTCAGGGAGCTACTGGGGCACAGGGTAACCAAGGCAACACAGGTGTCCAGGGTTCCGCTGGTACTCAGGGCAACCAGGGTGACGTTGGTGCTCAGGGTAGCACAGGCAACCAGGGCGCACAAGGCAATATTGGGGCACAAGGTAGCACGGGTGCTGTGGGATCTCGGGGTGACCAGGGCGCTGTGGGAGCACAAGGCTCAACCGGCAATCAGGGCTCACAAGGCTATCAGGGTGCTCAGGGTCTTCTAGGAGACACGCTGGCTCATAATGTCGAGATTGTGAGCGGCGGGTCGTTGCATACCGCTGATGATGAGACCGTGCTGGATGATGAGGGGATCACATTTAAGTCCACAGCAGGTATCTCTGCATCGAAGCTAAAGTGGAAGGATCCTACTGGACCAGAATTCGGCTATATCTATGCAACATTTGTCGGAGGTCTTAGTGAGCTCTTCCTAATTCCCTCTCCAGTTAGCAGTGGGACCAGGGCAGATACGGTGATAAAGGCCGGGAGCTACGGTCGAGTAGCCAGAGTAATGCGCTACAACTGGGACAATGGGCTATCTATAGAGAGAAAGGTAATGATAGACCAAGGCGCAGCGGATGACGAGATCCTAGTGCTGAAATCGAGCGATGTGGCGCACGGAATGACGGATCTGGCAAAGACAGATACCTATGGCACATTTCGCAAGCAGACGTCTAACGCGGGTGGTCTGCGCATTGATGGCTATCGTGATGCCGATGGCGGGCCTTACGCCGCGATACAACTGCTAGGGCGTCTCGGTGAAGCGGCAGATACCACCAAGTCTACCGGTGGCTATGGCGTCATCCACTTAGCGTCTCAGGTCAAGGACGGCACTGGCGTTGCCAACGTAGGGGCGAACGGCAACCTGGTTAGCATTGCAAATGGCGCGGTCACACGCTTCATCTTCGATGCTGAGGGCAGCGCTCACGCTGATGTGGAGTGGACGACATTTGACGACTACGACGACGTGACGCTGCTAACCGACCTGGAAAGCGCAATGCTGGCACAGCATGATCCAGTCAAAGCAGAATTCGTCGACTTCTTGCAATACAATCACGAGGCACTGGAAGGCGCCGGGTTTGTCCACTTCGACCGCGATAATCCAGGGCACGCTATGATCAACACAACAAAATTGTCGATGCTGTTGGTGGGTGGATTGCGGCAAGTGAGCGAGAGGATGGACGCGCTAGAAGCGCGAATGTTGTCGGGTTAACGATTTTCTCTAATTAGGGGGAAATCACCACAAGGAATTGGAGATCACAATGAAACTATCAGTTTTTACAGGTGTACACGGTCCTGCGTTGCCATACTTGATGGAGGCTTATAAGTCTTTGCAAGAACAGACATACACGGATTGGGAGTGGATATTAGTACCCAATGGCGGCGTATCTATTCCTGACGACATTGCTGCAGATCCACACGTGAGGATTCACCCACTCGATGAGCCTGTAGTAGGCGTTGGACAGATTAAGGCGTTTGCGTGCGCGCGTGCTCATGGTGATGTTCTTGTGGAGCTGGACGCCGATGACATCCTAGCCGCTGAATGTCTGGAATGTCTAGCTGAGGCATTCGATGATCCCTCAGTGCAGTTTGCGTACAGCAATGATGTGGAATTTCACCATGATACTTGGGAACCTCACACATACAGCGAGTCATTTGGCTGGAAGACGCGTCCGACGGAATACGAGGGGCATGCGCTCTTTGAGAACATTGCGTGGGAGCCAAGCCCGCAGATGATGCGCTTCGTATTCTGGGCACCCGATCACGTCAGAGCCTGGAGGAGGACAGCATACAACGCGCTCGGCGGGCATAATGCAAAGTTTGCAGTTGGCGACGACCATGACCTAATGGTGCGCACCTACCTGACATACGGAGCGCGCGGGATGAAGCATATCGACCGTCCACTGTACCTATACCGCATACATGGAGCCAACACAGTCAAGACTCAGAATGCCGAGATACAGACAGCCACACGGAGGATTGCACTGGCCAGCACACAGCTACTTGCGGAGCGGTGGTCACACGATGAAGGACTGCGGCTGCTAGATATTGGTGGTGGATTAAATGGAGCACAGGGATATGAGACCGTCGATCTTCGGGAAGGTGCAGACGTATACGCCGATCTCAACGACGACTGGCCTGTTGACGACTCTAGTGTTGGTGTGTTGCGTGCGTCACACGTGCTTGAGCATCTACATGATCCTATACATGCTATGAATGAAGCATATCGAATACTTGCACCAGGAGGGTTTTTCTTGATCGAGGTACCCAGTACCGATGGACGTGGTGCGTTTCAAGATCCAACACATGTGTCATTTTATAACAACAACAGCTTTTGGTATTACACGGAGCGCCAGTACGCTGCATTCATTCCTGCCTACACCGGCAGATTCCAAGCAAGCCTCGTGATGACACACTTCCCTGGTCCTTGGTGGAAGGACCACAACATCTCGGTGGTACGTGCGGATCTCATTGCTTTAAAGTCTCCATATGATATCCGTCCTCCAGGAGGAGCATCTATATGAGGAAAGGCGACGCTCGGCCAGGATTTCCAGGCACACTATACGTAGACACCACGGTTAATCTTGCTAGCCTCACAGGATTAACGGAGGGAGCAACGGCCTATGATACCATACTGGGACATCCAGCCTAGTATACAGGTGCCGCCTGGGAATCAGGTGCTATCACCAGCGGCGGTAGTTGCCTCTTCACCATGCTTGCCTGATGACTGTCTAGAGTTCATGCGAGCGCTAGAGCTCACAACGGCTACAGCTACGCCAGTTGTGGTTACTCCGCCTGCTGTAGTTCTTCTATCGGTAGTAGCACCAATGGAGATGCATTTCATTCTACCCACTGGCCACAGCGAGGTGAGCGGTTGGTACTTCCACGACCCACGCTTTCCAGCGGATGGTCCCCAACACACCGGATTGGATTACGCTTGCAGCGAAGGCGATCCGATCTATGCTGCGGCGAGTGGCACGATAACCAGCGCTCAGTTAGTAGGGGACTTCGGCAATCGCGTCATCATTCGACATGCTGGAGGATGGGAGACGCGATACTGTCACCTAAATCAATATGCTGCCTGGGATTGGGTGGCGCAAGGCGCGATCATCGGCTACTGTGGGAATACAGGATTGTCGACGGGTGCGCATCTGCACTACGAGGCGCGACTAAACGGGGTGCCGGTAGACCCTGCGGGACTGCCGTAGGGACAAGACATGGCAACAATACTGTAATCACACGACTCTACTAAGCAAACAAATATTCTAATATACACTCTTGCAATATCATATATTTGTAGTATAATACAGGGTATACCAAGGGGAGGATAAACCATGGAAGATGTTTCTGTTAACACCAAGCGCGCAATACTTGAACAAAAGCTACAACTTTATAAGAACTCATGTTATGACGCACTAATAGACGCGAGGGTAGCCAAGACGCTTGAGGGTCCCGACTTCGAAAACCAAGCCACCGGGCGATTAACCAAGATGACAAAGGCTGTTGATTTTATCAAAGAGCAACTACCAGCGCTGGAGGAATAGATGATCACACTGTTTAAAGCTACATTTGACGACACAAATAAGTGGCATCACCACTGCATGCGTCAAGCTGTAGGACAAAGCAGCTACGAACCCCTTGAGGTTGGCAATATCTTTGTACCAAGCGAATTCGACTACATGTTCTTTCGTCATGGTCTTCCTGTAGAGCACAATCCCGACAACCATGTTGGATGGAGTCAGCCTGAAGGCCATCATGAATCCATAGATCAATACGCCTATCGCGTTTACGAAGGCTATGCAGCGTGGATGTGTTTCGGATTTTACCGTATCATCGATTGCGGATTAGCTAAGGCAATCACTGTTCCATCACACGGAACCCTGACAATCACAGTAGCAGCTTGTGGGTGGTCCTCAACAGACGACAGCGCTCACACTAGTAACGACGCACCCGGCGCATATAGCGCGCTAGAAGGCACGCCTGGCCTTACTGACGGACAACGCAATCACACGTTTTGGGTTGGTGTTGGCGATCCTCTATTCCCAAGCTCAATGAGCGTTGGTAAGCACATCTACAACGAATACGACACGCTCACTTACAGCGTCAACATTGAGCCAGGACCACTAACAGTATTCGTGCGTGGTAAAGCGCTGTGGGAATTCAAGCATAACAACTTCTACTTCGACTCGTTCAAGGTCACTTTTGAGCCAGAAGACGAACCACCCTCACATGAAGAGTGCGAAGGCACACCACGCGAACAATACGAGCGCACTTATCTCTTGCTTCCACCCAACACTGGCAACGAGTGGGTAGAAGCCATAATCGATAGTGGTGTATGGGAAGCTAGGCGCATCACAATAGGTGGCAGTGCAGACGACGCTGGAATTGGTGCGTTGGATTACAAAGAAGTACTTGCTGTCAATCCTGTTGCATGGGGTGACAATCTTGAGTTGTTCTTCACGCAATATTATCCCGGCACCAAATATACGCCAGTGCTCGCAGCTACACCAGAAGCACTAAAAGAGTGGCTTGTAGAATGGATGAGTGCCGTAAACCCTACCCCACCGCCAACTGGCGGTTCCCACTTACTTTCCCCTGGTCTTCATCTTAACACTGGTGACAGTGGCGCAACAGATCAATACTATCGCTTACATCAAGAGTTAGACCCCGAGCAAGTTCCGCCTTCCATCAAAGCTTATGGAAGGCCAGAGGTCATGGCAACACTCAAACTTTTCAAAGACATTGATCCACGCATTCTCACTGTTGGTCGTTTGAGTTGTGGTCTCAACGGTGAACACGTTGAAGGCGTTGATCTAAGTGATGATCTACTCGAAGCAGCGCAATATATCATGGGAATCTCTATGGCAGCGTGGGACGCACACCGCGACTACGTTGACGTATGGGAAGTTCTCAACGAACAAGATCCCGTTGGTGTTGACGGACATCGCCGCATGGCAATCTTCTTTATGCACTGCATGGATATAGCTAACGCTAACGGATACAAAATCGCGTTATTCTCATACAGTCTTGGTGTGCCTGAGTGGGACGAGATGCAAGCCATTGCTGCAACCGGCTGTCTTGCTCAAGCCTTACGTGACGGTCATTACATCGCTCTACATGAGTACGACGACCCCATCAACCGAAGCTACGGCGACAACATCCCTGGCACAAAACCCAATCCAGAACGAGGCTCTATTGCGTGTCGCTATCGCTATTGGAGCGACGCTGTAGGTGGACCAGAGTTCATGCCAAACGTACTCTTAACCGAGGCTAACGTTGCGCGCGATCTACGCACAATACCCGCTGAAAACTGGGACCGTCAAATACGCTGGTACATGACCGAAGTATCCAAAGACGCTTACGTAAAAGCCGTACACCTCTTCGGGTGGGGATCTCTTGGTGGCGCGTGGGACGACCTTGACATCCAAGCAGCTCATCTAACAGACACATGGTATCAAATAGTGCTTGACTACTCACAGAACGATCCTATTCCCCCACAATACAACGTTGTTCCTTACTCACAACGCGACGACAGGTGGTCACAAGACGAGCTGTTACCGTCAGCTTACACCGTTGGCGGCTCTGGATGCGCGATGGTTTCAGCGTGCATGAAAGCCACACAAGTAAACCCTACGCTAACGCCAAAAGAGCTTAACGATTGGCTAGGACAAAACGGCGGTTACACAAGCAACGGTCTCTTGGTGTGGTCAAAAGTAGCCGAATATGTAGACGGTCTATCGTACATTAACTACTTTGTCTTCGATCCCGACGCTACTGACCACATGGATCAAGTCTACTCGCTCCTTGAAACGGGGTCGTGCATTATACAGGTAGATTCCTGTCCCGGCGGCACCGTTGATTCACACTTTATACTAGCGCTATATGCACAAAACGGCGATATTCGTATGATCGATCCGTGGACAGGCGAAGAAGGGTGGTTACTTGAGGTCTACGGTGAGCCTGGCGACACACTAGGCAACTCGATCTTCCGTCTAGCACAATACGCAATCGAAGAACCTGTTCCACCTACGCAAACACTCGTTGGAATTAACGATCACCCTGACGCTAGCGGTAGTGGTGCACAGTGGATGATGGCAGAAAACGTCAAGGGACTCATTGTGCGTCCCATCTTTATGAGTGGATCAGGGAGTGCTCTTGACTTCTCTAAAGAGGCTGCTGCTGGCCTGCGTGTTATTGTCAACTTGCGCTACTCGTGGAGCACTGATATGGGTGGTGGCGGTACAATCCCTGCTCCAAACACGTCAGAGTGGACGCAATTTGTTAACGCGGCTGCACAAACCATCAACGCGAGCGTCGGCGTATGGGGATGGGAGATCGCAAACGAGATTAACAATCCTCGCGAGTGGCCTGGTGTGACACTAACCCCCACAGATATGTCATATACATACAACGCGATACGCAGATTGGTTAACCCAGACAAGCGCAACATGTCTCCTGGCGCACTGGACCCGTTTAACGCTGTGGCTGGCGATCCCAGAGAGTGGCTATCACAGATCTACACGCAGATTGACGACTGCGAATTCATTGCGGTACACGGTTATATCCGTGGTCCTGATCCTCTCCTTGTTAACTCTACTGATATGTTCGCTGACGCACCTTTACAGTGGCAATACCTCAACTACTATCGCTGCATAACTGCATTACTAGAATCTCTACCGTCGCGATTTCAATACCATCCACGCTACGTCACCGAGTTCAATCATCTAACCGTGGATGGTATTGAACCTCACTGGGGATGGGTCAACGATGATCGCGCCTCTCAAGTCGTGGACGCGGCTATACAGAAGGCACGCGAGGTTGGTTTTGCAGGACTTGCTTTCTATCGTTGGTCAGGCGATGAGTGGCGCATAAATGACAACGCGTTTGTCCTAGACGCCATTAAACGCAACGCACAACCATAAACCGTCCATTGATAGCAGCAGTTAATCAGGCAGGCATCACACTAAAACGCGCTCATACACACAACAAAAACCAGGTGTCATAACGGCACCTGGCGTTTGTTTGCTGCTGTATGTTCAACGGATGCTTGCTTGACTGACTACTGCTTTCAACGGACTGGTTGTGATGACTCTCGCTATTAAGTAGCAAGCTTCTCTAGACACGCATGACACCATTGTCTACGTTATGTCTAGAAGGCTCCATCCGAGCCAATTGTAATATGTTAATTGCAGCGTTTACATCTCTGTCTAATGTTAGATTACAGTAAGGACAACTATGAATACGAACACTGAGATCTTTCTTGACAATCTCACCACACTGAGAGCACATTTGTGATGTATAAGCTGGGTTTACAGCAACCACTTTAGAGCCAGTCTCTTCCACTTTGCTCTTTAATAGTTGTCTGAATAGTCCCAACGAAGCATCATGTGTACTCAAGGCTAAGTTGTGATTGCGTGTCATAAACGAGAGGTTTAAATCTTCAATTGCGATTAGTGAATAGGTATCTGCTAGTTTTCGGGTTGTCTTATGCAAGAAATCTAGGCGTTGATTAGTGATGTGTTCGTATAGTTTTGCTACTTGATAAGTAGCCTTGCGTCTTCTATTAGATCCTTTTTTGCGACGCGATAATCTACGCTGTTTAATACGTAATTCAGCTAGGCTAGAACGTAACCAACGCGGGTTGTCAACGAGTGTACCATCTGATAAAGCAAGTAAGCTCTTTAGACCAACGTCAATGCCAACCCCTGGACCGGAATGTGTGACGATAGCTGGATCTGGAAGCTCAACCTGAAAACATACATACCATTTGTCGAGCTTACATTTAACAACAACATGTTTTATCTTTGCATTATCTGGAATATCGCGATGATATTTTATCTTGATCTCTCCAACGTTCTGTATATAGAGCAAGATACGCCTCGTGTTGTCGAAACGTAACTTGCAACCATCGCCATGAGTAAACTCCAAGCTCTTCCATCGCTTGCTGCTTTTAAATCTAGGGAATCCAGCTTTTTCACCAGCCTTAACTCGACGGAAAAATGCGCTGTATGCTTTGTCAAGTCTGCGCAACGTCTGTTGCATGCACGTAAAGTTTAAAAGGCCGAGGCCGTCTGGGTCAGTACGCCTAAGATTGCCGAAGTGCTTAGATTGTAAGACATAGGTAGTACTCTTTTCAGTTTCTTTATAGGCATTGATGCGTTGTTCGAGCGCCGCATTATATACACCGCGTGACAGATCGAGAAGATAGTTGAGCTTTTCTATCTGTTTTGCGTGAGGATATAAACGGTACTTGTACGAGCGAATCATTTTACGTTCTCGCGTTTAGCTAACTCGCGTATTGCAAGCTCTAGTACCGCACTCAGGTTTACACCTAGCCTTGTAGATAGTAGCTTGCGTAATCGTGTTGCTTCTTCTGATAGTCGCATGCTTGTAAATAACTTCTTTTCCTTCATAGCTCTAGTATACCACAATATGCGATATTGTCAAGTCAAAAAGACGAATGCGATAAAGGGTGTGACGACAAACGCAATGCACAACCATAATCGACCCATTGATAGCAGCGGTTGGTCAATAAGGCAGGCAGCACCTTGTACACGCGTTTCATAGACGCACAAAAACCAGGCATCATAACGGTGCCTGGCGTTTGCTTGCTGCTTGTATCCTCAACTACTGCATGCTTTACTGCCTAATCGCTGCTCTCAACGGATCGGTTATGGTTATGTATAGATTATACCACGCTTTGTGTGGATGTCAAGTTAGCTTTATGGAAAGAGAGGATACGCTTTGTCCCGTTTCCTGCGTAGGCTCTTCCCCTGTTTTGCGTATCCGTATTACAGGTTCACTCTATCCAGTTGCAACCTCTTCCAGTATAGCACACTGTATCTGACTTGTCAAGTTATCAGTGTTGTCCTGCTGAGTACGTGAGACAACCTACATAGAGTAAGTTGGCTCACGAGAGAAAGGAGAGCGGCAGGGGGTAGCCGCATCTATAGTATAGCACGGTAAAACCGTCAATCAATCCAGTTATAATATGTAAGTATGTCATCAACGTCTGTACAAACGTTTACTGGAAGCGGATCAGAGTTATACCACTCGCTGAGCGCGTTGAGGAATGTGGTTTCTGGATCTGTGAACGATGACTTGGTTGTTACTTTGACTTCCCATAGCGAGAGCACAACTAGGTTGGTGTGCTTGTCGCGACCAAGAACGAGAAGATCGAGTGGATGGAACTTGTTCTTGGTAAACTTGTTGGTTTGTGGTGAGTTGTTAGCGGTGCGATACGTCCAAAAGCCAAGCTCATGTAAGTAGTTCTCGATCTGAAGTTGATTAGCGTCCGGTTTAGTGTATCGGGGTTTCGCTTTTGGCAATTTCTACTCCCGCGTTGCATAGTTGGATAAGGTGTGGAGTGCCAATTGAGTCGCGCTCCATCTTTTTAGTAGTGTAGTCGCATAGATCGATGATATGTCTACGCCAATACGTCTGTTTACGATGTCCCCAACGCGCTATGGCAACGCTTTCTTTTTTAGTGATAACCCCTGCGCGGATAAGTTTGTTGGACAATACGGTGTAGACGGCTTGATAGGGATCACGCTTCATTAGTGGACACTTTGCTTTCTTCTTGCCAAAGTATTAGTGCGATAAGACTGTAAGCGGCAAGGTCTAGGAACGTATCAGTGATTTTCTCGTTCACCCTTTCATTTGTTGGGTCTCGTATTATGTTTGTTGCTCTAACAAACTTGTCGCTAAGACGTACCATACATCCTTCAAATGCGCTTACACTAAAGCGTTCGCATTCCCTGAAGTTTGCAAACGGATCTGGGTTGTCTGCACCAGCGTAACCTGCGTTTTTCTCGATGTGCATTTGGCGCATGTCATCTAGGAGCGCGTGGAAGTCTTTGGAGCCTGCGTAATCATTATTACCTGTTCCCTGGTCATCCATTTCAGTCCTCCGTGTATATCATTGACTAGCCCTTGGCTTCGGATAAAACACAACCATTTGTGGCTTTCTGTTCCATAAAATAGTTGGTGCTCTTTGTAACAATCGACAATCTTTAGGTGAAGCAGAACCCGGCTCTTCTTTAACGCGTGGAAAAGCTATGCGTCCTCGACTATAAATTGACCTTATTTGCTTGATCCATTTTCCCTTTACTTCCACAACATCTCCTTTATGAAATCCGTCAAGCTCAGAGTTTACTTGATAGCGTACTCGTCCCTTGTTCTTGCGTGGCAAATCAAAGTATATACGCCGTGTCTGGCTGGCTCTAAATTTAATCTCGTAGAAATTGTCTCGATTATATGGAACAAGCTCACCAACTAACAATGTTGCAACACACAGCGCGTCTACATCATGTTCCTTTGGTAAGTTTAATGCTTTGCGGTATGTTGCTGTTTGATAGCCAAATACCTTTTCTACCGGCGCAATCTTATCTAACTCAGCATAAAGATGTGCTTTTCCTTGCATTGTGCGTTGCGCTATTCTGTCCTTGAATCCACTTGCGCCTCCATTGATAAAGAGCTTGCCAGAATGTACCTTTTTGTGACAGCTTTTGCATAGAGCAGTCAAGTTAACAATAGTATCTTTCCCACCTTGAGATCTTGGAATGATATGATGAGCATCAAGTCGTACTCCTGATTGATTACATTGAGTGCATTTGAATCCGTCTCGCATTAAAGTCGCAAGGCGCAGGTTCTCATCTAGGCGATTAGATCGCTGGTAATCTTTCCTATGTAAACCAGGATAATTTAATCGCGCTATATCTATCAATACGTCCTCAACTATAATGTGGGAAATTGGCAGTGGTATTTTGTTTGCCGTTCTAATTACCTCTTCTGCATTTGCCTTAATGGATGGAGGGAGTCTACCGCTTCGCCTGCTTGATGCGCGATTGTTAAACCTTGGAGCGCGATACCACTTTCTACCACGTCGTTGCCTTCTATTGTTCCGTCTAGTATCCATCTTTTTCTTGATATTTATGCGGTGATTAATTATGCCCGACATCAAGATCTTTCCGTTGCCAACACAACAAAACCCAGTCTTGTGACTCCCTTTGTCTATTCCTAAAGTTACTTCTTGTATGTTTTCTTCGCAATCCCAATTCAGTCGAATTGTAAATGGACTACGTTTTACCACGCATGCTTTACCGTCTCTTAACAAGTGATGAGCTTTTGCAGGCTTGCAAGGCATCAACTTATGACCGTTCTTGTTTAGTACGAATACCAACATTTGTCTTTATGACCTCCGTTAGTTAGAGTAAGGTATTCCTCGCGGCTGTTAAATAAGTTTGTCATGCTTAACACACATTCACCTTTCGGCTACCCTTAATGTTAAACCACAGAGCTACCGACTGGAACAACATCTGTAGGTGTGATAGCTTATCTAACTTCTGTTGCTTTTCGCAACCCGCTGTTGATCTCATGTCTATGAACATTTGTCTATGGATTTAGAAACCATTTTGAAATGCCATCGTTCACTCTGTGCCTTGTTGAGTTTGCGTGCCATTGTTTATCTCCTGTCCGCAGGAAGTTGAGTAGTTGTCCTTTGTCGATTGCAATGCCGTCAAGTGCGACAGAGCCGTTGTCAGGCGTTGTGTTCTCTAAGACGATGACGTGATGTCCCTTGTATTCTATGGATTGCCACCCGCGCATTGTAAGACAGAGGTGAGGATTTGCTTCACGTAAGAACTGAAACACGATGCCTTGGGTATCTTTTTGTGAGATTGATTGAGAGCCGTTGTGAGACTTCTCCTCAATCGTCATGAACCAGTTTTCTTCGTAGTTGTGCCACACATAATCGATGTCGTGACATGACGCTTTGATCTCTGTGTCGCGCAACCAATTAGAGAACGGGGTGCCTGTTTTGCTTGGCACCCCGCACTCTTTGCATATTAGCTCTGCTCCACATGAGTTACACGTCTTGTTGTATTGCGACTTGCGGATCATTCTGGTATTAGTGGGATGTCATCGAAGTCATCAAAGTTAAAGTTTGGCTTTGCGGTATCGGGTCCGTTTGTCTCTGGGGTAGTTTCTTGTCTTAACCACTTAAAGTCAAGGAGTACTGCGGTGCCATCGGATCTGTTTGCAAGAGGTGGCAAAAGACGGCCTGTAACTTGCATGTAGTCCTTGACTTTTATGCGGTCTAACGCTAGCTTGGCGTCACGACCGTAACATAGAATGTTAAACCACCAGGTTTCTGATTCTTTAGGCTCTTTGGTTGCAAAGCGAAACTTTACAAAGTCAGATCCTTTACCGTGTTTGGCTTCAGGTGCAGTTCCAACCGTGCCGGTTAGTGTGATGATACGAGACATTTTATTCTACACCTTTCTTCATTTTGATGTATGGACGTTTTCGTTGAGTGGCATCTTTGTAATATGCCATACGCGCCTTTGCATATTCTGCATCTAACGCATATAGTTCGTGGGAACCCAAAATCGCTTCGTTCCAAGCCTTCTCGTCAACCTTTGATCTTGGTGTAGGTTGCGTGATTCCAAATGTGGCAACGTCACACTCACCCCAAATCAAGTTTGATTCAACTAGATTGCGCTCAACATGCTCCATAATGTCTGTTTTCATTGCTTTCAGGAACGTCTCAAGGTTCAACAGCGCAACATAGACGCGCGCCAACTCATCGTTGCTGTTCTTGTTCTTCTCTATGCGTGCTTCAACGCTGTCAAGGTTCATAGCGCACTCATTGAGTTATGACCCATGGTGACATTCTTTAGCTTGGAGGTTGTCATGCTGGAAATTCGCAGTTTCTCTTGCTGTTCGGCAATGTGTTTCAGCGCCTTGCGCGTAGCACCGGCAACACCAAACTGCATATCATACGTATCGCTGTCACCGCAAAGTAAATAGCCAACGCCAGTAAACCCAAACAAGCTCAAAACAACATAGGTGATGGGATCGTCAATGACGATACTTACATATGACCCCGTTAAATTAAAGGCAAGCTCAAGTTCATCAATACATTTGTTGCTCATTTAAAACCCCTTTCTCTTGTCTCTATTCTACACGATTTTGTGACTTTTGTCAAGAGTTAAAAGTGATATGTGTCGCTCCATATCTCGTAGACTGACCATTCCCCACAATCGCCGTGTATATTCTCGTGAAAGTCGCAGGGTTGCCTCGCGTGACGAGGATGTTGAAGGATAAGGTTCTTTAGACGGTCATAGCTGGGTTCATGCTCTTTGAGAGTGTAGGATTTCGAGCGACCAAGGCCACCACGATTGTTAAAACGACGAAAGTAGACCTCAATTGTGCGATCTGTGTAGTTGCACTTCACTTCTACTTGACGATGATAGTGTGTGTCAATCATACACGGATATCCATTGGCATTACTAGGTAGTCAAAGTTGTGAAACTCAGACCCGCTTAGATAAATGGGGTCACGTTTTCCACATACCCATAATGTGACGTCCATGTTACGTGCTAGGGTCACAAAATTGTAGACGTAGCCAACGTTGACGGCTAGTGTAAATGGTTTTTCACATACAGCGTCAACCTCAATTTGAGAGGAACCGCTTTGTGCGTCGCCGGCACGCACTATAAGTGAGTTTTCAGTACCTTGAAGTACAACGTAGCTTTCCATATTCTTTGAGAACACCATAACACGCTTTAGAGCGCTTGCTAAATCGCTTCCAGACACCGTAATGGTGGAATAGTCTTCACGCGAGCGCTCAAAGAACGACCACGCACTAGGATAATTACCGTCAAGAAGCTGTGACGTAAAGATAGCGTCGTCTGTTTTGATTACAAGCGTGCGCTGGTCCGTTGCGAAGTAGAGAGGACCGTTGCCAGATGCACTCTTGGCAATGTTTAAGGCTGATTTCTTTGGAATCGTGATCTGGGGCGGGTGCTCGTCGCCTGAATCGTCAAAAGCGACTGTATAACATCCTGCTCTAGCACCATCGGTGCCATAGGTTTCAATATGTCCGTTGTTAACGCGTAGATGGACGCCAGCAAGCACTGAAATGGCAGATTTTGTGCTAACAGCAATGGCACAGCGCTCAAACGCATCGAGAATAGCGCGATCTACTAGAAAGAAGTCATGATCTCCTCCTAGATTAGCGAATTGATCGCCGCTTAGCGCACTAAATCGAGAACGATGACGTGATGTTTTGACAACGAGCTGATGGGGTTGTTCGTCAACTGACAAATCCACCATTTCCTCCTTGATGCCAAGAATATCGCCGTGGAAAAGCTTTGCAGGCACAGTTACATAGATCTGTTCGTCTGTTTCGCAATGCGTGTCTAACAAACACGATCCCTCAAAATCAAACGCGCCTATCTTCAACGTTCCTTCACGCGTGTCAAGGAGAAAGTGTGTATACACAGGCATTGTGCTGATTCGTGCTGCAAAATGAATCGCGCGCTTAACGGTTTCTTGTAGAGTTGCGGTTTCAATCTTCATTGTGTTCTCTTTTCCACTGTGCTATATAGTCTTCGGTAGCGTTGTACTCGTTGCACTTCCAGCACTGCGCGGGTTGCTCAACGCTGTTGTATCCCATGCGCTCTGCAATCTCCGTGGTGATCTCGCCATTGTCAAAGTAGGCGTTGAGTAGAGCGCTCTCTATATCGCAGTTAGGCCATTCACCGTCTGGTTGCAAGTGATACCCTTTGGTGCAACGATCACAATTAGAGCTGGTCCAATCACTGTACTGTGAGCCGTTACTAAACGGTCTAATCATCGATAGATCCTTTCTAGAATAGGGTTAGTTGTTGCTTTTCTACGAGTTGCGCATCACCGTTTTCGTCTATTATTTCTACGAGATGGATACCCTCAGCTCGCTTCTTGGCCTGAGTATGCAGGTATTCGTGACTAATGTCAAGCAACACAAAGCTGCGACGTAAATCTTTGGCAACTTGACCTGTGGTTCCAGAGCCGCAAAAAGGATCGAGAATAGTTGCAGGAATAGGGTCGGGTGTTTTCTCTATGTCTATACCCGCTCCTGTGTTTGGATCTAATGCGCCGCTATCAACAATGTCAACGCAATCACAGGTGGGACGCCAGCCAGTGGTTATAGATGATCCATTTATGTATGATCCAGGTCTAACTCCATCGTTGCGCATAGTACAGCTTTCAGTATATCCACGTTGCTGCCTTGCTTGCGACACTGTTTTCTCCACCACTCGCTTCCACGGCGCTTTGCAAATCGGACATACTCCACGCTGGCTCGTTCCAGCTTTTATGCATGGTGCAACTAGCGCTGGGGGATATACCGCGAAATGTGAACCGAGGTACGGGTGCGGATTGATAACCCACCAATCCCAAGCGTTGCGCTTGTCCGCTGGTGTTTCTGTGGTATACTGTGATGGTACTAAGTTACCCATACCATGGAGGTTATCATGCCTTACAACGGAACGTCTTTGTTGAAGACGTATAGAGCGCAGTGCGAGGTCGAACTGCTCAAGCAAGGTCTTAGTTATAAGGCCATTGCCAACATGACTGGAACACGAATAGGCAGCCTGAAGGAGAGGAATCGCCTCGTATACCACGTCAACATCTACGAAGCATTCGCTAACCGCGTCCAGCGGGAAGGCATTCCGAATCGCCTGAGCGTCAGTGATGACTTTGGTCATTACTTTGTTGGCTTCTTCGACGGTGAAGGCTGCATTGTGACCTTCCATCGCACAAGAGAAAGACCGAAGCCTTATCCAGAGTTCCGCCTCGCCATCCAGATCGCCCTCAGACAAGATGACCAACAGGTGCTTGAGTACATTCGTGATCAGCTCGGTGGGACTTTGTACCCACAGAAGAGACGCGAGAATAGCAATACTCGTGCCGCGGTCTGCTGGCGACTTGAAAGCATCAAGGATCTTGCGGAAGTCATCACGCCTCTCTTCGACAAGTACCCGCTCAGAACTAAGAAGCGCCGCGAGTATGAGATATGGCGTCCATTGGTCCATCAGCGATATCTTGCCACGCTGGGCGGCGAGACGCGCAGAGGTGGACCTATTAGCAATCAGTTCGAGCGGGACTTCATCGCTGCGATTCAGTTGATTAAGGCTCTTCGCCACCCCGCGTAGTGCCTCATTATCGAAGAAGTAGCGCGGCGACTTTGCCAGTAGGAATACTTGCTCGGTTGCCTTGGCTGGGCGATCCGTAACTGATTCTGGCATTGGCGATCCCTTGCACCATGTGATCGCACTGCGAAGATACCATCCATCAGCCTGTAACGCAAACGCGATGCGCCATGGGATTCCAATGAGATCTTTTGGTTTTAGGTTTCCAACGTCAGTTCTTTGATCAAGCCAAGAGCCAGCGTTGGTTAGTTGCTTTGCGCTTGCTTCACCAGGTTGTTTCTTGCGTCCGGTTCCCTTGCCGCTCCCGGCGAATGAATCACCAAAGTTTAGCCAAAGTGTGCCGTCATCTCTGAGCACCCGCCATACCTCACGAAACACCGCGACAATGTGTGCTACAAACATCTCTACAGTTGGCTCTAATCCTAATGCGCCACGCCATCCGCCACAAAGACTGCACCATTGTCCTGTGTTTAAGTCTTGACTTGTAGCGTGTCGATGCGGCTCTTCTCCACGGGTGTCAGAAAATCCATTGCTTCCATCATGATCCCGCTTTGGCGAAACATGAATGGGTTGAGAGTCTTGCCATTCGTGATTACAGTCAGGATCACACCCTGGAACAGTGATAGATTGAACGCCAGACATGGGTGTATACGTGACAGGCTCCCATTCTGCAACTTGCTCTCCTACATAAGAGCGTAGTCCATAGTAGGGTGGTGAGGTTACACAGCAATGTATAGACTTGTCACGCAACGGAATATGTATTGCATTGGCTAAGGATAACATCTAGCGATAGATCCTTTCTGGATTGAGTGATAATTGCTGTATGGTTGTGAGATAGCCAACTGTGTTCCAGCGCAAGGCTGTTTCGTAGTCGATCTCAAAGAGGATGTTGTTGCGTGCCATCCACGCGTAGGATGATTCGCCAGGGTGAGGCGAACCGCTTGTGTGAGACGCACAGTCGGCCACCAGAAAGCGCTCCCACTCACTGTGTGCGTTTTGACGTAGATAGACGATAGATCCTATGGTGTCGCAGTCCTGCGACGCTACGTAGCCGTCTACGTGTGGCAAGGAGAGCGGTAGGGAGTGTGCTGTACGACCGCTTTGACGTACCTCAATGACGCGTTGCATGACGTTGGGTGCGTATTGTGAGGTGAAACCAGAGATGATTAAGATAAAACTAAGAACCGTTGAGGTAATCAAGTGCTAACTCTCCAATGCTGGTAAGCGCGAGAGGGTCAGTTTCTACTAATCCCCTCGCTTTTAGGTCTGCTATATGATAGCCAATTGACGCGCTGGAAACCCCGAGCGCAGCAGCCACAATGTGATAACGCATGTCTTCTTGTGTGGATATGTAATTAAGCATTTTCGCCTTGGTTTCATCTTCTTCAGTGACACCTAGACGGAACCGATAAAGGGAGAACGCTGCGGCGCTGTAACGATCTTCCTCACAACATACGTATCCACAATCAACGCGCCAGTATTTTCCGAAACATTGAAACACAAGATGCGATGGCAACATATCATATTGCAACCAAGCGACGAAATCCGCAAAGTCATACTCTGAGTTCTTTGGAAAGTACCTTGAGTTAGAATCGATGACTTCAATGATCACAGTAGCAGTTGTCTGTACCTCGCCTGATCTAGTATAGTGTTAATAAAGATGCGCCACTCTGGTAATTTGTGATAGACGCGCTGTGCAACGATCCGTCTCAATGTAGGCAAAGAAATCATTAGTGAGCGTTCCTGCAAATAACTTTGCGGAAGATTGCGGTTCACAACACCGAAATGTTGTTTGTGAATGTGATAGTTGAGGAACCACAATGTCGGTAATGGTATTGTACCTTGAAAGTCGTCTTTTGTCAAGTAGCGATCTAGGAGCGTATACATAGTGGAAGCGCTCGCCTGATCTTTGCCGACAGAGTAGCGATCCATATGTTTCCACCAATAGAGAGGTGCGCTAACGCCAATCCAAAAGATGATCTGACGCAAGCCAACAGCGTGTGGATCACCGCTGGCTTTCTTGTCGGCTTTCAAAAGGTTCATAAAGAGTTTGGCGTCCTCTGAGCCTAGCTCGTCTCCTACAGTATCGCTAAGGTCTTGGCTTTCGCGCGATAATCGACACGCTCTAGCTGCCTCTTCGTAACCCGCTTCTCGATAGATTTGCACCCACATAGTGTAGCTCCTTTACTTTGGAAGTCCCTTGCTTTCTGTGGGGACGTTCTGTCCATTGTAACGACCCTTGGTTATGTAAGAAACCAACGGAAGCTCTGCCATTGATTCTAGCGTGAGTTGCATGATGCGTTTTCCCCTACTAATCTCAACGTCCCATGGAACACGAATCTCTAACTCCATAGTAAGTGTTCCAGAAAAATCTGGGTCCACGTATCCCGAGTGAAGGTGCTCAATCCCCATTCTTCCGGCGCTCGACTTCAAGAAGAGTTTGCCAACAACGTTGTTTGGCATACGAATGTATTCTAGGGTGTCAAGTAGATAGAACGATCCTGGTTTAAGTATAAGGGTGTCAGTATCATAGATGTCGGTCCAGCCGCCGATATCTGCTCGCTTCCATTTACCGCTCCAGCGCAAGTCAATAGACGCGGGGTTAATGCACTCATCGCAGAACGGGGTGATGCCGTAATAGGCACCCCACTCTCTTAGCATGCGATCATTCCAGATTGACATTAAAAAGCTC
>Ga0307428_1000477_pt1 | contig 25801 bp, 28 predicted proteins | sample SalMarWE160240MG_FD_202161 | JGI IMG/M metagenome (GOLD analysis project Ga0307428, IMG submission 202161) | Salt marsh sediment microbial communities from the Plum Island Ecosystem LTER, Massachusetts, United States - WE1603-240 | ecosystem: Environmental > Aquatic > Marine > Intertidal zone >...
TGACTTTCTTGGGTACACATTTCGGTATGATCGCGACCTAAGAGGGCGTGGTCATCGCTACCTGAATGTGTTTCCCTCTAAGAAGTCGCTGGCACGAGAGCGAGAGCGGTTACGTAAGATGACCGGTGCTCGGTATTGCTTCAAGCCAGTGCCCCTTCTTGTGAAGAAGCTGAACCGGCAGCTTTATGGCTGGAGTAGCTACTTCAACTTTGGGTACTCACGTGATGCCCTTCGTGAGATCAACAGCTTTGTACGGAGTCGGATGGCCGTCCACCTTGGACGGCGGAGCCAGCGGCCCTTCCGTCCATCGGAAGGAAGAACGCTTTACGAGCACCTGGACCGTATGGGATTGGTGTATCTGTGAAGGGTTCTAATCGCGCAACTCCCTGCGAGTGTCTGCGGCGAGAGTTTCCAGGAGAGCCGGATGCGGGAAAACTGCATGTCCGGTTCGATGAGGGGGGAGTAGGGCACAATGCATGGCATGCGGCTAATGAGCCACAACGGGGAAACCCTGTAACTGATGTATGCCGAAGCCTAAACGTTGTCACCTGCTCCTCTACTCTACTGTCCTTCGTGGTGAAACAATTCTTCCTACTCTCCGACTGCCTTTGGGAGAGCAGCCTTCTCAGGGAAGCGAGAGACGATCGTCCCTGGAATCGGGATGGCGACTCGATCACCTGTTTCGAGGTCGGTGACTGTTTTTGTTTCTTCACTGCGTGGCGGGTTGAGGAGGGTGATCGGCGTGCCAGGAGTGACACCGAGTTTTTCCAGAAGGGCTAGGCCAACCTGAGTCTCCCCCAGGCTGACGCAGCTCGTCACCCGGCCGAGATAGAGGCCGTTTCGATCGATCACTGCCGCACCACTGTGGATCGGGCGTGTACCGACTGCGTTGACCTGGAAGCGCGCGATCTCCCGTTCGGGTTTCGTGTACGCGGTGACGCAGGCATCCCGACCGATGAAGAACGGCTTGTGCAGTTTGACATACGCGCCGAACCCAGCCTCGTACGGATTAACAACGTAATGTCCAGCGAGCTCGTGTCCGTAGAGAGGCAGCCCCGCTTCGGTGCGCGTGGAGTCTCGTGAGGCGAGTCCGCAGGGGAGGAGGCCGAACGGTGTGCCGACCTCGATCAGTTTCTCCCACATCCACACGGCAGCGGGAGGTGCGGAGTAGATCTCGTAGCCGATCTCCTCGCCGGTGTAGCCGGTACGGGCGATCAAGAATTGATGATCCTCGATGTCGACCTCGCAGAACTCGGTCCGGTTGAGGGACTTAACAAGGATCTGGTCCTTTTTTTCGAGGATCTTCATAAGGATTGCCTCGCTTAATGGTCCCTGCAGAGCGATGTCCATCACACCCCGCTCCTCCTTCAGGTTGCGCAGGGTGACTTTATGGGCGGGACGGCGGGCGGGGATCTCTCGATCGATCAGGTAGCGGCCATCGTTGACACCGGAGAGCCAGTCCCAGTCTTTATCTTCATTGGAGGCGTTCACCACCACGAAGTAGCGATCCCAGGCGCGGCGATAGACGAAGATGTCGTCGATCACGTTTCCATCCGGGTCGAAGAGGTAGGCGTACTGGGACTCGCCGTCCTCGAGCCACGCGGCATAGTTTGCGGTCACGGCGTTAAGAAACTCGGTGGCGTACGGCCCTTCGACCTGGAAGACTCCCATGTGTCCGAGATCGAACAGGCCGGCCCGTTCCCGCACGGCGCGGTGCTCCTCCAGGGCCGAGGTGTACCAGACCGGCATCTCCCAGCCGGCGAACGGGACGAGCCTCGCCCCGAGCTTTACGTGCGCCTCGTAGAGGGGTGTTCGCTTGAGCGGACCTTCCACCTCTTCCCACGAGAAGGAGGTTCGTGTGGGGTCGGGCTGCGAGAGATCGAGCCGATTCTGGCCGATGAAGTACGGTTTGGTGATTGCAAACCGCTCGGGATGCTGTTGATAAAGGTCTTTAATCCCAGCATCTTCCCCGTTTGTCGGGAGGTCAAGAGAGGGAAGGGTGCGAAGTACTTCGGGAACCTCGCTCTCGGGCATTTCCTCGATCAGGGCCGGTCCTTGAACCTTGCGGAAGAGATCCTCCTCATCGAACAGGATATACCCGTCGGCAATGCCGGAGAGCCACTCCTTCACGCTCTTCCCATTCTCCTTTGGGGCGAGGACGAGGTAGTCCTCTTCCGCGATCTGTCCCAAAATTATCTCCGAGAGAAGTTCTCCCTTTTCATCGAAGAGGTAGGTGCGGAGGTGTTCCTCATTATCCATGGTGAAGAGATCGGTTGTCACCGCTTCGTTCAACAGTGCGCGGCTGCGGCCGCCGTGCACACGGAGGATCGTCCAGTGAGAATGGTTCTCTTGGGGAGAGGAGATAGAACTGACCGCAGGATCGACGTGGGAGACGAGTTTTCGGACCTCCCTTCGCGCTTCTTCGAGCACGGAAAGTGGAAGCTTACCGCGCGAGAGGTCGCCGTTCAGGCCGAGATAGGAGAACGGACGGATTGCGTGGAGGACCTTGGCGATGATCGAAGCGAGGATTCCCATCTCGTCCTTTCCCATCCCGCGCTGCGTCGCCCACGGGGTTCCCAAGCGGATACCGTGCGCATCGGCCGCGCTGTGATCGCCGGGAATCGTGTTCTTGTTACAGACGATCCCCACGAGGTCAAGGATGCGGGAGGCGATCTCTCCCATCATGACAAGGCCGGTCTTCTTCTCAAGCTTCTTCAGGTCGACGAGGAGGAGGTGGGTGTCCGTCCCTCCGTAAGCAAGGATGAGCCCCTCTTCCTCCAGTGCATTGGCCAGGTGTCCGGCATTCTCCACGATCCGCCGCTGTAGGTCATTAAACTCCTGTGATTGCGCTATCTTCAACGCGACGGCGATCGCGGCGAACTTGTTGACGTGAGGGCCGCCCTGCTCGCCGGGGAAGATGGCGTTATCGATTTTCGCCGCCACCGCGGGATCGGTGGAGAGGATCACCGCTCCGCGGGGGCCGCAGAGCGTCTTATGGGTGGTAAACGCAACTGCGTCGGCAATCCCAATCGGATTGGGGTAGACACCACCGATGATCATCCCCGCGGTATGGGCTACATCGGCGAAGAGCACCGCGCCGACCGCATCGGCGATCTCGCGGAAAGCAGCCCAGTCCGCCTGCCACGGATAGGAGGTGAACCCACCGATGATCATCCGCGGTCGGTGTTCCTTCGCGAGCTCCATGATCTTGTCGTAATCCAGTTTTCCGGTTTTTCTGTCAGCGGCGTACGAGACGATGTTGTAGCGCTTTCCGGTGATGTTGAACTGGGAACCATGAGTGAGGTGTCCGCCCTCGGTGAGGTCCATCCCCATCACGGTATCCCCGGGGTTGACGAACGCCTCGTACACGGCGAGGTTTGCCGCGGCGCCGGAGAGTGGCTGGACGTTGGCATAGATCTTCTCCGCCGGATAGTCGGGCGTGGCGAAACACTCGGCTGCGCGACGACCGGCGAGCGATTCGACGAGATCGGCCATCTCGGTTCCCTTGTAAAAGCGCCAGTCCGCGTAGCGGCGGTGAGAGGCGAGCTGAAGATCGAGTTCGGCGAGCCTCTCGGGAGGGGTCTTGCGCATGGCTGGGCGGGGGTATCCCTCGGCATAGACACTGGTGAAAACAGAGCCGAGAGCCTCACGAACAGCCGGAGGGGTCAGGCTCTCAGAGGGAATAAGAATGATCTTCTCGCGCTGGCGGCGCTCCTCGGCCGCGATCAACGCGGCGGTCTGCGGGTCGGTTCCTAATACCTTTGCAAGATGGGTCGAATCGCTCATTGACGCTCCTTTTCCTAGGACTCGATCGTATCGGGGTGAAGTCTACGACGAAGCTCGTGGTCTTTCCAGCAGGCCTCCGCGAGGAGGTAGAGCCCTCCGCTCACGAGGGAGTGTCCGCCGAGGAGGATGGGGATCTGCGAGTCGATCGCTGCTTGAGTAAAGGTTTTCCATAGCGGATCCTCGACGAGTTCGGGGCGCAAGAGATCGCTGGCGAACCGGTCGTTAGGTGGTGGTAGGGGTTCCGTAGCGGCAAGCAGTGGCCGGGTATCAATGATCGCTGCGTCGGTGGATTGCGCGAGAAGATCGAAGAAGGAATCGATCCCTATCTCCTTGAGCGTCGAGGCGAGAAGGGGCGCCTTCCCATCGGGGTAGGCACGCATCCCCCGTCCTTCGCTGTAGGCGCTCGTGCGGCAGGCGATCTCTCCTTCGAAGTGTGCCCAGGACGCCGGGTGCATCCGGCCGACCAGCGTAAGGTGCGCGCTCCGATCGGTGAGAATCGTTAAGAGGTCCCCGAGCATCGAGTGGTTGAAAGACTGTGCAGCGAGGAACGCACGCATCGCATCACCACCTCTCTCTGCTGCAGCGAGGAGGACGAGATCTGTTGGGGTGTCGATATCGAACTGTGTCTCAACGGTGCGGGGGAGGGAGAAAGACGGGATGCCGTGATCGGCGAGGGAGAGCCCTAAGGAGTTGTCGATCTCCGGAAGATCGAGCGAAAGGAGTCTCTCTGCTCCCGCGATCGCGCAGAAATCGCAGGAATAGAAGTTGTTGAACAGGGCTCCCTGTTCCACGCGGGAAGCGAAGCTAACGAGTCTCGCGATCTGATCGACGGTGAGGAGTCCTCCGGCCCCGCTTCCAAAGTAAAGGAGCCCATCGAGTGCTTCCTCGGCGATCACACGCTGCAGAGCCTTCCCGAAGTGAAACGGGTTTTCATCGCCCGTGAGAATCGTGGCGACACCGCGTTTCGAGAATCGTTCAGCAAGCGTAGCACTCCGTGTGAGGAGAAGGGTTCGCTCCATTCCCGCCTTTTTGAGCGTCGTCACGAGGTCCTCGGTCGATGCCTCACGCCCCTCCTCCACGATACGCTCCCCCAGGTTCTCTCCCAGAGGGGCGTGCATGATCACGCACGCGATTTTCTTCATAAAGAGCCTCCGCTGGATATCCTCCAGCTTGCTGGGGGGAGAGAAGCGGAGATTCGCCGCAGGCGAATCAGCTTGTTGTTCGTACTGGCTACATGAGTTCTCGGAAGGATAGACGCTAGAACGTCGGAGACAAGCTCCGACGCTACGAAAAGATTGATGTAGCGTTGCACCTTGTGTGCAACGTTATTCTCGATGCAACAAAGCTCTACATGAAATCGCAGCATGAAGACCAACTCCAGTTAGATCTCTGGCTTCTGCCTTTCAATGCCCTAATGGATGTTCAACATACATTCCTTATCACGAATCCCACGACTGGTGCAAATTCCGAGAGATTCGGCGATATGGATAATTGAGTGTTTTAGCTTTCGAATCTCTCAATTTCCCGATCATTCAATCGCCAAATCACTCAATCCCTCACGGTTTCTTCAACGAGGAGGCAAAGGGCGCGGATCGCTCCCTCTTTATCGAGTGGACGGTTGTAGTTCCCACAGCGTGGGGAGTAGATGCAGGAGGGACACCCGTTCTCACACGGACAATCGGAGACAAGCTTCAGTGCCTCGGCAGCGAGACGGTGAAGCGAGGTGAAGAGGACCTCAGCGAGACCAGCTCCCCCTTCGATCTCGTCGAATATAAGGATCGTTGGTAAACCGGTCTCTTCGTGGAGTGGAGTGGAGACCCCGTCAATATCGTCCCGCTCGCACAGGACGAGGAGCGGCGCCATCGCGATCAGGGCGTGCTCCGCTCCGTGTAATCCCCCGAGGAGCTTCTCGGGTGGAATCCCACTAATATCGCGAGGGAAGGTGATCCACAGGGCATCAGTCTCGTAGGTGTGCGCGGGTAGGTCGAGCGCGTCCACCGAGATAGTTCGATCGAAGTGGATCGTCTTGTATCCCACAAACGATTCGGTCACCTGAGCGCGTCCCCGCTCGATGGCGATCGACGGGCAAGAGTGCGATTCCTGCACCGTAAGGATCTTCACCACGGAGGTGCGCATGCTCTTCGTGTAGTAATCGACCTTCTCTTGGCGTAGCCGGGCGACCCCCTCTTCCAGTTTGAGATCCTCTACCACGTAAGTCTCACCCCTGTGAAGGAGGACGGCTCCAGGGTACGCGTCACGTCGCGCCCGTAGCGGGTCCATCGTTTCGAGCAGCTTCCCCTCACAGGTTAGCTTGATCCCCTCCCCGGCGATGGAATCCATGCTCAGGATCTCATGTGCCCGCTTCCGCCCCCGGTAGATCATGCCTCGCGGGGTCTTCGTCAGGACAGCGTTCGCTGCGAGTTCATCAAGGAGACTCCCTTCTTTTGGCGAAACCTCCTCGGGGCGAAGGGGCAGCTCGGCAGCGGCACACGTCAGGTGCCATGCCGCCAGGCGGGGATTATCCGGCTGAATCACGATCCGTTCCCGTTCTTCCCCAAGGAATTCAACAGGGTGGTGCAGGAAGTAGCGGTCGAGCGGGTTCTCGTAGGGGATGTACACGATCAAAGAGGGGTCGCTACCCCGCCCGGCACGCCCGGCCTGCTGCCAGGCCGAGAGAAGGCTCCCTGGAAACCCGACCAGGATGACCGCATCGAGGCTCCCGATATCGATTCCCGCTTCGAGCGCGCTCGTGGAGACGACCCCCTCGATCTGCCTCTCCCGCAGACCAGATTCGATCTCCCGCCGTTCCCGCGGAAGGTAGCCGGCGCGGTAGGGGAGGACCTTTCTTGCGCCCATGCCGTGGGCCGTGCGGGCGATTAGCTCGGCCATCATCCGCGAACCGGTGAAACAGAGGGTCTGTACTCCGGCGCTGGTGAGGAAGGCGAGAAGCTTCGCTGCCTGCGTGGTGATCGAATGGGAGGGATCGAGGAGCGCGTCCCAGAAGAGGACCTGCCTTTCACCGCGGGCGGAGGTTCCCTTATCGATGGAGACGACCTCTCTACCGGTGAGTGCACGGGCGTAATCAACAGGGTTTGCAACCGAGGCGGAGGAGAGGATGACCTGCGGGGAGGATCCGTAGTGATTCAGGATGCGTTCGAGGCGTCGAAGCAGGAGAGCGACGTTCGTTCCGAAAACCCCGCGGTAACGGTGCGCCTCATCTATCACGATGTAGCGAAGATTGCTGAAGAAGCGGCTCCACTGGTGGTGCCAGGGGAGGTAGTAGTGCAAGGCGTGGGGGTTGGTTAGGATGAGGCGGGAGACCTGTTTGATCCGGCCTCGTTTGCCCGCTGGCGTATCCCCATCGTAGACACTGGGAAGGAGATCGAGGCCGGTCTCTCGCTCGAGTTCGAGGAGCTTCCCGCGCTGGTCGTTCGCCAGCGCCTTCAACGGATAGAGGTAGAGGGCGCACCCTTGCGGGTCGGCGAGTAGGCCCTCAAAGATAGGGAGATTGAAGGCGAGAGTCTTACCCGAGGCGGTAGGAGTGGTGATGATCACGTCTTTCCCTGCGCGTACGACCTCTATCACCTTACACTGGTGCTTGTAAAGCGTGATCCCCTTCCCATCGAGGTAGTTCTGCAGTATAGGCGGGAGTGCAACCCTCGCGGGTTCGGTCTTGGCGGCTGGAACCTTGGCGATGTGGGTGATCTGCTCGTGGTACCACGATTCTCCGGTGAGTTGTGCGAGGAGGTCAGTGAGCATGGGCGGTGAGCATAAGCAGGTGAGAGAGGAGAAGAGCGAGAGTGGCGACGTCCTGTTGGTTATGATTGACGATTGGGACGAGTGGTCCTGAATTTCCGCTTTTAAGATACGCCTCGTAGTATTTGGGGACTGCTTCGCTGGGGAGGTCTTCTGTTCGCTCGATCTCGAGGATTCCTTCTTCCACGGTTTGAAGCTGCGCATTGGAGAGGCGGTCTCGGTACGCTCGCCGAGCGTGATGGAGCAGGTCGATGTGGATCGGAGCGTAGTCAAACGGGAGGCCGTAGTACGCGCACCGTTCCCGAAGGGTAGTCCAATCGAAGGACTTTCCATTGTAGCTCAGGATGAGAGAGGCATGGGAGAGTGCCTCTGTAACCCTTTCAAGTAGGGCTATTTCCTCGTCGAGGGAGCACGCGAGGTACTGCGTAATTCTGATTTCCGAAGCACCGGGTCGGCCGATTGCGGCGAGGATGATCGGTACTCCGAAGAGTCCCATGGTCTCAAGGTCGAAGAAGAGCATCTTCTCGCGGGGAACCAGGCCAAGTAATTGCAAGAACAGGGGATGAGAGGCTGGGAGCCAGCAGGATAGGGTGGTGTTTACCTGCGCAGGATCGAGTGGATCTTTCCACTCTGCCAAGAGTTGAGCAGCGGTATCCCCAAAGCGAGGGTGCGTAAGGAGTGAGGGGATCGAGCTGTACCCATCCTCACGAAGCTGTTGATCGAATCGTGCCCCAATTCCGAAGAGAAGTCGCAATTCGGAGAGGAGGGCTTCGTTCGCTTTCTCTTTAGAAGGGAACGGGATAACTCTTGGCGCAGTGCGTTCTATCGCTAAACATTGGCCGAACTCCCCCTGATGGATCTCCCCTCCGAGGGCTTCTGAAACGCTCTGCCCGCGATAGCGATCAAGGATCCTTGCTAGCTGAGAAAGGGGAAGTTCTTCTCTGGGGGAGGCTTTCTCACTGAACCACTTTGCGATCCAATCGACACCGGACGCGGTTATCTCCTCCGGCGAGTACGGGCATCGGGGATCATCCGCGGTTCACCGATGTAGGGCAAAAGCGCGAGTTTACGGGCACGATTGATTTGCAGTGCCGCATGCCGTTGGTGTTTCGTGCACAGTCGCGTCGCTCGCTTAGGGAGGATCTTCCCCAGGCGGTTCATGTACTGTTTCAGTTCTTCGGGTTTCTTGTAGTCGAGGGTAATATTGCGTTCACAGACCTGGCAGATTTGTCTTCTTTTGTAGAACATAACTTAAAAAGGAACCTCCTCATCTTCTTTCTTAGCGGGTTGCTCGTTATCAGTGGGAACCGTCCCCGGTTCGTTGGCGGAGCGCGGTTGGCCTCCCAGGAATTGAACGTTCTGGGCGACGACTTCGGTCATCTTCCGCTTCTCACCTTCCTGGGTTTCAAAGGTGTGAATGCGTAGTCTGCCCTCTACGGCGACAGAGCGTCCCTTGCTCAAGTAATTGGCGCAGTTCTCTGCCTGCGAGCCCCAAGCCACGATAGGTACAAAGGTTACGTCTTCCTGCAACTGACCGGATTTGTCCTTGTACTGGCGGTTGATCGCGATGCTGAACTTAGTGCGGGCCGTGCCGCTTGCCGTGTACTGGAGTTCAGGATCCGCCGTGAGGTTCCCGATCAGGATTACCTTGTTGAAGCTTGCCGACATCTTTTTTTCTCCCCCTACTTAGAGCGAACAACAATCTGATAACGCAGGATCTCTTCATCAATATTGAGCCGTTCTTTTATGGGCTTTACTCCTTGGGGTGGAAGTTGGAACAGGGTAAGGCCGTAATACCCTTCGGAGTAGTGGTCGATCTCGTAGGCGAGAACCCGCTTTCCCCAATCGTCAATCTCTTTTATCTCTCCTCCGTTCTCGGTAATGAACCCGTGAATCCGGTCCACTTTCTTTGTACGGTCCTCATCGGAGAGATCTGGACGGAGGACGTAAACAATCTCGTATTCTCTCACTCTTACACCTCGCTATCAGTATCGAACAATAACTTTACCCGGGACGATGATGGAAGTCAAATCGCATGAAACGCTCTTGTAATCGCAAGAATCGGCGACAAGGGAAAGAGTCGGTGCGGGTAGATGAACGCTGGAATGCCCATCCCCTCTTGACAAGACGGCTCTCCGTAACTATAATGGTGCAAATTCTCAGAAGAGAGGGGGTGACAGGGTGAACAAAGGAGAGTTTGTAGATAAACTCGCGACAAAGACCGGCTTGACCAAGAAGGATGCGCGCAAGGCTCTTGATGCAATGATTGATCTGATCACGGATGCCTTGGTGTCGAACGAGGAGGTCCTCCTGACTGGGTTCGGGAAGTTCGAGGCCCGAGCGCGCAAAGAATCCAAACGGATCAATCCTCAGACCCAAAAGCGAATTACCGTCCCTAAGAAAGTTGTTCCGGCCTTCAAACCGGGGAAGAACCTGAAAGACATCGTTGCTAAGAAACTGAAGGCCGTCAACGTTGGGTCTGAGCTCAAAGTGAAAAAAGCGCGATAAAGTACCCCGGGAACGTGTTGCCTTGTCGCTTGCGTGAAGAACGCGGTAAAGAGGTGAATTTGTTGCCTCCGGCGAAGCGACAGCTCAATGGTCTTGGACTAAGGGGTTTTGGTGCGGGGCGGATATCGATTGAGCTGTCGTTTTTGTTTTCTTGCAAACTGCTATGTTTTAGATAATCGAATCCCAGGAGGTGGTCATCGAGAAAAGCTTGCCCGCGGTAGAAAAGTGATCAATGTTTGGCTTAGGGGCATCAATTACACCAATTTGAGAGCTTAAGGAGGTTTAGTGATGAAGTGGGAAGGATTCAATCTAGGCGTTAGCGGGAAACTGAACAAGGTTTTTGGGAAGTTGCTTGGGAAGAAGGGGCTTTACTATCTGCTGACGATCGCTGCGCTCGGGCTCATCTTGGGTGCTGGCGCAAAGTGGCATCCGTAGGAATCAAAGGAGGATTAGTGATGAAGTGGGAAGGATTCAATCTAGGTGCTGGCGAGAAACTGAACAAGGTTTTTGGGAAGTTGCTTGGGAAGAAGGGAGTGTACTATCTGCTGACGATCGTTGCGCTCGGGCTCATCTTGGGTGCTGGCGCAAAGTGGCATCCGTAGGAACTGCTCAAGTGGTTTGATAGGTATAAGTTCGCGTTGGCACGAAGCTGAACGAGGTTTCGGGAAGCTCTTTGCGGTGGGAGAGTTCTACGATCTGCTAATGCCTGTTGGCTGGGATTTGTCTTAGATATTGGAGGTGAGACGGGAGGTGTTTGGACGAGCTATACTTACTCTGCGGTAGTTTTTGCCCTTGATTTGTGCTAAAGTAGAAAAGGTAAGCTTAAATCCCTGAGAAAGGAGAAATTGTGAACCTTCGTGCAAATGCAAGGGCTTATATTTATGGTCTCTGTTTACTTGCGCTGGCTGCGATCGGGTTTTATTCTCGTGATCTTGCGTTTACCTCTGTTGAGCAAATAATCTCTTTCGTTCTATTCATCGCACTAGGTTTTTTATCGGAAATTTACGCAACCTGGATTCCAGTATATGGAATTGAAATGTCCGGTTCAGTCGCGATCTACCTGGCATCGCTGTTCATACTTGGTCCGTCTCTGACTGTATTTGTTGCGCTGTTGGCAACACTAGCTTCAGAGATAATCATGCGCTGGGACCACTTGAAACGTAGTTCGGCTACATTCATTCATGCGGTAAGCTTCAACGTAGCCCAGTGGGTCGTGACGGTGGCTGCTACGGGGGGCATACTCGTTTTGGTCCGCCGTATTCCTTTAACTCTTGCATCTATAGAGGACTGTCTCTGGGCTCTTGTGGCTTTTGTCTGCTACGCGGGGATCAATCTTTCTTTGGTAACAGGGATCGTCTCTTTAGTAGAACGCAAACGTTTTTTTTATAGTTTACTAACAGCTTTTAAAGACTTTCTTATTCAATATGTAAGTCTCTTTGCCTCTGCGCTCTTGCTTGCTGTGCTTTATTCATTATCGATGTGGCATATGTTCTTGGCGATCGTGCCGCTGATGTTGGTCCACGTCTCCTTTCGCAGTTATCTCAGGCTTCAGACCGAGGCGCGCAAGACGTTTGAGAAGATCTCCCTCCTTCTCGATGAACGTGATCATTACACCGCTGTACACTCGACCGAGGTTGCCGACCTTGCCGTGAAGATTGCCCAGGAGATGGGGCTCTCCCAGGGGGAGATCGAGAAGGTCGATATCGCAGCTCGGGTTCACGACATCGGTAAGATCGCGGTTCCCGATTCGATCCTTCTCAAACCAGGTCCACTGAATGCGGAGGAGTGGGCAGTGATGAAGCGCCACCCGGTGATCAGCGCGGAGTTGATAGAGGGATTGGAGATCTATAAACCAGTGGCGAATGCCGTACGCCATGAGCACGAACGCTGGAACGGGAGCGGTTATCCAGATGGATTAGAGGGGGATCAGATCCCTCTCATCGCGCGGATTATCGCTGCTGCGGATATCTACAATGCCCTCTCCACCGACAGACCGTATCGCAAGGCGTTCTCCCACGAAAAGACGATCGAGATGATCAAGGAGATGAAGAGCGCTGATCTAGACCCGGTAGTGGCCGATGCCCTATTGCGTGTACTTGACTCCTTGGAGAATAAATCGTCCCAAGATGCAGATCCTTTACGTGATGGATAGGCGCTGTTAAGGCATGTTTCTCATCGGTGCTGTTCTCATCGGGGTTGTTGTTGGGTACCTGCGCAGAGGGAGGATTGCCCACCTTGCCTCGCTTCGGTTGCGGTTCTTGTGGGTGATTCCAGTTTCACTGCTGATCCAACTGGCGATCTTCCCCCTTTTCAGCGAGCGCCCACTCTTCCCGTATGCCACAAGTTCGCTCCATCTCCTTTCCTATGGCCTCATCTTGGTATTCCTTGTGCTCAACTACCGTATCTTTTCCCTGCTTATTATTGGGATAGGATCGCTGTTGAACCTGCTCGTGATCGCGGTGAACGGCGGGTACATGCCCTCCTCTCCGACCGCCCTCGCCCGCGCAGGAAGCGAGGGGGTTGCAGCTCGCCTCCTGAAGGATGGTGTGTACGGAAACGTTATCCTGATGAGCGAGGGGACACGCCTCAATTTCCTGGGGGATCTTCTCTATCTCCCACGGTGGGTCCCATTTGCCACTGCCTTCAGTCTAGGGGATCTCATCGTGGTGCTCGGACTTATCTGGCTGATTGCCTGGGGGATGAGGCGCGCCTCATGAGGCCCCGCCCTGTGGGGCAACGCCCCGAGGAATAGTCTCCCACGGGACGACGCCCAGATTGATCCCTTTTCAATCAGGGGTGTTCCGTGCATAATCGATGTGGGACCGGAGCCTCCATTGCGGAGCGTTGAGGAAGGAATTGAGTAATTCAACGAGTGAGCGGTTGAGTGATCCAACAGCTTAATCTCTCGATCATTCAATCTTCCAATCTCTTGCTTTCCTCACACCCCTGGGGGGTGTAGCAAATCCTTCTCCAGATACTACACCCCCCGAGGCAGTAAAAAGTTTTCAAGAAGGAGATCATATGCTAGATTATAGGGAGCTTGATAGGCAATGTATCAACACGATTCGTTTCCTTAGCGCTGATGCTATCCAGAACGCGAATTCGGGACACCCGGGGATGCCTATGGGGGCAGCATCGATGGCCTACGTTCTATGGATCGAACACCTGAAGCATAACCCAGCCGACCCTGCGTGGCCGGACCGCGACCGTTTTGTCCTGTCGGCCGGGCACGGGTCTATGCTCCTATACTCACTGCTGCACCTCACCGGGTACGACCTCCCCCTCTCCGAAATCGAGGCGTTCCGTAAGTGGGGGAGCAAAACCCCGGGACACCCAGAGAGTCACCTGACCCCGGGTGTTGAAGTAACGACTGGTCCATTGGGACAAGGGATTGCAAATGCTGTCGGGATGGCGATCTCGGAAGCTCACCTTGCCGCGTGCTACAACTGTCCTGACCATACAGTCGTCGATCATCATACGTACGTGATTGTGGGCGATGGAGATCTGATGGAAGGAATCTCTGCCGAGGCCTGTGCTCTCGCTGGACACCTTAGATTGGGGAAGCTCATCGTCCTCTACGATGATAATCGTATCTCCCTCGCGGGATCGACTGATCTCTCCTTCTCCGAGGACGTGAAGAAGCGTTTCGAGGCACAGAACTGGCACGTTGCACGTGTGATTGACGGGAACGATCTAGAGGCCGTGAGCGCAACGATCGGCATGGCAAAGGCTGAAATCGAAAGGCCATCGCTCATCATGGTGAGGACGATAATCGGCGATGGAGCGCCGCACAAACAGGGTTCGTTCAAGGTTCACGGCTCCCCCCTGGGGATGGAGGAGTTGGCGGCGGCGAAAGAGGCGGTCGGGTGGCCGACAGAGCCGATGTTCCACATCCCCCCTGAGGCCCTTAAGCACTTCAGGAAAGCCGTGGATAAGGGGGAAGAGAAGCAGAAGGAGTGGCAGAAAGAGCTTGCAGCCTACATTGCAGAGTGCCCAGACCTTGCCAGCGAGTTCACACGCCGGATGGGAGGGAAACTCCCCGATGGGTGGAAGACTGCTCTTCCGGTCTTTCCCCCCGATGAAGTCGGCATCGCGACGCGCAAAGCATCCGAGACCATCCTTCAAGTACTCGCAGCACGACTCCCCGAATTGGTCGGTGGCTCGGCCGATCTCAATTCATCAACCTACACCTGGCTCAAGGGGTGCGGTGATTTTGAGACCCCGGCAACGCGTTCCGATGACGTTCAAGGGACGGTCGGCGATGCGTGGGGTTATGAGGGGCGCAACATCCACTACGGCGTGCGGGAGCACGCGATGGGCGCGATCGCGAACGGGATGGCCGCTCACGGCGGGATGATCCCTTATACGGCAACCTTCTTGACATTCGCCGATTACATGCGTGCCCCGATGCGCCTTGCTGCGTTGAGCGAAAGCCGAGCTGTGTTCATCTTTACCCACGACAGCATAGGGGTGGGAGAAGACGGGCCGACGCACCAGCCGATCGAGCAGGTGATGAACTTGCGAGCTGTTCCCAATCTCACAGTCATCCGGCCCTCCGATGCAAACGAGGTGAGAGAGGCGTGGCAGGTGGCGTTGGAGAACGCGAACGGCCCGACGGCTCTGATTCTTAGCCGGCAAAAGCTTCCCCTCATTAATCGGAATCTCTATGCACCGGCGGAGAAACTCAAGCGCGGTGGATACACTCTCTGGGAATCCAGCCCCGGAACACCCGATCTGATCCTGATCGGAACCGGGTCGGAGGTTCATCTGGCATTGGCGGCCGGAGAGGAAGTTGCATCCGAGGGTTTTCACGTCCGGGTCATCGCCCTTCCCAGTTGGAAACTCTTCGATCGGCAGTCACTAGAGTATCGGGAGAGCGTCTTATCGTCCACTGTGCGCGCTTGTATAGCTGTGGAAGCGGGGATTACGCTCGGTTGGGAGCACTACGTAGGTCGCGATGGCATCATTGTCGGGATGAATACCTTCGGGGCAAGTGCCCCTGCTTCGGTCCTCTACGAGCAATTTGGCATCACGAAAGAGGTCATCGTCGCCCATGCAAAGAGACTACTGGATCGGTAGAGGAACGTGATGAGGGTCTATGGGCTAAAGCCGCTTGACCCTCCGCGCGATAAGCTTTCTTAGCTTCTCGTATGAAGGCGGCGGCCCTGTCCGGACCTCTTTCCCGTCGACGAACAGGGCATCTGAGAGGCCCCATTCAAGCATAGTGGTCCTGTCAAACGTGTCGATCTCCTGGAAGACGGCCTTGTCGCCAAACTCGGCTGCCGCTCGTTTTGCCCGTTCGTAGACGATATTCTGCGCGGTACACCACCCGCTGATAAAGGAGGTTACCGTTACCTTCCCATGTATCCTTTCCGGCTTCTTCTCCTTGATCCATTTGGGAGGGATAGCATCATCTGTGAATGGCTTCCACAGGAGCACCTGAATACTCTCCTTATCCACCTTGCGGTACCCCTGTTTCTTGAACCATGAAGCTCGCATCCAGAAGGGCAGGGATACTCCCCAAGCGACTATCCCTTTTGCCCCTCGCTCTTCTGCATCACTCTCTGCGGCCGCAAGGAGGGCCTTCCCCATCCCCTGTTTTTGAAAGTTCCCTCTTCCTTTCCTGTATCCATGGACCCAGATGCAGTAGATGAAGTAGAGATCCTTCCCCTCGACAAAGGCGTGCTCGATCGGGGCGTATTGGATCATCCCGCCGATTGTGCCCGTATCATCAAGGGCTAATTTGACCCTGAGGCCCCTCCCCTCCATCTTGTCGTACCATAGGCGCTTCTTATCCCCCGCCTCCTCCATCTCGTCCGACCAGTCTTCGAGGCAGACGAAATAGAGATCCTTGTATTCATCGGTCAGATCGACGATCTTCATTCGCATACCCCCTAAACTTTCATGTAAATCCGCGCTTTACAGGCCAACGTTAAAATGCAACAAAAGAGCGATCGACGTCAAGCTTGCGTATTCCGTACGTGCTTTTCTGGGACACTCTTTCCGCTATACTCTGTAAGATTCAAGTGGGAGGAGGGATACTGGTGAAGGCTCTTGTGCTGAATGGAGTAGGTAAAGACACTCGACACCTTGATCGTATCGGAGAGCTTATCGTGCAGGAGTTGCGGCCGCTGCAGTGGGAGGTAGAGGGTCTCGTCTTGCGCGATATTGAGATCGCCCCTTGTATGGGATGTTTCGGATGTTAGGTGCAGATGCCCGGGGTTTGCGTGATTGACGACAATGCACGCGAAATCACCAGAAAGATAATCCAAAGCAATCTTGTTCTCTACTTCACGCCCATAACCTTTGGTGGGTATTCGAGCGAGTTTAAGAAAGCACTCGACCGCTCCATATCACTCATCTCCCCCTTCTTCACCAGAATCAATGGAGAGGTTCATCACCAGAAGCGCTACGCGTACGCGCCGAAGCTCCTCGGCGTGGGTATCCTGCATCAACCAGATGAGGAGAGCGAACGGATCTTCAAGACGCTGATCAGTAGAAACGCCATCAACCTGCACAACCCGGCGCACGCAGCGCGTGTGGTGTACGAAGACCAGACCGAGGCCGAGATTCAGGGGGTTATTCAAGCAGGGCTCAACGAGTTGGGGGTAAGACCATGAGCAGTGAAGTGAAACGTGTCCTCTTTTTGGTTGGCAGTCCCAAAGCCCCCGGGAAGAGTGTCTCGGAAGCGTTGGGTGCCTATGTGATCGATACTATGGAAGCACGTGGATGGAGCAGCGAAACCATCTTCATCCGAACGACTCTTCAATCGGACAAGGGGCGAACTACCCTCCTGGAGGCCGTCGAAGATACCGACCTCATCATCCTCTCTTTCCCTCTCTATGTAGACAGCCTCCCCGCGCCCGTCATCCGAGCTATGGAGTTGATCTCAGAGCGGCGCTCGGAGAGGAACACGCGTTTTGCCGCCATTTCCAACTGTGGGTTTCCGGAAGCTCAGCACAACGAATGTAGCTCTCGCCATCTGCCGGTGTTTCGCCCTCGCCTCGGGTTTGGAGTGGGCCGGAGGTCCTGCGATGGGAATGGGTGGAGCCGTTTCTGGTCAACGATTGAAAGACGGAGGCGGGATGGTCCGTAACATCGTCAAGTCGCTTGATCTTACTGTGGATGCGTTTGTAAAAAACAAAACCGTGCCCGATGACGCAATCCGCCTCATGGCCAAGCCGCTCATTCCCAAGCGGATGTACACGACAATGGGGAACCTCGGATGGCAGCAACAAGCCAAACGGTACGGTGTTCGAAAGAAGCTCCGCGATCGGCCGTATCAACGCTGAAAAATCTATCAGTGTCGGGTCTATGGGGGCAAGATGTGCTCCCTCCTTCTTTTCATCGGCTCAGAGAGCGGAGGTCGGAGAGGCTCACCATATGTTCGTAGTCGTAGGAGAGAAGGTCTATTGCATCGCGGGGTAGCCCCATCCTCCACAGGCGGCGCTTGAACTTACGGGCAGCCGAGGAGCGCCTCCAGAAGAAGCCGATCCCGATCCCCGTGATCCCGGCCAACAACCGCGCGGTTTTACCAATGACTTGCAAGGTTATCATGCCGTGTCAATCCTCATCCTCCTCATCCTCCTCATCCTCCTCATCGTCCTTCCCCCACTTCAAGCCGCCTAGATTGAACCCTTTGGAACCTGTCATGTCGCGCAGGTTGATCATGTACCCGCGGGCCATATCCAGCGCGTCCTCCTTGGGGATCCCTGCCTCGACGAGCTTCTTGTAGAACGTCCCCACCGAATCGGCCATGTTCTCCGCCGATTCCTTGGAGTAGAGCACGTCCCGCAGGCCGCGCAAGAGCGCCGGGATCTTGTCGGAGACGACTTCCAGGATCTCGCCTATTTCTTTCGCATCGTGTTCATCTCTCATTTCAATCCTCCTTTCGAACTATTAAATAACGCTACCTTACGGCCGAGAAGCCGCAGGTCACTCTTAAATTTCGGAATGCCGCTTCGTGTGATCGATAGACCGAGTGAAAGGCCAAGCAGGAAGGAGCCAACATCGATCCGGGCGAGGGAGATCCCTTGTGCACGGGTTCTTACCTTTTCCCATACCCTCTCGGGTACGGTGGGTATGCGGTCGAAGGCCGCACGCAGTTCCCACGATAGACGAACGGCTTGGGCGAGTTCCTCACGACAGGTGGGGCAACCCGCCAGGTGCGAAGCGATCTCCCGCGCTTCATCCTCCGCTAGGGTATTGTTCACGTACCACGGGATCAGCTCCCGCGCCTTATCGCAACCGATCATCCTAGTGCCTCCGCAAGTCTTCGCTTTGCATGGTACATGCGCGACTTCACCGTCCCCTCCGGAATGGCGAGCAGGTTCGCGATCGCCCTGTAGGAGAGGTTCTCGTAGAAGGTGAGGAACACGATCTCTCGTTGTTCTTCAGGGAGGGTTCCGACTGCCGCGAGGACCCGCTCTTCTCGCTCGACTGCTGGTGCAGGATCGGGAAGGAACAGAGCCTCATCGGGGCGTCGTTCCCCTTTGGCCTCACGCCGCAGGAGGGTGTGAGCCTGGTTCCTTGCGATCCCGAAGATCCACGTGGAGACCTGTGATCGCCCGGAGAAACTCCCTGCTCCCTTCCAAACCGCAGCCATCGTCTCTTGGGTGACCTCCTCTGCCAGGTGTCGGTTGTGTAGGAGGGTGAGGGCATAGCGGAAGACGCGATCTGCATACTGCGTGTAGAGAGCGCGAAACGCGCGCGCGTCCCTGCGCGCCACACGTGCCAAGAGATCGCGGGTATCCGGCACTCCCCCTCCTTAAGACGTAACACGGACTGACCGCCGCGGATACTTCGTCCTATACCGTTTCCCTTCCGTGGAAGAGATCGCTCGCTTCACCTTCTCCTGGGAGAATTGCTGTTGGTGCCGCTCTCCTTGGAGCAGTTCACGGTAGCGCATCCGCGCGACATCCATCTCGATTCTACCCCAGAATCCGATCATCCTCGTACCTCCTTTCCATAAAGTAGGTAGCCATACGTGGGAAAAAGGTTCACGCGGAAAGTGGAACTCGCATCCTAACGTGCCTCTCTTGGTAGAAGAAATGGTTCAGCGGTCGCTCGATATGGGGGAGGCCTCTCCTACGGAGGACTCTCCTACGGAGGACTCTCCTGTGGAGGTGAAGCTTGCGGCCATGGTGAGAAAAGACTCTATCCGCGGCTCGCGGAGTGAGTAGAAGACCTGTTTCCACTCCCGACGGCGATCGACATACCCGCGGTCGTAGAGGGTTCGCAGGTGAGAGGAGACGTGTGCTGGGGGCAGGCTCACCGCGCGGGCGATCTCGCCGACGCTCGCCTCTCCATCGAACAATACGCACAGGATGCGAACCCGGTAGGGATTCGCAAGGACGGCTATGAACTCAGCGATCTCGCAGCAGACCGATTCTTGCATTTTACCTCCTCGCTTAGTAAGATAATAATATTATTGTATGAGAATATCAAGAATATGCGCGAAGATCGCGCCCAAAGGAAGGAGGCAGGATGAAGGAAACCCAAACGGAAAAGAAGAAGAACGGCCGCTGGCTGATTCTCTTCGTGATGATCGTCCTTCTGGTCGTAGCCGGCACTATAGCGGGGAGTTTTCTTGTTGACCGCCGTTCCGCTCCAGAGCCCACGGTCGTAGCATCGGGAACGGATGAGGCACGCAATATTCCATCTCCTTCTACCGAGGAGCAAGAGCGCCCCGCCTCCACTGACCCGTCCCCGGGTGCTCCAGTCGCTGTGCCGACGGGAATCAGTGTAGGAGAGACCGCGCCGGAATTCACCCTCAAGGACCTTGACGGGAAGAGTGTTTCCCTCTCCGACTACCGCGGAGAGGTCGTGATCATCGATTTTTGGGCGAGTTGGTGTGCGCCGTGTCGTTCTTCCATGCCCGGATTAAAGGAGCTGCAGAAGGCGTACCAGGATCAGGGAGTGGTGATGATCGGTGTGAGCCTCGACCGTACCGAGGGGGATGCTGCAAACTACCTGAAAGATAATGGCTACGACAACGTAATCGGCCTGTGGGAATCGATCTCCGCCAGCCAGAAGGTAGCACGCCTCTACGGCGTCTCCGGGATCCCGCACACGCTTGTGCTCGATCGCTATGGGATCATTCGTTTCGTCGATCATCCTCTCCGGCTGACGAGTGCGGTGATCGAGCCGCTCCTCTAGGTGTACGGATCGCCTTCTTCCTCTCCTTCGTGCTATAATCGGTCGCGCGGACTTTTTGGTCCGCGCTAACCTTAAAGGAGATCTCATATGGACACACTGGCGGCGTACAAGGAGCACCTGCGCGATATTGGAAAGCTCGGCTCGGCATTATCCTTGCTTCACTGGGATCAGCGTACCCAGCTTCCGAATGGCGGGCAAGAGACCCGCGCCGAGGTGGTCGGAAAGCTCACGAAGATGGTCTTCGAGCTCTCCATTGCGGACGAACTGGGCCGTTACCTGGAAGAGTTGGAGAAGCGGGAGGGCCTCTCGGAGGAAGAGCGCGCCAGTATGCGCGTCGTTGGAAAGGCTTACAGGCGCAATAAGGCGATCCCACCTGATTTCTACGAGCGCTTCGCCATCGCCGCTTCGAAGGCGGAAACGACGTGGGAGAAGGCTAAGGAGCGGTCCGATTTCCTCCTCTTCCGACCCCACCTCGAAGAGATGGTCGAGTACGCGCGCCAGTTCGCGGAGTACTACGGCTACGAGGAGTCCCCGTACGATGCCCTGATCGAAGAGTACGAACCAGGGATGACAAGCCGCGAGCTGCGTGCGGTGATCGAGCCGTTGCGCCAGGAACTCGTACCGTTCATCAAGCGCCTGCAGGAGGAGGGAACCCCTCCAGAGACGGATTTCTTACGCGGAACCTTCTCCAAGGAGGAGCAGCGATCCCTCTCCCTGCAAGCGCTTCGTGCAATCGGGTATGACTTTGATGCCGGGCGACTCGACCTTGCTGTTCACCCATTCACCATCTCTATCGGACCGGGGGACGTACGCGTGACGACACGCTTTCTTGTGGATGATCCTCTCTCCGGACTGTTCAGCTCGTTACACGAGGGGGGGCACGCCCTGTACGATCAAGGGATCGCCCCCAAGCTTCGCTGGACCGGCCTTGACGAAGGAGCCTCCTACGGGATCCACGAGTCGCAGTCACGGATGTGGGAGAATCTGGTTGGCCGCAGCCTCCCATTCTGGGATTTCTTCCAACCGATCTTCGTCGAGACCTTCCCCGCGTTTTCCGGTGTACCGGCCGAGACACTCTATCGCGCGGCAAATGTGGTCAACCCGTCACTCATCCGCGTGGAAGCGGACGAGGTTACCTATAACCTGCACATCATGCTCCGCTTCGAGCTCGAAGAGGGATTGATCACCGGAAAGATCGCCGCTGGTGATCTCCCCGACCTGTGGCGTGACGCGATGGATCGCTATCTGGGAGTCGTGCCGGAGAAGGACGCAGACGGTGTCTTACAGGACGTCCACTGGTCATCCGGGCTATTCGGCTATTTCCCCTCCTACATGCTGGGGAACCTCTACAGCTCGCAGATCTTCGCCTGTGCGCAGAAAGAGATTCCCGATCTCGACGCGCACTCTACAAGAGGCGATTTCGCCCCGCTTCTCACCTGGCTTCGCGAGAGGGTGCACCGCTTTGGCATGATCTACGAGCCGAAAGATCTCGTGAAACGTATCACCGGCGAGAATCCGGACTCCTCGTACTTCGTGCGTTACATCGAGGAGAAATACTCTCAGATCTACAAGCTCTAAGCAAGCTCAGCGGCGCCTACGATTCCGCGGTGGGCGGCGTTCCTTCCGACGGCGAGAGGACTTCTCAATAATGGGTTCGGCTGTCGCCATGGCGCTGAGGGCATCGTGGATCGTCTCGAGCTGATAGTCGCGCGTCCTGCTGGTGACCGGAATGAAGTCGAATCGGTCCACTCCAAGTCTGGAGAGGACGCGCTCCATTGCGGCGAGGCAGTCTACCGTCCCGTGCCCGCTCCCGCCGGCAGCAGCGATGCAGATGGCCGGTTTCCCGTTAAGGACACTTACTTCGCCGGCAGTCGCGTCCTTCGTCGTCTCACAACGGCGCAATCGGTCGAAAAGCGCCTTCATCGGCTCGCTCGGCTCTCCGAAGTATACCGGGGTGACAAAGACGTACCCCTCTGCTTCACCTATCGCCGTGTGGAGAGACTGGAAATCATCCTGCATCTGGCAGTGGTGTTTGCTCAGGCAGGTTCCCCACCCGTCGTTGCAGACCGCGCATCGATCCAGCTTGAGCTCATTCAAATCGACGACTCGTGCCGGACTGTGGCTGTCGACCACTCCTTGACGCGCTGCTTCACCACAAGACGCCGTCAATCCGGCCGTATTTGGACTGCTCGTTATTATTAAGACCTTCATCTTTCTCCTTTCTTGTCAACAAAAGATTGGAAGCGGCCGCGGTGATGATAAGCGGCAGAACAAGACTTCCCAAGCGACTCCGTCTCCTCATTCGCCCTTTCGCCGCCAGAGGAGGACGATCCCCCCCACGATCAACAGCACAGGCCACAGGACGTCGAATCGCAGCCAAGGGACCCAGAAGAAGCCGAGATTCCGCAGCAGGAAGATGATCCCGAGCAGGATTAAGACCGCTCCGATGACTATCCCTGCGGGCAGGTTGGACCGGTGTGATGCATGACCAACCTCGTTCCTCAAAGTACGCGCCTTCTCAGCTATCTCCTCGGCTCCCGCGCGAATCCGCTCCTTGGCTCCTCTCTCTTCGATATCCGCCTGCGGCACGATAAGCCACAACGCAAGGTAGATCAGCACGCCGACGCCGCTTGCCGCGGCGAGCACGACAAAGACAAGACGCACGAGGTTGGAGTCGATGTCGAAATAATCCCCCAACCCACCACAAACACCACCCAACATCTCATCGGTTCGACTGCGCGTGAGTTTTCGGTGCATCTTCCCTCCTTCTCAATTCCTTCGACTGGCTGGCGTTTCAATTGCGGGCGATCGGTTCGAGGCGGGCGATGAAGTGACGCAGTGGTCCTTCTCCTTCCACGATCCGGTAGCCGGGGAGCGCCTCCTTTCGTGCGACGATTGCTGCTGCCCCTTCGATCACGGCGTCGAAGTGCGCGCGGGTGTACATCCGTCGTGGGATGGCGAGACGCACGAGATCGAGTTTAGGGTATACAATCTTCCCATCGGCGTCTGGGTGCGCAAACATCACGCTTCCGACCTCCACTGCCCGCACCCCTGCCTCCACGTACAGTTCTACCGCGAACGACCAAGCGGGGAATTGCGCCTGAGGAAACCCGGGGAGGAGAGAGAGAGCGTCGATGTAGACCGCGTGACCTCCGACCGGCTCGACGATAGGGATCCCATTTCCCCTTAATCCCTCACCGAGGTAACGGGCCTGACCGACTCGATCGCGTAGGTAGTCGAGATCGAGAGCCTCGTACAGCCCAATCGCGATTGCGTCCAGGTCGCGGCCGGCGAGTCCACCGTAGGTGACGAATCCCTCCATCAAGATCAACCGTTCGCGAGTTCTCGCGAAGATCTCCGGGTCGTTCATCGCCAGGATTCCACCTATATTCGCGAGCCCGTCCTTCTTTGCGCTCATCGTCATCCCATCGGCGAGGGAGAAGATCTCGCGTGCGATCTCGATCGGCTCCTTATCCTTGCACCCATCCTCACGCTCGTGGATGAAGTAACTGTTCTCCGCATAGCGGCAGGCGTCGATGAAGAACGGAATATTGTGCGCATGAGCGATTCTGCCCACCTCGCGCAGGTTGGCCAGCGAGACCGGTTGCCCTCCTCCGCTGTTATTGGTGATCGTCATCATGATGAGGGGGATCCGCTCTCTTCCGACCTCTTCGAGCAGCCTGGTGAGCTTGTCGGTGTCCATATTCCCCTTGAACGGGAGGTTCAGTTGGGGATCGAAAGCGTCCTCGATCACCAGGTCGATCGGCTCCCCTCCGTTGGCAAGGATATTGGCGCGTGTCGTATCGAAGTGCATGTTGTTGGGGATGATGTCGCCCGGTTTGACCATAGTGGAGAAGAGGACGTTCTCCGCGGCGCGCCCCTGATGGGTCGGAAGGAAGTAGGCGAACCCGAAGATATCCCTCACCGCATGCTCGAACCGATCGAAGCTGCGGCTCCCGGCGTAGGACTCATCCCCTCGCATCATCGCCGCCCACTGGTCCTGGCTCATCGCCCCCGTCCCCGAGTCGGTCAGAAGGTCGACGTAGACATCCTCGGCGTGCAGATTGAACACGTTGTAGCCGGCTTCCACGATCCGCTCTTTGCGCTCCGCGCGGGAGAGGATCGTGATTGGCTCGATCACCTTGATACGGTACGGTTTGTGTACGAACTCACTTCCCAACTTCATCCTCCTTCAATCACCGTCAGAAATAGAAATGGACCCCCGTGCCGAAGGCCATCATCAGATCGCCCGTTGTGGAGAAGGCGACCCCAAACTCCAGGTTCCAGGAAAGGCTCCCCGCGAACGGGAACGTGAACTCGATCCCGCCAACCCCACAGAGGAGCACCTCGTTCTCCCCGTACGGCGAAAAAGGGAACGTCGCGCCCGCCACCACGTAGAAATCGACCGTTTGGGTATCAGCCAGACGATAGAGGAGCCTCCCAGTAACTACTCCATCCGGGGCATCGAGGCTCCCCCCCGCGAAGACGATCCCTTCCACTCCGATCTGGGACGTAATCCAGTAGCGCCCGCTCACGAGTCCTCCCCATGGGAAGCCGATCTGCATTCCCACGCCTAAGTTGCGATTTGCGGACAGGTTCTCCTCTTCCTGAGCAAAGGATGCGAACGAGACTGTGAGTAGGAATAGAATCAGAACGAGCAATCCGGCTTTCTTCTGCATCTTCCCCCTCCACACCACGAGATGACTGATCTTAGTCCAAGTCCGCGTTGCGAACAACCGGAGCGCGCTGGCACCCGCGGTTGACAGCGACCATCCTTTCCCCTTTAATTGGATGATTGCAACCTCTAAGTTTTGGGGGGGAAGACGATGCGTGAGGCGATCGATCGGGCTATCGAATCAGGAAAACTCGAGGAAATGACTGGACTGTTGGAGGGCGCGCGGACACCGGAGGTCCGCTACACAATAAAACAGATCGTCCGTTCAAACGGAGGGGAAGAACCCCTAATAGAGCACGCGCGACGCTGGATCGGGCGGCCCGAACCAGCGGCACGGCACGTTGCTTGTGGGCTCCTGGTGGAAAGCTACAAGGACGACCCGCACGAGACGTTCACGCTCCTCTTGAACCTTGCCGATGATGCGGACTGGACCGTGCGGGAGTCGGCCGGGGAAGCGTGTGGGACGATCCTGAAGAATGATTTTGCAGAGGGATTGGAGACCCTGCGCGAATGGCGAGGGCACCCCTCCGAGAACGTGCGGCGGACCGGCCTCATCGCCGTGATGAAGGCGGCACAGACGCGCCGCATAGAGTGGGGCGAGCCGCTCCTCAAGCTGATCGAGCCGCTCCTCACCGACCGCCGTACCACCCTCCGCCGCACTCTTGGCCCGCTTGCGTTGGGGAGCGTTCTACTCTGCACCCATCCTAGCATCACCTTTGAGTACCTCATCAAGTGGTCGACCTCGATCGAAGAGCAGGTGTTGTGGAACGTGGCGATGGCCTTCTCCGGCACTGGCGGACCGCTCGTGGTGAAGAAGGCGTTGATCATCCTGCGCAAGCTCTCTCTCGACGAGCGACGGTACGTGTGGCGGGCTGTCGCCTCGGCGATGTGGAAACTCGGCCGCAAGAAGCCGGAGAT
>Ga0307428_1000478_pt1 | contig 25732 bp, 22 predicted proteins | sample SalMarWE160240MG_FD_202161 | JGI IMG/M metagenome (GOLD analysis project Ga0307428, IMG submission 202161) | Salt marsh sediment microbial communities from the Plum Island Ecosystem LTER, Massachusetts, United States - WE1603-240 | ecosystem: Environmental > Aquatic > Marine > Intertidal zone >...
CTGTCTGAATTCAGCGGCGGCTGGCGGACACGTATTGAACTGGCCAGACTCCTTTTCCTTAATCCCGATATCCTGCTGCTCGATGAACCTACAAACTATCTCGATCTGGAGACGCAGCGCTGGTTTGAAACCTACCTGAAACGCTATCACGGTGCCGTCCTGATCACGTCGCATGACCGAGCCTTTCTCAACAATGTTGTGAGCAAGGTCATAGCCATCGAGGATGAGGGCGTTATCTTCCACCACGGCGATTATGATAGCTACGTTCGCGCCCGCGAGAAGGATATCGAGACTCGCCAGGCAGCCGCCCGGCGACAGGAGCTAGAAATCAGACGGCAGATGCGTTTCATTGAGCGCTTCCGAGCCAAAAATACCAAGGCTTCTCAGGTGCAGAGCCGTGTCAAGCAACTGGGCAAGATTGAGCGGATTACAGTTCCTCGGGCAACGAAGAAGATACATTTCAACTTTAGAGAGCCTCCGCGGAGCGGTCGCGTCGTAATCGAACTCAAGCACGTTGCCAAGTCTTACGGGCAGCATGTTGTATACCAGGATCTTAACCTAGTACTGGAGCGGGGAGATCGCGTTGCCATAGTAGGGATAAATGGGGCTGGGAAGACAACCCTTCTGCGCATGCTGGCGGGTGTTTTGCCCTTTGAAAGAGGGCAGCGCGTACTCGGTCACAATGTGACTACAGCATACTTCGCCCAGTATTATATAGAATCTCTCAACCCCTACAACAGCATCATTGAGGAATTACGGAGCGTAGCACCGGACGAGCCGGAACAGCGCTTGCGTGGGCTGGCCGGGGCATTCCTCTTCAGCGGTGACGATGTGATGAAGAGGATATCGGTGCTCTCGGGTGGGGAAAAGACCCGCGTCGCCATTGCCAGGATGCTCGTAAGGCCAGCCAATCTCCTTCTTGTGGATGAGCCAACCAACCACCTGGACATTGCGTCTCGCGAGATTTTGACCGATGCCCTGGATGCTTACAAAGGGACTTTGTGTTTCATCACTCACGACCGTACCCTCATCCGGGAGATCGCCAATAAAATCATCCAGGTGCGGGACGGCCAGGTAACGGTTTTCCCCGGTAGGTACGACGATTATCTATGGCAGAGCAGATCACCGGACGGTCAAGCGGAAATGATGGAAACCCAGCCTGGTATAGGGCAACTACGTCAGCCACCAACGGCCGTGAGAAAGCGCCGGCGCAAAGCACTCGAAGGCCGGCTGCGGAATGAATACTACCGCGCCATATCGCCGGTAAGGGAACGCATCACAGAAATAGAGCAGGAGGTGGCAGCAAGCAGAAAGCGAATTGAAGAAATCGAAGCTATGATGGCTGACCCCACCCATTACAAGGATTCCCGGAACGTAGTTGCTGTGAATCGTGAATATATGACGCTAAGAGAAAAGGTGGCGAGGTTGACGACCGAATGGGAGGGCCTGACGGGCGAGGCTGAGCGGATAGACCTGGAGTATCGCAGGACGCGGGAGGAGTTGGCAGGATAACGGTTGGGCGAGAGGAATGAATGGCCTGGGGTTCCAGCTTGTCGCCCGGGCTCAGGATTCTCTAAAAGTGATTATCGAGCCGCAGAGGTAACCGTATATTCTCCCTCCCCTGGCGGGGCTGCTTAAGAGATGTAGTTAACCAATTCATTGGGCTCCTTCCTGGCGAGGCTCCTTCTCTTTGTCATTGCGAGCACCTGAAAGGTGCGTGGCAATCTCCAGAGATTGCGGAGCCTGTTCCGAAGCGTAAGCGAGGAATCTCGGCTCCTCGCAAAGACGAGAGGGGTTGTCATTCTGAGCGAAGCGAAGAATCTCAAAACATTACTAAACGCTTTCGATGGGCTTGACAAATACCTGCCCGGGGTGTATCTTCAATGTAGATACTGTGAATGGAGGCTTGATATGAGAGCACGTGTTCAGAAATGGGGCAATAGCCTTGCCTTACGCATCCCCAAAGCTTTCGCTGCTGAAGTAGGGCTGCAGAAAGAAGCATCCGTTGAGATATCGCTGGCGGATGGGGAACTCGTTATCAGGCCGGTAGCTGAACCAAAGCCGACCCTGAAACAACTTCTAGCAAGGGTGACAAAAGAAAACTTGCATCACGAGGTTGATACCGGTCCTGCCGTAGGGAAGGAAGCATGGTAAATCCCCGCGCCTATGTCCCTCGATGTGGGGATGTGGTGTGGATAACCCTGAATCCGCAAGCGGGCCACGAAGAAGCGGGACGTCGTCCCGCCGTAGTAATCTCACCGCAAAGCTATAACGGTAAGGTGGGGCTGGCTATCTTTTGTCCTGTTACCGGTCAAATCAAGGGTTATCCATTCGAAGTTCTCATTCCGGCGGGTTTACCGGTAGCGGGGGCAATCCTATCTGACCAGGTCAAGAGTTTAGATTGGCGTGCTCGAAATGCAGAATTGATATGCACCTTGCCCACCGAGACTATCTCAGAGGTGCTCCAGAAGCTGGCAACGTTGTTGTCACAATAAGAAAAAGCTTGCCCCTTCTTTTTGTCATTGCGAGCCCTTCCTTTCTTGTCATTGCGAGGAGCCCCGATGAATCGGGGCGACGTGGCAATCTCACTGGCTAATTTCCAAATACAATTGTAGTGCGACCCTTCAGGGTCGTGCAGCACGAGGCTAAAGCCTCGCACTACATTTTTGCATGACAGCCTTCCTTTCTTGTCATAGGGGGAAGAGCATGAGGGAAGCCGAGATGATTCGTTTTGCAAAAATGGCTACTTTTTCGGGAGTTCAGCAGGCCTTTTTCATACGTAAGGCGACTACCTCCGGAAGATTCAGTTGTTAAAGTACGTACGATTCGTTTCGTCGGTTTGCCCTTTATATTTGCGAGCCGTGAGGGCTGGCGGACTGACGCATGGAGGCAAATGACAGACGACCACAAGTAGTCAGGAGTCAGTAGAACTCGTAGCTCGCTACCTCGTAACTCCCCCTAGCCCCCTCTTATCCTAAGAGGGGGAAACTGGTGACTCCCTCTAGCTCCCTCTTACCCCTTCGGCAAGCTCAGGGCAGGCTCTAAGAGGGAGAACAGCCAAGAATCTCCAGAGATTCTTCATTGCGCTCCGCTTCATTCAGAATGACACGGGGGTTCGAATGAAGGCTATTTCAGGGTCAACGCCTTCCAGATTCGTAATGTTCCACAGTTAGGATGTTTCGGCAGGGCTTAGGGTACCGGAATAGAAGCCATGTTTACGGGCATTCCGGTTGCCTTTCTGGCCACCGCGCTTCCTTTTAATCTGTGTTTGGTTTACAGTCAGGTTTTGAGAAACCTCACCCGCGGGATTTGATTTGTCAGGATAGCACACGAGTTCCAAGCAGAGATTAACATGAATTCTTTATTCGAACAAGGGGAAAATGTCACTTCTTCCCCGAATGGAGATTGGAGATTGGAGGCTGCAAACTGTCTGCCGTCGGTTGACGGGTAGCGACTGACTCCTGACTACTGACTACTGTCTACTAGTTTCCTAAAAGTGACTATCGAGCCGCAGAGGTAGATAGTAGCTGCTTTTCCAGGCAAGCGAGAATATCAGGCAACATTTTGGCTTTTGGTTACACAATAAGATGAGCTACTAGGCTTTCCGAGCTTAGGGTGCCTTTCTTTTACTCCTTTTATCATCTGCAATTAGTGTTATCCCAAATCCTTGTAGCAACCAAGCATAATTATCTCTGCTTTCCTGGTCGGCGAATTCTAGGAATTGCTCAATCATTTTCACACCTGTATTGAATGCCCACTGGGCCATCTCCAAATTGCAAATCCTATCTATCAAAGTCTCTGACCTCTTAAGTGCTTCAGTCAAGGTATATGGCTCCTTGGTATACTGCAACTCAGATGACAATAGGCGCTTGATATGGCCTAGAGGCCTAGGCACCTTGCCTGGGGGTAGATACTCCATCTTATAATGAAGCAGCCAGTTTCTCAAGTATATAAGGACATTAAAATCTTGCCATGGTGGTTGGCTCTCATCGAATGCCTTCTGCCAAAGGAGTTGGGGAACCAGTCTCCATTTCAACTTTATTTCTACCCTCTGGTCAATAATCTCCTCGAGTCCTCTTAGCCAGTATGCTTTTTCACCAGTCCATTTAATTTCATCAATCTTGTGCTGGCAGAAATCATTTATAAAAGCCTCTAACGAGGCAGCTACCAACACATATACTTCAAGAAGATCGTTTAACTCCGTGGTGGTATTCCTCTGCGAAGCCGCTTTTTGCCTCTTTTTAACTCTAGCCAGTACCTGTTTCGCTAGTTTCAAGAAATAAAGAAAGAGAATCGTAGTAGTTCCTTCAAAGCTAATGTCTGTCGTATTATCCATAATACCCACCTGGCAAATACATCTGACACACATATAATACATTTTTGATGTTGATTAGCAAAGCGCCTTCACTTGTAGACACTTATGACGGATTGTGCAGTTTTCCAGTCGCTTTTAAGCGATAAGTAATAAATTCAATTCCGCCTTTGGTAATCTGGCTCAGAAGACGCCGAAGGGCAAAGAGCTAAGATCGCCAGGTCGCTTATTCAGGTTGCTAAATCCCGCCGCGGCTCTATTCGTGCTTTAAACCTGCCTCAAGCGCTAAGAGTCCTTTTCCTAGCCTTCCTAGTCATGGACAACAGAGTTGACAATACAATTTTAGGAGGCGCTTAAAAGAAAGATATTCCCGTTCTGGGCCTTCAAATAAATTGGCTTGGCCGTGGCGCTGTGTCACGGTAGGCAGTATCTGTGATTAGGTTGTAAGAAAGAGGACAGCCGTGATATAGTTTTTACATGAGTATGTACCTTCAACACGAACCTGAACAGCATTGTCTTAATTTGCTGACGGAAGTGGTTAAGGAAGGAACTACAGCTTTACTGAGCGAGGGAGAAAAGGCTCAAGAGGCTGCAATTAAAGCTGTCGCAAATTTTCTTGGCTTCATTGTGTGCGAAGCTTTAGCACAGCACAGTAAATCATCACAATGCAAGTGCTGTTCGTAGGAACAATTGCCACAAGGCTGAGTTAGGAAGTGAACCCATGATAGTTGATTTCCTAGGCTTTTGAGAATTGGTTCATAGTTAGGGTGCCTCTACTAGGATGGCAGGACACAATATGGCTAATTGGTACATCGCAGGTTACTTTTGCAGCCTCGTATAAGTCGTCGGTTCTGGGAAAACGTAACCGGGCTTGGCACTTTTGTAAGGAGGCACTAACATCAGCGTATGGGTACGATGGGAAAGGTAATTACGACGAGCAGAAATCATCGGGTATCGCTATGAAGACGTTCTTGAGCTCATGAGTATTGCGGGATACTCATGAGTGCTTGGTCCAAAAGCAAAAAATACGTGCAGGCCACGAAAATGAAGCAGGAGAGCGGACGCACGGAATTAGCTGAGCGAAATTCAATTGAACCTAATAGCATAGTAGGCGAAGGCTTGGAGCATTACATAGCCGAATATGAACGTTGTTATGAACCACAGGTTATTAACTTTCGTGATAAGTGTCCATGGATCAAAGGAACTGACAGATATACTCATCTAATACATCGCTACACTGCGAAGCTTCTTCCACATATCCCAGCTTTCTTCCTGACTAGTAGCATTTGTCCTTCGCATGCCACAATCTTGGATCCCTTTGCCGGTTCAGGTACAGTGTTGCTGGAAGGAATGCTTCAGGGTCACCGGAGTATGGGGGTAGAGATTAATCCTATTGCTAGACTAATTGCTAAGGTCAAGACTACTGTTTTTGACGTAGCTAGATTGGAAGAAGCGGCCAAAACTGTTCTAAACATCATTGCCTCTGATACAAAAGAGCCGGAAGTTCCAGATTTTCCTAATAGAGACTTGTGGTTTTCTAAGAAGGTCCAAGTGGGATTGGCAAGAGTAAAGGCAGGTATTGAAGCCTTTGAAGAGCGTGATCTACGAGACTTCCTCTGGGTGTGCTATTCTTCCATGATTAGGCGAGTTGCTCTTGCAGACCCACGAATTAGCCCACCAGTAGTACTCAAACCGAACAAATTTGATGCGAATTCACCTAGGCATGAGAAAGTTCGTCAGATGATGGAGGACAGAACAGACGCTAATGTAGAAGCTTTATTCACATGGACGTTGCAAGAGTTCACAAAGCGCTTCCGTCGGCTTGAAGAAGCATCGAGGGGGCAGGAATTAGGTAGAGCGGAAATAATCTGGGATGATGCACGGAATTTAAGCGTAGCTCCAATGAAAGAAAAGGGTCTGTTAGACAAGGCAGCCGCTACAGAGTTCCCGCCAAATTCAGTGGACTTGGTAATTACGTCTCCCCCATATATGAATGCTCAGAAGTACGCTCGTTCATTGAGACTAGAATGGTATTGGTTAGGTCTAGGCTCATATAAAGAACTCCGTGCGATGGATGCCTCAATGATTGGAACCGAGCGTTTAACCCAGGATGAATATACTGAGTTGAAAGCCGTCAGTCATGCAGAGGCTGACGAACTGATAATGAAAGTCTTCAAAATAGATAAGCATCATGCCAGGCTCATGGCTAACTACTTCGACGACATGAGGATTTGCTTTAAGAACCTTTTCCGGGTAATAAAGCCTGGTGGATACTTCGTGTTAGTAGTTGGTAATAATCGAGTGTTCGCTCAGCGCATACCAAACCATAGGATATTGGGTGATCTCGCGGTTCGGGAGGGATTCAAATTGGCATGTTCATTTGTTGATAGGATAAAATCTCGTGGATTGATGACTAAACGAAACACGACGGCCGACATAATTCCAGATGAATGGGCACTAGTCCTTAAAAAGTAAATTTTTTCCTAAATCACATCGGAAGGTTATATGAATTCTATTGCTTTACTTGATAAGATCGAGGACCCTGCACAAACATTCGCTGAGGAAGTAGCTGGTATAACATATCGTGGCTATCGGCCTGTTAAAGACCAGATTAGGCTGCCTGCCAAGTATGACGGCATTGATTTACCGGTCAATTTGATAGCGAACAACTACTGTCCGACTGACCGTGATGTATATCTACATTCTGTAGGAAGAGCAGGAGGTCGTCAGGATACTTGGGCGTCTCTATCTGGAAGACGTTACGAAGACTTATTGTTTGATTTCCATAATTATTCTAAGGCCCAAATAACTGAGCGAGGCAAGGAGAGGGACAATAGCTCTTATGATTTCTACGCATGTCTTACACGACACTATCATAGAAAGATTACGAATACCATCAGTGAACTGCAAGCACTTAAATCCACATATAAGTTCATAAAGGATGACAAGATACAAGAAATCGAATCATTGCTAAGGAAGTTGGGGCGATTCGAGACAATCGCAACCTGTTATTTGTTGGACCTCACTGTTGCGCGAGCTGGAGCAACAGTCAACTTGTCTCGGCAGTTTGCCTATCTGTTCCCCTTGGACCTAGAATATGAAATTGATTCGATAGCAACAGATTTAGGACTGACAAGAGCAGCCAAACCGGATTTTATATTTGACAGAAGGATAATTGGTGACATAAAGAGTGGTCAGTACAAAGAATTTTGGAATATAACTTTAGCAGCTTATGCCTTGGCCTATGAATCTGCCACTGGCAGAGACATGAATTTTGGCCTAGTATACCATGTCTCGGATAAGCGTCATTTTAATGTTCCGAATCATAATAGGACGATGATTATCCTGATTTCCAACGAACTAAGATTAGCATTTGCTAAGCAACGCAATCTTAAATTTGAGATTTTCATTAACCGTAGTGATCCAGGATTGGCTGATAGACAAAGATATTGCAGAAATTGTGTCTACTTTCGAGAATGTGAAAAGGATAGGTAGTGATGGATCACCCTGAGATACCCGTATTGAAAATGCCTCCGAAATACATTTGTAAGGCAACCCAGATTCTGTATCAATATGGAGAGAACCGCAGTGAGTTGCGAGAGCATGTACTTTCTATGTTCGATAGTGCTGATGAGAAAAGCGTATTTAGAGGTATGTACGTACCAACTATGCGAGCTCTCAGACTCACCTTGGGATTTGGACAAGAAATACGATGTAGCTCTAATGGACGGCTTCTATTCGATGCTTATTCTAAGAGCACTGATGAGGGGAAACGTGTACTTGGCAAGCTGTTGGTTGAAATTGATGAAGACAACTATAATATAGTGTATTTCCTAAAAAATCGCTTGGTAACGGAACACAAGTCAATTGTCAAGTTCATTACATCGAAGGATGCTTCTCTCGGACTAATTCCACTGTCTGACACAGTCGCTAGTGAGAGAGTTCGCAAGTTTATGAGATACTTGACAGAAGGCCGGGTTGTTAAACAAGCCGATTTAAAATATGCTCTGGATGAAGGCTATCAGCAAACCAAGGTTGATACCGATGTTATCAAAGTACCTGAGTTTTGGGATATTCTTTTATCCTGCTATAATATCATAGAGAAAATGAAAGCGGGATTTCCGTCAGTACCAATCTACCAATTGCGAAACGAGGTATCAAAACAGTTTTACCAGAGGGGAATTGCGCTCACTGAGCGGGAATTCGACTCCTTAATTGCCCGGCTGCCGCGCATTCAATCAGACTATATCCTCAAGTTCTCTCGTCCCATGATGGAATCTGAAAAGCTTTTACATCTTGGCGGTGAAGTATATTCAGGTATGGCTATATTCAAACGGGGGTAAAACCATTGACTGATTGGGGAAAATATAAGCTAACTGATAACTGGTTTGTTAGCCTGGGCGCCGACCCTAGATTCCCCATGGCTGGAAGACAAAAATTTCTTGACCGATTGACTCAAACAATCAAGGATTTTATTGGGGTACAGACTAACCGGGGACTTATGTTAATAGGTGATTACGGAATGGGGAAAACTTTTACATTGATGAAGCTCGAACAATCTATCGTAACTGAGCAGCCTATTTTAACTGTGAGATTACCTTTGTTGCCTAGCGATCCTACCCCTAGATTTGGCGTTGATTTTATACGCAGAATCTATGCAACACTTGGCAAACATCAGTTAGTAGAACTGTGCCAAAATTCCTCGTTTGATTTTATGAAATTAGTCGATGGATTCGTAGGCCAGATTCTTACAAATCTAAGAACAACAGATAATGACGATGTTATAGAACTCTCCTACGATTATCTTACAAATAACCAATCACTAACAAAATCAGAGCTTAAACAAATAAAAATTAGAAGACCTCTAACCACGACAACAAGCGCCTTTGAATTATTCTTTGGGTTAATGTGTCTTGCAAAGTCTAATAAAAAGTTATCCCTGCTTATTCTAGTAGATGAGATGGAGTACCTTTTTACACAGAAAGCTACGGCAAAGGCAGCTGAGGTTATCAACAATTTAAGAGCACTCCTTGACCTCTATAGTGAGAAAGCCGCACGTGGCTTTGATACCGCCAAGTTTTCAAACGTTATATTTCTATATTCACTGTCGGATGGTGGATTTGCTCAATTACAAGAGTACGAAAAAAGAAGGCAGTCAACTAGTGGTGGTGGATGGATGCCTTTTCTAGATCGTATTAATCCGGGGCATCGATTTTTCCTAGAACCCTTAAATCGACAATCAACAGAGAGTCTCATTGAATTAAGAATGTCGATCGATCCGCTTCGTCACGAACAACAGCCTCGGCCTCCTTTCATTCCGTATACAAAAGATTTTATAGACTATGTTTATGAAGTCACTGCAGGTAAACCGCGAGATATAGTTGATTATTGTGGAATAGTTCTTAAAGATGGATTAAGGAAAGGAATCGCTCGCATTGACAAGGAATTCGCCAAAAATATACTAGAAGGCTTCCATATGGTACGAACTTAGGAGAAAGCAACTACTGAAATTGCAGGAGGATTAGGGTGGGGTACCTCCCTTCTTGAAGCGGACCCTATAGAGTATTTAAAGCGTAAAACCTTCACTTTTACATGATAGTCTTATCCTTATTCAGCCATTATTTTGCCAACTTTCTAGGAACTTGCTCCAGATTTAAAGCAACTGCTTGGCTCTTACCCGAGAGCCTTGGTCAATCCTTTCTAAGTGGTAAGTAACTTTCTGGCGGATTGTGCAGTTTGATGAGCACTTTGAGCGCTAAGGGATAAATTCAATTCCGCCTTTGCGAATTCCAGGGACGCCATACCAATCAGGCCTGCTACAAATCAGGTATTATGTCCCCGGAATGCCAAGTGTGAAAAAGGACCACAACCAGGGACATCTGTTCAAAAATCAGGATGACAATAGCACCGGGAAAAACACCTGCCAAGCTAGCAACGCCTTAGCCGTGAGACTGAGAATAATATACACCTTCTCACCATACAGATAATCCCGCCAGGGACCAACTTTCTTGTACTGCAACACCATATTGATAGCAAAACAGTTAAAGAAAACGAAAAGTGATATAACAATACCATATACGAATCCAGGTGGCGATGTATTCAGCCCTGGTGCCCAGACGTATATGGCGATTGCGATCCACGGAATGATGCCTGCAAAGCTGCCAAACCAGAATGGCAGCCAGCTTGGTTTGCCCGGTTCTTCATACTTTTCCTGCAAAGCACCGAAAAGTATCATACAGGCGTTTATGCCGAAGATGGCCAATAAGGCAGCAATGTCGCTGATACCGGTTATCTGAGAAATTAACACGATCATAATTGAAGAGCTGAAGAAGTACTCGATCCAACGCCCGTAGTTGCGGTTCTGTAACAGGTTGCGCTTGTACCATGGAAAGACAGGTGGAGATGCGATTATCAACAAAGCACCGGCTGAGATTGCAAGGAAAGCAAAAACACCCCAGCCAGTGTATATGTCAAACAGGTGGTGAAGCACGGGAGCAGTACCGGGTGGCCCGCTCATAAACGTGGCTGTAACCGGAAGAGCAAAATCGTTTGTAAGCACCGCAATCATAATAGCCTGTACCGCGAGGATCAGGCCGACAACGATATTCCAGCGGCGTAGCTTAGCAAGCCGCTGTTCGGTTGATTGGTTGATAGACATACTGTACCTCCTTAAATTAAAGATTATCTTGCCTATTTGGCAACGCAATAATAGCCCGTCCCTTTTATGCACTTACCGGAGACTTGCTTTCGCCGCTTCAAGTCATCGAGAATAGCCCAAACCTCCAACTGTCTGCCACCCACAGCCTCTGCTAATTCCTCAAGTTCAAATGCATCATCCGGCTTTGACTCTAGGAATCTGAGCACTTTGGCAGATAACGTATCCGTACTATTGTCGAATTGTTTCCTTGTTATTGGCAAGACATCCTCCTTTCTCTAAGCTAGTGAATATAGTCTGTTCATACCTGTTTCACACAATGGAATCAGGCCTTGGCGTAAAGCTATCTATTCAAGGGAAAAATTGCCATCGTCCATCCAGACGTTTCGAAAGAACGTCCGCTCTCCGTATTGAGAACAAGGGATCAAAGCTTGCGTTAAGCCAATTCTGGATACTACGATTTCGGGGGTAGAAGAACACTGTCGATTACATGGATAACGCCATTGGAAGCCTCAATATCAGTTATCACTACGTTGGCATCATTGACCGCTACTTTGCCGTTAGTGACCTTGACGGCTACTGGCTTACCTAGAACAGTATTGGCTGATTTCAGCTTGACCACGTCAGCGGCCATAACCTTTCCAGATACGACATGAAAGAGAAGTATGTTCTTCAAAGTTGGAATATCTTTCAGCAAACCCTCAACAGTGCCCGCCGGCAGTTTCTTGAACGCATCATCAGTGGGAGCGAATACAGTGAACGGTCCCTTGCCTTTCAGTGTTTCTACCAGGTTAGCTGCTTTCACTGCAGCTACTAGGGTCATAAATCTATTGTCGCCAATCGCGATTTCAACGATATCTTTCATACTACCACTCCTTCTTCATTCATCTTAAGTGATAAAGAAACGATTGCCTCGATCCTACATGTCTATCACCTCCTTAACAAAAGAATACTCCTGATAGTCAATAATAAAGCCATGACCATTAAAAAGTCATAAAATCAAGTCGGAAATAGTTACATTTTTATTACATTACTGCAACCCATGCTGTTAGTTAGGTATGAGTAACCTTGCCTAATTGGGGCTGAAAACGTACTTCATCCGCAATCGACTCAAATTGATTGCAGTCCAAGTGAGAATATGAAGCAAATCGCGATACGAACTGGCTTTAGTAACAAAGTAGCAGAAAGTTATCCAACAAGTTAGCGTAGTGTTTAGTGGCAGAGAGCAGGTGCAGCGCGCCGTGACCACCGTCTGTCCTCTCACCGGACTCGCTTACAATTCCAGGGACACCATAATAATCAGGCCTACTACAAATCAGGTATTCTGTCCCAGAGTATTTCGTTCAATGTCACGTTAACTCATCTTGTTACCCCAGGTTTGAAAGGCCTTCGGTATCATGTTGATCACGATGGCCTCAAGTGAACTAACATTGTATGGAGCCCCGATCCATCATTGGAACACGAAAAAATGTGGAAGCTTAGTACCTAACGTTAGTACATAGGCTGCATTTATCCTCTTGTCTAATTCAGCAGTATCGTGTTCATTCAGGCGGATTAGCAACATCGCCCCGCTTCAAAAGTATTCCCTTATTCCAGCCGCCAGATCTTCTGGCCGCTCTGGTACGACTGTCTCCCCCAACATCAATGGCATAAACCATGAATCAATACTCACGTAGTTCGGTTGAGTATTAGGCCTGGCAACAATACTCAACCCGGCGCGGAAGCCATTTGCCTCCTCTAGACTACCAGAGTAAATAATGCAGTTAAAGCTATCAAACCCGCGGTAATGGTAATATCTCAACACGTTGGATAGCCCCGCAGCAAGATTTCTTATATCTTCCGCCTCAAATTGCAGAAGGTTGGACATATTTGCTATAGCTCGCACCTCGCAGAAGCCGGTTGGAGCAAAGGGTACATACCAATAGATATTACCCGCCTGTTTTATCTTTCGTTCGCCATTAATGGTCATAAAATCCTGCCAGAAATTGCTGTTCTCAGCTTCAGCGTATTTGGCGCTGAGTTCAATTAAATTCCTTATGCGGTTAAAAGGGACCCACTGCATCGCAATCTGCTGATGGAAATGTATCAGGCTTGCCCCGGCTGGTGGAAGATAATTGGTTCCCACTACCGGATACGCAAGAGTGTTGCTCAGACTGTGCACCCTGCGTATGCATTCGAAGGCAGCGGATAGCGAATTGTAGAGCAGTTCTTTGGTAAACTGACCGAGATTGAGGTAATGTATCTCTGGCGACGTTACTACAGCTTCAAACTCTGTTCTTGGGAATAGATTCGGGAAAACATAAACATCTCCAAACTTTAATACACCCTCAGGTACTCGATCTTTGGGAAACTTAGCTATAACCTTATCAATCGTCGGAGAGCAAAACGGGCAATCGCGCTTTGATTTGTTCGATATTTCGTTAAGCCACCGATCATCACGATTGCCGTAGAACGCTGTCAATTTCTCCCTCAGGTTAGGACAAATCAGTGAACTGCGAGACGTAAGAGGATCGAACCTGCGCTCTAATCTGTGTTCCAGAGACTTACCATCAGTATCCAGCACCTCTACGGTAATGGGTTCACGCTTGAATTCAATCGGCATTCGTGCCTCCTTTCCATCCTCTATTGTATGTATTCTGTTGTCTGCCAATCAACCATGTGATTTGCATGAGCCTACACTTTTTAGCGGAATGTTACATTATACAAAGCTTGTTTCTTTTAACCTGGCCGAATCCCGCAAAGGGTCAGAAAGTGTATTCGCAGATTCATTATATAGTCTTATATCCTTGAGGAACTGACTGACTTTCCTTTTTCTTCTTCTCAATATTTGGCAGTATAATAAGGCCTGCAGACAGAATTGAATAGAGGAAGGGGTACAATATAGGAACTATTAATTGGGCAAATAAGTCTTATCCAGGTTGAGCGATGCTATGGAAGAGCATGATATTTTAAAAATAGTAAAAGAAGATATTCTAAGATTACTGGCTGAAGAAGCGGGTAATAAAAGCCCCTTGAAATTCCTAAAATCAGAGAGCAAGGCATCCAGTTCACTCATGTCCGAAGCGATTAAAGAGCTTGATGAAGAGAACCTGATACAAGTTGGTCAAGATTCCGTTGCATTAACAAAACAGGGGCAAAATAGAGCCAGCAGTATTCTCGAAAAACACCTTACTATTGAACGGTATCTTGAGAAGACTAGAAGCAAAGGAGAGGCACATGAAGCGGCTCAGGTTCTTGAACATTATATTTCACAGGAAGTTATCGATAACATAAAGGAATTATCCACCCTGGGAAAGAAGGGCATCCCTCTAACCGAATTTAAATTTAATACGGAAGGTATAATCACCGATATTAAGCCCCCTGATTTTAGGCTATTTGAAAGGCTAATCAGTATGGGGATAGTCCCTGGTGGAAGGATCAAGATAACTAATAGAATCGGCCATACTACCATCGCTACTGTGAATAGAGTCTTTGCTATTGGTGAAGATGTGGCCCAAGGAATTGAAGTACTCGAATATGAAAGAACTTAGGGTAGCTGTAGTTGGTCAACCAAATGTAGGTAAATCTTGTCTACTTAACGCATTAGCCAGCTCCAGAATTGTAGTGTCTAATTATCCCGGGACTACTGTGGAGTTGACACGAGCTAAAAAAGTTATCGGCGACACTAGAATATATTTTGAGGATACCCCTGGAATATATTCAATATCCGACAGAAGCGAAGAGGAAAAAGTTACTGAAAAAGCCATATTCGAGGAGAAAGTAGACAGGGCAGTAATAATTGCTGATAGCACATCTCTCGACCGGAGCCTTTATCTGGCTCTCCAGATACTGGAGGCACGGATACCTATTATCATAGCGCTTAATTTCATTGAAGATGCCCAAAAGAAAGGAATCACAATTGATCATGAAAAACTGCGAAGTCTGCTCAATATCCCCATTGTCCCCATAAATCCCCTAACCAATAAAGGCATAAGCCAACTTCTGGACGCTATTGTGAACTTTGAAGGTGGATCGGCAGATAGTTTTAATGTCGAGTACGATGACGATATAGAAAAAGCAATAAATGGACTATTGCCATGCATAGGTGGGACTGTGTTGCCCAGAAGATTTGTGGCATTAAGGATTCTAGAGGAGGATGAAGATTTCGAAAAATACCTGGAAGATAAGGGAATGATTAAACAGGTAAAGCAAGGCCTGGATAAACATCACCCCAGGGTGTACGAGGATATAGCAATAACAAGATATGGGACAGCTTGTTTTATTGCCGAAAAAGTCACTCAAATAGTTCCTTTAGAAAAAGGCAGGAAAAAGCTACAGGATAAGATTGACGGCATTCTCCTTGATAACACGTGGGGAGTAATAACGAGTGTTTTATCCCTTCTTTTCATCTTCGGGGGCCTTTTATATCTGGGAAACTTGATACAAGGCTCTCTTATGGGTTGGGTAGAAAGCTTGCAGTCTTACCTCGGTACAGCAGAAACCTCTATTGTTAATATGGTGTTGGTTCAGGGAATAACAGGAGTTGCTGCCGGCGTTTCTATCGCTTTGCCCTACGTATTTTTGTTTTACATAATTCTGGCATTACTAGAAGATTCTGGTATTCTTTCCAGGTTTACTGTTAATGTAGATAGATTCTTGTCCATTCTCGGGTTACCTGCGAAGGCGTTCATTCCTTTGGCATTAGGCTTAGGCTGTACGGCACCAGCGACTACAGCTACTAGGGTTGTGTCATCAAAAAAAGAGCAATTCCACACAGCGTCGTTTTTTGCTTTTGTTCCCTGTTCTTCAAGGATTGCTATCATAATGGGGGTGGTTGGGTATTTTGGTGGTATAGGATTAGCTTTTTCCGCCTTTGTTACTCTGTTAATCGCTGGTCTAATCTGGGCTTTGGTGATAAAAAAGGTCACTCATGCAAAGGGCGAACCATTGCTTTTGGAATTACCCCCCTATCGTAAGCCAGCGGTCAAAAATGTTGTTATCAAAAGCTGGATAAGGATGAGAGAATTTGTATACATAGTCATACCGTTCCTGATAATTGGAGGAATAGTTTATGGCATCTTAGATACATTAGGTCTTACAAATGCTGTAGTAGAACCATTCTCACCCATTACTGCCTGGTTAGGATTGCCCAGTGTAGCTATTATTCCTTTGATATTTGGATTTCTACAAAAAGACTTAACCGGAGCGATGCTCTTATCTGTTATTGGTACTGAAGTATCTTCAGTTTTAACGCCTATCCAGATCTATACATTTGGTGTGGCAGCCACAATTGGAATCCCATGCATAATTGCCCTTGGCATGCTTATCAGAGAATTTGGATTCAGGAAAGCGATACTTTTAACTGCATCCTCTATATTTTATGGTCTTCTGCTTGCAGGGTTTATCTGGAGAGCTATTTCAATTTTATGAGTCCTTTGGGTGACAATTTTATCCATAAGCATAGGTCAAGGCTCAAAAATTAGATTGTTTAGGAAAAAAGGATACGGCTGAGATAACAAGAAACATCTATTACTCGATATTGTTCCGGTGCCCCAGCAAACTGAGACACGTTTCAAGCAGAACTTCTAAGGGCAACAAATACAGCCCGCGAAGTGGAAATGGATTCCTGTTCAGCGCAGCGAGATTGCATATTTATCAGTTTTGTGTAGCGATAATTGGTCACATCACACAGAGTGCTAGTTCATGCAATGCCTCGCGGCGGTTAAGGTAACAACATGACGGAATGTTACATTACCAGGAGGGGGAAGTAGAACCAGCCAGCCCCGTCTTGTACAATTCCAGGGACACCATACCAATCAGGCCTACTACAAATCAGGTATTATGTCCCTAGGGTATTTCGTTCAATGTCACGTTAACTCATTAAGAGACATCAGAAGAATCTATAAAGGGTGATTATTCGATACCTCGAAAATCAATCTGCTTTCCCTTCATTATTGCCTGAGTTTAGCTCAATTGTCGTACTCCTCCCAGCCTTGCTTTCACCCTTACCAGGTATTATGATTGACATTGGTTATGTGGATAGTGCAATACAATTGCCAGGCTTCCCGACCATAGCACGAAGAGGGAGGAACGAATGCTATATAGAGTACAGAAGAGAGACATCGTCCGAGCCTCGAAGGTATTGGCCGATGCCTTTCAGCGTGATCCGCTCTGGAACAAGATCTATGAAGGAGACCCCGATATTGGGAAGAGATTCCACGCCTTCTTTGAGGGGGGTGTAAGGTATTGTCTGAAGTATGGCGAGGTCTATGCCCCCTCGGAAGACCTGGAAGGGATTATAGGATGGATCCCGGGAAAGTATGCCGACATGAACGCATGGCGCGCAATACGCAGTGGAAGCATGGGCGTGGGGATGAGAATGGGGTTAAATACTGCGATGAGGATGGGAACTATCTTCAAACCGGTTGGCAAAGACCGCCGTGAACATATGGCCGGGCACACCTTCCTGTACGTGCTGGTTTTCGGTGTCTCTACCGAGTTGCAGGGCAAGGGGTTCGGAAGGAAGTTGATAGACGCGGCGATTGAAAAATCCGAACGCGAAGGACTCCATCTGTATCTCGAGACTGAAACAGAAGAGAATGTGAGGATGTATGAACACTTCGGGTTCAGGCTGCTCAAGAAAATCACTCTGCCGATAGTCGATCTTCCCATGTGGGAAATGGTAAGGGAACCGAAGGTCTGAATCAGGTATTATGCCCACGAATATCACCAAAAGCTGCTCAATCCTTTGATAAAGCCTCAAGCTATCCTCAAGCTTCGCTGAGCTAAGCAAGTGGTATAATTAGCTGCAAAATTTATGTTTTGGCTGGTTGATGGTCCAGTCGGCGGATTTGGAAAATCAAATAAGGAAGATGCCTTATAAAGAGCAATGCATTGGAAGGAGCAGATGAGTAAGTTAACCTGCGATATTCCTGTGAAACCGATTACGCCTATCATAATTGGCATCGTGCTTGTGTTAGGCATTCTTGTGTCAAGCATTTGCATCACCTCGGAAGGTATGGTGACCCCACCAAATGACGAAGGGTTTGCCATAGTTGAAGGGTTTGCCATCTACTTGACCAAACAAGATATTCCTCCCGCCCAGATGGAGGCTTTAAGCCATGTCGACATAGCAGAAAGGCCCATCATAACGGTTAGCGATATCATCACGTATGACGCTCAGGAACACGAGTTGAGACTTACTGCAAATGCCTTTGAACGCATCTCTCAGCTAGATGTACCAACCGGAGGCAAGTCGTTCATTGTCTGCGTCGATAAGGCACCTATCTATTGGGGGGCTTTTTGGGTCCCCTGGTCTTCCCTGTCATTTGATGGGGTCACCATTTGGAAGCCACTCACCTTGGATGCGTCACACGACGTCATCAGGCTCGAACTGGGTTATCCCTCTTCAGCACTCTATATAGGTGAGGACCCCAGAAGTAATCCTGTAGTGATTGAATCGCTGGAGCAGGCTGGCAAGCTAATCAACAAGCTATCAATTACATCTATAGAAAAGCTACCCCGCTCATTTAAAGGATATGAACTGTATTCATGGGAGGAAGAAGGCCAATGGCACTTTACTTTGATTACGGGCACCAATCGTATTAAGACGATAGAAGAAATAACTTCTAAAGGGGACTTTATCTCTGAAACCGGGTGGGTGAAAATCCAAGTGGTGGGTGCAGATGCGATTAAGGATGTTCTCAGCCGCTTGCCTGAGGGTGAGTCAGTCTTCTGGTGTGATGAGTTGCATATGGGGCAATCAACAGAGACGGATTTGCAGTTACCACCTGAGCAGATTGCGGATGCAATCGAGGAATATGCTAAGCAGTGCGGTTTAGATTTTGTGGTTACAGTACTAAGCTATTGAATGTGCAGGCTCAGCGTTTTTCAATCGGCTTTAAAAGTACAGTTAAGATAAGACCGACAACGCCCGTAGCAGCAGTGACTATAAAAGCCAGCTGATAACTACTGGTCATATCGAATATATAGCCAGCGATAAGCGGGCCGACTGCGGCTCCAAGTGTGAAGCCAAGAAGATTAACAACTCCAAGAATCAGACCATGTGAACTCAACCCAAACAGCCTTGCTACTAAGGGTGACTCTGAAGTAATACACCCACCAAAAGCAAGGCCAAAGACAGCAGCGAACAGGTATAGTTCCCACGCCTCTTTGGCTGGCACCAGCCAGAACAGAGTTGCTGCCATCAGAATAAAGCCTATGATAAAGACCCGCCTGTTGCCAAATCTATCAGCAGCGCTGCCAAGCACAATCCTGCCAACAATACTCAGCCCGCCAATTGTGGCCAAAATGTCGGCAGCACTGGTAGGTGAGATGCCTAACCCGTTTGCATGGAGCACAATGTGTGCCATTATGGTATAGACACAAAATCCAAGACAGAAAAACATACCGGAAGCGAGCCAGAACTGTTGGGTATGAACCGCCTCCCTGAGGGAAAGTGAGTGAGTCTCCGATACGGGCTCTTGCTTCTCCCCTTCACTTCCACTATAGGGCTCTTGGTTGGCCTGAGTTGGGTCACGTCTTAAGAACTGGGCAGCTAATACACCAACCACCAGGACTATGCCGCCCACTACGATATAAGACATGCGCCAGTCATAAGCAGAGATTAGCCGACTAGCCACTGGTGCCCCAATTAATGTCCCTATGCTTACCCCGCTCAGGACAATTCCGGTCATCAGATTCCGCCTCTTTGCAAACCACCTGGCTACCGTTGACACTATGGGGACCCAGGAACCACCCATCCCAGCACCTATTATCACCCCGTAAAACAGATATAGCTGCCAGACAGCGCCAACCTGTGACATTAACAAATAGCCCAGACCTACGAGCAATCCGCTAATTGTCAACACCACACGGGGGCCAAACCTATCGGTTAATCTCCCCATGACGATACCGAGCAGGCCTTGCACAATCCAGGAAAGTGAGAGGGCGCCCGAAATAATTGCTCTGGTCCAGTTAAAATCGGTTAACACCGGTTTAAAGAAAATACCAAACGAATTATAAGCGCCCCACATTATCGCCATAATGAGGAGGGCAGCCCCGACCACGATATAGCCGTAGAAAAATCGTGGTCCAGCCCCGGGCGATTGCGGATCCTGTCGAATGGGCATGATAGAACTAATTTATTACTCAGGAAGAACGTATCGTGTTATAAAAATCCAATTATAGCACGTGACGGCTCCGGCCCAGATGAGCGGGCTGTGATAATCATTGAGACTATCATTAAATCAGATGCGTATGATAGCTACTGAGGAAATTAACCGGAAACACAGTTACTATTCGGCAGAGTCAATATAGCTCTATACCGATATAACAAATTAATCTTCCAGCAAGGTATCCTGAAGCTTCACTGCATTGGCAAGTGGTATAATTAGGATTAATACTATATTTGACAAGAATTGTGCGTTCAAAGGAGGGATGAGTGGTGAATCAGGCCAGTCAGTGGTATAAGTTACAATACCCAGAGTGTTTCGTTAACGAAGAGCTACGAATGATGCAGAATACGCTTGCCGATTTTGTCGACAAGGAGATCATGCCGGTCCGTGACAAGATTGATGATGTAACGCATGAAGAAATAATCACTCCCATCCTGAAGAAATTACAGGTAGGACTTGGCTACCAGAAAAACAAGATACCCGAAGACTTCGGCGGCAACCAGCAGCTTTCCATGGTCGGGGATGCCCTGATACAGGAGCAGCTCTCCCGCGCCGACTACGGCATAAGCCTCCACAGCGCCTGCACCGACTGGGGGTTCGTACCGGCTGCCCTTGCCTACTTATCACCGTCGCCAACAGCGAAGGCATGGGGAGAAGCAGTGTTCAGGGAATTTGCCCCCAGGTTCACCGGCAAGGAGCTGGCCGTTGCCTGCATGAACTTCAGTGAGGAAGACTCCGCCTGTGATGTCGAGAACCCGCTTAATGAGGGCAGGACGGTAAAGGTGAGGGCAGAGCTTAAGGGCGACGAGTGGGTGGTAAACGGTAATAAGCTATGGGCATCCAATGCCGGCATTGCCGACCTCAACTGCGTGGTCTGCAATATGGACCCAAAGCTGGGAATAGCTGGCTTTGCCCTGGTCTATGTTCCCGAACCGTGGACAGGGGTCTCCCACGGTAAATTCGAGGTCAAGTGCGGGGCTAACGCCGACAGGAATACTCCCACCTATTTTGACAACGTCAGGGTGCCCAAAGAGTGGGGAATACAGGGGCCCGAGGCCTGGGCCATTTTCACCAATACCGTGTCCGCCCCCATGTCCTTGAATGCCGCCAACGCAATCGGTACTCTGCAGGGGGCCTTCGATATCCTGGTTGCTTATACAGAGAAAAGGGTAGCTGGAGGTAAACCGGTCAACCGGCACATGCATGCGGCGATGATACTGGGCGAGATAGCCTCGTTTATATCCGTGGGCAGAGCCGCTATTCTGGAGCTGGCTCACCAGTATGACCATCAGGATATCTATGGTCCGTGGAACTCGGAAAGCATGATGGCTAAAGGGCATGCAGTGCACGCCTATATTACCCGCACCGTGCCCGACCTGGTATCAAGGGGCTTAGAACTGATGGGTTCCTTCGGCCTTGTCCGGGAAAACGGTTACGAGAAGTATTACCGTGATGCCGTAGTGCTGAAAATAGTCCTGGGCGGCTCGCACCTGGGTTACTTTGAAGCCTGCAAGCAGTTCTATGACCTGGACTACTCTGCATTCGGTCCGGGAAAACTCATGAAGCCGGCTTGAGATATAATCAACAGGACATCTCAAAATTTTTGACAGGAGATGAAGATATGAACCTGAAAGGAAAAGTTGCCCTTGTTACCGGAGGAGGCAGCGGTATAGGCACTGCCATCGCTGAGCGATTTGTCGCCGATGGAGCCAGGATTTGTATCACAGGCCGCCGTAAAGAAATGCTGGAAAAGGTGTCTAAATCGCTTCCCTCGGGCTCGGTGGTGATATGCCAGGGAGACGTATCGAAGGAGGAGGATGTAAAGCGCATGGTGGAGACGACGATGAAGTTTGGCGGCAAAATCGATGTGCTGGTGAATAACGCCGGCATAAACCACCCGGCACCTATTGCCGAGCTCGACCCCGAGCTTTGGGAGCATGTTATTGCGGTCAACCTGACCGGCCCATTCCTGCTCATGAAGGAGGTCGTACCGCATATGCTGAAGGTGGGTGGGGGGTCTATCATCAACATTGCCTCGCTGGGCGGACTACGCTGCCTGCCCAGTATGCCCGCCTACTGTAGCTCAAAAGCAGGGCTGATTATGCTCACCCAGCAGGCGGCGCTGGAGTACGGGAGCAAGAACATTCGCTCTAACGTAGTTTGTCCGGGCGGCGTCTCGACGGACATGACGGCGAAGGACTTCGGCGAGTTTGGGAGAATGCTCGGCATAGAGCACAATAAATTCATCAACCAGATAGCGCAGGAGATACCCATGCGCCGCTTCGCCGCTCCGTCTGAAATCGGCGGCCTTTGCAGTTATCTCGCCAGCGATGATTCATCATTTATGACCGGAGCTGTCATAACCCTTGACGGCGGAACTGCTGTTGTCGATGTTGTAGGAGCAGCCATAACAGCATCGCTCAGGAGGGGGGGTATCGTCGATTAAGAATATGAATCTGAAATCTATTCAGGTGGTCAAAGAGTAAAAATCATTAGAAAGGAGGAATTGAAAAATTGGTTGATTATTACAAGAACCTGGTGCAGAAACCAAAGTATGAGGCGCGTACCGAATTCGATGACGTTAAAGGCCGGCAGTATCCCACCATGACCTTTATGAGCAATGAGCTCGTGCCGGGAAGCAACGTGTATATCGAGATTGGCTGGATATGGGCTATGCCCGACCCGAACCCTCATATACCCGAACATTCTCACTCCGACCACGACGAATTCGTCCTGCATATCGGCTCCGATCCTAAAAATCCCGAAGACCTCGGTGGGGAGATAGAGTTCGTGGTGGGGGGCCAACCGCTTAAAATCAACAAGACCTCAGCCCTCTACGTACCGGCGGGAGTGATACACGGTCCCCTGACCTGGAAGAGCGTTGCCCGGCCGCACCTGCAGATGACAATAATAATGGGTGCCGGCACTCTCGCTGAGGCGGCACCAGGCGGATATGGTGGGCAATAAAGTAATAGTGCTGAATCACCCTCGACCGGCGGGTGTGGTGATGCCGATTCGGGTGGTTACTTCGCCGATTCCAGGGACACCATACCAATCAGGCTTACGCCGGAAAGAGCTTAATCCTCGAAAGGGGATTGCACTTTCCTGACGATTGTGTGACCTCGGTGCCCTTGTTCAGATAGGTTGATTAAGCAGTAAAAAGAAATACAAACAAGTTCCAGAAAACGATGGCTGTATAAAATGCCAAAAATACCACCGTGATTGTATATACGAGTCTGGGTTTTACATTGTAGTTAATCCATAAAAGTAACGTGGCTAAAAACGCACCCGACACCTTTATAGCCAGAAACGCCCCATGGCTTACCCAAGCGCTCAGGAAAGGATTCACTTCTGATCCGTGTCCACCTGTCACCAAAAACTGGGTTATCAGTCCGTCCGCAACTATTATGCAAAATAGAGTGTAGAGAATGTACCTAACGGTTCGACTTTCAATATGAAAGGATTTTGGGACTTTCAATGCATTCATGTCTTTCAAATATCTGAAAACAAAAGCTCCGGTAACCAGTTTTCAATCTTACAAAACGATTATCCGGGAGTCAATAGTACTTTGGAGTGAACAACAGTACTCGGGTTTGTTCAACCTCGCTGGGTAGAATTCCAGGGACACCGAAACTGCTCACTGATAATATCTAAGATATCGGCCGCTTTCCGAGCAACGCTTTTATAGTCATTTCTAAAACTCCTCCCTCCCCTGGCGGGAGGGAGTTAGAAGGAGGGGGATATACCCTCACCTAATTCCTCTCCCATCAAAGGAGAGGAATGTAAGGGAGAGGACTCTTAAGTTAGCCAGTCCAGGACTTTCCTCATTACCTCGGTGCGGTTATCTCTGGTTACCAGGAGCGTTTCCACTTCGGGATAGCGTTTGATTTCGTCGGCGAAGGGATGGGGATTGAGCATAATAGTGCCCAGGACTTTCTTGCCACTGGTTATTGCCTGTGTCACGGCTTCCCTGAACCGGGGCGACAGAAGCTCCATCTTGCCAATCTCGTCAATGACTATCAAATCGCTTTCCTTCAGCGCCTGGCGCAGGGCAGAAACGCCAACTCTGTTCAGGCTGTCTGTGTCCACCCGGTATTTGCTTACCTGGTAAGGGCTGGAGATGCTGACATGGGCTAACATTGCCTCCTGGCCGTCGATGGTAACAATCCTGAACCCCTGCCTTATTCCCCCGGTCCGTATCTCTTCGGTATAGAAGCCGCCGCCCTTGACTTTTGTCCTGACCAGGGCTTCTTTGATGAGAGCAGTTTTACCTGTGCCCGGCTTGCCGGTCAACAGGAGGGCCCTTTTCATTGCTCTTTCGCTGGAGTTTGCTTTGGAGCCTTGGCTTTGCTCTTTTCCTTGAGCTCCCTCTCTGGAGCTTGCTCTGGAGCCTGGGCTTTGCTCTTTTCCTTGAGCTCCTTCTCTGGAGCCTGCTCTGGAGCCTGGGCCTTGCTCTTTTCCTTGAGCTCCTTCTCTGGAGCCTGCTCTGGAGCCTGGGCCTTCCTCTTTTCCTTGAGCTCCTTCTCTGGAGCCTGCTCTGGAGCCTGGGCTTTGCTCTTTTCCTTGAGCTCCTTCTCTGGAGCCTGCTCTGGAGCCTGGGCTTTGCTCTTTTCCTTGAGCTCCTTCTCTGGAGCCTGCTCTGGAGCCTGGGCCTTCCTCTTTTCCTTGAGCTCCTTCTCTGGAGCCTTCTCTGGAGCCTGGGCTTTGCTCTTTTCCTTGAGCTCCTTCTCTGGAGCCTGCTCTGGAGCCTGGGCCTTCCTCTTTTCCTTGAGCTCCTTCTGGTGCCGGCGATGCTTCAAGGCAGCCACTTTCTTCTTTTTGTACATCTCTCTCGCGCTAATCTCCCACGCTAAATCCAGGTTATTGGGACTATTCTACCATATTGAGGTGTTTAAAGATGTAGAGAAGGGTTAGCAATGACGCCCCTTTTGTCTTTGCGAGGCACGATAGTGCCGAAGCAATCCCTGAGGAGGGGTATGAGATTGCCACGCCCCGACAAGTCGGGGCTCGCAATGACAGAAAAAGAGAAAGGCCCGTAATAGCTTTGAAGGAAGGTATTCCCTCACGCCTCTGGACTGGAGGAGGACAGATATTTGAGTGGTGAGTATCTAAGTGTTACAATTCTGTCGGGATTTACAAGGGGTTAGATGCGAAGAATATATCTCGACCATGCAGCTACCACGCCAACTCGTCCCGAGGTGGTGGAGTCTATGCTGCCCTATTTTACCGATGCCTTTGGCAATCCTTCAAGCATCTATTTTTACGGGCAGGAGGCGAGGGGGGCCGTGGAAGAGGCCAGGGCTAAGGTGGCGGAGCTTATCGGCGCCCGGAGCGAGGAGATTATTTTTACCAGCGGAGGGACGGAGGCGGATAACTATGCCCTGAAGGGCGTGGCCTATGCTAATGAGCATAAAGGTAACCACATCATCACCACCTCCATCGAGCACAATGCGGTGCTGGAGGTGTGCAGGTTTCTGGAAGGAAGAGGATTTAAGATAACTTACCTCCCGGTAGACGGGTACGGACTGGTTGACCCTGACGATGTCAAAAGAGCTATTACCGGTAAAACCATCCTTGTCTCAATCATGCATGCCAACAATGAAGTAGGCA
>Ga0307428_1000480_pt1 | contig 25644 bp, 23 predicted proteins | sample SalMarWE160240MG_FD_202161 | JGI IMG/M metagenome (GOLD analysis project Ga0307428, IMG submission 202161) | Salt marsh sediment microbial communities from the Plum Island Ecosystem LTER, Massachusetts, United States - WE1603-240 | ecosystem: Environmental > Aquatic > Marine > Intertidal zone >...
CCGCAGTAGGTTTTTCAGCACTTTTTTTGAGTATTGGTTTGTTCTATTGCTCACGCAAAATAATGGGATTGCGGTTTTTAAATTTAAGTCAGTATGTGTATGGACCACCAAAACCAGATTTTGTTACCCATTTTAATGCTATCTTAGAACGATTAAATGAAGTAGTAAGTACTTACGAATTACCATTTATTACCCAACAGTTTTTTCAAGAAGCATCGCATGTTCCTTCTCATAAGGTGCACTTACATTTACGGCAAACAACACCCTATGCAATACCAGAAATAGAATATAACATGCTCCCAGCAGTAGAAAATTTTTTAAATTCGGAAAAAGTTACTGCTGCACAAGCACTAATGAAAAAAGAACGTGTTCTTATTTATGATGAAATTAGCTTTAGCCATTTTTATGATGAGATACCTGAACACCAAGAATTATTACAATTATTGGAAACAATTAATGCCGATATATTTTTGCCGATTTATTATAAAGATACAATAATGGCTTATATTATTGTTGAACGTCATGCACGAAAAAAAGAATTGTATACGAGCGCTGATCGGGCAGAAATGCTTATGTTTATCAGCTATCTCAGTAATGCCATTAATATATTACACAATCAGGCTGACAAGTCTGTACAAAAACGTATGGCCCAACTTGAAAATCAAGTGAACCAACTAGAAAAAGAAAAAGAAGAATCAGAAGAAAAAATAAAACAGAGTCTTCAGGAAAAAGAGACGCTCAAGCAAGAGCTTTATTTAAAGCACCAAGAAGTAAACCAATATCGTGATTGCTTAGAATCATTAATCTACAAAAACTTACAACCAGCTGGCACCATTTTTTATAAAAATAATTATTTTACCTTTGGTAACCAGGAAGCAAGCGACCTGATTGAAACCAATGTTAATACGCATGTTGGCCATCCATTGGTTAAAAAACTTAAACAAGTTACTAAACAAGTAACCAATTTTAAATCACCAAAAACCGTGGTAGTAAAAAATGATAAAGGAGAATCATTAGCACTTGCTGTTATGCCTCATTTAGACGCAGGAAGTGCAATTATTACCGTAGCACCAGCAACTACCGATTTAGTAAAACAAAAAATACATTTGCTAAAAGACCCAAATCAATGGGACTATCTTTTGCACTTAGAAACTACCCAACCAGGACGGTTAATTAGTGAATTAATACCGGGAGATGGAAAAACACTGCTTAACTTTAAAATTGCTCTCCTCAAAACAGCATTAAGTAGAAAAACAACGTTAATTGATTGCGCACAAGAGGATATTGACGCTATTGCTGGCATTATTCATCAAGTGAGCTTACGTGAAGAATTTTATACCCTTAACCTGCAAGGCACCATTGATACCACAACAATGGCAACAAAATTATTTGGCATTAATCCCGTATTTGGTGCAAAAAAAGATGAGATACCATTACTTGCGCTTTTAAATAGACGAGGCACTCTGTTTATTAAAGATGTTCATTTATTACCGCTTGAATGCCAAGAATATCTCGCAGAATTTATTCGCTATGGTATGTATCGCCCTTACAAAAGTGAGGAATACAAGCGCAGCAATGTGCGCATTATTTGCTCAAGTAACCAAGACATTGGCCGATTAGTGAATGAAAATAAATTTTCGGCCGCTTTATTTGCGGAGCTAAGGAAGACAACATTACAAATACCAGCACTGGCCTATTTACCAAAAGAAGAATTAAATTCATTGACAGATGGATTTAGTCAGCAAATAATGGCAAATAATGCTGGTAATAATTTACTTGTTCTTACAGAAAAAGATAAAATTAAACTTGAAAAAGCAAAACCTATTGGTTTTCATGAATTAAAAAATCAGGTAAAAAAGCTGGTGATGCAAAAAGCTGAAAAAAGTAATATCTCGCAAGAAATAATAATTAATCCAGCGCATGAAACAAATGACCCCGACTTGCAATATGCTGCCCATTTAGGGAAAGAAGCATTAAAAGATAAACGGGTTATGGCAATGCTCTGGAAAAAATTTGATAAAAATCAAAATAAAATTGCACAATTTTTAGGGGTAAACCGCTCTACGGTTCATCGCCGTTGTCGCTTGTACAATTTAGATTAGCAGCTAAAAAACATTTATAACTCAAAAGATCAACATAAGTAATGCCATCAATGCCATCAGCAAATCTTCTGCAAGAGTAACATAGGTCATTGGTATTTTAAAAACATCTCCTAAGCAGGCACAGGCAATATAATCTTTTTTTAACAACACATTAAATACACCCGCAGCACTGACAAGCATCAACATAACTGTTAACGCATTGGTTAAAGGAAGATTAAATTTAAACAAGTAAGCAATACCAAGTCCTAATTCAAGAAATGGATAAAGGTAACCATACGCACGGTATTGCTTGGTGATTAAGTCATAACTTGCATATGCATTGACAAAACCATGAAGGTTAATAACTTTTAAAAACCCAAAAATAAGAAAAAAAGTAGCCATAAATATGCGCATTGCAGCACGTAATTGCCAGCCAAAATAAATTTGGTGAATAATAGTTATTATTGTAATAATTGAAAAAATAACAATTATTGGTACAAAATCTTTCACGGTATAACGAGGTGGTTCATGCTTCATTTCTCTCCTTTTAAAAAATATAATTAAAATCGATACGACAAACCAAACAATGGTTCTCCTTTTTCATTTGCTGAGACTGCAAATGAAATATTTTCATGCAATCGACTATCAGCTGTCTTACTTGCAGCAACTGCATATAGAGCACCAAATCCCGCTCCAGCAACTAATTGTGAAAGATAATGACGATTACATGTTAAAAAACTTATACCAACAAAAGCGGTTAATGTGCCAAGCGGCACTGCAAATTTATAGCCAAAACGCAGTCCATATAATACAGCAGTATAGGTCGCCTCTGCAACATGGCCTGATGGTAAGCCACCATATGAGCGCTCGTTTCGGTCAAATTTTCCATTCCATGGCCGCAGACAGGCATCAAACCTAAGTTTTTTAATTAATTTTTTTCCTAACATAACAAAAGGTACTCCTGCAAGAAATACTTGGCTCGTTATCCGAAAATCTTCATCCCGACTTAAAAAAGATTGCATGCCAAGTAATGCAATTGGTACACCAATAGACCAACGGGCAACATCATGACACCAAGCTGGTATTTGATAAACATTGCGATGACTCTTTTGATCATAAAAACAATTTTGCAATTTTTCGTCAATCATTCGTGCGCCAATAAAAAATGGAAATGTCACGGTAATTATTTTAAGAGAATTCCAAGAAAAAAGATTTTTATTGATATCGTACATATTTTTTGCAAGATAGCCAGTGCATTGCGCAAAATATCCAGATGGCTTCCTGTTTCGCCGATACGGTTGTGTTCTTGTATCAAAACATAAATGGGTTGATAAAAAAAAGAACACCAGTACGAGCAATCCCCCCTGTTTGCTCATCATCACTACCCCAATAGTTAGTTCTTAACAACGCTTTTTTATCAAAAATTATAATACAATATTTCAAATTGAAAAAACAAGATTATATTTTGCAAAAATAAATAATTAAAATGAAAATAAAATTTAATTACTGTAATGGATTCATTGTATGCCATGGCGTATCTTGTTCATAGACATTTGCTGCCTGTAAAATAAGTTCTTCTGAAAGATGCGGACCAACTAACTGGAAACCAATTGGCAATTTATTTTTTGTAAACCCACATGGCAATGATATTGCAGGAATACCAGCTAAATTCATTGGACACGTAAAGTAGTCTTGTAAATCCATTTGTAATTTATCAACATCAAAAGCACCAAAAGTAAACGCGGGAACTGACTGGGTCGGCATCAGTAACAAATCAACTTTTTTAAACATGTCAATAAATTCTTGGCGAATAAGCTGTTGAACAATTTTTGCATTTGCGTAAAATTCGCCAGTGTGTCCTGCTGAAAGAACATAATTTCCAAGCATAATCCTTGATTTTACTTCATCGCCGAAGCCGTCATGCCGTGTATTAGCATACATCGATGCGACTGTTTTTGCTTTTTTGTCTCGCATACCATAGCGTACTCCATCATAGCGAGCTAAATTAGATGCAGCTTCTGCCCTACTTATAATAAAATAGGCAGCTGCTGAGTAATCAAGCATTGGTAATGCTACTGGTTGAACGGTTATGCCTTTTTTTTCAAAAGTTTTAATTGCTGTATCAATAGCAGTTTTTACCTCTTCGTCCATACCCATAGCATTGATTGCATTTTCAACAATGCCAATGCGTATTGTTGGTAATGGTTGATCTAAGCAATTGGTATAATTCTTTCTTTTTACCGACAAACTTGACGAATCATTTAAATCATGGCCAGCAATGGTAGATAAAACAAGAGCAGAGTCGTAGACAGTATGTGCTAAAACACCAACTTGGTCCAATGAAGAACCATACGCAACTAAACCGTAACGAGAGACTAAGCCATAGGTTGGCTTTAACCCGACAATACCACAAAATGCTGCTGGCTGTCGCACAGAACCACCCGTATCTGAGCCCAATGCCCAAGGAACAAGTCCCGCAGCAACTGCCGCTGCTGATCCTCCACTTGAACCACCCGGTACACGACTTAAATCCCAAGGATTTTTTGTTTTTTTAAAGGCAGATGTCTCCGTTGAACTTCCCATAGCAAATTCATCTAAGTTTGCTCGTCCAACCAAAAAAGCTCCTTCTTCTTTTAGTCGTTTAACAACAGTAGCGTCATACGTTGCATGAAAACCATCTAAAATTTTTGAGGCACAAGAAAGTCGACGTCCTTTTTGACATATATTATCTTTAATAATTCCGGGTATTCCGTAAAGAAGACCTTCCTTGTTGCTGTACTGTTCAATTGATTCACGGTCAAATACTTCTAGCGCCGAACTAATAGTATCATCATAAATCTCAAAACGACGAAGATAAAAATGAAGTATCTCAGTAGGAGAAACTGCATTGGTAGCTAATTGTTTTTTTAACTGACGGATAGTAATAAATGGATTCATAAAGTTCCTTGCTGTTTGTTACTCGTTGCCTTCTAAAATCATCGGAACAACAAAATAATTGCCCTCTCGTTCCGGTGCTTGGGCAAGAATTGGTTCATTGTCGGTACGGACAATGACATCTTCTCTAAAAACGTTTACATTTTTATCAGACTGCTCTTGTATTTGCGTTGCTATTTCTTTAACCCGCTCAGCATAATTCAATACTTGTTCAACCTGTGACATCAGTGGCTCTATTTCATCTTTATGGATATCTAACTGCGACATTTGTGCAATTTTTAAAATTTCCTCACGGGTAACTTTTGCCATAATTCCTCTTTAGTTATTCATTGATGAAGTTTTCCAGTCTTCGCCACGAAATCGATTAATATAAACAATACTCATCAGGGCATTCCCCAAATAAAAAGAACCGTAAACCAAAATAAATTTAAGTACCTGATCTTGTAAAGCTAAATGTGATAAAAAATACGATAATGGTATAAAATAGCAAAAAACAATCAATAATCGTACATTCATAACAACCCGCATATTGCCCGTTCCCCGTGTTGCTCCAGAAAGAATCAATTGTAATAAATCAAAAAATGCTAAAATGCTTAATAGGGGAAACGCACGGGCTGCTAATTCAGTAAATTCCCCTTTTTTGTCAAATAACTGGATAATATACCCAGGCCAACAAGAAAACAAAATAAGAATTACTCCAACAATAATTGAGCACATAAAAATTGTTTTTTTTATATTTCCCTTGATTCCCTCCCAATTTTGAACACCAAAATCATTGCTTACTAAAAGAGTAATAACCTGCGCAAATGCTGTTGCTGGTATAATTGCAAACCGTTCCATATCTTTTACTACACAAAACGCTGCTATGCTCGATGTACCCATCAATGCAATCATTTTCCCGAGCCATACATACGCTGATGCAACAGCGGCTTTATCAAGAATAACAGGCCAGCTTAACTGCAGTAACCTTTTTATATAAGATACATCATTAAACACAGAAAATAATGCTATGCCATACTTTCTATTTTTTTTATCAAATACAATGTAGCAGAGTGCAACCAAAAACATAAAACTATATTGCAAGAGAGACGCTAAGGCAGAACCCTTTAATCCCATTGCTGGCAATCCCCATTTACCAAAAATTAATGCATAATCAAAAAATATAAAAATAAGAGCACCTGCCATAAAAATTTTCATTGGCGTCCTGGTATTTTTAATACCACGTAAAAAGCCAATCAATGCAAAATAAACAAACATAAATAAAACACTCACTGCACGTAATTGCAAAAAAGGAACCCCCAATGCAATTACCTCTTCAGAAACGCCATACCAGGAATAAATCCAGTAGGCACCATTATACAGTGCTACAAAAAATAAAAAACCAACAATGCACGTCACCCAAAATGAATCTCGAATGGTTCTTCCCACGCAATTAAGTGCATTTTTACCATTAAACTGGCCGCTTAATACCACCGTACCAACAGAAATCGCTTCTGCTATTTTAATAATTAAGTGAATAAAATTATTTGTTACCCCCAATGTTGCATAAGTCGTTGTCGATTCTAACTGCCCAATAAACGTTGCGTCTAACCAAAATGGAACAGCATATAAAACAAGGTTCGTTATGTATTCAAAAAAAAAATAATTCAAAATAGTATAATAATTTTCACCATCCTTTATACTCGTTATGCTGGCTACATAGCTTGCAAGTAAACTTTTTTTCATGGGAGCTCCTTCACTTATATTTTCCAGCCTTATTCTATTAACCTGTTTTTCTTAATAAACTAAAAGTAACAGCTATGATCAAAATTAAATTATGTTGAAAGTTTTTTATAAAACACTAATTTTCTTTTTTTGTCACCAATTGTATACATTATTTCCTTTTCTACAAATGGTTTATCCTTTTCTCCCGGTTCCCAATGGGCGGCCGCCCAATAAAGTAACTGAGCATTTTTATAAGGGGAATCTTGCTTAAACATCCGAACTAATTCTACTGGTTTAAGGGAAGCACGGGCACAGACCAAATCAACTTGATAATCTGTTTTGCGTAAAAATGTTCGCCAGTCTAACGGATAAATTTCTACTGAATGCAAATACAATTCTTTAATGACCTCTTGTAAAAACGTTATTTTTTTGTTGTTCACTTCAATAAGAAGAACAGTAAGATGTGGATAGCATATTTTAAGTGGTATTCCTGGTAGCCCCGCTCCGGTACCAACGTCTACCATTGACCTCATTTGAGTAAAATCAATTTCCTTTGCTGCTTGGAGTGAATCCAAAAAATGATAATCAATAATAGCAGGAATATCAGTAATCGTCGTAAGATTAATCCGCTTGCTCCATTCTAGTAACAATGAAAGATAACAAGCAAATTGTCTTTCCTGCTCTTGGTTAAGAGGGAAAGAATCAATAAACATTCTCCAGGCATGTTTTACTTTTTTATCATCTATTTTGCTTATATCAAACACCCTTATCCTCATAACCATAGCACTCAGCCGCCGACCTGTGGTAGGCTAAGTAAGAATTAATAGAAATAAGTTGAATTCTAACTTGTAAAAAAATGAAATTTAGACACTTATTGTTTATTTTAGCATGTTTTTTATTTTATCAAAATAGTAATGCTGATCCAATTATTAATCTTCTTATCCGTCCCTACCCACAACCAGCTATTATTATGGAAAAAATAAAAAAACCAGGGAAAATAGCCCGCCATACTATTGAAGGGTTTGCCAATTATCAAATTCCTGCTGGTATTTTTGCTACTTATGCTGGCTTTTTAACAATTTCTGATTTTGATGGCCAAATTATCTTTCCCCGCAAACATAAAAACCCCAAAATTCAAGTAATTATCACACCCGAAATAACACCAATTTTAATGTTTGAAAAAACTATTCATCACTGGCAGCTAATACCTCGTGTTCCAGCTCAAATGTATACGTTTGAGCAAAAAATTGATCAAGAAACAAACATATTTTACTGGGAAGTAAAAGAAGAATCTCTTCCAGAAGATAATATTATTCCTCTTTCAGCAATAATTATTTTTGCAAAACCACGATATTTTTATGTCCCTTCCGGGGTTACCATTACCAATGAAAGTCCTAATCTTATTTTACCGTCTATTTATGCAAAAAGAGGGATAAAAATAACAAAAAATGCGCTCTACATTTTCAATTTAAGCCACTTTTTTGGCAATGTTTATTACCGCTACAAAAAACAGCCAAAATTATATGAACTCCTGTTCTATGATTAATACTTTTTCTCCAAAGATAGGGGGCCTTTTTCCAAATTTTCAAATATTGGTATACTAACCTAAATCTAGGAAAATAATATGATAATGGAGTAATTTTTAGTAAAGGAATAATTTTCATGAAATTACAAATCTCTTTTGATACAACTAATTTAAATAATGCTTTGCAGATTGCTTCATCTATCGCAAAATATGTTGATATTATTGAAGTGGGTACTTTATTAATTTATCGTTATGGCATTACAGCAATAGAAAAATTTAAACAAATGTTTCCAAACAAATCAATTCTTGCTGATACCAAAATTGTTGATCGTGGCCAAGAAGTAGTACCACTCTTTGCCCAAGCTGGCGCTGATTGGGTTACTGTCATGGCAGGGACAAGCCAAAATGTTATTCATCGTACCTGTACCGCGGCGCATGAGCAAAATATAAAAGTTATGATGGATCTCCTTGATTCAAATACGCTTGGTCAAGCTGCTTTAGAAGCAAAGAATCTCGGCGTCGATGCTTTACTTTTCCATTCGCCCTATGATGAGCAAGAATCACTTGTTTTTTTAGATAAATGGGACATGATCAAAGGAAATACTACTATTCCCGTTTTTGTTTCTGCACGAATTGACCGCACTAATGTTGATGAAGTTGTTCAAATAAAACCTGATGGGCTTATTATTGGTAAAAGCATTACTGAAGCAGAAAATCCTCAAAAAGAAGCACAATTTTATTACGAAATAATAAGTAATAATTAACCTATCCCTTATTCAGTTGCAATTTTATTTTTTAATTTTTACGCTACTGGGGAGAAAAGTTTAATTTTTATTGGGAAAATAAATGGCATATTTATTTTTAGGTTTTATTTTACTATTTTTTTCTACGCAAGCAGAAAATAATAGCACGCTAGTAAACAACGAACCAATTAATTATAAAGCAATTGATACTAATGACATGTTTAATAAAATCTTTAATTTTCCGTCCCAGATTACACACGCTATTTGCATCAGCCAGGGAATTGAATATAAACATGACTACACAAACATTAATGCCATTGTTTGTGCCGGCATGGGTGGATCAGGAATTGCTGGTGATATTGCATATCTTTTGGCAAAATCTCACCTAACAGTACCGCTTGTCACAGTAAAAAATTACACACTCCCCTCCTGGTGTAACGACCGCACCTTAGTAATCCTCGTAAGCTATTCTGGTAATACAGAAGAAACCTTATCTTGCTTTAATGAAGCACTTGAAAAAAAAAGCAAAATTATTGGCATCACCTCCGGTGGAAAATTACAAAATCAGCTTTTCGCTCATAATTATGACATTGTTCATATCCCAACTGGCTTACCCCCACGCGCAGCACTTGGCTATCTTACCATCCCAATTTTATATTGTTTATACCATTTACAATTAATTCCGATTGACCCTACTAATGAGTTAGTTAACACAACTCAATTATTAAAAGAATTGCAACTATCGTTTTCACAGACAACTGATAAAAATCCTACATACAAACTTGCACAACAAATAACAAATAGTATGCCTCTCATTTATGGTGAAGCGGAAACTACTGCTTGCATTGCTACTCGTTGGCGTGCACAATTGGCAGAAAATAGCAAAACACTTGCTAGTTCACATACATTACCAGAACTAAATCATAATGAAATTGTTGGATGGCAAGAAACTACACAAAAAAAGACCGGTATTATCTGGTTGCTTGATGATGCAATGCACCCTCGTAATAAATTACGTTACAATTTTTCAAAAGATATCATTGAAACTCGGGCTGACTATCAATATGAAATAACAAGCGTGGGTAAGTCATTTATGGAGCGCATATTTTATTTGATTCATTTCGGTGATTGGGTAAGTTTTTGGCTTGCAATCATGAATAATGTTAATCCAACTACTATTGCTAATATTAATCAACTAAAAGAAAAAATGAGCAGTGTAGAAAAATATTATCGCTAATCACTAATTTTTTCTACTAACTCTCTTACACACCTTATTCTATTTTCTTTATTTTTGAGCAATTCGTAATCTTCTTCCTCTCTTTCATCATCAATAAAAGAACCGCCCCCATAAACTCGCTTTGATTTAAAAGGAGCTCTTTTTAGCCCATCTTGGCTTAAAAGGAGTTTTTCTTGTTGTTCTGTTAAATCGTCAAGGATTTTCTTTTTAAGATTAGCTCTATTAGCTTCTTTATTGAAAAGATGGGCAAGAAGATCTAGTTGAATTTCAAAGCAACGAGAAGATTGCATGCAGTACCAAACACATGTTTCCGCTGCAGTTTCATAGTTTTCTTCTTCGCTTAAATTTTCTCTATTATTTACTAAATTTTCCACCATCTTTTTTGCTTCTTTTTCCGAAAAATTCCCCCGTGCTACTTTATTTATTATGTCATGAAAAGAAGTTACCTCCTCATCCATAGCAACTATAATGGTAACGTTATTAGCAAGTAAAAATAAAAATACTAACGCCAAATACATAGTTTTTCTCCTTATTACTTATAATTTCTTATTTTAACGAATAAATTGATCCTCATATAAGCGTTTAATTTCTGAAACCTGTGTAGCTTCTTGTGGACTTTTGTCTGGACGATACCCCATAAACCGTGGAAACCGTAATGCAAACCCGAGCTTATCCTTTGTTTTTCCTGCAACATGTAAAGGCGACAAGCTAATCTCATCAGCACGTACTACACAAACAATTTCTGGGGCTACCCAAACATCAGGTACTAACTCTTTTGCACACTCAACATTAACTGGCTTTTTCTTTACTTGAATTGCATCGCATTTTTTCTTTAATTCTATCCAATCTTCATCTTTCAACCCCGTCCCAATTTTAGCAATTGTTTGAAATAGGTCTTCTTTTTTCAAGTAAACACCAACTAAAAATGCCCCGATACCAAATGCTGCTCGCCTTCCTTTTCCATCATAATAACCTAAAATAACACAATCAATAGTATCTTCTAATTGTCCTTCTTCTTGCCGTTTTAATTTAATCCAATTAAAATTTCGCTTACCCGGTTGATAAATTGCATCTGGACGTTTTACTACAAGTCCTTCAAGCCCAGAAGAAATTGCATTGGCAAATTGTTTTTTTAATTCTTGTGCATTTTTTACGTCAAATTCTTCCGTAACAAATATTTGATCTGACTTAAAACTTTTAAATATTTTTTCAAGTTTTTTACGCCGCTGTTCATGGGTTTCATTCAATAAGCTTTTTCCATTTAGATACAAAAGATCAAAAAGAAATAATTTAAGTGGAAAATCAGCCACTGCTTTTTCGATACCATGTTTCCGTTTTCGTTTTACTGTTTCTTGAAATGGTAAAAAAGTGCCTTCATTGGGATCATATCCAATTGCCTCACCTTCGCAAATTATATCTTCAACGGGTAACGTAAGTAATTCTCGCTTAAGGTCAGGGAACATATCAGACATATCTTGTAAGTTACGGGAAAAAAAGTGAATAATAGGTCTTTTTTTTGTTTTATCAACATGAATTTGTAAACGAAATCCATCAAACTTTGGCTGCACAACACAAGGCCCAATTTTTTTAATAATTGCTTCCGCTGTTGGTAACCGTTCTGCTGCTGCAGGAAGAATAGGAATACCCACTCTAATATGCATTTTTTCTAATGCTTTAATCCCTTCTTTTTTTAATGTTTCTGCAATAAAACCAATGTCAGCACAAATGTTATAAGCATTTTCAATTATTGGCCGCAACGATTTATTACCAGCTTTCATCCATGACAAAGCATCAACAATTGTCATATCAGAAAAACCAAGCCGTATTTTCCCTACAATAATACGCACCACATATTTTGCTGATAATGGATCAAGATCAGCCAACAATAAACGCAATTCTTTCATTTTTTTTTCTTGAGAACCAATACCACTTACTTTTTCGATATGGCACAATTTGTCATAAACGTATAACAAGCTCAAATCTTTTTCTGTTGGCCATTCATATTCAATTAGTACAGCACCAACATCCCCAATTTTTTTTGCTTCTTGTTTAATAGTAGACTCAGAGCAATTTAAAAATTCTGCAAGTACTTTTATAATGCTTTTTTCTGCAAGATTAAATTTCGTGCCAATATAGGGAGGATGCAACTGACCTAAAGATAAATCACAAATAATAGCTGCTTCATGAGCAGTCGCTTTATCAAGTAAATTCGCAAGCAACCGTGTAATTTCAAGCCGAGAAGTTACCCTTTCTATCTGCTCAAATACTTCGCTCACTTGAATAAACTTCATTTCTATTTTCCTCTCTATTTCTCTTTAATAGCGCTAGTTTTAACTGAAGTTGCTGCATAAAATGTTCATAATATTGGTAAGCAGTTAAAAGAGAAAGAACTATAGTAAGCGTAAGTAATATAATTTCTAATCTCTGCCATCCAAAAACTATATTTAACCCAAAAGCCTGGGAGGGATTTATAATTAAATAAAACAAAAAAATCATTTGCATCATTGTTTTTACCTTTGCAAGCCAAGAAACTGAAATAGATAATTGATAATCAGCTGCAATATAACGCAAACCCATCACAAAAACTTCCCTTCCAATTAAAATAATAACCCAATAAAAATAAATTTTTTCAACAGTTAGCAAAGAAATCAGTGTAGCATAAAGAAGAAATTTATCTGCAATTGGATCTAATATTTTTCCTAATACTGTTTCTTGTCCATACTTACGAGCCAAATAACCATCAAAAAAATCCGTTGCTGCAAAAAGAAGGAACAAAAAACCAAGCAAAAAGTTAAGCCACCATATATTCAACGGTATTAAATAGACAAGAAAAATAGGAAGTGTGAGCGGAGAAGACAGGCGAATTAATGTTAACCAAGTTGGAATATTAAATTTTTTTAACCAATCCATCATTATTTTGGTAGCGGCGCAGGGATTCGAACCCCGGACCTACGGATTATGATTCCGTCGCTCTAACCAGCTGAGCTACGCCGCCACACCCTTTCATTTTAGTTTACCTAAATTTTTAACTGTTGAATATCAAAATTATTAAGAATAAATTTAAAAATTGATCTTAAGAAAAAAAGTGTTGCGATTAAAGTTGCAATAATGCCTAACATCATGGTAACAGCAAATCCTTGAATTGGACCAGTACCAAAATGATATAAAATAATACCAACAATAAAAGTGGTAATATTTGCATCCAAAATTACTTTCATTGCCCCCGAAAAACCTACTTGCACTGCCTTTCTAACAGTAATTCCCTGCAAAAGTTCTTCTTTAATTCGCTCGAAAATTAAAATTGATGCATCAATCGCCATGCCAACCGTTAGCACCATGCCAGCTATTCCTGGTAATGTTAAGGTGGCTCTTAACCACGCGATACCCAATAATATAAGTATTAAATTGTATACCAGCGCGAAAAAAGCAAATAACCCCGAAAGATTATAATAAAAAATGCTAAAAACTAGCAATAAGCCTAGACCAATTAAACAAGATGTTAAACCTTGCCTAATAGATTCATGTCCAAGAGAAGGACCAATTTGCCTTTCTTCTTCAAAAGTTACTGGCGCAACAAATGACCCTGACTTTAACAATAATGCTAATGTTTTTGCTGAATCAGCAGTAAAGTTTCCTGAAATTTCTCCACTTCCTCTAATTGCTGCGTTAATACGGGGCGCAGAAATTACTTCTCTATCTAGAACAATGGCGAGCATTCGTCCATAATTTTTACTTGTTACTTCATAAAATTTTTCTGCACCTTCTTCATTAAACTCAAAATGAACAATAGGCTCTACTCCCGTTTGCCCACCAAATGCCGGCCGCGCATCCTTTAAGAGTCTTCCAGTAATATCTGTATATTTTTGAACTAAGTAATATTCTGGCCTCCCATCATTACTTTCACCTGGTAAAATTTCTTTATCGGCGGGTAATTCACCATCTAAGTCATATAAAATATCATCTTCACTTGGTCCAATTTTATCAACCAATCTAAATTCTAATTGTGCAGCACGTCCAATCATTTCTCTTGCTGCTTGTGGATCAGAAACATCTGGAAGTTCAATAATGATATTCTTTTCACCTTGTCGTGCAATTGGTATGTCAGCAACACTTAAGCGGTCTAATCGAGAGCGTAATACTTGAATATTACTCTGGACCGCTTCATCCTTAATTCGTTGCGTCATCTGTTGACTAAAGCGTAAGGTTAAAATATTATTTTCTACTTTTTGCTCCAATTGTGATTCACGGCTTTTCAACACTCGTGCTGCTTCTTGTGCTCCTTGCATAGAATCAAAGGTTATTACAATTGCCTCTTTTTCAACTACCATAGACGTCGGAAACTTGCGAGCAAGTTTTAGTTTTGATTCAATTCCTTGCAATCTTCCAATTAACTCGGCATCAACTGCTTTATCAACTTCTACTTCTAATGTTAAGTATGTCCCGCCAACTAAATCAATGCCGAATCGTAAGGATTTTCTGAGCGGGTAAAGAAAATAAAGACCAATACCGCAAATAACAAGCCAAAAAGTTAATTCAGAAAATAAGACTCGACGAATTGAAAAAGTCATAAAAAATCCTTCTATTTCAACAAATTTTTTTACAATACTCACCTTCTGGTGCCGAAGAGGGGACTCGAACCCCTACAGGATTTCTCCCACAGCCCCCTCAAAGCTGCGTGTCTACCAATTTCACCACTTCGGCAGTAGCATTAATTTCTGAAATGTACCATATTTAATTGATATTTTCAAACGTTACTTCTGCTAAATTTAGTATAGTTGCAACTTTTTTATAAAAATTTTAACTGTTATTTGAAGTTGTTATCATTATTCGCTTGGCTCTCCTTCTTGTTTACCAACTAATTTGTCATATGGCCAGCGAACAATAGCAACAATTTTATTCCACAATCTGCTTCGCCAACTGGTTGTAGCTTCTTCTTCCTCTTCTTCCCTTTCTTCTTGCGCAACTGATTGCTCTTCTAGTACATCAAGTTGTTTTTTAAAATCAACCCCCTTTTCTTTGAGTCTTTGTATTGCATTAACTACTTTATTGACTTGTTCATTTACTCGTTGTAATAGCTGATTAAAATGCTGGGTAAAATCTTGCTGAAGATAGTCATCAATACTTTTCACATTACGTAATGCAGTATCAATCTTAAAAAATAATTCACGTGCTTTTTTATCATTTAAAATACGTGCAATATCCTTAAAGTATTCCCATGATTCTTGTTCATAAGCACGCACTCTATTTATCTGTTCCATAAGCCTATTTAATGCTTGATCAATTTCCTTATCTAACTGACTAATTGATTCTACATCAAGTTTAGTCTGCTCCAATGTCTGTTTTTCAGCTTGCAGCTGATCCAATAATGCACGCTCTTTCTGACTTAACATTCCTTCTTCTTGCCGCTCTTTTTCAATACGCCCTACCAACTCAGCTAGTATTTCCTGTAATTCCCCTTGCCCAAGACCAATAGAAATGTAAAAAGGATCAAGTATCATTTTATCTAATTCGTTTCGTTTAACAAAGAAGCCCATCCTTGATTCCCATATCTTTTGCACAAGCGCACGAATTTTTTCATATCGGTCTTCCGCATGTTCCCACCACATACGTTTAAATAACCAATTTCCTTGTGGTTCATCAATGTTAATTGTATCAATGCCAACTTCTTCTATTTCTTGTACAATTTGCTCAGCTGGTTCGGCTTGTTTTACTTCAACTGGTAACTCTTCTTTCTCTATTTCAATAGTTGGGGCCTCTTGAACAACTACTCCCCCTTCTTCTTCACCTTCCTCTTCTGCGTCTTCTTTTTCTTCAGAAGGTTCTTTTTCAGCCTCCTCTTTTACAACTTCTTCCTTCTTTTTTTCTTCATCCGCTTTCTCTATTTCTTCACCTTTTTTTTCTACTTCTTCTCTATCTTCTTCTTTCTTTTCTTTATTTGCAATTGCTTCTTTTTCTGTTTCTTGTTCTTTGGTAATTTTTGCACTATCGTCTTGAACAGACTCTTCTTTTGTCCCTTCACCAGAAACTTCTTTGCTTTCTTCACTCTTCTTTTCTTGCGTTTCCCCATTTAACGTCTTTTCTACTCCATTGTTCTTAACTGTTTTACTCGCTCCTGTTTCTTCTGTACCATCATTTTTTGCATCTTCTATATTTGTTTGTTCTGTTTTTTCTTCTTTTTCTTGAGCGCTTAATACACTCGTTACCAACATGATTATTAAAAAAACATTTTTAATAGTCTGCATTGCTCCCTTTCTTTCAGAGCATTTCAGCAAGCTCTTTTAATTCATTCATCAATGCTTTTAAAAGTTCCTCTGCTTCCCATGAAGCATAATTCCAGCCTACCCCACTCTCTACTTTCGTCAATACGGAACGATCACTTTTTATATCAATAATATCAACGCGAACAATATTCATTAGTGGATGAACTAAAGATGGGGCACGAACAACACCTGCTCGACCAAGTACACTATATGCCACGTTTCCTTCATCTAAAAAACAGATCATCACTTTTTTTTGCCATACCATATTCTGATACCCAACATGATCTTTATGAATTGATAGTAAAATACTTTCAAGCCCCTTTGGATAGATACATTGAATTGGAGTTGTATTTGGTAAGCCCTTTTCAGAAAAAGTTGCTAAAACTGCAATAGTTTTTTCTTTTTTTAAAACATTAAGTAAATCTTCTGGCAATTTTACGCCAACATGTTTCGCCATAAATAATCACCTCATTTTGTTAATTATAATTATTCAAAATACCATTCATTAATAATAGATAAGAAAATATTACTAAAGTGAAAGCCGTGCAATAATATCGTTTTCTACGACTAATCCTGTTGGTGTTAGCTGCAGTCGACCATTATGTTCCCTCAATAAATTATATTGTTTCAAACGCACAACTTCATCTTTGCATTTTTGCTTTTTTTCCTTTGATAGATCAGTCAAAAGATCATCCCATGTTACTCCAGAAGATCTTCGTAAACCGAGCATAACTTTTTCTAACCGAACCTGTTCTTTTGTCAATTGCTCAATAAAAACTGTCACATCTTTGTCACACTCGATACCTTCCATGTACTTGATAAGGTTTTTTTCATTCTGAAATCGCCGCTCACCATCAAATGAGCATGCTCCCAAGCCAAACCCTTTATAAGGCTTTCTTTCCCAATATACCGTATTATGCTTTGACTCGAAATTTGGTCGACAAAAACTTGAAATTTCATATTGCTGTAATCCATGCTCTGCCAAAAAATTTCGTGACCAATAATAAAGATCTACTATTTCTTCATCACAGGGCAATGTTACTTTTTTTGTTTTAATACTAAAGTAAAGAGGGGTACTGTCATGTATCATCAAAATATACATAGAAATATGCGTAATAGGCCACGTAACTACTTTCGATAACATTTCCTTCCACTCAGTGACCAACACACCTGGCAGCCCTAAAATAAGATCAATAGATATATTATGAAAAATTCCTTGCGCTTGCTCAAGGACAGTATAAACATCTTCCGCCTTTTGCAGTCGATTTAATTTATGCAATACCGTATCTTTAAGACTTTGTACACCAATACTTAAGCGATTAATTCCGATATCTGACCAAATATGTAATTGATCCGAATTTACCGTTCCTGGATTAATTTCTATCGTAATCTCCGTATTTTGCTGGATAATAAAGATATCATTTAGTATAGCAAATATGTCAAGTAGCAATTCGCTTGGATAAGTGCTTGGTGTCCCGCCGCCAAAGTAAAGAGTATCGAGCACTAATTTTTTCTTTTGTTGCTGCCCAAATCGAATAATTTCTTGTTTTAATGCCTGATGATACCTCTCCATAAATTGATCATGGGAAGCAAGTGCAATAAATGGACAATAATGACAACGATATGGGCAAAATGGCCAATGAATGTACAAGGAATGTGGAAAAGCAGTAAAATTGTATAACATTTTTTTAGTTACTTTTTTGTTTTTGCTCTATTTTTTCTAAAAATGCTACTGTTTGTTTATAGTCATGGTTAATCTGATCTTGTATTATCAGTTCATTAGCAAACTTTACCAGCTCACTCCCCTTAAAAACATCACGAACTGTGTGCAATAATTCATTATTAATATCTTCTCTTTTTTCTAAATAAGAAATTACTTCTGCATCAGTTTTACTACAAAATTGAACGTGAAGCTGTTCTTCCAAATAAGCTTTAATTGTATAAGTCAGCAAAAAATAAAATTTTTTTCCCAATTCTGGTTTCATAGGACTAGTTTTCCACAATAATTCAAGTTCTTGCAATGAGCGCTTCCACACTGGAAGCAATTTCTTTTTTCTGTACACACGGTACTTTTTTATTAAAACGTAGCAAAGAATTATAAAGATAAGACCAACAAACCCACTTATTAGCCAATAAAAAGTTGTCGTTTGCCAAAATGGTTTATGCCAAATCCCATAATTACCGTATAACCCAGTTTTTTCATCTATTTTCATGTAATATCCATTTAATATTGCATTCGTTTTCTAAAAAAACGGATAATATCACCAACAAAATCATGTTGTTGAGAAATTTGTAATACATCAACGCCATATTTTTTAAACAGCTTATTCTGTTTTGCTAATCGATCTTTTAAAAAGAATGAAGGATGGCTTGTTGCTGCTTTACGCATATCAAGGGTAACAATTTGTCCCGTTTCAATGTCTTGGGCAACAATAAAGCCAATTGAAGGTAATTGTTTTTCACGATCATCTAAACAACGAATAGCAATAAGGTCATACGCAATTGCCATTTGCGGTAAATAAACTGCTAATTGACTATCAATAAAATCAGAAACAACAAAAACGATGGCATCTTTTTTTTTCAATTGTAATAAATGCGCAAATGCTGCAGAAATTTGAGTCTTTACCTTATTTGATTGAAAGGAAAATAATAATTCCATAATTTTACGAACATGAAATGATCCCCGACCAGGAGGAATATACTCTTCCACAACATCAGAAAATAGTAAAAGGCCAACTGCATCTTTTCCAAAATCACTGACAAGCGCAAGCACACTCGCAACTTGTGCGATAATATCTCTTTTTCCAGAAGTAGTAGAGCCAAAAATACTTGATTTTGATACATCAATAACCAAAAATACTGTTCGACTTCGTTCTTCTATGTATTGCTTCATCAATAAAGAATTCATTCGGGCAGAAGCATTCCAATCAATAGAACGAACATCATCTCCTACTTGATATTCTCGTATTTGATCAAATTCAAAACCAGTACCTTTAAGAGCAGAGCGACTGTCACCAATGAGCGTGCCTTTTAATAATCGTTTGGTATAAATTTCGATACGCTGAATTTTTCGTAAAACATCTTTTGCTACCCGCACTATTATCCCTTTTGCTAAAAAAACATAGTCTCTTTTAATACGGAAGGAATTGCTACGGTGCCATCCTGTTGCTGGTAAACTTCCATTAATGCAACCATTAAACGCGGAAGTGCAAGTGAAGAACCATTAAGCGTATGCACCAAATGTGTTTTTCCTGTGGATGATTCTTTATACCGAATTTTTCCACGACGCGCCTGAAAATCAGTACAATTGCTTACGGAAGAAACTTCATAATAATCTTTCTGTCCTGGTAACCAAACTTCAATGTCATATGTTTTTGCAGAAGGGAAAGAACATTCTTCTGCTGCTAACAATACAACGCGATAATGAAGATCTAATTTTTTTAGGATAGTTTCTGCTGTTGTAAGCATTCGTTCTAATTCATCTGCTGACTTTTTTGGTTCACAAATAGTAAAAAGTTCTACCTTTTCAAATTGATGAATCCGTATTAGTCCACGTTCGGTTGCTCCATATGAGCCAGCTTCTCGGCGAAAGCAGCTTGTCCAAGCAGTTAACCGTACCGGCAATTCATCTCGCATAAAAATATGATCTCTGTATAAATTTGCTAAATTAACTTCCGCAGTTGGTGTCAAATATAATTTATCATCTGTAATTGCATAGACTTGATCTTTAAACTTTGGAAAATTACCAGCAACTTCCAATGAAGTTTCGTTAACAAGCACAGACGGTGCAATTACTTGATAACCATGCTCTCTATTATTTTTTAACATAAAAAATATTAAAGCATACAATAACCGAACCGCATCGCCTTTATATAATGCAAAATTGGCACTAGCAATTTTTGCTGCTGTCTCAAAGTCAAACCAACCTAACGATTCACCCAATTCAACATGATTTTTTACCGAAAATGAATGAACTTGTTTTTCCCCATATTCGCGTACAACTTCATTCGCTTCTTCTCCCCCTGCTGGCAACCCTTGCAGAATAACATTTGGACAACGTAAATAATGTTCATGAAATGCCTCTTCAATTTTGCCAAGCTCAATCTCTTTCTCTTTTAGTTGCTTGCCTATTTCAATTGACTGAAAACGCAATGCAGGAGTAACACCATCTTTTGCCTGCTTTGCAAGTTCATTTTTTTGGTGACGAAATGATTCAACAGTTGTTTGTAGTTCTCTTCGTTGTTTATCCAAATTAATTAATAATTGTACATCAAACGAAGGGTCTTTCTTTTTTAATAACGCAATAACAATATCTGGTTTTTCCCGCAATAAGGTAAGATCTATCATGAAAACATCTCGTTACTGTATTGTTGCAAAATATTATTTATAATAATGCAAAAACAATGACTTGGAAAGATTTTGCAACAGTTGGAATTTTCAATATTGTTTTAAAAGTTACTCTTTTGTTTTTCTTGGGCTGCTGCAAGCAACTTAATAATCTCACGAATCTCTCTTTCTTCTTGTTGATCACATTCTGTTTTTACTTGTTTTATATCTAAATAATTAAATTTTTCTATTGCTATAATCAACGCACTTTTCCCTTTTTTATCTACTAGATCAACATTTGCATCCCAATTAAGCAATACGCGAACTGTTTTGTTATCACCCCTATCTGCAGCTACCATGAGAGCTGATCTTCCTGTCATTTTCGTTTGTACATCAATTACCGCGCTTGCTCCATTTTTAAGTAACAATTCAGTTATATCGGGCATTCTACTCTTGGCAGCAGCCAAGAATAATGCTGTTTCATTATCACGGCTTTGAGCACAAACGTTAGCTTGGGAATGAAGCAATAGTTGAACAATAGCAGGCCGATTACAATAACAAGCTACCATTAACGGAGTACGCCCATACCCACCGAGTGAACCACACTCAACACTTCCATCTTTGTCAACTTCTGCTTTTAATGCTTCTTCTACTTTATAAATGTCTCCTTTTTCTATAGCTATCTCAAATGCATTCTTCAAAAAATACCGTTCCTCTTCTGCTGCTGATGATGATATTATTCTTGACAATAACAAAGCAATAATCAGTACTTTTGTTTTCATAAATAATTTTCCTTGTAACTCGTTAATAATACTTTAACTTTACAAGTATGATAGCTTAAAACCTTACTCGTGAAAAGACTAATTAAATAAGATTTAACTCTTATTCAGACATTCTTTGTTGATTAAAACCCTCAATTAAAGCAATCATAGCTTTATTATTGCTTTCCCTGGCAAGTTGCAATGCTGTTTGACCTATGAAATTTGTTAGCATAGTGTCAGCACCACGTTCAAGCAGCAATCGTGCTATTTCCAACTTATTAAACATTGCTGCAACCATTAATGGCGTATTGTGTAATGTGTCATCTTGCACGTTTGGGTCAACACCACCATCAAGTAGTAACTGAGCTATTTCTAACTGGCCACCTATTATGGCCTGGTTAAATGCTGAAAATTCCTGTTCTGTCCCCAAAGGAATTTCTGAATTAAGTAATTCTTCTACTACTTCTTTATAACCTTTGTGTGCAGCATATTCTAGTACTGTTAAATAATCCCTTCCCCGTGTGTTAGGATTAGCGCCAGCCCGAAGTAGTTCTACTGCAAAATTAACATTACCAGTTTCCAATGCGTTCCAAAGTTCTGCTTGTTCTGCTTTTTCTCGCGGTTCATTTCTCCGGAAATATTCACTGCAGAATAAAAAAGATGATGCCGTTGTTGCAGCCAATATAATAAATATTATTTTTGATCGAAGTGCTTTAATAAACATCTTTAATTTGATTTAGCTTCAAATTCAGCAATCAACTTTCTAACCCTAGAAGAAGTTTCAGGTACTTTTGGAGTTTCTTTAATTTTCATTTTTTTTCTGTTTATTAACTCGATAACCTCATCATCATCAGTTTCTTCTGCTAGTTGTAAAGGAGTACCATTATCACTTGCTATGCTAACATTTGCCCCTTTAGCTAACAGTTGTTCAATTACCCAAAGTGCAGCTTTTCTTAACAAGACATTGTCTTTTACATCACTGTCTCCAGCCTTTTGAACGGCTATTGTTAATGGTGTATCTTCTAAAACTTCATCTTGCGCATTGACATTTGCTTTATAGCTAAGTAATAAGTCAACTATTGCTGTATCAAGATTATCAATAGCATACATCAAGGCTGTTTTTCCAGAAGTATCTGCTACATTCACATCTGTTTTATAGCGCAGCAACAAATCTACCATAAGGTAATCCCCATTTTTTACTGCCATTAAAAGTGGTGTTAATTCAACATTTCTGAAGTCTTCCTCCCCTTTTAATTCTGGTATATTAGGATCAGCCTTACCATACACAAGCAATAGTTGAGCCATTGGTTCATTACTACTTCTGACAGCTCTTATTAACGGTGTTTCCCCATATATTCCTCCTTGCTCATTAACATGAGCACCCGCATCAATCAGTAATTGCGATGCTTTTAGAAAATCAGCATCCCTTTTTTCCCGAAAAACCTGTTCTATACCACCATTTTTTTTTGAAGAAGACATTACTAATGCAAGAAGAGGAGTCAAATTTTTCTTACTCTTTATATTAGGATCGGCATTATTTGCAAGTAAAAATTTAATTATAGGAAGATTACCTTGCAAACATGCATACAGTAATGCTGCTCCACCTTGATTATCTTGCGCATTAACATTGGCCCCTCCCGCCACTGCTTTTTCTACTCTATCTAAATCTTCATCTTTCACTGCTTGCCATAAATTTTGGTCTACTGCCGGTAATAGTAGTGTTGTTATTGATAGTAACATTGCAATAAATAATTTATTCATGGTATTTATTTTCATAAAACTTCCTTTTTCTTTTATCCTTTTAATCCAGTTTCAAGTTCCACCGTTAGTGCAGCAAGATCTTTGGGTAATCCTTCATCTATTAATAATTTTTGTTTTCTAATAATAAAATCTTTAATTACCTGAAGTACTTCATCAAAATGTTTTCGCTTTGCAAATGCCACTATTGTCTCACCCCAAATTGTTACACTTGCATCAGCCCCGCCTTCAAGCAATAATGCTACTATTGTGGAATAATCATATTCTACTGCATATGTTAGTGCTGTATGGCCACGAGCGGTCACTTTATTTACATCAGCGCCATGCGTAATTAACAGCCTCACTATATCTTCATATCCTTTCATTGCAGCAAGCATTAATGCAGTCCAATTTGGTTCACCTTGTGAGGTAAAATCTTGTATATTAAGGTCAATAGTGGGATTACCTAGTAATAATTCAACTATTCCTAAATATCCTTTAGTTGCAGCCAATATTAAGGCAGTTTTTCCTGCATTATTTTGCATATTAACATCAATAGCAGGATTACTGAGCAATAATTGTATAACCTCTGGATGATTATTAGCAGCAGCTAATATTAATGCTGTGTTACCTTCTTGACTTCTTTCATTAACATCAACCCCCTGCTTAATTGTTTTTTTTAGAGCAGATATTTTTCCTTGTTCTGCTGCTTTCAAAAATTTTTCTTCTTTAGGAGTTTTTTTAAAAAAAGGAAGGGTTGACGCCGTTAATGACAACATTATTACTGCAACGAGTGCTTGTACCTGAATTTTCATTAAAGCTCCTTTTTTATTTTTCTAATAATTCAATAATATTTTATTTCATTATAAATTAAATAAATCAATTTTTTCAATATTATATATAATGTGAAATATTATAAAACTAAAAATAGTAACAATCGCCAATAGCTAAGCTTTTGATTATACTTAAAAAGCCCTATTTATTACTTTTATTTTCCCCACTGCTGCATGAGTACTGCTTCTTCTGGTAGTAAAAAACCTTTTTTACCTTCATCAGAAACACCCGCTAATTTTAATACTTCCATAGCAAATAATAGGAATAATGCATTAACTATTGTTTTTACCTGTTTTCTTTTTATTTTTTATTATGGAACATGTTATTACTCGGCATAATTATAATTATATCTTGCTAAGGTATCATAGAGTCGCTTTCTATAAAACGCTGCTTCATCTTTTAATTCATCCAATTCTTTTCTCCCTTCTTCAGTTTCAGGCTCTCCCCTCATAACAATTAAATTTTCTCTGACTTGTAAGTCTACTGCATCATGATAAATTGGACCACCTGGTCTTAATAAATCTGCAGGTAATGAAAAATATTCAAGTAAATCTTGTTGCACTTCATCAGGAATTCGTTTTCGAGTAAATGGATCAAGGATCCCCTCTTCCGATCCTACCTTGCTAATCATATGATTCATTATAGTTTTCTTTAAAAATAGGTAAGGATGCTCTTCACCAAGTACTATTAATTTATCTGAAGGCTCGTAAGTTATATTTTCCATTGAAATAGGATCAATATCACCTTGTTCTTTAATAAGCCGTTGCATAAACGCATTGTCTATTGCTTTAACAGTATTAATTAATCCCCCTCTCTCCGCTATATTTTTTGCTGTCATCCCACCACCATCCTTTATCATTGGGTTAGCACCTGCTTGAACTAAAAATTCTACTATTCTCAAATTCCTACCAATGGCCCACATTAATGCAGTCTCACCGAGTTCATCTTTTAAATTAAGATCTGCACCTGCTTTAACTAATAACTTAACTATCTCTAAATCATCATCAAAGGCACCTACTGGCATATCTTTATTATCTCTAACAGGGTTCTTAACCTTGGGCTGGGAAGGACTACTTGCAGCATACATTAAAGCAGTTGAACCCTCATTAGTTTTCGCATTAACATCAGCTTTTCTTGCAAGTAATAATTTAACTATTTCCACTTGTCCATTCATAGCAGCTCCAGTCAATAAGGTATAACCGTCCTCATCTTTTTCATTAACATCAACACCACTATCCAGTAACAATTCTATTACTGCTGGACGAGCATACTTCATTGCAATATCAAGTACTGTATCCTCTTTCTCATTTTCTTTGTCTATGTCAGCACCGGCTGCTAACGCCTTCCGCACCATTTCCACATCTCCTAATTTTGCTCCTTCCCACAATTGTTGTTGGGCAGAATTAACTTCTTCTGCCGAAAAAGATAGCATTGGCATTACAAATAAAAGTACAAAAAATAATAGATTAATTTTTATCATTTTCAAAATAATCCTTTTTTTA
>Ga0307428_1000481_pt1 | contig 25638 bp, 22 predicted proteins | sample SalMarWE160240MG_FD_202161 | JGI IMG/M metagenome (GOLD analysis project Ga0307428, IMG submission 202161) | Salt marsh sediment microbial communities from the Plum Island Ecosystem LTER, Massachusetts, United States - WE1603-240 | ecosystem: Environmental > Aquatic > Marine > Intertidal zone >...
CAATAACTATCAGGAGCACCGCTCCAACGATCGACGCCCACGCGGCGATCCTGCTCACTTTGGAGGGCATTGCGTAACCTCCCTTTCGTGATGATTTTTCTTACTCTAGCGCGCGATAGGAACGCGTGTAACCTGCATGAGGGCTCTTATTGAAGACGAGCGCGCCTGATTACCTCACGGCCACCAATCACGGCACTAGGTAGGAAGGCAACCATGACAGTCGCGACAGTCGCGCTGATGTCGCGTTCGGTCGCGCCTGCCCGCGTTGAGTTCGTGAGCCAACTGCTTAATGAGAGTGTTTTTCCCGCTGACCAAGAACGTCAGCTTTGGGTCATCAGCGGACATCGGAACTCAGATCAGAGATGTCCGCTTCACAGCCAAGAGCGCACATACGCGGCATCTGCATTAGGGTCCGCTAAGTGCCAAAAAACCGACTGTGTGCAAGCTGCTGTCGCCCTATAGGAGCGGAACCGATCTCGGCGAACCCCGGAAAGTACGGGTCGAGCTAAAATCGAAATAAGACAAAGCGGACTTCGCCAGGGCGGCGACCCGAGTTATCATTGCCAGTCAAACGGAACGAGCCGCAAGTTCGAACGGTCGACTTGTCTTCGTTTCCCAAATCTTGAGGTTGGCGATGAAAGCAAGATCACGAAACGTCGGCGGACGCACTCCGCCGAAAGGATCTGGAATTGGCGCTCCGTCGAGGCGAAAGCTGATTTTCTCTCTGCTATGGGCTGCCTTCTTGGCCAACGGCGCCATACTGCTAGGCGGAAGCGAGCCGGCCAGAGCGCAGCAGAAAGTCAGCAAAGAGCAAGCGAAGTACCAGGACACCCCGAACGAAGGCAAGAAGTGTTCTGAGTGCACCTTCTTCGTCAAACCCAACGCGTGCAAGGTGGTCGAGGGGGACATCAGTCCCGAGGGCTGGTGTCAGCTTTGGGCCAAGGCCGCCTAACACCAGAGTTCGCTGCGCCCCGAAGATCCCGAAGATAGTGTCCGGTAGGAGTCCCTAGCAGACCTTTAGAGCGCGCATTAGCGATGTCCGTTTTACCCCACTTAGCGGATATGCTGAGCCTCAGAATCGACGTCCGCTTTGTGCCGTTAGCTGACATGGACGGACCGCTCCGATTTTGCCAGTGCGAGTCTTGACCGCTCTCTAGCACCTTTAGGTCTTCTTTCTGTGCAATGTGGCGCCGTCCGGTTTCGAGGATGATCTCGACCTCCTTTTGGAGGACTCGGCGCTGGGTGGCATTCGCTTGGGCGAGAAGCTAGCCAAGGCTTTCGACCAGGCGGATCAGCACCGCAGGTTGATTCTGGCTGTGCTGACGGAGTTGCCGAAAAGCCTCCTCGACAGTGTCGGCGAAGGTCGACCCAGGTGCCAAAAGCCGAACGGTGCCGTCATCATCCGTCCACACGCATTGGGGGGGTGCCCCGCTGCATTATCTTACGGAGTAACACTGTAAGGCGGTCGACCACAGCCATGGCGGAAAACGGATCGTTGGTGCTGGGTGAGAGGGCTCTCAACGCGACCTCGACCAGTTGGCGGATCGAGGTCTCAAGATCCTGAATTGACGCCCGCTCGCCCCCGAGCACCAGGCACTTCTCAAGCTCGGTTCGCACTTCGTCAGTAGCTGCGTCAGGGGGGGCAATCCAGGCGAGTACACCTCCTTCAATGACGTGACGACCCGGTTTAAGCGAAAGCTCGATCATCGCGTCCGCTTCTTTTGCGATCTCAACCATGCCGTGATGATTGATCGCCTGTACGTAACCGCTGTGATGAAGTGCTAGCGGCGCTCCGCCCCCACGCGGGCGAGTAGAGGGTTCAGCAGGTGCCTCAAAATCGGCAGCGGGCAGAAGGCGCTCGACATCTGCATCCAGTGCCTCACCCACACGGTCTATGATCGTGTCGACGACAATTGAGCGAGCGAGGTGGTGCACGAAGATGAGCAGGGCCACAAGACAGAGCAGCACAAGAGCAGTGCCGCCCGTCACCGCGAGATTGGGCACCCCATCGGTCCCGCCGTACGTCGAACGAAGCACTATCAAAAGATACACGACGGTGGCCACAAACAGCCCCAGCGTCACCTGGGTCCGTCGGTCGGCCATAAAGCTGCGGATCAGACGCGGCCCGAGTTGCTGAGCGGCAAGCGCCAGCACCACCATTGTGATGGAAACCACTAATGTCGCCATGGTTATCATGGCGGTGACCAGGTTAGAGAGGAATTGAGGGGCTTCTTCGGCGTTGCCGCTATAGAGAAACCAGACCGGGTCCTCGCCCTGGCGAAGGGGGAAATGGACGGCGAGAACAGCGGCGGCCCCCGCTACAACCACCATTAGTAACGGCAGAGCCCACAGGCTTGACCGCAGATCACGCCAAAAGCTCAGGAGTCGTGGGAGCATCGGCAAGGCTGGGAAAAGGATAGAGATTTGATTCGAAACCTGACCACTAGTTTATACTCGAACCCTTGGTATCCAGATTCCGTCCGTGGCGGACATTGGAGGGTCGATTGAGGATGTCCGCTTTGGGTCATTAGCGGACATCAGGGAGCAGACCAGTGATGTCCGCTTTATCCCTAAGAGCGGACATGCTCAGCGTCAGGATCCGCTAAGTGCCAATCGCCAACGTGTGAGCAATGCCCTCCATTTTCCGCCTTGGGCCACAAAGAAAATCTGAACGAAACAGACGCAGTGGGCGCTCCGTGAACACGCGGCGCGGGCTGAGTGGATGTGTGCCCATCGATCTTTGGGGCTACTGTTGCCGCAAAGCCACAGGATTTAGGTTGTCCGCTGATACAATGCCTCTCCCTCGGTAAGGGATCACTCGACCGCGCATTGCACTGATGGAGGTCGACTCGCGCGGGGCCGGTGGTGAATTTCCTCGACCTAGCCCCGCGGATTAGCCCCCGCGGGGCTTCCTAATTCAGCGTTCCGGCTTCACTGAGTACGAAAGATCGCAGCAGCAACGCGGTCTGCCGTCCAGATTCCGCCACAGCCGCTGTACGACTCCGTCGACTATGTTGGAAAGAGGCGATCGGTGCGACCGAGGACGCGGTAGACCAGCAACCCCAGCCACTCATGGAGAGCCTGGCTAAGCTTAGTCATCTCCGGCAGTTTCTGGTCGTAAACCGGCCACGGCTTGACATTGAAACCCGCCGCGCGGAACGAGGCGAGGGCTCTCGACATATGGAGGGCGCTGGTGACCAGTAGCCAGCGTTGCTGCGGCGTCGGCTTCGCCAGGTCGGCGCAGAAGCGCGCATCTTCGTAAGTATTGTTCGATCGCGTTTCTAACTCGACGCGGGAGGGATCGATCCCGCCACCGAGTTGCACAATAGCGCCAGTCATCGTGGCCTTGTCGCTAAGCAGTAGCCTCGCGGTGGGATAGTGGCGCGCCAATCGACCGGCTTCGGCGAACCTTGCGGCACCCCCAGCAAGGGCGATGATGCCCGTCGGCGAGCCCATCGACACGAGATCTGTACGCTGGAATCGCTCCTCGAGCGGCGTAACGAGGATGTTGTTGATTCGCTGTGGCGTCGCGCTGATCAGCGACACTCCTGCGAGCGCGGCGCAGGCGGTCGCGTTGAGGACGAAGTTGCTGGCCTTAATCATTCTTGAGGTACGTCACGCCGCGCCTTCTACACTAACTGGTCCGCGAACGCGCAGGTTACAAGGGGAAGCCTTAAAATTGCGCTGCTCCCGAGGTGCAAAGGCTCAGCAGGTGACGGTCAGACGCACTTAGCGCTACCTTGGCCGCTTCGTAGTCAAGCCATAAGTCACCTGACTCAGAGTACGCTGTCGCCTCCAATTTTGCGGTGTAGAGGAAAGTTACACCTTCGACCCCTGGTGTGCCCTCAAGCGAAACAAATGCTGGTGCTGATTTCTCATAGGGAAGTTGAGCCAGCCACGCGTCGACCTGCTTCTCGATGGGTATCCAGCCGCTCAACGCTTGGCGAGGAAGCTCAAGGCGCCCCGAGGGTAGCGCGTGCACGAGCACCCTGCCGTCGTCCCCGTAGATTATCAGAACGGCTTTGGCCAACGTCGCCCGCTGTAGGCGCAAGAGGATGCGCCAAAGCTTGATCACCCTCCGTCGAATAGGCGGCGACCGAGATAACCACGTTGGCCAGCTACTAAACGTCTCAACCCCCCGCCAAAGTAAAAGAGTGACCGCCGCCGGCCCCTCGACTTGGCAACCCTATCACAGGTAGTTAGATTACAACCAGTACGCGGTCTTATGAGTGCTGCAGCGGGCAATAACTAAAGCTTTAATCTGAGAATAGCAAATTTTTTGCCAAGTTTAGCCATTGAAGCTAGGCGCTTGGCTGACTAAGTGGGTTGCTTGTCGAAGCTGCCGATCAGAGGCAGCTTGGACAGGGGATAACAACCGTGACGATATACTTTCAACACGTGGGCGAGCGCCTCAGCAGGCGTGACCTACCGAAGACGATTGGCACGCGAGAGAGGGGGGTCGTCCGTCTCCGTTGGCCTAATGTGGCGCCTTACCTGAGCGACTTATCTGAGACTGAGCGTGCTACGCTTGAGCGAGCTCTGACTAAGGAGGCGCCCGGAGGATTTCAGATGTGGGGCAGTGCCCTGAGGGCCAAACGGGTTTTGCGGCAGCTCTCTCCTGGCGACTATCTTCTCCTACTAGAGACAACCCGCGGCGGAGGGCGATTTGCGTATGCCGGGCAGGTGGTGGCTGCGCCGACCACCGACTGTCCGGCGTTGTCGCAGCACTTCTGGGGCGAGCCTGGTTGGCCGGTTATCACTTTCATGGTGGGTGGGCTCACAGACTTGAGCTTCGTTGCGTTCTGCGAGGATTTTGGTTTCAGTTCGTACTGGAACCCTGCCGGTCAAACGCTTCGCCTTGATCCGCATCGATTGCAGTCGTCACCTCATGACACTGAGGAGGGGTTCATACGCCAAATCGTTCGTGGCTCTAGCTTCGCGGGTGTCGGGGAAGAGGATTTCAAATTTTGCGATCCCGCAGAGGTGGATCTTCCGGTTGGCCAGGAGCGAGACCTACTCAGACGTCACCTCGCGGTGGAGAACTCCAAACGCCTCCTGCAAGAATTCAGGGCCAGGCTCGACAAACCTGTTTGTTGCGTGTGCAAGTTCGATTTCGAGCGCGTGTATGGCCCCAGCGGCAGGCAATTCATCGAAGCCCACCACACCAAGCAGCCGAACGAGATAGGCGAGCGGCAGCCGTCAGCCGACGAGATGGTCCCGGTGTGCTCCAACTGCCACCGCATGCTGCATCGCTACTCGCCGATGTTCGATTGGACGGAGTTGAAGCAGATCGTCGCGAACCAATACGCGACGTGGCTCGAAAGCGACTAGCTCCGAGAGCCGGAAACTCACGCAACATCCCGTGCTGGCGCAAGCAGCGACTGCGGGATGGCAACGCGGACTTTACCACCCATGATCTCGAGTAGGACCCGGACGCGGCCGTTGTCATCGAGACGCTCGAGTTGCCCAACGAACTCCGCGAAGACGCCTGCGGTGACTTTGACACGTTGACCCTCTTTGAGGTCGGCATCGAAGTGAACGTTGCCGCCGCCATCTGCTGCGGCGATTAGGCTCTCGACGACACCACTTGGGACGGGCAGGGGCTCTCCCCCCTGCATCAGCAGCCGCTCGACGCCAAGGGTGCCGTTGATGCTGCGCCAGCGGTCGACGGAGCGGTTGAGGATGACAAAGAGGTAGCGCGGAAACAGCGGCGCGGAGATGGTTTCGACTTTGCGGGCGTGACGGCGGTTTTTCCAGTATCGCGGCACAAACGCCCTGAAGTCTTGGTTCTTGAGTTGGGTTGCCGCCCGCAACTCCCGCTGCGGCAACGTGCGGGCGACATACCACCGCTCGTCCTCTGAAAGCGGTAGCCAAGCGCTGCAACAACCTGAGTTTGACGCAACGCTACTGTGAACGGTCATCTGCTTCCTTGTCTCGCCGGTATCGGCGTGCGCTGCTAAAGTTGCATATTCTCCGGCTGCGCGAGACGTTAGCTCCGAACCGAGGCCAAAAAAAGAGGCGGCGAGGGACCTCCACAGCCCCTGTCGACCTCAGATTTTCGTCACCATGGTGCTGTCTGAGCTGCTGCCCGAGGGGATGAAATGGCCCGCCTCAAGTTCGTTTGCCTAGCCGCTCTGGTGTTTCCCTGGCTCGTACTACTTCTGGTTTTGGCTCCCAAAGCATGGGAAGAGCTTGCCGTTCCACCTCGGCCAACGCCCGAGGGATAGCCAAAGTGACTGGTCAGGTGGCCCAGCAATACCCCTTTTCGGAACTTCAATTTCGATCTCTCGGTGCAAGATTAAGTTGCGTTGGGGTGACGTGTTCCGTTCGCTCCCCCCGAGCAACGCCCTGATAGAAGCTCGGCTGCCCCCCGTCAGGCTTCCATATTTGTCTGAAGCGCGGCTCCGGGGAACGTCAATCCGCCCCTCGCGGCCCATCGGTTCACGCTCTGGCAAGTTTCCCCAGTCGCTGTGGATAAAGTCTCGGAGCCTCACCCGCACAAAACTTTTGTGACGATTGGTGCGCTCTCCCCACACTCGCAAAACTTGCAGGATCTGTCGCCGCTTGCGGCGGTGAGCTGTCGCGAATTTGTAACGCGCTGGGAAGCCAAATCTCAGGTCCACCATCCCGGGTACTGAGGAGTCGCGCTAGAGTTCTGGAGCGGTTCAGAAGGAGGGGGCACATGCGCGACATTCGGGCCGACTTGCAGCAGCGTGCGAAGTTCATCGATGCCGAGATCAGTTCTGCCAATGCGCATTTTGAGAAACTTCTCGAGCAACTCGAGAGCGAGCGCGACGAGAGGGTGGCCGGGCTCAAATTTGAGCTCGAGGCAGTCACAAGGCTGATGGAGATTGAGCACCGGCGGATGGGTGGCCCGGCTGCCATACAGCCGCCTGCTATCCACCAACCTGGGCCGCCACCCGCAAATTTCTTGGTTCACAAAATAAGCGAGTTCGGCGCGCTATCCTCAGCTGAGGCTTCGCGATCTCGCGGCGCAAGAGGGGGTGCTGCCTGAGTCAGAGAATTCAGCGCGGGCGGTGGTGGCGGCCCCCGCCGGGAGTATCAGGGAGGAGCGCATCCGGCAACTGCCTGATGGTCGTTTCGCGCCGCTGACCATGTCGCAAGCCATCGGGTTCAGGAGGGCGGTGTGATTGCGGTTGCCGCGATCCGGCGCAGTGCCCGCTCGTAGCATCGGCGGAGGCAAACCTTGAGCGACGCCGGCGAGATCATAAGCCCCTTCCTCCGGAAGATCGTGGGGAGACGCGGCATCGAAGATGAGCACGTCACGAGCCTCATGATCGTTGAGCGCTACCGGCGGAAGCCGGAGCCAAGCAACCCCGTCGTTGCTTATGCTGGCCTCGATCCACAGGGAACTGGCCGCTCGAGGCGGCGATCGTCAGCCGCGAGGCCGAACTGGGAAGGGCGCTGACGGAGCAGGAAATTGAGAAGGAAATCGAGCGGCTTAAAGCCGTGCGTTCCTGCCGCAGTGTGTAGGCACGCTCGTTGTTCGGCACCCCCACCCCGCGGAAGAGCAGCCTCGGAGTTGGGATGCACGCGGGGCTGCCAAGTGTGACGAACTAAGTTTAGGTGTCTTGGCCAGCGGTCGTTTGCCAGCGCCGAAGATTAGCAGTTCAATTTCTCCCTACTATATCTTCTTTACTACAAGTGAAGTTTGAGGCTGTTCGAGCGTCGCGCGCGTGTAAAGCGCAGCGGCACAGCTGCCTAATCCGTGCACACTGAGATCATGCAACCCTAAGCGTGTCTCAGGGGGCTCTGCCGGACCTAAGGCGGTACCGGAGAAAGGTCGCCCGCACAGGTTTGCTTTCGTTTCCCCCTCAGGGCGACCCGGGATCACCGAACTGCTTGAGCCAGTTACGCTCCGCCTCCATGAGCGACTCCCGCCGCGACACACCGCGGCCGTAGGCCGTTCGTTCACCATCGGTGATTTTCGTCTCATACGTCTTCTCGCAGCCCTTAAGGCGCTCGAAGACGTTGCGACGCGCACGCCAGGTTTTATAGGTGAGGTCGTCCATGCCTCCAAAGACACGCAACTTCCGTGCTGCAGTTGCCCGCGCCGAAGAAGCCCGTCCAAGAGCTTGCGGCGCTGAGGTGTCAAAGAGGTGACGCCTGAGGAGGCGTTTTGTCGCTGCAGCCGAAAGTCGCCGTGCCAAGGGTGGCGCCGTCAATAACCTGCGGGCTGAGGAGCTCGTTTACTCCTCGGCGCTGCGACGGTAGATGTCCTCGAACCGCACGATGTCATCCTCGTTGAGGTAGGCCCCCGATTGCACCTCGATCAGGAAGGCAGGGATCTTCCCCGGATTGGAGAGGCGGTGCTTCTCGCCCAGGGCGATGTAGGTCGATTGGTTCTCGGTAAGAAACGCCGTCTCCTCGCCCTTGGTAACTTCGAGGGTGCCGCTGACCACCACCCAGTGTTCCGAACGGTGGTGATGACTCTGGAGCGAAAGCTTCGCCCCGGGCTTCACCATCAGGCACTTCACTTGGTGGCGCTCGCCACGATGAAGCCCCTGGTACCATCCCCAGGGCCGGTAGACGCGGTCGTGACGCAGCGTGATGTCGCCGCCGTTGCTTTTGAGCTCAGCGACCACCGACTTGATTTCTTCGGCCTGCTCCTTCGACATCACCAGCACGGCGTCGCGCAACGCGACCACAACCAAATCCTTGACGCCCACCAGGGTAACGTAGGCGTCGTCGCTGTAGACGAAGCAGTTTTCGCTGTCGGCGATCGCGACCTTGCCGTTGCTCTTGATCACGTTGCCGCGCTCGTCTTTTTCTGAGTAGCTCCACAACTCCGACCAGGAGCCGACGTCACTCCACCCCGTGGTCAAGGGGACACAGACGATGTTATCGGCCTTCTCCAGAATGGCGTAGTCAAGCGAGATTGAGGGTGCTTGCGCGTAGCTCTCGCCGAGAGAGCGGAACTCAAGGTCCATCACCGACTCATTCAGTGCCCGGCGGCAGGCCGCAAGAATTGAGGGAGCATGTGTCTCGAACAGCTGCAGCAGCGCGACAGCCGAAAACAGAAAGATGCCGGCGTTCCAATAAAAGTTGCCGTCCGCGACATAGGTCTCGGCAAGGTCACGCGATGGCTTCTCGACGAAGCGCTTCACATTGAGCGCAGCATTCGCGCCCTCCTGTGGGCTCGTCTCGATGTAGCCGTAGCCGGTGTGGGGGCAGTCGGGTTCGACGCCAAAGGTGACGAGCTTGCCCTCTTGCGCCGGGCCGATGCCGAGCTCGACCGCCTGGCGGAAGGCGCTTTCGTCGACAATGGCGTGATCGGAGGGTGCCAACAGCACGAGAGCGTCGGGATCGGCACGGGCAGCGATTAGAGCCGCGATGCAGGCCGCGGGCGCCGTATTGCGCGCCACGGGCTCGAGCACGATGTTGTTGAAGCTCGCGCCAATTTCCTGGAGCTGCTCCAGCACCAAAAACCGATGCTGGTGGTTGGTGAGGACTGACAGCGGCGCGAAGGGATCGCCCATCAGGCGCCGGCAGGTCTCCTGAAACAGCGACAACGACCCGGTCAGCCTGTGGAACTGCTTCGGGAAGGCCTCGCGGGAGAGAGGCCACAGCCGCGTCCCGGCGCCGCCACAAAGGATGAATGGCAAGATTTCACGCATCTTCCACCGACGCACAACCAAACCGAGCACCTTCAGACCTTAGATGAGTTGGTTGCTGAAAGCCAAGCCTTCAGAGGGATCCCGCAGGGGTACCTAGTTGGGGAGACACGTTCCAACGACCTCAAGCGCGGGACGGAGCTCCGTCTTGCCCCTTACTGACATGGCGCGAAGTTAAGACAGTTCACGCTTTCTTCAGAACTCCTTGCTTCGATTCGCGAGGGACGAAGGCGGAAATCGGCTGGGCTTGGTGCCGTTCTTCCGGGGCCGCGACGATGGGGAGCACGCTGATCGGCACCATCTCAGACACAGGCACTCGACCATCATGCCTCATGAAGCGCCTGATCGGCCTTCAATATTGGCTCGTCGTCGGGGCAACAGTCGTGCTCGCAGCGACCGCCAACGCCGGGGTAACCGTGGTGGCGAAAACGAAAACGCCACACATCTTGCAGCGACACGTCGCGGCCCCAGGTCGTTCCAATCTCCCTCCCGGTTTTCGTCTCGTCAAAACCGAGCTGCCGCGTGGGTCGACCTTCGACCAAAGCGTGTTGGGGTTGATTCTCATGGCGGACCATCCGGTCTCGGATCCAGATCCGGCTAGCGTCGCGAAGGTGACCGTCTCCCCGAAGTCGAACCGCTCCCCCGTGCGCCCTAGGACGATGATGAAAGCGACTGTCTTGGGCAACGAGCTTCCTTGGTTGCGCCAGGCTCGCTAGCATAAATTGCGGCGGCAGAAGGCGGCGCCAAAAGGTTGGCAGCTCCGTGCCTGCGCCCAGCACCCACTCCTCTCCATCGCAGTTTTGGATGACCGATTGCGACAGTGCCGCGAATCCGAACACATGCTAGGTTCGCGGGGGTGGCAGACTTTTTCGAAGATCAGGCGAAGCGACTTTACGGGCTTGGCGAACTTGAAGCCGAGGTACTCGCGGTGCTGCGCCTTGTTGTTCGGCAGACTGAGCGTGGTGAGAAGTCGATGCCGATCTGCTTGAGCGCGTGAAGGCAATCCTGGAGCGATACGACCGAGCAATGATGCGCGGCCATGAAGCCCCAGGCGTCGTTCCGCTGCACCGGGACTAAATCAGATGCGCGGTGGTGGATGAGGCTCAGCCGATGAAGCGACAGGAGTGGCTTAGGTCGATTTTGCTTATCGTCGCGTTGATTGTCTTATCCATCCTGGTGGCCCAGAGTCGCCGGAACTGTGAAATACCCGGCTCATCATGGGTACCCTGCATTTGGGGCGAACCCCTGGGCGACAAGGCAAATAAGGCACATTCAGCAACATCCGACGCAAACAGCCGCTGAGCTCGACGGCGGTCTCCGCAGCATAGACGCGAGCCGTCGATAGAAGCGCGGCTGTTCGCGATCCGGCCCCCATTTCCGCCTGGGAAGCTGGCGATTGCATAAAGAGCGCGGGTGCAGGGCCCGAAACTGGGCCGCTTAAGAATTGCGGAGATGCCCCTCGATCTGGGTTGATAGCGCCCGCGGTGAAGGCTACCTCCAATCGGGCCCATCGTCTCTGTGGCTCGCAAGGAGACGTCATGCAAGCGTCCTTGTTGCTGCAGCTTCTGATTCTGTTGGTGGTAGCCAATGGCGCCGCGGTCGTCGCCAAGAAGCTTCTGGGAGACGCCTATGGCCGACCGATTGACGGTGGTGCCCTCTTCTTGGATCAGCAACCCATATTCGGGTCCTCCAAGACCATCCGCGGTATCGTCGCGTCTTTACTTGCGACCTCGATATGCGCGGCTCTAATGGGTCTCGGATGGGGGCTTGGAGCTCTCGTTGCAACATTCGCCATGGCTGGCGATCTTTTTTCCAGCTTCGTGAAACGCAGGCTGCACCTCGCTTCAAGCAGCATGGCCATCGGTCTCGATCACATCCCGGAGTCTCTCTTTCCTCTCCTTGCGAGTTGGTTGCTGCTACCGCTGAACATTCTCGAGATTGTGGTCGGGGTGACGATATTCGTGGTCGGCGGACTGGTCCTTTCCCCCATCCTCTTCAAGTTGAATATTCGTGATGAGCCTCACTGACGGCTCGAGGCGTGAAGGTGGTGCAGCGTGATTTCTGGGGGGCAGTTGAAGCGCACGGGGACGACAGATGACCCCGCGCCAACCGAGGTGTAGCCGATCAAGTCGTGATATCTCCAGGGGCCGACGCCCATGTGGCGCGGCAAAACCGAATCGAATGTGATCGGGATGCGGCCCGGGAGGCAAATCTGGCCGCCGTGGGTGTGACCACTCAACATAAGATCGAATTTTGAGTGAGCAGCCTGGCGGTAGACTTCCGGAGTGTGCGAAATCAAAATCGAAAATTCGTCGCTAGGCATCGCGGCAGCGACCTCCTCGATGTTGTCCGTTTGATAGAAGTGGGCATCGTCGATGCCGCAGAGATGGAGGCGTTGTCCGTCGCGCTCGATGATGTCGCTCTCGTTGATCAGCATCGTTATTCCCATCGCCTCCAAACCCGGGACCAAGCAAATTGTATCGTGATTGCCGAGCACGCCGTAGATCGGGCCTCTGAGCGCGGCACAAACGCGCGCCATTCCGGCGAGTGTCGCGTCGAATGGGCCGTGGGTCTCGCCTCTGTAGTCACCCGTTAGAACGCAGAGATCGTAGCGAACCTCTCTGAGGAGATCGATCACGCGCGCCATTGCGGCTTCGCTCATGTCGACGTGGAGGTCGCTGAGTTGAATAAGGGTAAACCCTTCGAAGGCCTTGGGTAGGTGCGGCGAAACTATGTGATTGCGCCTAATGGCAACGTCGGCGGCGTTGCGCAGGCCGCGCGCGTAGAGGCCCGCCGCCCTGAGGAGCGTGCGGATAATTGTGCGGGACAGCGTCGAATTCTCGATGTGGAAGAAGTTGAGGCCTTGGCCGAAGATCTGAGCCTCGTGATCCTTTTCCAAGGCCAGCCGCTGCCGTACATGCTGCGTGCCGAGCCGCCGCTCAAGGATTGCGAGGCCGTCTAGGTTAGCTACGGTCGCGAGCGTTTGGTGCACCAGAGTTCTCCAAAGTTAGGTGGACATGCAACCTCGCGTGCTGGCTCTTCGGCGACAACATGGAGTTCCGAGTTTGCTGACGCCCCACTTTCGACGCGGGTCACCTCGTGGTGGCAAGCATTGACGCCGATTGAAACGTAAATTCAACAATTGTTCTGCCTCCAGCGGAGTGCATCAACAAGGACATACAATCCTAGATTGTATCAGAAGGTCGAGATCACAAAACGAACCCAATTTCTGCCTCCGGCGCGCAACCGGGAGCTAGATTGAAGCTGCAGCAGTCCTGCTCACTGAGCTGCTGGCTCCCTTGGCCTGCCACGGCAACCATCTTTTCACACCCCTGGCGCTAGAAAGGAGATCGAGACCGGAGGAGCGGCGAAAATGAAGGTTGCATGTGTAGTGGCGCTATTTGGGGGCGCCTTTTTGGTTGCAGGGCTCGCCAACGCCACGGAGCTTTCGGCTGCATCGCACGCTCCGGGCAAGACGCGAGCCAACCCGGAGCCCCGCTCCGAGATGTCGTATGACCAAGGAGCGCTTTGGACCTCGGACTACGGGCCCTCTTACGATATTTCGCGGCCCGAGGATGAGGATCCCCTGGCCGGGCTCCCCATCGGGACGGCTGGCGTCGTCAGGGGCAGTCAGCTCGGCCGCTGACGGCCGTCGTCACGAGGCGGCGGCGGCCACGTCGCCAGCGAGCGCCGCTTCGAACAATTTCTTGCTGCCATCCTTGGTCAAGGGCACCGGATTGCCGCCAGCGGTCGGATCGACGATCGCCATCTCGGCGATCAGCTTCTCCTTGCTCCCGTCGACACCGAGTTCCTTGAGACTATGCGGGATTCCCGTGCGCTTGCGGATATCGAGGACCGCGGCGAGGAACCCGTCGAAGCCGCCACTGATTTCTAGGAAGCCGGCGAGCCGCTCGATCTTGCCTTCGACCGCCGGACGATTGAAGGCAAGCACGTAGGGCATGAACACGCCATTGGTGGTGCCGTGATGGGTGTTGTAGAGGGCACCGACCGGGTGTGACAGCGCATGGATGGCGCCAAGGCCCTTCTGGAACGCCGTGGCCCCCATCGCCGCCGCGCTCATCATATTGCCGCGCGCCTCGAGGTCCTCCCCGTTCGCCACCGCCTTCGGCAGGTTCCCGAACACGAGCCGCAGGCCCTCCACGGCGATGCCCTCGGCCATGGGGTGGTAACTCGGGGCGCAATAGGCCTCGAGGCAATGGGCGAGCGCGTCCATGCCGGTGCCAGCCGTGACGGCGGGCGGCATCCCGACGGTAAGCTCAGGATCGCAGATCACCACCTTGGGCATCATCTTCGGGTGGAAGATCACCTTCTTGGTATGGGTCGATTCCTGGGTGACGACGCCGGCGCGGCCGACCTCGGATCCGGTCCCGGCCGTGGTCGGCACGGCGACGATCGGCGCGATGCCGTCAGGATCGGCGCGAGTCCACCAGTCGCCGATATCCTCGAAATCCCAGAGCGGCCGGCTCTGCCCGGCCATGAAGGCGACCAGCTTGCCGACATCGAGCCCTGAGCCGCCGCCGAAGGCGATGACCCCGTCATGGCCTCCAGCACGAAACGCGGCGACGCCGGCCTCAACATTCGATTCCACCGGATTGGGCTGCACGTTGGCGAACAGCGCCACGGGACCCCCGGCCTGCTTGACGAGGTCCATGGTCGCCGCGGTGATCGGAAGCTTGGCAAGCCCGGCATCGGTGACGAGAAGCGGACGGGTGATGCCGGCGGCGCGGCAAGCCTCGGCAAGCTCCTTGATGCGGCCGGCGCCGAAGCGAATGGCAGTCGGATAGCTCCAATTGGCGGTCGGTGTGCTCATGATAGTGTCCCGGAAAGAGGAGGGGGATCAGACGTCGCGCAGGTGAAAGCTCTTCGGCTGGGTCAGCGCGTCGAAGCCATATTTCGACAGCGTGGCGCCGCGGCCGGTATCCTTGACACCGGTCCACACGAGATAGGGATCGAGATAATCGCAGCGGTTCATATAGACCGTGCCGGTCTCGACCCCCGCACCGAGTTCCGCAGCGCGATCCATGTCTTTCGTCCAGATCGAGGCCGTAAGCCCGTAGGGGCTATCGTTCATCAGCGTCACCGCCTCGTCGTCGTCATGCACCTTCATGATGCCGACAACCGGCCCGAAGCTCTCCTCGCGCATCACCTCCATCTGGTGATTGACGTTGGTCAAGACCTCCGGCGCGAGATAAGGGGAGCCTGGCGTGTCACCCTCGACCTTCATGTTGATCAGCGCGGTTGCGCCCTTGCGCCGCGCCTCCTCGATCTGGCTTCTGACCGCATCGGCGGCGGAGCCGCGCACCAGCGGCCCGAGCGAGGTCTCCTGCTCGAGCGGATTGCCGACCACGTATTTCCGGGTGAGATCGACGAAGCCTTCGACGAAGTCGTCATAGACCTTGGCGTCGACATAGATGCGCTCGATGCCGCAGCAGGACTGGCCGGAGTTATAGAACGAGCCGTCGACCAGATTCTCGATGGCATGATCGAGCTTGGCGTCGGCGCGGACATAGGCGGGGTCCTTGCCGCCGAGCTCGAGCCCGGTCGAGGCGAAGGTCCCGGACGCGGCGCGCTCGATGACGCGGCCGCCTGAGACCGAGCCGGTGAAGGCGACATGGTCGACGCGGCCGGAGGCGATCAGCTTCTCGCTCTGCGCGTGCGACAGCACGAGATTGTGAAACAGGCCCTTCGGCAGCCCGGCGCGGCGGAACGCCTCGGCGAAGCGCTCGCCGACGAGAAGCGTCTGCGTCGCGTGCTTGAGGATGATGGCGTTGCCGGCAAGAAGCCCGGGCACGACGGAGTTGACCGCGGTGAGGAAGGGGTAGTTCCACGGCGCGATGACCATGACGATGCCGAGCGGCTCTCGCGCGATGTAGCGTCGGAAGCCAGGCTTCTCCGGCGGGAAATAAGGCTCGAGCGCCTCCTCGGCCATGTCGACCAGGGCGCGGACGCGATCCTCGACGCTGCCCTTCTCGCCGCCATAGCGGACTGGACGGCCCATCTGCCAGGCGAGCTCGACCGCGATCTCGTCATTCATGGCGGCGAGCGCGTCGAGAAAGGCAAGGATGTAGCGCTTGCGCTCCGCGATCGGAACGGTGCGCCACTCCGGTAGCGCGCCGCGCGCCGACGACACCGCGGCTTCGATCTCGGCGTCCCGCGCCACGGCGCGCTCGGCATAGACCGACCCGTCGATTGGAGAGATGATTTTCTGAACGTCAGACATGGTCCTGATACTCACGATCGCTCAAAGCCGCGCTTCAACTCCCAATCCGTAACCCTGCGGTCATATTCGAACTGCTCCCAATCCGCGTTGTGCGCGTAGTGGTCGATGACGCCATCGCCCAAGGCCGCGCGCAGCATCTTCGAATTCCGCATCAGGTTCGCCGCCTCGCGGAGCGTTTTCGGCACCTCCGGCAGCGCCTCGCCCTGATAGGCGTCGCCAACATAGGGCGCCTCGAGTTCGAGTTTCTCTTCGATCCCGGCGAGACCGGCCGCCAGCAGCGCCGAGAACGCTAGATAGGGGTTCAGATCGGCGCCGCCAATGCGGCATTCGATGCGGATTGCCTTGCTGTTGGCGCCGCAAAGGCGGAAACCGGCGGTGCGGTTGTCGAGCGACCAGATGGTCTTGGTCGGGGCGAAGGTCCCCGCCTGGAAGCGCTTGTAGGAGTTGATATAGGGCGCGAGGAACCAGGTGATCTCCGGCGCGTAGGCAAGCTGGCCGGCCACGTAATGGCGCATCAGTGCCGACATGCCATGCTCGCCGTCGGGATCGAGGAACAGCGGCTTCTTGCCCGCGGCGTCCCACAAGGAAGCGTGAATGTGGCTCGAGGAGCCGGCGAGGTCGTAGCGCCACTTGGCCATGAAGGTCACGGCCTTGCCATTGAGATAGGCGATCTCCTTGCAGCCGTTTTTGAGAATGACGTGCCAGTCGGCCATGGTCAGCGCGTCCGCGTAGCGGACATTGAGCTCCTCCTGACCTGGTCCCCATTCGCCCTTGGAATTCTCCACGGGGATGCCAGCGCCTTGCATGCCGTTCCGCATGGCGCGCATCACGCCCTCTTCCTTGGTGGTCTGGAAGATGTGGTAGTCCTCGATGTAGTCGCCCGCGGTCTTGATGTCGGTCCAGGCCTTCGCCGCGGCGGATTCATAAGTCTCATCGAACAGATAGAATTCGAGCTCGGACGCGAACAGCGCCGACATGTTCATCTTCTTGAGCCGCGCGATCTGGTTCCGCAGGATGGCGCGCGGGCTGTGAGCCAGCGGCTCGTGATGGTGATGGTCGAGCACGTCACAGAGCACGAGGGCGGTGGCCGGCAGCCACGGGATCCGCCGCAACGTCGCGAGGTCGGGCTTCATGACGAAGTCGCCGTAGCCCTTCGCCCAATTGGCGACGGCGTAGCCCGGCACCGGCTCCATATCGATATCGTTGGCGAGCAGATAGTCGCAGCCATGGGTTTCCTCGTAAGCGCTGTCGAGGAAGAAATTGGCCTGCATGCGCTTGCCGACCAGGCGCCCCTGCATGTCGGGAAAGCAGACCACGACGGTGTCGATCTCGCCATGATCGACGGCCTCTTTAAGCTCTTTCAGTGTCAACATGCTGCCCATCCAGAAAAGACTTGCCGTGAAAGGACCGGCCCGCTCCAAAGAGCGGGCCGGCCTTCTTTAGCAAGTGTTGAGTGTCGCGTCGCTATACTTTGACGGAGCCTTCGCGGTGTTTCACTGCGAACTCCTCCTCAGGCGAGAACACGAGCGTCTTACGGCCATAGGCCGCAAAGTAGAGGATCGTGAGGGCGTACCAGATCGCGACGCCGATGACGCCGGTCTGGTAAACCGGATCGGTGAGTTGGAAGTAGATCGTGACCACCGCGATGATCGCCGTCAGAAAGGCGCCGACAAGGCCGAACGGGCTCCTGTAAGGCCGATCGATATTGGGGAATTTCCGGCGCAGTTGGATAAAAGTCACCGCCTGCAGGAAATAAGAGATCATCGCCCCGAACACCGCCATGTTAAGCAAGACGCCGCCGATAAAGGCGCCGGCCTCGGTGCCGCCTTGGGTAAACCAGACCACCAGCATGACGATGAAGCCGATCAGCGCGCCAGTCACCAGCGCGATATTCGGCGTCTTGTGCGTGCTGTCGGTCACCGACAGGAAATGCGGGAAATAGCCCGCACGCGACAGCGAATAGAAGTTCCGGCCAAAGGCGAAGATGATCGAGTGGAAGCTCGCCACCAGGCCTGCCACGGCGAAGAGCGCCAAGATCTTGGCCCAGCCCGTACCGTAGATGGTGCGGAAACCGTCGAGGATCGGCTCGCCCGAAGAACCGAGCGCGAAGGCGCCGGGCGAAATCGCCGGGTTGATGATCAGGACCAGGAAGCCGGTCGCGATCAGCGTGAACATGCCGAGCATGATGCCTTTGGGCATGTCGCGCTGTGGATCGGCGGATTCTTCGGCGGCCAGCGGCAGCTCTTCGATGGCGAGGAACAGCCACACGGCGAACGGCATCGCAGCCAAAACGCCATGAATGCCGAAGGGCAGGAACGGCCCGTTGCCGTCGGGAAGTTCAACCCCGGCCCCGTCCGGACCGACGCCGATATTCATGGCGTGTTTGCTGAATTCCATGAACGGAATCGCGCTGACGAAGAAGAAGATCAGGATGCCGAGCGCGAGCAGGGTGACGATCACCGTGACCGTGAAGGACAGAGCCACGCCGCGCACGTTCAAGCCGACGAAGATGATGTAACCGATCAGCCACCACACCGGCTGGAAGGAATCCGGCGTTTCGAAAATCCCGGTCAGGTAGGAGCCGATAAAGAAGACCACCACCGCCGGCGTCAGCACATATTCGATGTTCTCGGCAACACCGGTAATGAAGCCGCCCCAAGGTCCGAACGCCGTGCGGGCGAATGAATAGGCGCCGCCGGTATGCGGCAGGGCCGGGCTCATCTCGGCGATGGAATAAGTCAGGCCGAGATACATGATGGTGATGATGATGGTGCCGACGAACATGCCGCCCCAGCCACCCACCGCGAAGCCCAGGTTCCACCCCGAGAAATCCCCCGAGATGACCGCGCCGACGCCGAGCGCCCAGAGCGAAAAGACGCCGGCATGACGCTTGAGCTCGCGTTTCGTAAAATAGTCTGCGCCGGGGATGTGATACGAAACCCCGCCTTCATGTGTTCGCTTCTCAGCCATTTTCCCAGTCCCCTCTCTATTTTGACAACGCGTCCATAGGCAAAACTCACACCATCGCATGCTTCGTCTTGGCCAGGTCCCGTTCGGCAGCGAGCAGAAGCGTGGCGAGCCGTTCGGCCCAGCGCCGCTGATCCGCCTCGCTTGCGATCTCATCGTTCCTGATCTCGACCATGGTTATGCGCTTGCCGACCAGGCGCCCCTGCATATCGGGAAAACAGACCACGACGGTGTCGATCTCGCCGCGATCAACGGCCTCACGCAAATCTTCCAGCGTCAATGTGCCCGTCATGCCAGGTTTCTGGGTTTTGCTGTGCAGAGATGAGACCCGCGCGATCGCTAGGCCGCGCGGGTCTTGGTGGGACGCTCTGAAATAACTAGGCGCAACGGTAGGGCGGTCCGGCCTTCTCCATGGTCTCGTTGTATTTCTTGAGGATCTCCACAACCTTCGCGCAGCGAGGACTGGTCTTGGCGATCTCGTCCCAGAACACGACGGCCTTGTCGGCCACGGTTTGCCATTCCTGCTCTGGGATCTTAGTCAACTCGAGCTTGCCGCCGGTCACGCGGTAATGCGCCTCGCCCCACCAATACCAGTGCAGGCGATAGTAATTGGAGTTGTCGATCGACAGCTTGAACAGCTCCTGGAGGCGCGGCGACAGCGCGTTCCACTTGTCGGTGTTCACGAAGTAAGATCCTGCCCAGGCGCCAGAAATGTTGTTGGTCAGGTAGTACTTGGTCACATCGGCCCAACCTACGGTGTAGCATTCGGTGATACCGCACCAGCAGATGCCGTCGAGTTCGCCGGTCTGAATCGCGACCTGGACGTCCTCATAGGGGAGAGTGATGGGAACCACGCCGAACTGCTGCATGAACTGACCGCCAGTCGGGAACATGTAGACGCGCAAGCCTTTGAGGTCGGCCACCGAGCGGATGGGTTTGGTCGTGGCGAAGTTGCACGGATCCCATGAACTGGTGTTCAACCAGGTGACGCCCTTTACCTCTCCATAAGCTTCTTCCCAAATCTCCTTCAGCCCGTACCAATGCCACAGCGTCGGAACGTCGAGCGAGTATTTCGAGGCGAAGGGGAAATAAGCCGCGAACACCCTCACGTCGACAGGGGCAGCGGCAGAGTCATCGTCAGTTTGAGCCGCGTCGATGGTCCCGTTCTGAACGGCGCGGAACAGCTCGCCCTGAGGCACCAGTTGATCGGCATAGGAGAGCTCGATCTGCATCTCGCCGTCGGCCGCCTTGTTGAACGCGTCGATCGACGGTTTGATGACGTGCTGACCGAGGGCCGAGCCGGCATAGGTCTGCATGCGCCATTTGATCGGTGCGCCCTGCGCTCTGACGACATAAGGCGCGGCTACCGTCGTCGCCGCGGCGGCTGCGCTTGTCAGGCCTGCATTCTTGATGAAATCACGTTTAGTTATCTTCTTCGTCATCGCTACCACTCCTTCTCACCACCGTCAGGACCGCATCTCCAGAGCCTTAGTGCGCGTAATATGCGTTGGGTAACCACAGCGCGATTTGCGGGAACATCATGACAATCACCAAGCCAAAGATCATCACCAGAACAAAGGGCACGATCGATTTGTAGATGTCGGTCAGCGTTATCTCTGGAGGCGCCATAGCGCGCATCAGAAACAAATTATAGCCGAAAGGCGGCGTCATGTATGCGATTTGACAAGTGATGGTATAGAGGACGCCGTACCAGACCGGGTCGAAGCCGAGCGCGATCACCAGCGGCACGTAAAGTGGCGCCACAATCACCAGCATAGCGGTATCGTCGAGGAAGGTTCCCATAAGCAGATAAGAGAGCTGCATCATGATGAGGATCGTCCACGGGCTGAGAGCCCACTTCTCCAGAAACAGATAGTTCAGGCCGTGAACCGCCCCGAGACCATCGAACACGGCGCCGAAGCAGAGCGCCGCGAGGATGATCCATAGGAACATGCAGCTGATGGCGAGCGTCTTGCGGACGGTGTCCTCCAAGACCTGCCAGCTCAGCCGGCGCCGGAAGATGGCGGCTAGGGTCGAGCCTGCGGCGCCGACAGCGGAGCTCTCCACGAGGCTCGTCGTACCCATGAGAAAGAGGCCGGTCATCGAGAAGAAGATGAGGAAGGGAATGACGCCGGCACCGAGCAGCCTGATCTTCTCCTTCCAGCCGACGTCTCTCTCCTCCAATGGCAAGGGCGGACCAAGGCTCGGCTGGATGTAGCTGCGGACGGCCACATAGGCGATGAAGAGCCCGGCGAGCAGCAGCCCCGGGAATACGCCCGCGAGCCAAAGCTTACCCATCGGCTGTCGGGCGATCAGCCCGTAGAGCACAAGGACGACGCTCGGCGGAATCAGAATTCCAAGCGAGCTACCCGCCTGGATCACACCCGTCACCATGATCTTGTTGTAGCCGCGCCGCAGCAATTCCGGCAGGGCGATGCTCGCGCCGATAGCCATGCCGGCGACGCTCAGGCCGTTCATGGCAGCGATTACGACCATCAACAGAATGGTGCCGATCGCGAGACCGCCGCGCACGGGGCCGAACCAGACGTGAAACATCCGGTAAAGATCGTTGGCGATGCCCGACTCCGACAGCATGTAGCCCATGTAGATAAACAGGGGCAGCGTCAGCATCGGGTACCAGTTGAACAGCACGAATGCTGCGTTGAACGGCATTTCCTCGCCGCCGGTGCCCCATAACGTAAGGGCGAAGATTGCACCCACGAAGCCGATCACGCCGAAGAAGCGCTGCCCCGTAAGAAGCAGCAACATCATCGATGCGAACATGAGGAGAGCGATCGCCTCGTAACTCATTCGAGGGGCTCTCCCCGCGCTATAGCTAAATCCTTGAAGAAGACTGAGATCATCTGGAGCAGCATCAGGGTGATGCCGATGCACATGACGATCTTGATTGGCGCGAGCGGCGGGGCCCACGAGGAGTAGTTCTTTTGCCCGTACTCAATGGCGTACATCGTGCTGGAGATGCCCCCGAACAGCAGCATGATGAGATAGAAGATCACCAGAAGGGATGTCACGGTATCCACGCGCGCCTGCGTCCGTGGCGACCAGCGGCTGTAGAGCAGGTCCATGCGGACATGGGAGTCGAGCTGAACAGAGTAGCCGCCACCGAGCAAATAATAGGCAGCGAGGATCATTTGTGATGTCTCGACGATCCAGATGTGGGAGATGCCGAAGACCCCCCGCGCGATCGAGGCGTAGAGCAGGATGCCCATCATGATGAGGACGAGCCACATGACCCAACGTCCGACGACGCGGTTTACCGCATCGACATACCGGACGTAGAGCTTGATCCACCTAGGCATGGGGCTCGATGCGGCGACGCGCGTTTTGGCCGTCCTTGATCACAATCATGGCATACAAGATTCGAACCGCGTCGTCGGGGGCGCCGCCGGTGCAAGAAGAGCTGCGAGCCGATTTGCCCAGCCTTGTTGCGCCGAGTCGCTGCGGATCTCATCGTTCCTGATCTCGACCATGGTCGCCGGCAAGCCGCTCGGTCGGGCATGGCGCCCGACCGTGTAGTAGACGAGGTCTGCCGGCGAGTAGGGCTCGTTCGCGCCGACGCAAAGAGCGGGGTCGGCCCTGAGCCCGTCAAGAAGGACATCTGCCACGCGGCGATCGTCGTCGAACACGATGCCGACATGCCATGGGCGCGCCTTGCCGAGATAGACGGGGGCGAAGGAGTGAATGGCAACGAGGGTCGTCTCCAGTCCAGCATCGTGCCGCCGCGCGAGGCAGGCATCGATGGCGGCGTGGTAGGGGCCGTGAATATCGGCAAGCCGCCGCGCGCGCTCCGCATCGTCCATGGCGCGGTTGGCGGGGACCGGACGGCCTTCGCTCTCGGTGACGATGAGACTGTCCGCGTCCTGTGGCCGGTTGCAATCGATGATCAAGCGGGAGGCATCTGGCCAAATAAGCGGCGCGTCGAGCCGCACCGATAAATGCCGCGCCACCCCCAAGGCGCCGGGGTCCCAGGCAATATGCGTCTCGAGCGCCGCGGCGGCGTACCCAGATGCTTCATATTCTTCGGGAATTCGGTTCGAGCCGTGATCGCAAACAATCACGAAGGGCCCGGCCCCTTCCCGATTCTCCGACACAATTGGGCTGCGATGTGAGTCCAATCGTCTGCCCCCGTCTCGGTCCTCGGGCCGGCCCACTCAATTTGTAAAGCCATATTAACGCTTTGAACGCGAAGGTCTAGAACCACGATGAGTGTAAATGGCGCGACGCTTGGCATTCCCAATCGAGGCTGCTTCGCAACCTCAGGCTGTGGCGGTTGCGGGCTGGGCATCGGTCGGTCTCCCCCCGAGATCACCAGAGTCGCACCCTCCAACCGAGGTGCTTGAGCAGGCTCGGCCCCACCGCTAGGACAGACAATGGCCTTGACACGGGCGAGACTTCTCGATGCGGCTCGCCGCTGGACAGTCCCCAATCTCAAGCAGTTTCACCAAAGTCGGCAGCCGGTGGTGTGGCTGCTCGCGCCATTCATCGGCCTTGCGGGGGGTGGCGCGGCGATCCTATTCCGGCTCGCCATCGCCGCCTTCCAAATGCCTTGGCTCGGCACCATGTCGGAAAGCGTTACCGCAGCCGCGGGCGCCCAGCCCCGGTGGGTCATCCTGATTGCGCCTGCCATCGCCGGCCTGCTGGTCGGGCTGATGTTGCAATATCTCCTCACCGCCAAGCGCACCGGGGCGGTGCCGGATGTGATGGAGGCGCGTGTTGATGCCGGCCGCAGCCTGGACCTGAGGCAGGAGCTGCTTAGCACCCTCGCCAGCGCTCTTTCTCTTGGCGGCGGGGCGAGTGCCGGTCGCGAGGGGCCAATCGTCTATCTCGGTGCCGGCATCGCTGCGGCAGCCTGCAATCGCTTTAATCTCCCCAATGCCGCGCGCCGCACCTTGCTCGCCGCCGGTGTCGCCGGCACTGTCGCCGCCTCGTTCAATGCACCGATCGCCGGCGTGCTGTTCGCCCAGGAGGTCATACTCGGCCATTTCGCCGTCACCAGCTTCGTTCCCCTGGTGCTCGCCTCGGTGACGGCCACCATCGTGTCCCAGGCCTGGTTCGGCAATGTTGCCGCCTTCGTCGTGCCGACCTACCAGATCACCTCCTACCTCGAAGTGCCTGCCTTCGTGCTGCTCGGCATCATCGCCGCGGCGGTGGCGATCATCTTTCAAACAGCTCTGGTGGCCACCGATTGGATCGCCCGCAATATCCCGATGCCGCTGATTTTGCGCCCCGTGACCGGCGGTCTGATGATCGGCGCCATCGCGCTATGGTTTCCCGAGGTTCTTGGCGTCGGCTATGGCACCACCGACGCGGCGCTGAAGGACCAGCTGCCTATCGCCATGATGTTTGCCCTGCTCGTCGCCAAGACCGCCGCGACCGCGATTGCGCTCGCCTCGCGCTTCGGCGGCGGCGTGTTCTCACCTGCACTTTATCTCGGCGCCATGACCGGAGGCGCATTCGGCCTTATCGCCGCCCACGCCTTTCCCGCGATGGGTTCGAGCGAGGGCCTCTACGCCATTCTCGGCATGGGCGCGGTCGCCGCGGCCGTCCTTGGAGCGCCGATCTCGACCACGGTCATGGTCTTCGAACTGACCGGCGGCTTTGCCCTCAGCCTTGCGCTTCTGCTCACCATCTCGATCGGCAACGGCATCTTCCAGGCCGTTCTCGGCCGCTCCTTCTTCCAGGCGCAGCTTGAGCAGCGCGGCATCGTGCTGCAAGAGGGACCACATCGGGTGGTGATGAAATCCGTTCGCGTCGCCGACTTCATGCAACCGCTCTCAGAAGGAGAAGCCGAGACCTTGCCCGAGGCCGAGCGCGAATTGACGCTGCGAGGCGATGACAGTCTGGAGTCGGCGCTCCGCAGCTTCGACAATTCCGGCGCCGAACGCATTCCCGTGGTCCATCCCGCCGACCGCAGCAAGAAGATCGGTTGGGCGAGCCAAGTGCGGGCACTCGCCCATTTCAACAAGGAACTGATCGCGTCGAGCGTCGAAGAGCATCGCTGATGCTTCGGATTAGCACTCAGCCGCAGGAGATCATCATCACCGGCCTCACCGGTTGGATCCGGGTGCCGAGCAGCTCGCGCCGCTCAGGCGATGTGGCGAGGTTGAGAATGCGGTCGGCGATGCGTTGCACCGGCTCCCTCAGCCGCTCCACCTGTTCCGCAATCGACAGCGGCGTGTCGCCGCGGCGTTGATAGCCAAGCAGGCTTTTGATGATGTCTGTTGGCATTTCGAGGCTCATGCCGATGGCGATAAAGGTGCGCCGCAGATCGGAGAAGGAGAACGGCACCGCGGCTTTGGCCGCGACGCGCCGCGCGATGGATTGCGTATAGGCGAGGTGACCGGCACGGCCGCGCCCGGGAAAGACCCAATCCGGTGAGCCATGGGCTCTGCGCGCGATAAGCTCGGCGGTGAAATTGGACATCGGCAGGCCGAACCAGTGCCCCGTCGTCCGCGGGAAGTAGAGCACCCGTCGCGCGAGGTCGACCTGGTTCCAGCGGAGAGTCGTCAGCTGCGATGGGCGCAAGCCGGTGAACAGCACCATTAACAACAGATCTCGTGCCGTTTCCGGCTCGCTGACCACCACATCCCACCACGCCGGAAACCGATGCGGGAGGATCATGCGGCGCCGTCGCCGCAACGAGAGCCGCGGCACCAAACGCGACGTGCTCGCCGCCGCGCCGCGGTCCAGCAGCATGCCGTAATCGTTGCGGTCGAGCGCGTAGAGGTGAAGCCCCTTGACGATCGCATTGATCTCGCGGAGCGAGAGTCGCTA
>Ga0307428_1000484_pt1 | contig 25500 bp, 25 predicted proteins | sample SalMarWE160240MG_FD_202161 | JGI IMG/M metagenome (GOLD analysis project Ga0307428, IMG submission 202161) | Salt marsh sediment microbial communities from the Plum Island Ecosystem LTER, Massachusetts, United States - WE1603-240 | ecosystem: Environmental > Aquatic > Marine > Intertidal zone >...
TACTAATGCCGGTAAGAGCACTTTGTTTAATACCTTGAGCAAAGCCAGTGTAGATGTGGAAGACAAGCTCTTTTCCACTTTGGACCCTGTGACCCGGCGGTTGGCTCTACCCACTGGGCAACAATTCCTAATCACCGATACCGTTGGCTTTATTAACAAACTTCCGCCCTCAATAATTGCCGCCTTTCGGGCTACCTTGGAAGAACTGGATGAGGCTGATTTACTTCTGCATATAGTTGACATAACACACAAGAACGCTGCTAATCAGTGCCTCACGGTAGAAAAGGTGCTCCACGAGCTAAAGCTGGAAAATAAACCAAAATTTACAGTATTCAACAAGCTAGACTTAGCTTTAAGCAGCGAGGCAGAACTGAAAGCATTAACTACTATTCCTTACTTCGAGGAGGAAATCGTGTTGCCCAATAAGGGCATTGCTCTCATATCTGCTGCCAAAGGATGGGGAATGGATGAGCTTCTAAATAAGATAGCCGGCTATTTAGGGGGTGAGTTAAACAACCTCACGGGAGTTAGTCTCCCATTAGAAAGGAGAAAATGAAAATTACAATTGTTTACGACAACGAAGCAAAGAAAGAGGGACTAAGAGCAGGTTGGGGGTTTTCAGCCCTTATTGAAGGGGCAGGAGTATCACCGCTCTTGTTTGATACAGGTGCCGATGGCCCTGCACTACTACATAATATGAAGGAGCTTAATATCGACCCAAAGGACATAGGTATAATCGTAATATCACATGCCCATGGAGACCATACCGGGGGGCTTCCTGAAATCCTTAGAATAAATAGGATTGCTGAACTTTATCTCCCAAATTCCTTTAGCAGAGCGTTTCCGGGGAGAAAGGTAACTATGGTCAAAGGTCCCGTTCAAATTCGTGAAAACATCTTTTCGACTGGTGAACTCGAAGAAGTAGAGCAGTCCCTGGCCCTCAAAACAGATAAGGGGATATTTGTGCTTACAGGTTGTGCTCACCCCAGGATGAGAAGCATTCTCGCCGCTGCTACAAAGTTTGGAGAACTCTATGGTATTGCCGGTGGATTCCATGGATTTCATAATTTTGAGGTTTTCAGTGGCTTATCGTTGATTTGCCCCTGTCATTGCACTGAGTACAAGCAGGAAGTAAGAAATTTCTTTAAAGATAGAGCTTTAGAGTGCGGCGCAGGGCTGGTAATCGAACTATGAAGAACCGACCCTCTCGCCAAAGATCTTAGTGCCTATTCTGATTATATTAGCGCCTTCCTCCAGGGCAACTTTATAAGAATTAGTCATGCCCATGGAAAGATATCTCATCTCTACATTGGGCAGCTTCAAACCTTTAATTTTCTCAAATACCCTTCTCGTCTCCATAAAATAAGGCCTGGAGTCTTCAGGGTTTCCAAAACGAGGTCCCATGGTCATAAGGCCCATCACTTTGACATTTCTAAGACCGGATATCTTTCTTACCAGTTGTTCCACATCCTCCGGCAGCACTCCTGATTTCTGGGGCTCTCTGCCGCTGTTTACCTCAATCAATATTGGCATTATTTTGCCAATTTGAGCACACTTTCTATCAATTTCCCTGGCTATTTCCAAAGAATCGACAGTTTCTATCATGTCGAATAGTTCCAGCACATTTCTCCTGACATTATGCTTTTGAAGGGTTCCAATAAAATGCCACTTCGCTCTCTTTCCCACCAGTTCATATACCTCCTTTGCTTCCTTGACATAATTTTCGCCAATAATTTTTATTCCCGCATTAACAACTTCCAGAACTTCCTCAGGTGTTTTTGTTTTTGCTGCCGCCACCAGCTCGACTCCGTCAGGGAGTTCAGCTAATAATTTGGCAACGTTTTGTTTAGTTAGCTCGCTGGCCATATCATCATTGTAATCCATTGAGCCTGCCAGCTTCAAGGATGAGGAACGCTGCAGGTATGGAAGACGTTCTCGCCTTTAACCAAACTTGGGATGCCTGAGACTAGAAATTTTTAAACTCACTCTGAGAGACGATTTTAAGGGCATGAAAATGGCAGGGATACATCTTATTATCTCCCGCGCTTTTTGTGGGCTAGTTTAGTTGACACTTTCACGCTGGGCTGTCGGGGAGGGTTGGCAAAACTGAACTTTTTAGATTCCAACAGCTCAATCGCGACCTTTGTGTGCGTAAGTGTGCGTAAGAAAGTATTACTTCGCCTTGAGCGCAACAAACGGTATGTGAAATGAGGCACTTGACAAGAAAGTGCAAAAGTATTAAGGTAAAGTCATTTCGCAAATTGTAACTTTTGCGAAAAGAAGCAATTTACAAAACGTAAGAACCAAAAATGACCCTGGAATTATTGATCGCCGAATTTTTAGAATACCTAGAAATCCAGAAAGGCTGCTCTCCTCTTACCATTCGCCAGTATAGACATTATTTGGAACGTTTCTACAACTGGGTTACCGAAAATTCCCCTGCCACAAAACCCAATGAGATAAACCTGGAGCTTGTCAGAAGATACAGGTTATATTTAGCGCACCTGCGTGCCCGCGATGGCGCACCACTGGAGCGTGTCACCCAGAGCTACCACATCGTTGCGTTGAGGGCTTTTTTACGGTATCTGCTGGTTCAGCGCGACATACCCACCTTGTCCCCTGACAAGATAGAACTCCCAAAACAAAGCTCGCGTTCTATTGCTTTCTTAAACCCGGATCAGGTAGAGAGATTATTAAACAGCCCGCAAATATCAAATATAATAGGCCTGCGGGACAAAGCTATCTTAGAAACCTTATTCAGCACAGGATTAAGAGTGTCAGAATTAGTCAACTTGAATCGCAACCAGGTAGACTTAGAGCGGAAAGAGTTTGGCGTCAAAGGCAAAGGGAATAAGCTACGAGTAGTCTTTTTGTCGGATACAGCAGCGCAGTGGATTGAGCGCTACTTGCAGGCACGTAAAGACCATTTTAAGCCGCTGTTTATTCGCCATAGTGGTAAAGTAGATGCACAGAAAAGCGGCGAAAAAATGCGATTGACGGCGAGATCCATCCAAAATATTGTTGCCAAGTATGTAAAAAGATCTGGCTTGCCAATCGAGGCAACACCACATACCCTTAGGCATTCTTTTGCCACGGACTTGCTGATAAGTGGAGCTGACATACGCTCCGTTCAGGAAATGCTGGGCCATGAGAGCATCAGGACAACTCAGGTTTATACTCATGTCACCAACAGGCATCTCAAAGAGGTTCATAAAGCTTTTCATAGCAGAAACAGACAGCTATAAATCTTATGTCAAGTACAAGTAGAGAATTTACAGAAAAAGGATTGCCATGGCATATAGTTGAGGAAGCTATCAATCGTGAAATTGACTGGCTGGAGAGAGTCATTGAGCAAACAGTCATAGGCAAAGTGCCAGGTTGTGATGACTGTCGATATACTTACAGGAAAATCGCCCTCTTAATTGTCACCGGCAGAATTAAAGCAAAGGAATTCATTGCTAAAGATGGGCATGACTTATGGGATGATCTAACACAGAAGCGTGGCATAAAAGGATCTGCGCGTCATGGTGGCAGCTGGCATAAAAAAATGATGGATGCAATTACAGAGTATTTTGAAAATCAGGGATTTGAGGTAATTCATGAACCCTTCCTAAATAAAGGACGTGCCGACTTAGGTATCTATAAAGATGGGCACATGGATTTATTTGTCGAGGTAGGTACCACTTCTGCTTATAAGTTATGGTGGAATTTGCAGATGTTGACAAATTCCAAGATTCTACTAGTGCCTGATGAGAGGCAAGCTATAGAATTTACCTGTCGGGCTGATCAAGGTGACATATTGCGCAGCGCGCAGAGAAAAGGACCAATTTAAAATGCTGCCGCATATTGATGACTTTTTGATGAATCTACAGGCCAATCATTATTCTCCATACACAGTTTCCGACTACGAGCGGGATCTGGAAGCTTTCGACCGCTTTCTAGATGAGAGTAACGTTCCTTTTGATAGAATTAATAATCAGACCATTATCTCCTATAAAGCACATCTTGCCTCGCGTGGTCGAAACATAGCAAAGTTAAGCGATCATAACGCTAGGCAACTTACCCCACGCACCATAAATCACAAGTTGGCAGCACTCCGGGTTTACCTGCGTTACTTAATCGGTATCGACTATCCGTGCCCTTTAGCACCTGAAGCAGTCGAAAACCTGAAGGCTGTCCCGAGACAGCCCCAAGTGCCCGAGCTTAAAGATTTAATCAGGTTAATCGAAGCGCCATCCCCTGAGGCAAATACTATAGAACTGCGCGATAAAACTATTCTGGAAACACTGTTCAACACAGGGTTAAGAGTATCAGAATTAGTCAGTCTAAATCGTGACCAGGTCAACTTAGAGCGGAAACAAATTGGCCTCAAAGGCAAAGGAAATAAGATACGCATATTATTTCTACCAAATCCAGCGGCGCAATGGATTGGCCGCTACCTGCAATCGCGCCGAGACCATTTTAGGCCCCTGTTTATTCGCTACAGTGGTGAGCTAGATGCTCGGAAGAGCGGCGAAAAAATGCGATTGACACCGAGGTCTATCCAAAAAATTGTTGCGAAGTATGCAAAAAGATGTGGCTTGCCAATTACAGCAACCCCTCATACCTTGAGACATTGCTTTGCCACCTATCTGATTGAGGAAAGTGCTAATCCAGTTCCCCTTCAGGTTCTTCTGGGTCATGAATCCTTGGATACTACCACCCGCTATGTCCATGCCTCCGATAAGTATGCTGAAGAGACTCACCGCAAATACCATCCTCTGGCTAAGACAGATTAGGATCAGGTAATTAGAGCGTTATGTCAACTAACCTCGGGGGATTGGATTTCCATTACATCAAGAAAAGGTGCTAAAATTACGTAAACCAGGAGGATTAAAATGGGTGATATTTTAGATGAAGTCACGGCGCTTGTCAGATGTAAGGAATGCCCCTGGTATAAAAATTGCCTAACTCCGGTTCAGGTTAGCATTGATGATATCGCGCAGTTCAGAATAGCGATGCAGGGGACAAATCTACCTGAACAAGCCAAAAACGAACTAGACCAGATTATGGAAAGCATGGCATCTATGAGTCAGGAGATGATCCTTCAGAGCTGCCCTATATTTACTCAGCGTCTCAAGGAGGACCCTGCACTTGCCCAGCAGATCAAGAAGATGATGCAGAACTGGGGAAAAGAAGGAGAGCCTGATGGATAGTACCCATGAAAAGTTTGCTTTGCTTTTTCCATTTAAGCCCATCTCGATATAAAGTACACTGAGGCCTCAGAGAACTTCTTTGAGAGATAAATATCCATGCCAGAGCAATTAGGCAAAATAGAGAGGCCTGAAGCTGAGCGCTTCAAACACGGAAAGAAGCTTTACCTCGTCCCACTTGTATATTCCGGCGAGGAAATCCCTGATGAATACAAGGAAAAATGCAGTCGTTATTGGCAACAGGTAGCAGAACAGCTAGCAAATTTAGCGTCGAAGATTGGGATGGTAAACCTGATTTACCACGAATCAATCTTTCAATCTGGTGAGGATGGTATGAAGGCCATGGAGAGGCTGAGTCCAGGCAGTTATCAAATTGCTAAAACTCAGTATGATAAGGGCGCTATCTTTGAGACAGTTGAAGAAAGAGAATTATTTGAAGAGGTCGTGGACTGGCAGAGATGCCTGATGCTTGGCTTTATAAGTGATAAGGTGGCAAGTAAAATTTCTGAATTCTATGTTGATGCGGCGAAGAAGAGAAATGAATTTATGGCTAAAAAGATAAGCGAGACGCTTAAAGACAATGAGGCTGGGCTTCTGTTCATTAGAGAGGAACACTCGGTGCAATTCCCTAGCGATATAGAGGTATTCAGTATCTTCCCACCAGCTCTGGACGAGATACACCGCTGGTATCGTGACCAAGCCAGGCTGGGGATAGAGAAGCGCGCAGAGGAGAGCAAAGGAAAGACCACGGGAAAAGCCGGGGGGGTCAAGAAAAAGACCAGAAAAAGGACGAAAAAAGAGCCTAAGGAGTAGTCCTGCTTCGCGGGGTGTCCCATGAAGATAAGAAAACCTGCTGTTTCTGGCATGTTTTATGCCGACACCGCCAGAGAATTAGAAGAACAAATTGAGTGGTGCTACAAACATGAGCTGGGACCGGGAGCTATACCCCAGGTGAATAGCAAAGGGCGGAGGGAGATTGTGGCTATCATTGCCCCCCACGCTGGCTATTATTACTCGGGGCCAGTAGCAGCCCATGCCTATAAGGAGCTTGCTGATGATGGGATATTCGATACCGCAGTGATACTTGGTCCTAACCACACCGGGTATGGGTATCCTGTTTCTCTATGGGCAGGAGGTAACTGGAACACACCGTTGGGTGAGGTAGAAATAAACAAAGAGCTTGGCCAAAGAATGTTGGGGAAGGTAATCAAAGCAGACGAGGCTGCTCATATACATGAGCACAGTATTGAAGTGCAACTGCCCTGGCTTCAACAGCTCTATAAGAAGATAAAAATTGTGCCCATAACTATGCTGGCTCAAGACATAGAAACAGCTCGGACGGTAGGCAAGGCTATTTCACAGGCAGGCAATAACCTAATAATTATCGCCAGCAGTGATTTCACACATTATGAACCTCACTCTGTAGCTATGGAAAAGGATAGCTCTGTGATAGAGGCCATAGTTGCTCTTGATGAGGAAGAGCTATACAAGCGCTGTGAGAGCCTCAATTGCACCATGTGCGGGTATGGCCCGATTGCTTCAGCTATTGTCGCAGCCAAAGAAATGAAAGCCAAAAAGGCAAGTTTATTGAAATATGCCACCAGCGGAGATACGAGTGGCGATTTCTCCCGAGTGGTCGGCTACGGCTCCATCGTGATAAAAAAGTAAACAATCATCATCAAGAGCTGATTATTTCTCCTTCGGCCTCTCCATCTATCGTAAGAATGCCAAAAGAGTCTGTGGCCTTCCCCGGATTGAAAAGGAGAATGCCATCGATGACCTTGTTTTGGGATTGGTGAGAATGGCCATAGACGATAATATCAATCCGGTCTGACTCAAATATCTTCCTTACTCTCTCTTCTATTCCCCGAGGGGCGCCTGAGCCGTGAGTTATGCCGATTCGCTTATTTTCTATTTCAACTATTTCCTTGACCGGAAGTATATTCTTTAGATCCGTTGAATCCATATTACCACGGACTGCTTTTACCTCCCCCAGTTGTTTCAATTCCTTAAGCAGTTGTACATCGGTGAAGTCTCCAGCGTGGATTATCAAATCCACCGTGGAGAGGGCATCAATGATCTTTTTAGAGAGTTGCCCAAGCTTATTTACATGTGTATCGGCAAGCACAGCTATTCGCATAACAAGCCTCCTTAAACTGCATTGATTCTAGTATCAATTGCGAGCGGCAGGCAATATTAAGCTGGCCAATTTAAAATGCTATCACCTTGGATGGAAGACTGCAAAATGCTTCCTACTGATGGTTTTGGGAGGTAACCTCTTTCACCAATTGGATGGTTTTGTCCACACCGGATAGGGAGAATGATAACCCCAGTTGCTTAAGGTCTTTGTAGCCTAATCCCTGAAATAATTTCCTTCCGGCTACTCTGGTCATTTCATCGTAAATAGCCGGCCACTCCGGGCTCCGCCTCTGAGCACAAAAGAGAACGAAATCACGAAGCTTTGGGGATATGTCATCCATACATTATTAGTTTATGCCCAGAGCCGTAATCTAACAAGCTTGCTCATGGCTGCTGGAATGCCATCCTCTCCCTTGTTTTTACCTTGGATAGTCCCTTGGTCAAGGCTTGAGCCTCACCCCTGTCCTTTGCCGCATATAAGCCCGGAAAAAATTTTTGGGCGAGTAAACCTGTAAGCCGAGTTCTGTACCCCGACCAAGTCGGGGCGGTGACCATCCATCTAGCCCTGATGTTACCATCAGGGTCAAGCGACCAACCCGAGGGCCTCGGCCGAGCCCCTTAATTGCCCTCTTATTCGGTCTTGCTCCAGGTGGGGTTTGCCCAGCTAACCAGTCTCCTGGTTGCTGGTGAGCTCTTACCTCACCATTTCACCCTTACCCGCACCCCGATGCTATCGGGGCCGCTGGCGGTGTGTTTCTGTGGCACTTTCCGTAGGGTCACCCCTCCTGGGTGTTACCCAGCACCCTGCTCGGTGGAGCTCGGACTTTCCTCCCCGATTATATCGGGGCGGTCACCCGGTTTACTCGCCCAAATTTATTTTATAGTCAACTAGAACAAAGGTCAAATTCTCGAATCGTCCAGGGCAAGATTGCCTGCTAACAATCAGTCCAAAAAAGTTTAACACCAGAATGAGGTATAATATAAGAGGGTAATGGCAAGGCCCCAGCAATACCGACATAGCTTAGGCCAAAAGTATAAGTGGAGGTGAACCGATGCAACCACGAAACATGATCTGGGTTGCCGCAGGTAAGCGATACCGCACGGACAAATCAACGCTAGTAGCCCATGATGCATACTGGAACGGTTATAACTGTGAGCAAGGTAGCCGTAATACATTCTTATTCAAAACGACAAAGGGTAATTTCTTTGCCCAATATCAATCACTATTACCAAGCGAAATTAACAAAATTACCCCCCTGGAGATAAACGAGGCCCTATCTTTATATCAATCACTACAAAAAAAGGAGGTTCCCTTCAGAGTTGTCTTCCCATGTATCAAGGCAGAGGACGCCTAACAACTCCTTAGCTTGCCCTGACCCACAAAACTGCTAATGCCCTCGTGCCAAACTAGCCCCTAAAAGGGCATAGACCTAGTTTCCACTGTAGCTCCAGGCGTTTTACCCGCCTAGAATCGCCTCTCAGAGCGTGGTTGTAGCTAACACAATGCAACCTCAATCATGAGGGAAGCTAAGTGCGATGGATTGCAAGCCGGTGTTATCGCTTCTCCAGAGTTAGGGGGGTATCCCCTGGAACATTATGTCAACACGCCAGCTACCTAGATGTGGTATCATAGAGAAAGTCCAGCCAGGCTTTGAATCTACTCAAAATCGACACCCACCACTGCAAGGGATAGAATCCTGGCTATCATAGAGATTGCCAGTTGCCTAAACTATGATTTGATTCCAGTATACATCCATGCTGATGTGGGCATTACTTCATATATTGTTATCCTCGGCTTTGATACCAAGAGTGCCTCTGCCTCTTGTAATATCTGTTGTCTAAGTTTTGAACTCTCCCATGCCTCCCAATTCTCAAGTCTCTCCCAATTGTATAACAGAGCGGCAATAGAAGTGCCTTTCATGCTTCTGATATGCTCAGCACTAATGAAACCGGGAAATGTCATGGCATATGACCTGAGCTTTTGAAATACAGGTTGTATATCTGTACCCTTCTTCAGCTCATAACCTTCGATGACCTTTATCATTTTCCCTCTTCTCCTTGGTGATAAACAATCAATTATGCCGCTTATACAAGCTAAAGTTTACCCTTCAAGTCTTCATTGTCAATAGTACGATTGTAATACCCCCAGGACTCTCTAAAAGACAGAGGTCCAGAAGAAGTATAACAAAAGTATGCCGAGGCAGCTTTACCAGAAGGTGTAAAAAGCAAAAGCTGAGGCAGGGCGAACTGGCCAAGGAGATGGGAAAATCCCTGAGGGTTAAAGGCAAAACAGGTATAATAATCACTCGCCAGGCAAAACATGCGCCTTTTTAAGCCTCTCAGAGCGTGTTTTATCGTAAAGCAGTGTCTTCATGGCATGTCCCCCTGGGTATCCGTGATGCCTGGCCCGCCAGTTCGTATGTCATCCATTTTGGTCAAAGTCCGACAAAAACGCCACAACACAAGGTCGGCAAGATTGCCCGAAGAGGTCGCTTTAAAATAGGGTTTATCGCCAAAATCTTGTCCAAAATGGCGAAATTTTGACCTTGATTGGAACATGGAGAGGGATATTGACAGCACTAAGTACAAAGACTTACCATGATAGCGAGTCGACATAGTTTAAGGAGGGTATCATGAAAAGGCTTTTATTACTCATCCCAATTATTGCTCTAGTCTTGCTGCCGATTGGTTGCATGGATGTTGAGAGCATGCTTGAGGACCAGATTACGGAAGCGCTCGAAGGGCTATCATCAACCTACACGATCAAGGTTGGCGGCACGGCCGGGTTAAATTTTTCGGGTAGGTACGTGGTGGCGAGCGCAGCTTACGATCCAGAGACCTGGGTGGATTTCAGTTCAGATTCCTACGACGTCTCAGGGAATGTTTCCCAGCAGTACATAGCTGAGGACGTCATATCGGTCGGGGGAATGTTCCAGAAACAGGCTGTGAATGGCACGCTTGAGGTCGAAATTTGGAAAGGCAGTACAAAAGTAGACTCAGCCGTGACAACAGACCCTTGGGGATCTGTCCTCGTAACGGCCATAGAAGAAGACTAGGTGCTACCCGGTATTGGTGAACAGTGTAAAAATAACGCCAATTTAACATCAATGGCAGCTATAATCTTAAGTAAGAACTGAAATTTAGCTTCCGGAGGGGTGACCGAGTGGCTTATGGTGGCGGTCTTGAAAACCGCTCCCCGACTTTGTCGGGGCGTGGGTTCGAATCCCACCCCCTCCGCCATTAAGGTTGTTCATGCCTAAGAAATCAGGCAACTATAAATCAAGCTTCGCAATTGTTATAATTACTTTCCTGGTGAGCACTCGAATCTTAGTTCGTGAAAGCAAGTTAGCTAATGAATCGCTATCCTCTGGTTGAAGAAGTCTTCACCCCCTTAACTGCCCCTGAGCTTTTTGAGCTAATAAAAGACAACCCTTACAGCTTCTTTTTAGACAGCGGCATGGACCCTCAAAGGCTGGGGCGATATTCCTTTTTGGGCAGTGAGCCCTTTCTCGTAATGAGCAGTCAAGGCTCTGAAATCACCCTGGTTCGTGGACGGGAGCCCGAAGTGCAGCATGGTAACCCTTTTGATGCTATGGGCAAGCTGCTGGAGATATATAAGTTAGACCATTGCCCGGCACCCATACCCTTCCTGGGTGGAGCAGTTGGCTATTTTAGCTATGATCTGTGCCACTTCATCGAACGCCTGCCATCCACAGCTGCAGACGACATTAAAATCCCTGAGAGTTATTTTGCCTTCTATGATGCCATCGTGGCCTTCGATCACCTGGAAGGGAGAGCCTACCTTGTTGCCACAGGCTTTCCCGAGCTGGAGGAAGAGCAGCGGTTAAGGCGAGCCAGAATGAGACTTGAGGAAATGAAGACCTGGCTCTGTCCTAGCCATTCAGTCATTGCGAGCGAAGCGAAGCAATCTAGCGATAGAGATTGCTTCGTCGCTGCTGCTCCTCGCAATGACTGGAAAAACAAAGAAACCTTGCTTAAGTCTAATTTTACCCCTGAAGAATACGTCAAAACCGTAGATAGAGTACGGGAGTATATCGCCGCTGGCGATGTCTTTCAGGTTAACCTCTCCCAGAGGTTTGAGGCTGATTTAAAAATCCCACCCTACGAGCTTTATAAACGGCTAAGATTGGTTAATCCCGCTCCGTTTGCCAGCTATCTCAATCTCCAAGGAGTGACCATCGTCAGTGCCTCTCCGGAAAGGTTCCTTAAAGTGCAAGGCGGCCTGGTAGAGACGCGACCGATAAAGGGCACAAGGCCACGAGGTAAAGACCCGGCTGAAGATGAGCGACTGGCTCAAGAATTGACCCACAGCACCAAAGACAGAGCGGAAAACGTGATGATCGTTGATTTAGAAAGGAATGATTTGGGGCGGGTTTGCCGCTATGGCACGGTAAATGTCACCGAACTAGCTATCCTGGAGACTTTCCCCACCGTATTTCACCTCACTTCTACCGTAGTGGGCAGGCTGCGCCGAGGCAAAAGCAACATGGACCTGCTTAAAGCTACTTTTCCCGGCGGCTCTATTATCGGCGCTCCTAAGGTGCGGGCTATGGAGATTATTGATGAACTGGAGCCGACCAAGAGGAGCGTCTATACCGGCTCCATAGGTTACCTAAGCTTCAATGATAACATGGATATCAACATCGTTATTCGCACTTTTTTAATCAAAGAAGGCAAAGCCTATTTTCAGGTAGGTGGTGGCATTATTTACGACTCTGATGCGGAATCTGAATATATGGAAACGCTGGACAAAGCCAAGGCTCTGATTCAAGCTTTGCAGTTAGCACCAGAAGTGGTTGTAGCAGCAAAATATTGAAAAACTGGCGTTTATGCAATATAATAGCAGGCTGAGCAGGAGCAATCACTTTCATATGGCCCTCCGCATAATTTCGTACAAGAATCTCACTTTGAAGGGACAGGGAATTATAAAGAGTTCTGCGGTCAATTATAATCATAAGGAGGCTTAATTTATGGCTGATGAGTCTGACAAAGGTCTGGATAAGCTGGAAGAACTGAAAAGTAAACGAGACCACATCTTGCAAATGGGAGGGCCGAAGGCGATTGAAGCGCGCCATAAGAAAGGGCAAATGTCGGCCCGGGAGAGGATAGACTATTTATTCGACCCCGGCACATTTACAGAAATAGGCTTGTTTGTTAAACACAGGACGACTGCTTTTGGCATGGACCAAAGGGAGGTGCCCGCTGAAGGAGTAATTACTGGCTTCGGCAAAGTGAATGGCAGGAACGTCGTTGCTGCTGCTGAGGATTATACCGCAATGGCGGGAACCTATGGCGAATATCATGGTAAAAAATTTGTTCGTGCTATAGAGTTCGCCAAGGAGAATGGATGGCCATTTGTGGGCATGAATGACTCCGGAGGTGCTCGACTGCAGGAAGGGATAGATACCCTGGAAGCCTACGGATGGCTTTTTAGGTCTCAAATACTTGCATCGGGGATAATACCCCAGATAGCCATGCTTATGGGCCCTTGTTTAGGAGGACAGGCATATCACCCTATAATGCAGGATTTCCTAATTCAAACCAAGCACACAGGATTTATGGGTATTGCCGGCCCTGCTTTTGTCAAAACGCAAACCGGGGAGGAAATCAGCCTGGAGGAACTTTCCGGCTACAAAGCCCATGCTATCAAATCAGGGCAAACACACATCGTAGCTGAAGATGATGCAGAGTGCCTGGATAAGTGCAAGGAACTTTTGTCCTTTTTGCCTTCCAGCAACAGAGAAAGACCACCTCGTATCCAAACAGACGATGACCCAGAAAGGAAAGAGGATTTACTTAGCTTGATGCCAGAACATCCATTTGAACCTTTCGATATGTACGAAGTTATCGGAAAAATAGTTGACAACGGTTATTTTTTTGAGACCTTGGGACTCTATGCTCGGAACATAATCACCGGTTTTGCCCGCTTCAACGGGCGTCCTGTGGGAATAGTAGCTAGCCAACCGAAGTGGATAGCCGGTTGCTTAGATATTGATGCTTCCGACAAAGCAGCCAGGTTTATCAGGTTTTGTGACCTTTTTAACATCCCCTTGCTCACTCTGCAGGATTGCCCGGGATATCTGATAGGTTCTCAGCAAGATTGGGGCGGAATCCTGCGCCATGGCGCCAAGCTGCTTTTTGCCTGGGCCGATGCTACCGTGCCTCTCGTTTCAGTCATAGTCAGGAAGTCCTACGCCGGCGCTCACTACGGCATGCTGGACAAATCTATTGGAGCTGACTTTGTCTTTGCCTGGCCTACTGCCCGAGTTACCATTGTCGGCGCCGAAAGTGCTGCCAGTGTTATCTTCGCCAGAGAAATAAGGGAGGCAGATAAACCTAAGGAAGTGCGAGCACAAAGGATAAGAGAATATTCAGAAATCTACGAAAACCCCTACTGCGCTGCAGAGAGAGGCTATGTTGACGATGTGATAGACCCCTCAGATACCAGGAAATTCATAAACAGGGCACTGGATGCTCTGGAAGGTAAATGTGTGGCTAGGCCGTGGAGGAAGTATTCCAATATCAATCTCTAAGAAAGGAGGAGGAAGATGGATTTTGGCTTTACAGAGGAGCAGAATAAGTTTAGACAGGAGGTTCGTAACTTTTTAGAGGAGGAGATAAAGAAGGGGTATTGGGAACCTGCCTGTGATGCCTGGATACAAGGTTTTGACCCTGAATTCACCAAACGGGTGGCGCAGAGGGGCTGGATAGGCCTGACCTGGCCCAAAGAGTATGGCGGGCAAGGGCTCAGCTATATAGACCGACTTATACTCACCGAGGGAATGCTGAGATATGGGGCACCAGCAGCTTGCCACTGGTTTGCCGACCGCCAAATAGGCGGCTCTATTGTCACCTATGGCACTGATGAGCAAAAGAGGGAGTTATTACCCAAGATTATATCGGGAGAAGCGTATATCGGTCTGGGAATGAGTGAAACAGAGGCTGGTTGTGACTTAGCCTCACTTCAAACTAGAGCTACCGAAGACGGTGATGCCTACATAATTAATGGACAAAAGACGTGGACTAGTGGTGGCTCGTTTGTAAATTATTTTTACCTATTAGCTAGGACCGACCCGGAAGCACCCAAACATAGAGGTATTAGCGAATTTATTATTCCTGCGGATTTGCCTGGGATTAACCGCATCCCTATGATAGATATTACTGGTACTGAGGCCTGGAACGACGTCTTTTTTGATGGGGTACGCGCCCCCAAGAAATGTTTAATAGGAGAGAAAAACCGTGGTTTCCTTCAAGCTCTTCAACAGCTTGATTACGAGAGAAGTGGGATGGAACGACTAATGGGCAATTATCCCCTCTTTGATGCCATTGTACAGTTTACCAAAGAAAATAAATTGTCTCAGGAACCTGTAATTCGCAATAAGCTAGCTCAGCTCCGGATTGAATTTGAAGTTGGGCGGCTACTTATTTATAGGGTAGCGTTGGTTATGGACGAAGGACGGGCTCCCAACCGGGAAGCAGCCATGTCCAAGGCATATTCCACCGCATTTGAACAAAGGCTAGCCAAGGCCGCCATGGAAGTACTAGGGCCTTATGGTCAACTGGTAAGCGATTCCAAATTAGCCCCCATTCGAGGTCTGGCAGTACATTCCTATCTGGCTTCCAAAGGTTATAGCCTCCAAGCAGGTACATCAGAGATACTAAAGAACATCCTGGCTACCAGGGGACTGGGGCTGCCAAGCTCATAATACGTCACCTTAAGCGAAGCGAAGAGTTCAATGATTCGAAGATCCTTCGCCGGCAACTGCGAATGGCGCTTGGAATGTTTGATACAGGAGGATAGCAATGAAGTTAACTCTTACTGAAGAACAAGAAATGATTAAAAAGACAGCCCGCGACTTCCTGACTGATAAGTGCCCAAAGACATTCGTTAAACAGATGGAAGAAAGCGATACAGGCTATTCCAAAGAACTTTGGCAAGAGATGGCTGAGCTAGGCTGGATGGGCTTGGCCTTCCCCGAGAAATATGGTGGCGGCGACATGAATTTTCTCGACCTGGCAGTGCTACTAGAGGAGATGGGACGGGCTTGTTTGCCTGGCCCTTTTTTCTCCACAGTGGTTCTTGGGGGCTTACCCATCTTAGATCTCGGAAAAGAGGAGCAAAAACAAGAATATTTGCCCAAGCTAATCAATGGAGAGAAAATCTTAACCTTAGCCCTAACCGAACCTGGCTATCAAAATTACGATGCCGCTTCAGTCACAGTTGAGGCTACTCCTGATGATGGCAACTATATCATCAACGGTACAAAACTGTTTGTCCCTGATGCTCATATTGCTGACTACCTGCTGTGTGCAGCCAAAACCAAGCCTGAAAACGGAATCACCGTATTCTTGGCCGACGCCAAGAATCCCAGAATAAATTGCACCATTCTAAAGACTGTCGCAGGTGATAAGCTATGCGAGGTGGTTTTTGACCAAATGCCAGTACCTAAAGCTAACATTTTGGGACAACTGGACCAAGAGTGGAGTGCAGTACAAAAGATAATCGAGCGGGCAGCAGTGGGAAAATGCTGCGAGATGGTCGGCAATATTCAGCGAGTATTGGAGATGACCGTGGATTACGCCAAGGAAAGGAAACAGTTTGACCGTCCTATTGGCAGCTTCCAAATTATACAGCACTATTGCGCCGACATGGCAACCGATATTGATGGCGCCAGGTTTAGTACCTACCAAGCAGCCTGGATGTTAAGTGAAGGACTTCCCTGCACCAAAGAAGTGGCTATAGCCAAGGCCTGGATAGGCGAGGCCTCCCAGCGCGTCGTTGCTCTGTCACACCAAATTCACGGAGCTATCGGAGTTACCATAGAACATGACCTGCATTTTTATACCAGGCGTGCCAAAGCCGCGGAGCTTGCCTTTGGCGATGCCGATTTCTATCGAGAAGTAGTGGCCAGAGAGATGGGATTGTGACCGTTAATTTGACAACTAAAACCTTGAGATCTTCGTTTAGGGCAACATGGACGCTAGCACTTAAAGAAGATTAACTAAGGTCGTTAAGCTTCGTTTCTAATTTCTTTTGCCTTTGGGCTACTGTTAAATCCCCCCGAGTTCTTTCTATAATGCCGCGTATGGCATCCGTAGTTCGCCTCAAGCCATGAGCGAGCAACTCCGGGAAGTCCATGGTTATCAATATTCCGTAGATCTCATCCATTATGGTCAGTAGCTCCTCGCAACGGGAAAAGTCACCCCGCCTCAGACTATCTAATATGTATCTCCGCAACTCACCCACGGACTCACCCAAGCCATCAAGGTAGGCAGCATTGCTTACGCCCAATGCTTCCGGTCTCGGTAAGCCTTCTCCGGCAATCAAAGCCAAGGTTATATATCCCTCAGCAAATTCCTTTTGAGCATCATGAACGAAACCTGAATGAAGTAACCTCCCATACTTGGCCAAGTCTCGGTTTAGCTCCCGAACCAATTCCTGGGCTGAATCAAGGCGTTGCCTCGCCTTATCCTGCTCCTGGCGATGCACGGCACGTATAGCATCAGCGCTGTGGCGGATTACCTGACGGCAACTACGCAAAGCTTTCTCTCGAGCTTCATCCTCAGCCGCGAAGTAGGGGCGAAGCTCCGCAGCGATAGACTCCAAATCTTCTACTGGTTTTGACATTCCTCTTTCGCCAAGTTCATGTTTGCGACCAATTTCTGCACCGCTTTCTTAACATCTTTCTCACTCAAGACAGCGCTGATTACAGCTACGGTATCGGCGCCAGCAGACACTACTTCACCTATATTATTCTGGTTTATGCCGCCAATAGCTACTAGGAGTGTAAATACTGTTCGCTTGAGTTCTTTCAGCATATCAATTCCCACCACAGTGGCTTCTTCTTTCGTCGCCGTGGGAAATATAGAACCTACGGCAATATAATCCGCTCCTTCGGCCTGGGCTTTCGTTGCCTGAGAAAGAGTCTTGACAGAACAGCCAACTATTTTATCTATGGGCAATTCCCTGCGGATTACAGACATGGGCAGATCTTCCTGTCCAACGTGAAGCCCATCAGCGTCAACAGCTATAGCCAAGTCGAGGTAATCATTTATTATAAATAGAACATCCGCTTGACTACAGAGCTCCTTGAGCTTTTGCGCTAAAATTAGCAGCTCCCTCTTTTTGCTTTGCTTATCGCGAAGTTGGATTACCCTGGCACCTCCCCCAATAATTTGGCCGGCAATGTCCAGTTCATTCCTGCCCGCCAGAAATTGCCTATCCAGAATTACGTAAAGCCCAGACATCTTTTCCATTTTGTCCCGGCGTGATATTCTGGAAAGTAAATCTCGCTCTAAGCTATAAAGGGCAAACCTCATCTGTTCAAAGCTGGCTGAATTCAGCATTGAACTTATCTCTGGCAACTTAGCTAGCTCCTCTACCACTCGAAGGGATTCTTCCACCCTTTTAGCATTAGCTGTAACTAAATCCAGCAAGCCTTGCAGCGAGGTCGTTTCCATAGTTAATTCCCTATTCTTCGAGTTAGGACGACCAACATCGTATTCGGAATCTCTCTGAGATAAAAGCCCTAAACTCAGTGATTTAGTTTCTCGGGCTAAATCATGACGTAGAGTCCTTAACCGCTGGCTCAGCCCAACATCGTTGAGAAGAAAGCGAGCGACATCTTCCAGAACCCGCAAGCCTTCACTGGAGCGGTTTAGATTTGCATCAATAATACGCAGTGGTCGGTGAGACATTGTAATAATCCTCGCCGGGGTGCATTGTGGACTCGCCTCTCTTCTCCCCTACCGTCTTCAATAACTTATAATAGGCAAAGCCAGAAATGGCACGGGATAAATTAGTATTGTCGCAAGCTGTCCTTAGACCTTTTGAAACTCGTAACCAATCCTACCACCGGGCAATTTCGCTGGAAGTACCTTCACCCCCATTCCCGGCTTAATGTCACTCTCTTTAAGACCCTTACTTAACCGACCAAAGACCCTCACCCCATCAAAATCAGCTATGCCCAGAGTATATGGGGCGTCCTCTTCAAATCCAGTTGGACCGTAGTTTACTACAGTATAGGTGACCAGCCTACCATTTCCCTTAATCTCAAACCACTCCACATCACTGCCTACACATTTTGGGCAATCCATCCTCGGGGGGAAGTAATTAGTCCCACACCTCCTGCACCTAGTTGCCATTACTTTACCCTTCTCCAAGTAACCCAAAAAATCAGATGCCTTCGTCTCGGTGGTGAAGCTAACAACGCCAAAATTCTCAAAACTCACTGGCTACCTCCTTAGAATGGTCACATTACCATATTGTCCGACGCCACCTATATTGTGAACCAAGCCTATTTCCGCTCCCTGCACCTGGATTTCACCAGCCTGTCCCCTAAGCTGGTTTATAATGGTTCTAATCTGTGAACCACCAGTAGCGCCAATAGGGTGACCTTTGGATAACAACCCACCGTCAACATTTACCGGTTTCTTTCCATCCACATATGTCTCTTTGCCATCAATCAGTTCAGTCCCCTCCCCAGCTTTGGCAAAGCCCAAGTCTTCATAAGCCATAAGCTCAGCTATAGTAAAACAGTCGTGAACCTCGGCAACATCAATATCTTCCGGACCTACACCAGCCATTTCATATGCCTGTCTGGCTGCCTCCTGGGCACACCGCAAACCGGTGAGCGATTCTCTGCCTGACATTGTCATTGTGTCTGTGGCAGCGCCCAGGCCCATTATCCAGATTGGAATATTAGTTACTCTTTTAGCTATGTCACCACTAGCTATTATTATGCAGGAGGCACCGTCAGCATTGGCACAGCAATCAAACTTCTTCAGCGGGCTAGTTATTACTTCCGAGCCTAAAATGTCGTCCAAACTCAGCTCTTTACGATAGGTAGCCTTAGGATTTGCCGCACCATAGTGTGAATTTTTGACCCGTATCTTGGCCAGTTGCTCTTCAGTAGTTCCATACTTAGCCATATGAGCCCGGGCATACATAGCATAACCAGCAGGCATGGTTATGCCAAAGGGCGATTCCCATATTATGTCACCTCCCCGACTCATCCTCTCTGCAGCCTCACGAGAGGTCAAGTCCGACATCTTCTGGAAGCCTACCACTGCTACTACTCTGTGAAGGCCCGCCTTTATTAACGACCAACCTACTCTTAGCCCCGTGCTACTAGAAGAACATACAGTCTCGATATAGAAACTCGGCTTGGGCGTTAGCCTCAAGTACTCTGAGATTAAACCGGCCGGTGAGCGCTGCTTATCATACTCCGGCGCAGAACAAATAATGGAGGCATCTATATCACTGTTGGTAATGTCTAGACCCTCCATTGCCTCGGTATAGGCTTCAAAACATAATTCCCCGATAGATACACCACACTTACGAGAAAAAATGCTCTGACCTACTCCAACAATAGCCACGTCTTGCATAAAGCAACCTCCTCGAATCGCAAGAGTTTAGTTTTTCCAAAAATTCTAGCCTATTATGCTATATCACCTGCCCTCGCACTGTCAAGCGCTTTGGAGAGCTTTTTATATGGAAGTTTTTTGACACGAATACGACTATGTATGGCTACTCCAAGTACAGTATCTTACTACAGCTAGTACATTGGATTAAATCGCCAGCTTTAGCTTTCTGCCATTGACTCGTAGGCACGGTGATGTGGCATCCCTGGCATTTTCCCCTCTCCACTTTGACTACAGCTTGCCCCCTTGTTAGCCTGAGTCGCTCATAAGTATTGATGGCTTCAGAGTCAATTTGCTGTGCTAGTTTATTACGGTCCTCCTTGAGCTTAGCAAGCACAGCTTCAACTTCGCTTTTCCTCTGCCCAAAAGCTTCTTGCCTCGGCCCCCATTCTCGCTTCAATCGTTCAAACTCTTCGGCAATAGTTTTTACTTTAGCTTCTATCTCTTCTACCTGGCCCATTAATCCCAATAGGGCATCTTCTTTTGGCCTAATCTGATTCCTAAGACTTTTGACTTCTTTCTCAAGGTTAATCAGCTCCTTGGGATCCTTAGTTGCGCCACTGTAAAGTTTGTTATCAATCTGCCTGACTTTCTCTTGAAGGCCTCCCAGTTCCCATTCAGCGTTTTTTTGCTCTTTCCTCGCGTCTTCCAGTTGTTCCTTTTGTGAGGCAAGTTCGGATTCAGCAGCAACCAAGGCCTTATCGTCACTCAACCGATTTTCAACCTCATTTAGCTCTTGTTGATTCCTTTGAAGCTCTAGGTCAACCTGCTGCAGCTTATAAAGTTGCTCTGCTAAATTCATATTGAGGCTTATTGTAGAAGTGAAGTAGTGATATTGTCAAAAATACAGACAGCTTCCTGGGGGAACCAAGAAGCTAAAGTTCCACAATTCTGGGCTTCACACGGCATTTTTCAGTAGCGACAATAGCGTCTATCTGAGATACAATTTCATCAAGCTTATTTTGGTGACTTGTTATCACATAATCGAAAAGCGGCAGGCTTTTCATTTCACCTTTAGCTCTTTCCAACCTTAGGGCCAAATCTGTTGAAGACTCGCTACGTCGCTTCCTCAACCTCTTTTCTAGTTCTTCCAATGAAGGAGACATGAGGAAAATAAATACTGCTTGAGGCAGAGTTTTCTTGATCGTAGCAGCACCCTGAACATCTACTTTGACTACTGTATCTACCCCTTTGGATAAAGCCGAGGTTATTTCCTCTTTTGGCACACCATAGTAATTGCCGTAGACATTAGCCCACTCCAGGAACTGGTGTTTATCTATCATTTGTTGAAATTCTTTCTGGGAAAGGAAGTGATACTCCACTTCGTGCTTTTCCCCGGCACGCTTAGGACGCGTAGTAGCGGTAACGGCATAGTGGAAGGGACGCCCCAACTTTTTCATTCTAGTAAGCACAGCATCCTTGCCTACTCCCGAAGGTCCAGAAAGAACGATGAGCAGGGGGCGAGAGCTCCTAGTGCTTCTTTGCTTCGTTCGAAGATTCGACTCAAGGCTGCGTTCAGGCACTTCACAGCTCAACTTTTTCCTCAGACGGCAGGGATGCAGTGGCTAACCTGTGAGCAATGGTCTCCGCTGTCATAGCAGCCAACATCATATGGCCAGTGTCAAAAAGAATAGCGGTCTTGGCTTTCCTGCCATGAGTGGCGTCAATTAAAAGTCCTTTCTCTCTTACTTCGCGAAGGAGTCGCTTGATTGGTTGCTGGTTTATGGAAAGGAAAGCAATTACCCTATTTACAGCGATAACACTACCAAAACCGATATGAATTAATTCTGTAGCCATACTGCCCCTCCTGACTTAATTACTAAAACTCATTTTGTTGTAACTACACAGCTTACTTAATTGTTTAGCATTTAGGATTCCGTGCTCAGGATTTATCTGTATTTAATACTTGTTGCAAAGTCTGCCAAAAAGCAGGATATGATACCTGTGCAACCTGGGCATGCCTGATGGTCGTTTCTCCTTTGGCTATCAAACCGGCTACCGCCAAGCTCATCGCCAATCGATGGTCGAAATGGCTGTCAACATCTGTGCCCGACAAAGGTCTACCGCCATAGATGACCATGCCATCCGGCAGAGGCTCAATTTTAGCACCCAGGCGGGAAAGCTCACTTGCCACAGTGGCAATCCTGTCTGATTCCTTTACCCTCAGCTCCCCGGCATCCCTGATCACAGTTTTTCCTTTAGCAACACACCCAGCCACAGCTAACGCGGGAATCTCGTCAATGAGGCGAGGGATAATATCGCCACCGACCTCTATCCCCTTTAACTCGCTAGATTCTACCACAATATCGGTTAAAGGTTCACCAGCTTCCAGTCTCTCATTACCTCTTTTTAACGTGGCACCCATAGCCAGCAGAATATCGATGACTCCCGTCCGTGTCGGGTTAATTCCACAATCCCTTATCACTATCCTGGCGTCAGGGTGAATAGCCCCGGCAACCAGAAAATAGGCTGCTGAACTGATGTCGCCCGGGACGCGAAGGGTGGCAGGAACCAAGGGGCTGCTCAAAGGCAGCAAGGAAATCGAATTTCCCTGGTTTTTCAAACTGGCTCCCATCTGTTTAAGCATCCTTTCCGTATGGTCCCGGGAAGGGATTGCCTGGTGCAAGACAGTATTGCCTCGGGCAAAAAGACCGGCTAGTAGAATGGCTGATTTAATTTGAGCACTGGGAATAGGCAAGGTGAAATCTATACCACGTAACTTTTTCCCCTTAATGACCAAGGGTGCGAAGGAATCTCGCCCCCTTCCCCACACCTCAGCACCCATCAACCTCAGTGGCTCAATCAACCTGCCCATGGGGCGATTACGAAGAGAGGCATCTCCGGTAATAACAGATAGGAAAGGCTGGCTGGAAAGAAGGCCGCCCAGAAGGCGCATTGTAGTTGCACTATCCTGGGCATCGAGCACATTGTTGGCTTCCTTAAGCCCATCTTCGCCAGTTCCCAAGACTAATAGAGTAGGCGAGTCCCGCGACCCTTCTCTGTCAATTTTCACCCCCAGGGCTCTCAGACACCTAACTGTAGCCAGGCAATCTCTCCCCGGAGCGAAATTATCAATCTCGGCTTCACCTTTGGCTAAGCTGTTCAGGATAACAGCCCGGTGGGAAATAGACTTATCACCAGGTAGAACTACCTCCCCTGCCAACCTGGGACAAGGTTTTATGGTTCTTGTTTCCGCTCTTGGCGAAGACGACTTTAAGCCGACAAATTGTTCAGCCATTCTTGTCTTGCTTTGCTAGCCTCAGTGAAGGCTTGTTCCAAGCGTTTATCCCCCTCAGCCACCAGTTTACGATACTTCTCCAATTCCTTGCTGAACTTATCTATCCAACTAACTATAGCTTCTTTATTGCTAATACAAATATGGGCATTTACCTCAGGACTTCCCGAAGCCAGGCGAGTAAGGTCATGATAGCCAGAGGCCGCCAATTTGGACATTTTAGACCAGGAAGGATTCTTGGTAGTTAGCGAGACCAGGGCCGCCGAGAGCAACATGGGTAGATCACTAATGCCAGCCACCAGATTGTCATGCTCTTGAGCGTCAGTGAAAAAAGGTATGGCACCCAGTTTCTTGACCATGCCCGTCACCGTATCTATGGATTTTGGTGAAGCTTTCTCTGATGAAGTGAGGCAATAAGTGCACCCCTGAAATAAATCGGCTTTAGCAGCCTGAATGCCATAAGTTTCCTTCCCTGCCATAGGGTGTCCGCCAATGAAGTCCACCGTTGACGGCAGTATTTCCTCGGCCCATTTCATAACCTGGACTTTCGTGCTAGCAGTATCGGTGACCATGCAACCAGAGGGAAGATGGGGGGCTATCCCGGAGAAGATTTCCTTCACTGTCAGAACCGGTGTGGCGATGATGACAAAATCAGCTTGCTTTACCGCATCCTTTAAGTTGGCTTCGCCTCGCCCAATGGCACCTAAACTTAAGGCATTGGCTACAGTTTCCTGACGACGGCTATAGCCAACTATTTCCCACCCATGCTTCTTCCCTCGCCTTAAAGCTAACCCGATTGAGCCGCCGATCAGTCCTAAACCGATGATGGTAACCAGCACGGTATCATTATAGCAGCGTAAGGACCACCTGTCATCGCCAGCCCCCCTCTCCTGTTATTCTGAGTCTCCTTCCTATGGAGATAGAGTTAAAAGGCACAAGATAAGTATCAAAGCGAGGTATTTACTTTTTCTTGAAGAATTGTTACCCTATTATGAAGTGTTCCCACGTATAGTATTACCATATTGTGATAGTTTCCATAGTACTTAACCTTATTATTGGCAGGTTTTGGTGCCAGTAAGCTTTCATGGAAGTGGGCATTTTTGTATCGTAGGCTTACTAGGGGTTACCGTATGTTGTTGCGGGGCGTTGCGAGCGTAAACGAAGGGAATCACCGAAGCAATCTCTGGAAATTGCCACGATTGGCTCACACTGATGCTTTGATTTGTTAAACGACGTCGTGTTGTAGAAGAAGGTGATGACTTATAGAAGCGAAATTTGTGCGATGGATAGACCACGATACTCGAGGTCAAGGACTCGATAAGACAATAGACACAACTAATTAAGAGGAGGCAGAAATGAAAACAAAAATCTTCGGTATCCTGTCTGTACTGATGCTCGCACTCTTACTGGTGCTGGTCGGAGGTTGCGGTGGTGGTAGTGATGAGCTGGTGCCGGGTATACGAGTTCTAACGGAGGACAGCACCATCTTCGCTGACGATTTCGGCAGTGGTAGCGACATCGATGATGTGACAACTTGGGACGTCCCTAGCTATACCGATTGGGACGTCGATAGCGATACGACTGGCAGAAATGCTGCCCTCAGGACTGATTGCAGTACCCGTTACTTACGCCTCCGCTGGGGCGGTTATGTTCAAAAGAATAACATCAGCACCGCAGGTCTGACTAACATCCACCTAGAATACACCTGGGGCCAGGATACTGATTGGGACGGCACCGACGATGGCGACCTCGTTGTGCTTTGGAAGCTATCCAGTGCGAGCACCTGGAACGAGGTTAACAGACACGACCTGGCAGGCAACACCGATGAATGCCCGAACGTACATCTTGTGGACATAGCCCTTGGGTCAAGTGCAGCAGACACCACTATTGATATCCGTTTCTGGGGCGACACCGATGAGCGTAGGGACGAAGCTTGGGTGGACAACATCGTCGTCAGCGGGGATATCGCCTGTACCACCTACTACAGGGACGATGACGACGATGGCTATGGGCAGACAGAAGACAGCCAGTGCCTAACCACCCCATCCGATCCCTACGATACCACAGTGGACGGTGATTGCGATGACACCGATGCCAACGAGCATCCCGGCCAGACATGGTACAAGGATGCCGACGACGATGGATACTCCGATGGCACAACCGATACCTCTTCATGCACCAGGCCCACCGGCTACAAGGTGACTTCTGAGCTGACGGCTACCTCGGGTGACTGTGACGATTCCGACCCCGACATCAATCCCGAAACACTCTGGTATGAGGACTCGGACAGTGATGGCTACGGCAATCCCGCTGTCTCCCAGCAGTCCTGCACCCAGCCCTCAGACTATGTCTTAGATAACACCGATTGCGATGACACCGATGCCAACGAGCATCCCGGCCAGACATGGTACAAGGATGCCGACGACGATGGATACTCCGATGGCACAACCGATACCTCTTCATGCACCAGGCCCACCGGCTACAAGGTGA
>Ga0307428_1000485_pt1 | contig 25450 bp, 27 predicted proteins | sample SalMarWE160240MG_FD_202161 | JGI IMG/M metagenome (GOLD analysis project Ga0307428, IMG submission 202161) | Salt marsh sediment microbial communities from the Plum Island Ecosystem LTER, Massachusetts, United States - WE1603-240 | ecosystem: Environmental > Aquatic > Marine > Intertidal zone >...
TGGCCAGGAAGAACGGCAAGAGCACGCTGGGGGCCGGGATCGGGCTGTACCTGCTGACGCTGGATGGGGAGCCGGGGGCGGAGGTTTACAGCGCGGCGACGAAGCGGGACCAGGCGGCGATCACGCACAGCGAGGCGACGCGGATGGTGAAGGCCTCGCCGGAGTTGCGCAGGCGGGTGGCGATATTCCGGAACAACCTGCACATCCCGGGAACGGCCAGCAAATATGAGCCGCTTTCAGCCGATGCGAGCTCGATGGACGGGCTGAACGTGCACGGGGCGATCGTGGACGAGCTGCACGCGCACAAGACGCGGGAGCTGTGGGACCTGCTGGACACGGCGACGGGCTCGCGACGGCAGCCGCTGATGTTCGCGATCACGACGGCGGGATTCGACCGGGAGTCGATCTGCTTCAAACAGCACGAGTACACGGAGAAGGTGCTGGAGCAGGTGATCGAGGACGATTCGTTCTTTGGGATCATCTTCACGCTGGACAAGGCGGATGGCGACCATCCGGAGGATGCGTGGGAAGACGAGACGGTATGGGTGAAGTCGAATCCGAACCTGGGCGTCTCGAAAAAGTGGGACGATATGCGGCGCAAGGCGCAGCGGGCGAAGGAGATGCCGAGCGCGCTGAACGCGTTCCTGCGGCGGGAGCTGAACGTGTGGACGCAGGCGGAGACGAAGTGGGTGCCGTGGGATGCGTGGAAGGCGTGCGGGAAGGCGGTGGACGCCGAGGGGCTGCGGGGGCGGACGGGTTACGGCGGGCTGGACCTTTCGAGCAACACGGACATCACGGCGTGGGTGATGATGTTCCCACCGCAGTCGGAGGAGGACGATTACCAGGTGCTGTGCCGATTTTTCATCCCGGAGGAGGCGATGCACGAGCGGACGCACCGGGACCGGGTGCCGTACGAGGCGTGGGTGCGGCAGGGGTACATCTTCGCGACGCCGGGGAACGTGATCGATTACGCGTTCGTCCTGCACCAGATCGACGAGGATATGCAGGCCTACGACATCCCGGAGGTGGCGTTCGACCGGTGGGGGGCGACGAAGATTCAGACGGAGCTGACGGAGCTGGGCGGGGAGGATTTCCTGGTGCAGTTCGGGCAGGGGTTCCGATCGATGAGCCCGCCGATGAAGGAGCTGGAGAAGATCATCCTGGCTGAAAAGCTGGCGCACGGAGGGAACCCGGTGCTGACGTGGATGGCGGACAACCTGGTGGCCAGGCAGGACCCGGCGGGGAACATCAAGCCGGACAAGGAGAAGTCAACGGAAAAAATTGACGGGATGGTGGCGCTGATTATGGGGCTGGACCGGGCGGTGCGGCACCAGAAGAAGGCGCGGAGTGTGTACGAGGAGCGGGGTTTGGAGGTGGTATGAGCGGGCAGGCTATCGTGTCGCTGGCGATCACTCCGAGGGTGATCAGGGTGGGGGAGATGGTGACGGCGACGGCGTGCTCTGCGGTGGGGCTGACTCACGTCGCGTTTTCTGTCGTTTTTGGCGACACGGTTTATCCGTTCGATATCACGAAGATGTGGAAGAGTGGCGGCGGCCTGCACTACTGGAGGACCGAGTTCCGGGTGAACGATCCTGGTGAGCATTCTGTGAGGGTGGTGAGTGACAGCGCGGAGGCCAGTGTGAGTTTCGAGGTGATGGCGCCCAGGGGGAAGCCGCGGGAGCCGTACGAGCGGACGTACGTGCTGCTACCGCCCAAGGCGGATGCGGAATGGGCGCGAGCGGTGGTGGAGGCAACGTGGGACGAGCATCGGTACACGCTGGGCGGGAGTGCGGACGACGCGGGGATCGGCGACCTAGACGTGCGGCGGGTGATGCTAGTGAATGCGGCGGGTTGGGGCGGCGAGCGGGTGATGCGTGAGTGGTACGCAGAGTGGTACCCGGGTGTGGATCTATCGTTTGTGAACGCGGATTCGCCGGAGCAGTTGAAGCGGGTGCTGGGGCTGCCGGGGGCGCATCACGATGCGCCCTTACAAGTGGGCTTGCACGATGAGGCGGGTGGGGCGGATATGGCCAGCCACGGGATGAAGGGTGTGTGCCTGGTGCACGCGGTGGTGCAGCGGGAGGCGCGGAAGCTGGATTTCCGTCCCCTGCAGGATGCGGGGATCACGGTGATCTGCCGATTGGGCTGGGGGTACGCGGATGGGACGGGGACGCTGCCGAGACCGGCGGACAAGGAGGCGTTCATCGACGCGGCGGCCGGGACGATCCTGCAGGCGGATGGGGTGGATTATTTCCACGTGGGCAATGAGCCGAACAACCCGGGCGAGTGGCCAGGCGGCCCGGGCGGGTACGCGCTGACGGCGGATTACGTGGTGGAGATCTACAACGCGCTGTGGTACCTGGTGGGCAAGCGGGCGAAATTGGGGCCTCCTCCGATCGATCCTTATTTCGGGCCGGGGTCGGACAACGGGGATTATTGGGCGCACATCATCGAATACATCGCGGGGGCGGACGCGATCTTTTTGCACGCCAAGACGCAGTCGAACCTGGTGGCGCAGGTGTGGTCGATGGAGAAATTCGCGGATGAGCCGCTGTGGTGGCAGTATTTGCACCTGCGGACGGTGGAGACGGGGAAGGCGATCGCGCGGGCGCGGTTCTGGGACGCGCCGGTGTTCGTGACGGAGTGCAATCCACAGCGGCGGGGGGATGGATCGCTGGGGTGGGAGGCGCAGAACCTGGCGTGGATCCACGAGGCGTGCGCGTATTTGCGGGAGCAGGAGGTCGCCGGGGTGGCGTTCTACCGGTACGAGTTGGCGGGGGACCAGGCGGGGTTCGGGCTGGAGGATAAGCCGGTGATCCTGGAGGCGATCCGGGCCGAGGCTGGAGATTAGAGATTGGAGACTAGAGATATGGATATTGAGCGAATGACGGTCAAGGAGTTCCGCGAGTTCGGTTTTCTCCAGGAATTGAATCGCCAATTTTTGCATCCGCTGGGCTTGGCATTGGAGGTCATTATCGATGAGGAAGATGGCAGCGAGAGATTCGGCGAGGTGTGGGATTACCGTTGCGATCCAGAAGGAATCAGGTTTGCCGAATTTAGCGTGGATGAGATGGAGCGAGGCCTGCGAATCAAGGAGCTGCAGGAAGAAAAGGGCAAAACTCGGAGATCCCATCTTGGCTATATCATCCAACCATTTGTGGAGGTTCAGCCATTAGTTGAGGGCGAGGGGAAACATAGGTGCGAACCGGGTTACGACTTCGACGAGGAGAGGCAGGTTTTCCCATCGGCGGGTTTCGGCGCGGCGATAATCGCGTGCTACGAGGATGAAGAGGGAAAATTGTGGGCCGTGAATAGTGAGTATTGCATACAGGTGAACTTTTGCCCATTCTGCGGATATGCGGCCAGGGAGCAGGTGGAATGGAAACCTTCTTGATGCACTTGCGATATCCGGTGCTGAGGCGGGTGATCGTGAACACGAAGACGGGCAAGGCGTTCCGGGGGGTGCTGTGGCGCAGGCGCTGGGGGTACGTGGTGCTGCGCGGTGCGGAGCTGCTGAAGGGTCGCGGGGAGACGGTGCCGGTGACTGGCGAGGTGGTGATCCCGGCCGATAACGTGGATTTCATCCAGGTGGTGGCATAGGGCGCATCACGATGCGCCCCTACAGGGGGGCACGATGCGCCCCTACAGGGGGATGGGATGACGGTCGTGCAGAGCGGTTTGACGTTGGTGGATGCGACGCCATGGTGGCAGTTGTCGGGCAGCACGGGCAGCCTGACGCTGTACGATCAGTACGCGTACGATTACGCGACGATCTACCGGACGCAGCCAAACGTGCGGACGTGCGTGGATTTTCTGGCGCGGAATATCGCGCAGTTGGGGCTGCACGTATTCCGGCGGGTGAGCGATACGGACCGGCAGCGACTGCGGGATCATCCGTTGGCGCGGGTGCTGGCCAGGCCGCTGCCGGAGGACTACAAGGTGACGACTTACAGGCTGATGGAGAGCCTGATGGGCGACCTGGGGGTGTATTTCAACGCGTTCTGGCTGAAGATACGGGTGGAGGGCGCGGGGGAGGGCGGTTCACGAACCGCCCCTACAGCGGGGTTATTGCGGGTGCCGCCGACGTGGATGACTGTGAGCGGGGCGCTGGGGCCGACGAAGTACACGGTGACGTTCCCAGGCAAGGCGCCGAAGGAGTACAGGCCGGACCAGGTGGTACATTTTCGGGGCTATGGTCCTGGTAACAATATCGAGGTGGTGTCGCCGCTTGAGACGCTGCGGCGGGTGCTGGCGGAGGAGCACGCGGCGGGGGATTACCGGGAGCATTTCTGGCAGAACGCGGCGCGGATCGAGGGCGTGATCGAGCGACCCACTACTGCGCCGGAGTGGAGCGAGGCGGCCCGCAAGCGATTCAGGGAAGAGTTCGGGGCGATCCATAGCGGCGGAGAGGGCAGCGGCAAGACGGCGATCCTGGAAGAGGGGATGGTGTGGAAGGAGGCGGGGTTCAACGCGCAGGAGAGCGAGTACCTGATGGGTCGCAAGCTGACGCGGGAGGAGTGCGCGCGGGCGTACCACATCCCGCTGCCGATGGTGGGGATCCTGGATCACGCGACGTTCTCGAACATCAAGGAGCAGCACAAGAATTTGTACCAGGATGCGCTGGGTCCGTGGCTGGCGATGATCGAGCAGGACGTGGAACTGCAGCTCCTGCCGGAGTTCGAGGATACGAAGGGTGTGTACGTGGAGTTCAACATCGCGGAGAAGCTGCAGGGGAGTTTCGACGAGCAGACGGAAGCGTTGCAGAGCGCGGTGGGGCGGCCGTGGATGACGGCGAACGAGGCGCGGGCGCGGTTCAATATGCCGAGTATGGGCGGGGACGCGGACCGGCTGGTGACGCCGCTGAACGTGCTGGTGGGGGGGCAGGCGTCGCCCAGGGATGTCGATGGAGCACAGGGCGCGTCACGGGGCGATTCACAGGGCGTGTCACGGGGCGATTCACAGGGCGCATCACAGGGCGATTCGCGAATCGCCCCTACGGCGGCGAAGGCGCTGGACGTGCACAACGGGGAGTTGCGGGAGCGGCACGAGGAAAAGTGGCGGGCGGCGCTGATGCGGCATTACAGGCGGCAGGAGGCGGCGATTGTGGGCCGGGTAGAGGAGGGCGCGTCGCGACGCGCCCCTACGGATGCGAAGGTCGATATCGGGGGTGTGTGGTACGACGAGGAGCGCTGGAACCGGGAGCTGTACGAGGACCTACTACCGCTAAACGTGCTAACGGCGATGGCGTGGGCCGAGCTGGCGGCCGGGGCGCTGGATGCGGAGGTGGACATCGAGCGGATGATGGCGTGGCTGCGCGAGCACAGCCGGGTCCAGGCGGCGTATATCAACGGGTACACGCGGGATCAATTGGAAGTCGCGCTACGGGACCCGGAGCCACGAGAGGCGGCAGGCCGGGTATTTGAATTGGCGCTGACGGTGTGGGCTATCAGAGAGGCCACGAGCGCAGTCACCACGGCGCTGAATTTCGGAGCGGTGGAGGGGGCGAGCGCGGGTGGGATGCGGTACAAGACGTGGCAGGTGAATAGCTCGAACCCGCGCCCCGATCACGCGGCGCTGAACGGGACGACTGTGGGGATCCGGGACAAATTCCCGAACGGGCTGCGCTGGCCGGGTGATCCACAGGGTGGGGCTGAGCAGAACGCGAATTGTCAGTGTACGGTGAGGTTTAGTGCGTGATGAAGCGTGGTGAAGGGCGCATCACGATGCGCCCCTACCAGGGAGGATGAAGATGGAACGCAAGCAAAAGACGTTTACGGGGCGGGTGGAGCTGAAGGATGACGGCGAGGAAGGGACTTTCCGGTCGGTGTTCGCGACGCTGAACGTGATCGATCTCGATGGGGACGTGACGCCGCCGGGCGCCTTCACCGATGGCCAGGAGGTGATGGTCGAGGGCTGGAACCACGATTACGGCCTGCCACCGGGCAAGGGCGTGATTCACTCCGACGAGGAGGAGGCGTGGATCGACGGGCGCTTCTTCCTGGAGACGGACCAGGGACGGAATCACTACAACACGCTGAAGGCCCTGGCTGGATTGGAAGAGTGGTCGTACACGTTCACGATCGAGGAGGGCCAGGCGGGCCAGTTCGAGGGGGAGGACGTATACTTCCTCAACGCGCTGGACGTGTGGGGCGTAGCGCCGGTGACGCGCGGCGCGGGGATCGGGACGCGGACGGTGGCGCTAAAGAGCAGCGGGTTGACGGACGACGAGATCGCGGGCGTGCGAGCGTTGTTGAAGGAAAGAGAGAAAGCGCCGGGCGATACTGAAGGCCAGGCCGAGGCGGGCGATCCGCCTGGCGAGCCGAGCGGTATGCCTGCGAGCGATGTATTGTTACAGATCGAGATTCTAAAGTTGCAAGCGGAAGGTTAGGGTCAAAACAGTTTTCAAATAATGGAGGTGTAAGGTGAGCAAGAAAGAACGGATGCTGACTCTGCTGGGAGATGCAGAGAAGATCACGAAAGCGGCCGAGGAGGAAGAGCGGGCGCTGAGTGACGAGGAGCGTACCGAGGTCACGAAGCTGATGGGCCAGGCGATGGAGCTGCGCGACGAGATCAAGAGTGACGAGGTCGACGTGGAGCTGAAGGCGCAACTGGCGGAGCTGCTGGACGGGGTGAAGGAGAGCGACGAGCGCGCGGAGCCGAAGTCGGCAGCGGAGAAGGGAACGATCGGCGAGCAGTTCGTCAGTTCGGCGGAGTTCAACGCGTGGATGAAACAGGTGGCGCCGAACGGGCAGATCCCGGACGGGATGAAACGGTTCACGTCGCCGCCGGTGAACTTCAAGGGGCTACTGCGCAAGCTGCTGGTGCAGCGCAAGGACCTGATCACGGGGGCGGACGACACGAGCGCAGGCGCATTCGTGGAGACGGATTACACCGGAATCTACGAACCGATCGGATACTGGCCGTTGACGATCCGAGACCTGATCTCGGTGGGCACGACGGGAAGCGACCTGGTGGAGTTCGTGCGCCAGACGCAACAGGTGACAGAAGCGACAACGGTGCCGGAGGCGAACGTGACCGAATACTCCGGGGCGACCGGCGAGATCAGCGGCGAGAAGCCGGAAGGCGCGACGGCGTGGGAAAAGGTGCAGGAGCCGGTGAAAACGATAGCGGTGTGGATCCCGGCGACGAAACGGGCTCTGGCCGACGTTGGGCAGTTGCGCTCCCTGATCGACCTGGAGCTGAGGGAGGATCTGGGGCAGGAACTGGAGGATCAACTGCTGAACGGCGACGGCGTGGGCGAGAACTTTACCGGCCTGGCCAACACGGCGGGGACGCTGGTGCAGGCGTGGGACACGGACATCCTGAGGACATCCCGGCGGGCGATCACGACCTTGCTGGTGACCGGACGTCAGATCCCTACAGCCTGGGTGCTCAATCCGGAGGACTGGGAGACGGTGGAGCTGACGCAGGATGCGGAGGACCGGTATTACTACGGTGGGCCGCTGGCGCAGGCTACACCCCGGTTGTGGGGCGTGCCGATAGCGCAGAGTTTTTACCAGCCGCAGGGAACGGGTTGGCTGGGGAACTGGCGCAAGGCGAGGCTGTGGGACCGTGAACAGGCGACGATCAGCGTGAGCGACAGCCACGAGGATTTCTTCATTCGCAATCTGGTGGCGATCCTGGCCGAGATGCGGGCGGCGTTCGGGGTGATCCGGCCGAGCGCGTTCGTGGAGATGGATCTGGAATCCGGGTCGTGAGTCAACGGATTCTGAACGGATAAACGGATAAACGGATGAACGTAGGGGCGCAGCGGGGCGCAACACGATGGGGCGCATCACGATGGGGCGCAACACGATGGGGCGCAACACGATGGGGCGCAACACGATGGGGCGCATCACGATGCGCCCCTACGGAGGGGTAATATGCAGGTCAACGTGGTGTGCCGGAATCTGGGCGACGACCGGGTGCTCCCGCGTTTCTCGCGGTATCTGCGGGATGTGAACGGGTGGTCGCTGACGAGTGGGCCGGACGAGAGTGCGGATGCAATCTACCTGAGCGGGTATTTCGAGGTGCAGACGTGCAGGCGGGGCTGGCCGAGTGTGCCGGTGGCAGCGTATTTCACGCACCGGGAGGCGGAGGGGGACGGGAAGGCCAAGTTGTTCGACCGGGTGGCCACGCAGGTGCAGCTCAGGATCGCGACGGCGCGGATGTATGCGGAGTACCTGGGGCTGTTCGGGGCGGCGGTGCAGATCCGGCCGCCGGTGGAGCGGGAGAGGTTCACGATCCCGAAGGGCGCATCACGGGGCGATTCGCGAATCGCCCCTACGGTGGCGGGGTTTTCGGGATATTCGTATCGGAGCGGGCGGAAGGGGATGGATCTGGCGCACCAATTGGTGCGATCTTCCCAGGGCATCGAATGGCGGGCCTCGGGGCGGGGGTGGCCGGTGCAGACGACCCGATACAACTGGCGGGAGATGCCGGGTTTTTTCCAGGGGCTGGACGTCCTGGTGATCCCGTCGTTGATCGAGGGGGTACCGATGCCGGCGCTGGAGGCGCTGAGCTGCGGGGTGAGTGTGGTGGTGCCGCGCGGGGTGGGGCTGCTGGACGAGCTGCCGCAGGTGCTGGGGATCCACCGGTACGAGCGGGGGGACGCGGGGTCTCTGATGAAGGCGTTCGGGAAGGCGGTGAAGGCGCGGCCTGAGGTGGAGCGGGAGGCGCTGCGGGCGGTGACGGAGGGATACACGGTGGAGAACTGGTGCGCGGAGCACCGGCGGGTGATGGAGATGCTGGTCGATGGGGTGAGGGTGGGCGATGGCCAGGGCGCATCACGGGGCGATTCGCGAATCGCCCCTACGGTGGGCGGTCCGAATGCGGGGCTGGAAGAGGAGGTTGCGGATGAGGTACATCCGATGATGGGCGCATCACGATGGGGCGCATCACGATGGGGCGCATCACGATGGGGCGCATCACGATGCGCCCCTACTAAACCTGTGAAGGTGAAGAAGGTGCCGAAGCCGGTGGAGCGGGGGACGGGGAGCACGCGGGGGATCTATTGTGTGGCGTTTGGGGATCCGGCGCGGACGTGCGCGCTGAAGATGATGAAGACGGCGAAGCGGATGATGCCGGAGATCCCGATCTGTCTGTGCAGCGATCGCAAGATCGGGCCGGAGGACGTGCTGGTGAAGCAGCCCGATTCGGATATCGGGGGACGGCGGGCGAAGCTGAAGGCGTACGAGCTGAGTCCGGCGGAGTGGGAGAGTGTGCTGTACCTGGACGCGGACACGGAGGTGGTGGGGGACATCCGGTTCTACTTCCAACTGATCGAGGACGGGTGGGAATTCGTGATCTGCAAGGACCCGCACCTGATGGATACGATGCACGCGTTCCGGCGGAAGAACAATCTGGAGGAGCTGGAGGAGACGGCGGCGAGGATTCACACGATGCACACGCTGCAGTACAACGGGGGGGTATGGGCGTTCGGGAGGAACGAGCGGGTGGCGCGCTTTTTCGCGCGGTGGCTGGCGGAGTGGGAGCGGCACGCGCAGCGGGACCAGGGGGCGCTGATCCGGGCGATGTACACGGAGCCGCTGCGGGTGTATTTGCTGGGGAATGAGTGGAACACGTTCCCGAAGTACACGAAGGGGATCAAGACGGCGGGGCTGATGCACTACCCGGGGCGGGCGCGGCGATGGACGGGGATCATCCCCGGGCGGATCGACAGCCAGACGGCGTGGGCGGCGGTGCGGCGGCACGAGGCGACCCGAGGGAGCAGGGGGCACCGGTGAGGGGGATCTACTGCGTGGCGTTTGGCGAGCCGGCGCGCAGGTGCGCAGAGCAGATGATGGCCAGCGTGCGGCGGTGGATGCCGGGGGTGCCGATTGCGCTGTGCAGCGACCGGGCGCTGGGGCCGGAGGACGTGCTGGTGAAGCGGCAGGATACGGACGTCGGCGGGCGGCGGGCGAAGGTGGGGATGTACGAGTTGAGCCCGCAGGAGTGGGATGCGGTGCTGTACCTGGACGCGGACACGGAGCTGGTAGCGGACGTGGGGTTCCTGTTCGAGGTGGTCGAGGACGGGTGGCAACTGGCGATCTGCCGGGCGATCGTGCAGGAGATGAGGGACTATCCGTTCGTGAGCGAGGGGCAGCGGCGGCGGACGCGGGCGGCGCTGGGCACGCTGAGGGTGACGCAGTGGAGCAGCGGGGTGATGGCGTTCGGGCGGGACGAGGAGACGGCGCGGCTGTTCAGGCGCTGGCGGCGGGAGTGGCGGCCGGCCGAGAGGCGCGACCAGGCGGCGCTGATGCGGGCGATTTACAGGAGCCCGGTGCGGGTGTACACGCTGGGGTACGAGTGGAACACGGTGGCCAATTACGTGCGCAAGCGGAACATCGTGACGGCGGGGGTGATGCACTATCCGATGCGGGCGCGGCGGCCGGCGAGGGGAAGATGATGGAGGCGGTGATCAGCCTGACGACGATTCCGAGCCGGGCCGGGTACCTGCGGCGGTGCGTGGAGAGCCTGGTGGGGCAGGGGCCGCCGGTGTACGTGTGGCTGCCGCGATATATCGTGCGATTGATGGCGCCGGGATTCGAGGAGGCGCCGGGGTTCCTGGCGGAGCTGGGGGCGCACGCGGAGATCGTGGAGGACCGGGGACCGGCGACGAAGCTGCTGCCGGCGCTGGAGCGGTTCGAGATGGTGATCACGGCGGACGACGACCACGTGTACGGGCCTGGATGGGCGGCGGGGCTGATGAGGTGGGCGGAGCGCCGGCCGGGAGCGGCGCTGGGATACCGGGGGCGGCGGTTCGTGAACGGGTTGGATTACAAGCGGAGCCGCAAGATACTGAATCCGGCGCGGCCGATGCGGGTGGACCTGATCACGGGGGTGCACGGGGGGCTGTACCGGCGCGAGTTTTTCGGCGAGGGGTTCGCCGAGGAGTGGGCGAGCTGGCCGCTGAACGACGATATTGTGGCGAGCGGGCACCTGTGGCGGCGGGGGGTGCCGATGCTGATCGTCCCACGGCGGTGCAAGATCACGGCGATGGAGGCGCGCTCGGTCGACCGGTTGATGGCGGGGAATATGCGGCTGAACAACGCGGGGTTGACTATGGCATACCGGGGGTGGGGCCGTGCCGGGTAAGCCGAAGGGGATGGTGCAGCCGGAGCCAACGCTGGCGCGGGCGGCGACGATTTTGTTGGGGGCGCTGACCGAGGGGGCGACGGTGTTCGAGTTCGGCAGCGGCGGCTCGACGCTATTCCTGGCGCAGCGGGCGGCGCGGGTGGTGAGTGTGGAGCACGACGCGGACTGGTGCGCGGCGGTGGCAAAAGGATTGGAGGCGCGCGGATTGCAGGCCGATGTGTGGCTGGTCGAGACTGAAGAGATGGCGAACGCTATCACGGACGAGGATGAGTTCGACGTGGTGTTCGTGGATTGTTACGGGCCACAGCGGGCGCAGGCGATCGGCCAGGGTGCGCGACACGTGAGACCGGGTGGATGGCTGGTGGCGGACGATTACGACAGCAAGCCGAAGGTGCGGCGGGCGGTGGAGTGGCTGCGGGGCGCGGGCTGGGACGTGGCGCTGGTGGATGGTATCAAGGTGCATCTGCGCAAGGGATCGGTGCATACATCGACGGCGTTCTGCCAGAGGGGTGCTAGATGTTCCTGATCACGGGGAGCGGACGGAGCGGGACGAAGTATATGGCCACGGTGCTGCAGAAGTGCGGGCTGGACGTGGGACACGAGCGGCTGGGGCGGGATGGGGTCGTATCGAGTTATTATTGTTTCGAGGTGACGTGGTATCCGGGCCACCACGCGGCGCCACGGCCGGCGTTCGACGTGGTGCTGCACCAGGTACGGCACCCGCTGCGCAGTATCGCCAGCATCCAGACGGGGCATTCGTGGAAATGGACGTGCCAGTTTCTGCCGGTGGGGGAGAATGCGCCGCTGCTGCGGCGGGCGTGCTGGAATTGGCTGGTGTTCAACGAGGAGGCGGAGCGGCAGGCGGCGTTGACGTATCGGGTCGAGGATCTGGAGGAGACGTGGGGGGAGATCGAGCGGCTGCTGGGTTTCGAGGCCGATTACGGGTCGATCGCCGACGTGCCGAGGGACATCAACACGCGCCGGCATACGGCGGTGACGTGGGCGGACGTGCGGCGGGTGGCGCCAGGGGTCTACGAGCGCATCCGCGCGGCGGCGAGGCGCTACGGGTATGGAGGGTGACGTGGCAAGGGATAACGATCATACCAAGAATATGGCCCAGGGGGCGCTGATCGTGGCGGCGATCCGGTCGGGTGGGACGTTCCTGGCGCATTGTCTATCGAATCACAGCCAGATCTATTGCGACCGGGCCGAGTCACTGCACCACCGCAGTGTGTGGTGCAAGGTGGGGATGGATCGGCGGCACCTGCTGGCGGCGCTGCTGAATCAGAGCGGGTACCAGGTATCGATGTGCAAGCTGATCTACGTGCAGGCATTCACGGAGGGCATCTGGGAGTGGATCGTCAAGCGGCAGCCGCGCGTGATCTGGCTGTATCGCGAGAACGTGCTACGCCAGGCGCTGAGTGTATATCTGAACCGGCAGGTGCGCCAGGCGGGAGTGCTCAAGCGGCCGCAACACACGTTCAGGGAGACGAAGCCGATCACGGTGGAGATCGAGCCGATGCGGTTTGTCCGGCTGGCGCGGAGCCTGATAGCCTACGACAAGCAGGCGAAGGCGCGGCTGGCAGCGCTGCGGGAGGTGCTGCCGTTGACGTACGTGGATGTGGTCGGCGGGGAGGACGCAAGAGCCGAGCGGCTGCCGCTGGCGACGACGAAGCGGGTGTGCGCATTCCTGGGGGTGGATTACGAGCTATTGCGGTGCGAACTGAAGCGGGTCAACCCGTTCCCGCTGCACGAGATGATCGGCAACTGGCGGGACGTGAGGAAGGCGATCAAGGAAAGCGAGTTTGCAGATCTATTGGAGGCCGAGAATGGGTGAAAAAAAGGGCATCGTGTTGAGCGGGCCGGATGGGACGATCGAGGCGCAGACGCGGAACAAGAAGCTGGGTGTGGTGGTCGGCGGATTGGGCGATGGACAACCACAAGGGTTATCCCTACCATTCGACAAGGTGCTGTTCGTCGAGCCGGGGACGGAGGTGCCGTGGGACTTGCTGCCGGCGGCGTGGCATTTCCTGGAGCGGTGGGACGCGGCGGTGCCGCTGTGGCGGTACGGGGTGACGGCGGCGGACGTGGGATCGAAGGAGGAGCGGAAGCGGACGCAGGCGGTGGTGCGGGATCTGCGGGTGCTACTGCACAGTGTGGAGCTGCTGTTCGTGCGAAATACCCCGGATCAAGATGGGCAGACATTGGGAAGAGATCTGATAGCGGCGTACCGGGAGGAGCTGGGGATAGATCACGATGGGGCGGATCACGATGGGGCGGATCACGATGGGGCGGATCACGATGGGGCGCATCACGATGGGGCGGATCACGATGGGGCGGATCACGATGGGGCGCATCACGATGCGCCCCTACAGGAGGGGGTGAATAGGCGGCTGGCGTTTTTGCGGGCGCTGTACCGGGTGAAGCCACGGCTGTGCGTGCTGCCGGTGACGTGGCTGGCGAAGGTGGCGGCGCGATCGAAGCAGGATGCGATTGCGGTGCGGGGACGAGGGAGGCCGACGGGGCAGCGGTTGGTGGAGGTGGAGCTGGGGCCGGGGCGGTTCGTGAAGTGCAATCCGGGTGACGAGGATGCGGTTTTGAAGATGCTATCGGGGAGGCGTGGCGATGATAAAAAGTAGGGGTCCATTGGTGCGGGTAGAGCTGGAGCCGGGACGGTTCGTGAAGATGTACAAGAAGGACGCGGGGGCGCTGGGGTTGCTGAAGCCTTCAGCCCAGGGGAAGGTGCGGCGGCCGGGAGGAGATAAGATGCGGCGGCCGGAGGGCGATAAGGGACAGCCCCCGCCCCAACCCTCCCCCAAGGAGGGGGAGGGGGCGGAGGTGAGTACGCGGGTAATCACTGACGATTTCACGGTGATCCCGGGGATCGGGGAGGCGACGGCGGCGATGCTGCGAGAGCGGGGGATCCTGACGCTGGAGGTGCTGCGAGAGATGGAGACGGGTGATCTGCCGGCGCGGGTGGCGCGGGCGATCGAAAGGTGGCGCGATGGCGAGTAAAGGCAAGGGGGCGCTGTCCGGCGATCTGGAGGCGGCGCGGCTCAAAGTGGAGGCGGCGGTGACGCTGCTGGATTCGGAGACGGCGGACGGGATCATCGAGACGTCGACCGAGGAACTGGCCACGCTCGAGCGCGGGGCGCAGGCGGCGGTGACGCTGCTGTGGGGGATGGTGCAGGCCTGCGGGGTGCGGAAGGTGGCCCTGGTTAAGAAGGCGATGGCGCAGGCGATGCTGGTGCTGGCGACGCTGGTGCACATTGCGTACGCGCTGGGGATCAGGGTGGGGGAGGCACGGGGCGATTCACGGGGCGATTCACGAATCGCCCCTACGGGAGGGGGCCAGGATGGCTGATTTCTGTGCGGTGGCGGACGTGGAGTTGTTTCTGCAGGTGGATATCGCGTCGGATGCGGACAAGGTGGCGGCGTGCGAGCGGGCGATCACGGAGGCGTCGGCGGCGATCCGCAATTATTGCCACCAGACCATCGAGGAGGTGGCGGACGACGCAACCACGTTCGACGTGGGGGCGGGCCGGGTCAAGTTGTTCCTGCCGGAGCTGCCGGTGACGGGGGTGGCGAGCGTGGTGGAGGACGGGGAGGCGCTGGTCGAGGGATCGGATGAGGATTACCAGGTGGCGAATCACGGGGTGCTGCACCGGGTGGGGCAGGATTGGGTCGAGGGGGTGCAGATCGTGGTGGTGACGTATACGCACGGGTACGCGGAAATCCCGGACGACGTGGCGGCGGTGTGCACGCGGGCAGCGGCGCGGGCGTACCAGGCGGGGCTGAAGGCCTCGGAGGACGACGGGGTGCCGGGGATTGCGAGCAAGAGCCTGGGGGATTTCGCGGTAGCGTTCACGTCAGGTGCGGGGGGGGTGGGCGAGGGTGTGATGGGGGCGAGCGGCAGCCGGATGCTGCTGCTGAGCGAGAAGGATATGTTGAACAGGTACAGGTACGTAAGGCAGTAGGGAAGGGAGTAGGGGGGTATGGGTGTGTGGGAGTGTGGGAGTGTGGGAGTGTGGGGGTGGTTGGTGCTGCTGGCGGGCGGGTGGCGATGCTGGAATTGCGGGGAGTTCAATCCTGACAGTGCGTTCTGCTGCCGGAAGTGCGGGGCGAGCCGGTGAGGTCAACGGATGGCTCAACGGATGGAACGGATTAAGCGGATGGGAGATCGATGACGGTCTTTGAATCTTTATTGAATAATACATTTGCGGTGGAGCGGCGGCAGCGGGTGAGCGATGGGCAGGGCGGCTGGATCGTCGTGTACGTGGCTGTGGGAACAGTTGAGGGGCGGATCTGCCCGACCAGCTCAAAGGAGCGGGTGGTGGCGGACGCGGAGCAGCAGCAGATCACGCACGTGCTGTACGTGGCGGCGGGGGAGGACGTGGCTCGGGGGGACCGGGTGACGTACGCGGATGCGGATGGTGTGCATCCGTTGGCGGTGGAGGTGCTGGGGATCAGGGAGCCGAGCGAGGCGGGGACGCATTGGGAGATCGACTGCCTGGAGCGGCAGTACGAGGAAGTGGGGGAGGAGGGGTCGTGAGGGTCAACGGATGAGCCACATCAGCCAATGGCGGCAGCGGGAGGTGATCGAGGAGATCGCCGACCAGGTGGCGGCCGATATGGAGACGGCGGGCAAGGTGGTGGAGGTGGATGCCCGGCGGCGGCTGCTGCGGATCCACGACCCGGAGTTCGGGCGGGCGTACCGGCGGGTGTTGGCATTATACCGGCTGATGAGTTTCGTGCGGCGGACGGGGTCGGTGATCGAGGCGCTGGTGGGTATCCCCAGGGGTGAAAAGGGCGAGGATTATGGCTTCTGGATCGAGGTGGGGAGCAAGACGGCGGCGGCGCAGCCGTGGCTGCGGCCGGCGCTGCTGACGAATCTGAAGCGGATAATGGAGTTCCTGGGGCAATGAGTGTGCTGACGCAGGCGATCTACGACAGACTGGTAGGCGACGGGACGCTGACGGCGCTGCTGAACACGTACGAGGGCGCGCCGGCGATCTTTACGACCGACCCGGCCCCAGGGGACGCGGTGCCGCCGTACGTGGTGACGGCGGGGGAGGTGGCACAGGAGGCATTCGATACGAAGACGACGCGGGGCAGGACGGCGACGCGCGACGTGCGCTGCTACACGGCGGCGGGCGGGAGCGCGGCGACGGTGGAGACGATCGCGGAGCGGGTGCGGACTTTACTGCACCGGCAGCCGCTGACGATCGCGGGATACACGTGGATGATGACGGAATGCTCGGGGCCGATGGCGGCCGACGAGCAGGACGCGTATGGCAGGATCGTAACTGCCAGAATCACATTTCAGGAGGATTAGAAAATGGGTATGAATGGAACGGACGTATTGTTGCTGGTGAACACGGGGACGCCGGCGGTGCCGGTATACGAGGTGGTCGGTGAGCAGCGGGACGTGGCGTTCGACGAGTCAACGGAGGAGATCGACGTCTCGTCCAAGGCCAGCCGGGCCAAGCGGGTGCTACCCGGGCGGTACTCGGCCAGCCTCTCGCTGGATCAGCTGTACGTGTGGACGCAGATCGGTTACCAGGAGCTGCGGGACGCGATGCGGGACGGGGAGCTGATCCTGGTGGCGAAACAAGAGGGCGGCGTGACGCTGGAGACGGCGGACGCGCTGGTGACGAGCCTGAGCGAGAGCTTTCCCGACCAGGGCGAGGCGACGGTCTCGATCAGCCTGACCATCGACGGGTTCTGGACGGAGCTGGTATCGTGAGCGGCGCACGCGGAGAAGAGACGATCCAGGTCGGCGAGCGCGAGGTACGGGTGCTGTTCACGAACCGGGCGCTGGCGGAGGTGGAGGGGAAGCTGGGCAAGTCGATCATCCGGGTGATGAAGGATTTCATCAGCGGCGATAGCGGGGTCACGGAGCTGGCACACCTGCTGCAGGTTGGGATGGAGGCGCACCGGAAGGACGCGCAGCTCGGCGGGCGGATGGTCAAGATCACGGACGCATTCGCGATCCTGGAGCAGATCGGGTTCGCGGGGGTGGCCGAACCGGTAATGCTGGCTGTTTCGGCGGTGCTGGATTACGGTACCTCCGAAGACGAGGCGGACGGGGTGGACGGGACGTCCGGAGACGACGACCCAAACGTACTAGACGGGAGCGCCTCGATTGGCAAGCGCTCCTTGAAAGCGCGCTTAGGTCTGGGGTCGGAGTAGCCGAGTTCTGGGAGATGACGCCGCGCGAGACGTTCGCGGCGATCAAGGCGGCCGGGTGGCGGATCGAGCTGGAGCAGCGGCGGGACGTCGTGCTGGCGTGGCAGACGGCGGCGCTGGCGCGCGCCAAGCGGTTGCCATCGCTGCGGCGGCTGCTGGTGCCTGCCAGGTCGCGGCCGCTGAAGGGGGAGGAGCTGGCCAGGCGGCGGCGGGAGCGGGACGAGATGCTGGAGCGGATCGACGTGACGAAGATCAACGAGGCGGTGAGACGTGGGCGTTGACGCGAATCTAGGCCGGGCGAGTGTGGCCATCCGGGCCACGCTGGACAGGCTGGACGGGGATCTATCGAAGGCGCACGGGACGGTGGACGGCGCCGTGGGCAAGATGGCGCGTCTGGTGGGCAAGGGGTTCAAGGCGGCGGGCGTGGCAGCCGTGGCGGGGATCGGCGTGGCGACGACGGCGGTGGCGGGCCTGGCGACGACGCTGGGCAAGCTGGCGATCGACGCGGCGCCGGTGGAGGGGATCGCGTCGGCGTTCGACGGGCTGGCGGAGAGCGCGGGATACGGCAGTGGCGAGATGCTGGCGGCGCTGCAGCGCGGGTCGGCGGGGATGATCAGCCAGCGGGACCTGATGCTGAGCTTTAACAAGGCGGCGCAGTTGGTGAGCACGGATTTTGCCACGCAGCTACCTGAGGCGATGGGCTATCTGGGCAAGGTGGCGGCGGCGACCGGGCAGGATATGGACTATATGATGAACAGCCTGGTGGTCGGCGTTGGGCGCGTGTCGCCGATGATCCTGGATAACCTGGGGATCCAGGTGAGCCTGGCGGATGCTACCAAACGCGCGGCGCTGATGTACGGGGTGGAGGAGAGCGCGCTGACGAAGGCGCAGCAGCAGGCCGGAATGATGGCCGTGGTGATGGAGCGGCTGGAGGCGAACACGGCGGCGATGCCGGACACGACAGAGTCGGCGGCGGCCAAGCTGGCGCAGATGAAGGCGCGGGTAAAAGACGTTACGGATGAGATCGGGCTGGATTTTGTGCCGACGCTGAACGTGCTGCTGGGCACGGTGGGCGACCTGGCGGACCGGGTCCTGCCGCCGCTGCTGGGAAAGATCGGCGAGCTGGCGCCGAAGGTGGCCGAGGGAGCCGAGGCGGTGGGCGAGTTCGTGGGGGCGCTGCTGGAGGGGGAGAGCCCGCTGGAGGCGTTCAAGGATCTGCTGGGCGACCTGTTCCCGGCGATCGCGGATATGGACTGGGGGGCGCTGGGGCGCGACGTCCTGGAGCGGATCGGGGAGGGGCTGGCGCAGGGAGCGCGATGGGTGCGGGGCTGGGCGGACGATCACATCGTCACGCCGCTGTGGACGCATATCACGGAGACGGATTGGGGCGAGGTGGCGCGCTCGATCCTGTCCAAGATCGGCGAGGGGCTGGGGGCGGGGGCGGCGCTGGCGCGGGGTTGGGTATCGGAGCACATCGTCACACCTATGGCCACGTCTATCACGGAGACGGACTGGGGGGTAGTGGCGAGCGGGATCCTGTCCAAGATCGGCGAGGGGCTGGGAGCGGGGGTCGAGATCGTGCGGGGGTGGGTGACGGAGCACATCGTGGCGCCGGTGGCCACGTTCATCACGGAGACGGATTGGAGCGCGGTGGGGCAATCCATCCTGGCCAAAATCGGCGAGGTATTGGGGTCCATCAAGGAGAGTGCGTCCGAAAAATTCGGGGAGCTCTTCAGCTCTATCACGGGGGCCGGGATCGAGATGCCTGCGGAGGGAGGCGTCTTCGGCATTTTAGATAAGATCACCGGATTTGTGAATGGGCCTGGTGGAACGGCGCTGAGCGTGATCGGGGCGATCGTGGGGCTGATCACGGGGATCGGGGCCCCGATTGCGGTCATTATTGGATTGGTGAAGCTGCTGAGTTGGGCGTGGGAGAGCGACTTTGGCGGCATCCAGGAGTTCACGGCGGGGTTCGCCGAGGACGTCAAGGGGTGGTTCGGGGATATCCGCGAGTCGGCGGGGTCGTTCATCGATCGGTTGGAAAAGGGCTGGGCGTGGATCACGGGGGTGGCCATCCCGACGCTGAAGCGGTGGGGCAAGGCATTTAGGGAGGGTTTGCAACCGCACCTGGATCGGATGACGGAGCGGCTGGCCGAGTTCCAGGAAGACGTGGGACCGAAGCTGCAGCGGATATGGGACAAGCTGAACAGGGCGTGGGATCGAATCAGCGGGGTGGTGATGGAGAAGCTGTGGCCGGCGATCCAGAAGCTGATGGAGGCGCTGGGAATCACCGATGTGGAGCAGGTGGCCGGCGGCTTTGGTGAGCTGATCGGCGTCATCCTGGAGGGGAACCTGGAGATGCTGCTGTGGGGCATCGGGGCAGCGCTGGACGTGCTGAGCGTAGTGATCGATGGGGTGGCATTCATAATCGAGGGGATAGTGTTGAATCTCACGATGTGGGTGGACGTGATCGCGGACGTGATCGACGCCATCGACCGGCTGAGCAAGATGGACGTGGCGGAGATCTTCGAAGAGATCACGGGCGTGGAGCTGCCGGAGTGGCTGAAGCCAGGATCCCCGCCCCCCCTATACTACGCGCTGATGGACATCGGGAAGGCGATGGATGCGCTATCGGGGAAGGAGATGCCGGCGTTCGGCGGGTTGGAGGCCGAGGCACGCGGCGGTGCTGGCGGCGGGTCACAGGTGACGACACTGTACGGGCCGGTGATCCTGGAGGGCGTGCAGGATGGGCGCGGGTTCCTGGAGGAGCTGCAGGCGCTGGCGGTGTGAGCGGGCGTATCACGATGGGGCGCATCACGATACGCCCCTCATTGGAGGGGTAGATGAGCGAAGAAGTCGAGATCCAACAGTTTCCGTGGGCGATCGACGATCTGATTATACACGACGAGACGACGATCAGGAGCGTGCTGACGGGCGGGGATGGGCTGCCGGCGGCGCGGGTGTGGCTCTCGCAGCGGCACGGGTACTGGCCGCGGGGGAGCGGGCTGCTGCGGCAGGGGGACCGGCTGACGCTGGAGACGTATCTCCTGGAGGCGGCGACGCGGAAGGCGGCGCGGATCGACCTGCTGCAGCACCTGAACCCGGAGCTGGAGGAGCCGGTGCGGCTGCTGGCGGTGGACGAGGTGATCGAGGGTGTGGGGCGGGATGGGGTGCTGCTGGCGCTGGGGCCGTGGGACGTGTACTGCGACGACGACGGGGCGTGGCACGTGCGGGATCTGCTGCGGCCGGAGGATGTGGAGGCGGATCTGAGTGGAGCGTGGTGGATGGGGCCGGGGGAGGGGATGAGCCTGTGCGAGGGTTTCACTGAACTTGTGACAAACCCTTCGTTCGAGGTGGATTTGACAGGGTGGACGTACACGACGGACGGAGCAGGCGGTGGGCAAAGCAGGATAACCACAGATGCTAAGTTCGGCTCGGCTTGTAATCAGATCACTAGGGCAACAGGTGGCACGTACTGTTCTTCCTACTCTTCGGTTATCGCCGTGTCTGCTTCCACGAATTACGCATTGTCCTGCTATTGCAAGCAGCTAAGTGGCACTGGAGCTCTCCAGTTAAGAGTCGATTGGTACACAGCAGGAGATGTGTACATAAGCCACAGCGCGATCTCTGGTTTTCCATCAGGGACTCACGACTGGGTGAGGCGCATTGAGGTTTTGGAATCACCTGCTATGGCAGCGAAGGCTTACATAATTATCAATGTTAACGGAGTGTCGGATGGTGCAGTTGTGAATGTCGATGCTGTCAACTTCGTAGAGTCTGACTATGGGTTACCCTTCCGTGATGGCTCGATGCCCGGTTGCGCGTGGACAGGTACTGCTCACAACAGTACGACGACGGTGACGGCGGCGGAGTTGTACTGGGATGACTTCACAGGGGATGAGGAGCAAGGCAGCGTCTCGTTCTGGTGGCAGCCATCGTATGATTGGGATGCCCCGCTGGATGAGTACACGCTTTTGTGGCGATGGTATGCCACAGCCGGGGCGCAGAACGATATTTTAATTTTTCAACATAACGCAAACAACAATGTTTATTGCCAAGCGTATGGAGGTGGCGACCCTCAAGCCAACGCAAACGCAACTCCTTCGTGGTCGGCGGGCGACTGGCTGCTCATCACGCTGACCTGGGATTGGATAGATGCCGGTGAGGTGATCTTGTACGTCAACGGCGAGGAATTTTGCAAGGATACCAGCATCGGCTCAGCCCCACAGGGAATGGACAGGATGATCGTCGGCGCAGTCACGCCTGGAAACAACATCGCCAATGGCACGTATGACGAGCTCTTCGTGCTCGACCGTGCAATGAGCGTCGATGAGGTAACTCGTTGGTATGGCTATGGGCGCGATGCGCTCAACGCCCGGTGGATGGATGTGCTGTGCGAGAGTGCGGTGGCGTGGGCGCCGGGCGGGGTGCCGAGCGGGCGGGGGCTGGTATCGACGCTGGTGGTGGATGGGGACGTGCGCTGGCGGCAGCGGGACGGGGACGTGGCATTCTGGCGGATCTATGACGAAACGTGGGACATCACGGTGGACAACCAGGGCCAGGACGATGCCTGGCCCGAGTTCAGGATCACGCCCAGGACGGCGAAGACGAGCGGGTTCGCGTACAAGCAATGGCACGCGGTGAAGTGGGCGGCGGCGAACGAGGCGGCCAATTACCCGGTGCTGATCGGGCCGACCGACTATACCGGCAAGGCGCAGGCCGACGGGGACGACATCCGGGTATACGTGGACGGGGAGGAGGCCGACCGCTGGCTGGGCGGGACGCTGATCAACGACGTGAACGTGTGGATCAACCTGGATTTCGATCCCGACATCAGCCTGACGCTGGCGGAGGCGATCGCGGCGGCGGGGGACATCGACTACGTCCAGTTCAACGAGGACATCGCGGATCTGCCGGTGGAAGGGATCATCACCGTCGAGGATGAGGCGTTCTACTATACCGCCAAGAACAACCGGACGCGGAAGGTGAGCGGGGTCACGCGGGCCACCAGGGGGACGGCGGCGGCGGGCCACGCAATCGACACGGCGGCCTACTGGATCCAGCACGACGTGTGGGTTCATTACGACGACGCGACGCTGGCCGCACCGGTGGTGGACGACGACTACGAGCCGGCGTTCGATCTGGACAACTCGGACAACGGCTCGTGGGTGTACGCAGATTTCGGTGAGGACGACGGGCTGCGGGCTGGGCAATGGTATGAGGAGGTGGTTTTGAGAGGGCCGTATTTTTACCACGGCAACCACGCGGCAGCAGCAGATCCGTGGGAGGAGCTTGGTATCAAATGCTGGGCAGAAGTTGCGGCGAATGCTGGGGCCAACACGATATTGTTGCCTGGACTGATCACAAATGTTAATTTCTCCAACGGCGAGAAGTATGCACCAGTCGTTGCCAAATGGCACGGCTATGTCCAATCGTCGCCGGATGGCACGACGTGGGCAACAGAGTACACTATTCCGCAGCCTGTGAATCCTGACGCGTGGGAAGCGTGGAGCTACAATGCGGCAATCGCTGCTGATTCGCGGGCTGTCCGGCTTCTCCTAGCCCCAGCACTGATATCTCCCGGTCCAAACTACGTGGAATGCGCCGACGTGACACTGACTCTCGGCGATTATCCGACGGCCACGGCGGCATCCGAGCTGGATAATTATCCACTCGAATGCACGATCACGAACGAGACGACCGGAGAGGCAATCGCGATCACGGCGGGGATGGTGCTGGACCAGACGCTGGTGGTCAATACCGACGAGAAGAGCGCCATCCTGGACGACGGCACGCGGCTGGCCACGGCGGTCGAGCCGGATACGGTGCGGCGGGACTGGCTGCGGCTGGTGCCCGGCGAGAACGCGCTGTCGTTCGAGGAAACGGGGGCGCAGGAGGTGGAGATCGACGTCCTGTGGGACCGGAGGTTGTTCGAGTGAGCGCGAACTGCGCTCGTCATAGAGGGATGATATGAACGCCGTGATCCTGAAGTTGTTTGCCAAGACGGGGGCGGCGCTGGGCGAGTTCAAGGACGCCGAGTTCAAGAGCGCGCTGTGGCGGCTGGGGCAGACGGGCGTGGCGAAATACACGTTCGCGCCGAAGGGAGCCCGGGTGGTGCGCTCGAACCTGCGGCCGGGAAATCGGGCGCTGATCCAATTCGACGACGGGCTGCCGGACTGGGGTGGGGTGATGGATTGGCCGATCAACCTGGCCTCCGACAGGGACATCGACGTGACGTTCTGCGAGGGGGACCGGTTGCTCGACTGGCGGGCGAGCGGTCAGAATGAATCATATAGCAGCACGGCCGTCGGGGAGATCGTCGCGGCGCTGGTGGAGACTGCCAACGCATCGTACCCGACGGGGATCTCGATGGGGGATGTGTACGACGAGGGCACGGTGCAGACGCGGGAGTATCACTATCGCTTGTTGCTGGAGGCGATGCGCCAACTGCGGAGCGAGTCGGGGCACGATTACGCGGTCGTGCCGGTGCTGGCCGGCGGGAAGCTGCTCTTCGATCTGAATTGGTACGAGCGGCGGGGGACTGACCGGCGCGACGAGCTGGCGCTGATCGAGGGGGCGAACGTCGGCACCGTCAGTATCTCCGAGCAGGGGCCGGTGTACAACCGCGTCATCGTCGTGGGGAAAGGGGATGACTGGAGCGATAGTAGGCCGGTCAAATTCGCCGAGAGCGCGGAGAGCATATCCCTCTACGGCCTGCGCGAGGCGCCCAAACTGTACCTGGACATCTCTGACGAGACGACGCTGCAGGCCATCGCCGACGCACTGCTGGCAGCCACGGCGCAGCCGTGCGCGCGGGCGACGCTGATGGGCGTGCTCAATAAGGAGCCGGCGCCGTTCTCGACATATCACGTGGGGGACATCCTCACGCTGCGGGCGCTGCAGACGTACGGGGAGTTTTCGTACGACGTCCCGGCGCGGATCCTGTCGCGGTCGCGGCTGGCAGATGGCACGTGCACGCTGGAGGTGGAGCAATGGCAGCAGGATTGATCGTGCGCGATCACCTGGTGAACGACCCGCTGGATCGCATCGCGGCGCTGGAGGCAAAGGTGGCGCAGTTGGAGCGTGCGCTGGCTAACGTGATCAAGGTCGACGCCGCCGGCTCGGCCGGGGCGACGGAGCAGGCGTGGTACCAGATCACCGATCCCGACGGCAACACCGGTTACGTGCGGGTGTACGCAGCAAAGTGATCACTCGTCATAGATGCCAATTGTCGGCTGGGCTGGCGCGGCGGTGGACGTCGGCGAGGTCCTGCTCGGCCAGGCGGATGTAGACCTTGACCATATCGAGGGATGAGTGGCCGAGGAGGGCCTGGAGGGTAAATGGATCTCCACCGTTGCGCAGATAGGTGATGGCGAAGGTGTGGCGGAAGCGGTGAGGGTAGACGCCGGGGACGCCGGCGCGGTCGGCGCAGCGGTAGAGCATCCGGCGGATGGCGTGTCGATCCAGGCGGGTGCGCCAGTTGGTGGCGGCGATGAGGGGGGCGTCATCCTCGATGGTTTCCCCGAGCTTTTCCTCGCGGTCGGCCAGGTAGCGCCAGAGAGCCTTGCGGGTGACCTTGCCCAGATAGACGTGGCGGGTCTTTGTCGTCATCCTGTGTTTGGAATCGCGGACGACGACGAGGCCCCGGGCCAGGTCGACGTCGACGCGGTTGAGCTTGCACAGCTCGGTGACACGGATGCCGGTATCGAGCAGGATGAGGATGACGGCCTTGGTGTTGGTGAAGGTTTGTTGCAGAGCGATCGTTGCGGACATTTGAGATCCTCCTTTACTTTCCACAGGTGATGACGACCTGGGCGATAATGACGACCAGTCCCAGCAGGCCGATGATGGCCAGCAGGGGGCAGTTACCCGGTCGATTTGGTCACGGAAAAAGTTGCGCATCAAGCCTCCGGCGATGTGTCGATGATGGATACAAGACATTGAATCTGAGCGGCCCAGGCGCCGTCCCCGGCGGCGTCCCAGGCGGCGGCCCCGGCGGCGTCCCCGGCGGCCCAGGCGGCGGCCCCGGCGGCCCAGGCGGCGTCCCAGGCGGCGGCCCAGGCGGCGGCCCCGGCGGCGGCCCCGGCGGCCCCGGCGGCCCCGGCGGCGGCCCAGGCGGCGTCCCAGGCGGCGTCCCCGGCGGCGTCCCAGGCGGCGGCCCCGG
>Ga0307428_1000486_pt1 | contig 25429 bp, 20 predicted proteins | sample SalMarWE160240MG_FD_202161 | JGI IMG/M metagenome (GOLD analysis project Ga0307428, IMG submission 202161) | Salt marsh sediment microbial communities from the Plum Island Ecosystem LTER, Massachusetts, United States - WE1603-240 | ecosystem: Environmental > Aquatic > Marine > Intertidal zone >...
CCTTCACGCCCGAAGACGACTACAACGGCGACGCCGTGTTCTCCTATACGGTGTCCAACAACGGGGCGCCCGAGACCGCCAATATCACCGTCGCCATCAACCCCGCCGACGACACAGAACCGGAGTTCTTCCAGGGAATCGACGGCCTCTATGTGTTCACGGGAGACAAGACGCAAGAAGGAACCACGTGGAAGTTCCAAGTTGCGGTGGCGGATGACGACGCGGCATCAATCGGCCAAGGGGGCATCGCAGAATTCGATGTGTATAATACGACGCAATCCTTGTTGCTTGGATCTGCGACATATAACCCGAGCACTGAAGTATGGACGGGTTCCGGTCAGATTTCTTTTCCGTTTGTCACCTGGGACATCGCGACCGGCGTGTATACGATTACGGTCTCCAACAATAACATCAACAATCACAACACAATCGAGGTTATTGCATACGACCTCGCGCATAATTCAAACTCCGTGACCGGGACCTTAACAAATAGCAGCAACTTCCAGGTCGCGCCTGCCGGCATTGCCGGGGAACCCATCAACCTGGGCCTGACCAGCCCGGAGAACGAGGGCGGACTCATCACGGCAACGATAAAAGACCTTCCCTCGGGCTGGACGCTCGATGGCGCAACACAGAACCAGGACGCAAGCTGGACGGTGCAGACTGCGGATGTCGGCTCGCTGACGATAACCACGTCATCCGATTTTGCCGGTGCGTTCCTGCTCCCTGTGACCCTGAGTTGGACCAATGCCGACGGGACGACGGCGACAACAACCGTGGCCGATAATATCGAAGCCTACACACCTGGTTCGCCGATCTTCGCCTGGTCGGGCGATGATGTACTCACCGGCTCCAGCGGTCAGGACCTCTACGTCTTCGCGCAGCCGATCGGCAATGATGTCGTCCACAGCTTCGACGTTGGCCAGGACCAGATCGACCTCATCGGCTATGCCGGATTCACCAGCTTCGCCGACGTACAGGCGCATCTTTCGAACAATGCCGCCGGCGATGCGGTGATCACGCTTGGCGATGGCCAGTCGATCACAATTTTAAGTGTGCCCGCGGCGGCACTGACAGCGGGCAACTTTGTGTTCGATCAGACACCCGTCACCGACAATGCCGGCACCATGACGATCGGCGATGGCGCGATGCTGCCGCTCTCGGGCACATTCGACAATTCAGGCACCGTCGCGCTGAACTCCAACGGTGATCAAACCGAGCTGCAGATTGTCGGTTCCGGCCTCACGCTTCAGGGCGGCGGTCAGATTGTTCTGTCGGACAGTTCCGCGAACGCCATCGTCGGCACCAATCCGGCCGACACGTTAACCAATATCGATAATACCATCTCTGGTGCCGGCCAGATCGGCTCCGGCGACGGCAGTCTGACGCTGGTCAACGGAGCATCTGGCATAATTGCCGCCAACGTCAACGGGACTACGCTCACACTCGACACGGGCGCCCCTATCGTAAACAATGGCATACTGGAAGCGATGAATGGCGGCACGTTGCGGATCGACGATCCACTCAGCGGCAGCGGTTGGCTCGCGATCGGCGTCGGGGTGTTGGAGTTGGCGGCGCTGTGCGCGGCTGACGTACTGTTCTCGACCACCGCTGACGCCTACGGCACACTGTCGATCGATTATGCCGCCGACTTCACAGGAACAATTTATAATTTTGCCGGCACCAGCGCGCAGTCGTCCGATGCGATCGACCTAAAAGACATTGCGTACCAGGGCGCCAGCGTTAGCTATAGCGACGATAGCGGCACCGATACGGGCGGCACGCTCACAATCTACGATGCATCCCACACCGTCGTGGACGCGATCAAATTCGCGACTGGCGAATTCCAGACGGCGAATTTTAATCTCGCCGACGATGGCCACGGTGGCACGTTAATCACCGATCCAGCCATATCGATCACAACCTCTTCAATCAGCACTACGCTGACCTCCGGCGCCGATGCGGTGACCTTCGACGATAACAACAATACGCATCAGGTCTCTGCCACGGACCAAACGTTGGCTAACGGCGACAAGATCATCGGCGGTGACGGCACCGATACGCTGACGGTCGATAACGGCAATGGCGACAATAGCTATACGTTCGGCGACGGCGATCACTTCGATATCGGGCTGACCGGCTTCGAAAACCTGAAACTCACCGACGCTGATGCAACGAGCGATCACGCGATTACCGTGGCGTTCGATGCCAGCTTCGACAACAACGGCCTGCTCACGGTAGATGGTTCAGCGCTAAGCCACTTGAACGGCAGCGGCGTTACGATCGATGCCCATCTCGCCTCAGACTCTTTTGCCTTTATTGGCAGCTCCAACGGCGATACCCTGATCGGCGGCACGCAGGCCGATACCATCACCGGTGGTGGCGGCGGCGATTCCCTAACCGGCGGCGGCAGCAGCGATACCTTCATGTTCAAGGCCACCACGGATTCGCAGCCGGGCGCCGGGCAATTCGACACCATCACCGACTTCACGGCAAACTCGGATCACCTCGATATCGCGGCCATCAGCGGGCTGAACAGCGATAATCAGGCCGTCGATATCCAAACGCTTACGTTGACCCCAGCGGAAATAGCGGCTCATACCATCGCCATCCTAACGAACGGAGGCAATACTGTCATCTACGCCAATGCGAGCGACGCGTTGGAAAGCATCGGCAGCGCCGACATGGAGATCCATCTGAATAACGTAACCAATGTACAGTCTACGGATTTCATTCTCTATCATTAGGCCGATTGGAAGGCAGGGGTCCTTCCTTTAAGAAAAATATTGGATCGATTATTCAGGCGACGTACAGTTACTTAATGTTTATGGCCGAACATTTTCCAGATTGCCCTTCCGGCGAGTATCAGCATTTCCCACCCGGTTATGATAAGTTGGGTGGGAAAATCGGGCGCGAATTTCGAGGAACATCATTCACGCGTGGTCACCAACGTGACACCTGAGAGGGTTGCGGATGGCTGAGGTTACGTTAACATTGCCCGAAGCAATGAAGCGAGCCGTTGCGGCCTATGAGCGCGGGCAGTTACGTGAGGCTGATCGCCTAGCGCGCGCAATCCTCGGAGTTAAAGCTGATTGTTTTGATGCCCTTCACTTGATCGCAGTAGTTAGCTCGCGGGAACGACGGTTTGACGAGGCGCTGGCGAGCTACGACAACGCCCTTGCCGTACGACCGGATTATGGCGAGGCGCTCTTCAACCGCGGCAATGCGCTGAAAGAACTGAAGCGATTGGATGAGGCGCTGGCGAGCTACGACCGCGCCCTTGCCATGCGGCCGGATTATGCCGAGGCACTCAACAACCGCGGCAATACTCTGAAAGAACTGAAGCGATTGGACGAGGCGCTGGCGAACTACGACCGCGCCCTTGCCGTACGGCCGGATTATGCCGAGGCGCTCTACAACCGCGGTGTGACGCTGCAAGAACTTAAGCAATTGGACGAGGCGCTGGCAAGCTACGAGCGTGCCCTTGCCGTGCGGCCGGATTATGCCGAGGCGCTCTTCAACCGCGGCAATACCCTGCAAGAACTGAAGCGATTGGACGAGGCAGTGGCGAGCTACGACTGCGCCCTTGCCATGCGGCCGGATTATGCCGAGGCACTCAACAACCGCGGCAATACGCTGAAAGAACTGAAGCGGTTTAACGAGGCGCTGGCGAGCTATGAGCGCGCCCTTGCCGTGCGGCCGGACTATGCCGAGGCGCTCAACAACCGCGGTGTGGCGCTGCAAGAGCTGAAGCGGTTGGAGGAGGCGATGGCGAGCTACGACCGCGCCCTTGCCGTGCGGCCGGATTTTGCCGAGGCGCTCTTCAACCGCGGCAATACGCTGCAAGAACTGAAGCGATTAGACGAGGCGCTGGCAAGCTACGAGCGCGCCCTTGCCGTGCGGCCGGAATATGCCGAGGCGCTCAACAACCGCGGTGTGACGCTGCAAGAACTCAAGCAATTGGACGAGGCGCTGGCGAGCTACGACCGCGCCTTTGCCGTACAGCCGGATTATGCCGAGGCGCTCTTCAACCGCGGCAATACCCTGCAAGAACTGAAGCGATTAGACGAGGCAGTGGCGAGCTACGACCGCGCCCTTACCATGCGGCCGGATTATGCCGAGGCGTTCAACAACCGCGGTAATGCGCTGAAAGAACTGAAGCGGCTTGGGGAGGCGCTGGCGAGCTACGACCGCGCGCTTGCCGTGCGACCGGACTATGCCGAGGGGCTCAACAACCGCGGTGTGGCGCTGCAAGAGCTGAAGCGGTTGGAGGAGGCGATGGCGAGCTACGATTGCGCGCTTACGGTGCAGCCGGCTTATGCCGAGGCACACTGGAACAAGTCCCTATTGCAGCTTCTCACTGGCGACTTGGATGCTGGGTGGCGGGAATATGAGTGGCGCTGGAAAACCGAAAGCCTTGGGTTATTTAAGCGAGAATTTGCGCAACCGCTTTGGCTTGGTGAGAATGGAATTGAGGGCAAGACAATCTTACTCCATAGTGAACAAGGATTTGGCGATACAATTCAGTTTTGCCGATACGTGCCGTTGGTTGCCAGACGCGGCGCGCGTGTGCTAATCCAAGCGCCAGCATCGCTGCAGGGCCTAATGGCGAGTTTTGCCGATGTGGCACAGGTAATTTCTGCGAAAGGCAAGCTTCCGCAATTTGATCTACAATGTCCGTTGCTCAGCCTACCATTGGCATTTGGAACCAAAATAGAGTCGATTCCAGCGAATGTGCCATATTTAACAGTTCCACTGGAAAGCAAGAAAAATTGGAATATCACACGCGAGTTGAAACGCCGTATAACAATTGGCCTCATATGGGCTGGCAGGTCGACACACAAAAAGGACCACAATCGATCAATCAACCTTCGATCCTTGTTGAAACTTCTTGATGTCAACGCGCTCTTTGTAAGCCTGCAAAAGGATGTTAGCCCTGAAGACGCAGCAGTGCTAAAAGAGCGAATCGACCTCGTGCATTTAGGGGATAAACTTAAAACGTTCTCCGAGACGGCGGCAGTCATCTCAAATTTAGACCTTGTAATTTCAGTTGATACGAGTGTCGCCCATCTTGCTGGGGCGTTGGCAAAACCGGTCTGGGTATTATTGCCCTTCATCCCAGACTGGCGATGGCTACTCGATCGCGAGGATAGCCCCTGGTATCCAACCGCACGGCTGTTCCGGCAAAATATCCCAGGCGATTGGTCGAGTGTAATTAGCCGCGTTGTCGTTGAACTCGAAAACCTATTGCGCGTTTACGATGAGCGTGCGCCTGCGTAAATTGAACATTTAAAAGGACGATTTACGAGCGATGCTTAGCTTCGCCGCGAAGTTGACTGATATAAAGAACGAGGAGTTCGGGGGTCTAGCGGACATCGGCAAGATACCTAGGTCTTTCGCTTACCAGTTTCTATGCGGCTCCAGGCACATTTCGGAGCGGACGGCGCAAACTTGGATCTGCGCTAACGTTAATTTTAAGTGATCAATCCAACACTTCGTCTCACCTGCTATCAATGAGGCCGGCGAAAAGATTGGAATACATTAGAGATTTTGGAGTTTTGCTTGTCGAACTTACGGAAAATATATGTATTTCGATGCGGAGAGACCGCACTCTACGCATTAACACATGACAGCACCGGCCGAACCCTCCCGCCGGGAGCGTGTTCAGCAGGCTGGCAATTTGAGCAGTCTATAACTTTTCGGCTGGACGATAGCTCGCCGAAACATGAACTAGCCGAAGCAACACTCGCTGCGATTGCGAAGCACGGTTTTTACCTAACGCACGCAGCAATTCATGCACTGCCAGTTGAGATCGTTGGATCACATTGTGATGACAAAGAAAACGAGTCCGATAGCCGCGTCAGCAGTGACAGCCTAGGCAACTTGGACAAAATCGTTGACGCGTGAATCCCGTTTTGATTCAAGGATGCAGATTTGAGCAGGCAGCTTTGAGGAGGTAGCTTTGAGCCGCGGCAATCTAACAGTCCAAATGTCGGACTTTTCGGATCGCTGTAATCCCTCGTTGCCCGTCTCGTCAATGAATACGAGCAGAGTCCATGCGGTCAGATGGAGCTTGCTGTCGCTGATGTTCTAACCGGCGCTCTGGAAACAGTCCCGGCATCCAGCGTGAGGCGAGTGTGGCGGGGAAGGTCAGGCGCAGCGGCGCGCGCGTGGAGCACGGCTTTGGGCTACCGGCACGCCGAGCGACAGCCGTGCCAACGCAAGCAATTTCGATAACCGCATCAATTACGCTCACTGCGCGCTGTTCGTCAGTGCCTCGAGCCGCGGGGCCGCCTTGACCGAACCGAGGTCTTTCGCCTTCTGATACCATGCGCGCGCCTTCGCCTCGTCGGGAGTCGCTCCTTTAGGGCCATTCTTGGCGAGAGCTACGGGGTCATATGTCGCGGCCAATGCCAGCGCACCGCGCGCGTCTCCGGCTTCTGCCACCCTTCCAAAGATGAACCGCGCGCTGGCAAAATCGCCGACGGCGACGAAATCGACTCCCTGGTTCAGCAGCGTTTCAATTTCCTCGCGGTCGAGTGAGCGCGCCGGCTCCGTCCGCGCGGGGACGGCCTTGACGTTTGTGGTGGAAGCGGGCGATTCGCTCTGTCGCGCGCCGGCGACAGGGGGAGCAGCAGCGGCGAGGCGCGGATGCGCATCCGGCAAACTCGCATGATTGGGATTAATCCACGCCAGCCTATCGATGGCAAACTGCGTTGGCCCAGTCTGAAAATTAAACACTCCCAGGACATTTGCGGGGGGGGTGAGCGCATGGCTTTGTTGTCCGTCGAGCCAAGGGTTTGCTGGGGTGGGCGTTGGCTTATGTGCCGTGGTCAACGGCCTCGCCGGCAGCTCTGGTCCAGCGTCGCTGCGCTTCAATCCCAATCCGACAATCGCGCTTGGCGCCGCGATGAAACTCTGGATGGTCGGCAACGCCACGACAAACCCGAATGCGACCAAACCTGCGAGGAAGATGGCAAAAGGAATGCCGATAAACATGCCGACGCCGTTGTTGGCCCGTATGAAAGGCTTCACCCTGCCTCGATGTCGCAGTTCCAGCTCCGGCGGCTCGGGCACGAGAGTTGGCTCGAGCGACTTCGAGTGTTGGTGGTTATCCCATTCTAATATAGGAATATCTGTGGGCGCGTTGTTCGCGGTATTGCTACCGCCAGCAACACGAAGATCCGTCGTTTTGCTGTGCGCCCATTTCGGCGCATAGAACGAGGCTTCATTCGGATCAGACGATCGATCAATGGGACTACTCATAAGACTCTGCGCTCCCACGACTTCGGTCAACGCTTGTTACAAGTGGGCCCCTATCTGGTCGCTATCCAATCATCTTGAGCTCAATCCGTACTTCTTACGCCACACCATGAATTCCCTGAATAGGGCGTCCCGTTCCTCGTCATTGTGCAATCGCGCGCTATTACCACTCTTGCTCAGAAACGTTTGGAAGTTCTGCTTTAGTTTCTGCGGCGATGAATCATCCGCCTTCATCAATCGTTGCAACGTCTCCTCGGCAACACTGAATCGAGTCCATCCGGGTACGGTCGCTGCAAGATTGACGTCGCGCCATTTCGGATGATACGGCGGATGCTGAAACTTGTCCCAATTCTCGAACAGGCGCTGAACGAAACGCTGCACCCGACGAAACCTATCCTTCGTGTGTGACCAATCGTAAACGGCGAGCACCGCCGGCACCGCGATCGTATCGATCCTTTGTCCCGATGGGACCAACGCCGGATAGTCCTGGTGCGAGAACTCACCCAGCGTATAGTAGTCAGCGAATTTCTTCGAAAACGGGATGGATAGGAGATGAAAACCGGAATTTTCCGGAATTCGCACAAGCGCGTCGACTGGTTTACCGACTACACGGATGAGCGCCGACAATTCTCCTGATTTCAACTTCTTCAAAGCGACGGGATAGCTGAGATTGGACTGCTCGATGTGGATTCCGAGCCGCTGAAAAATGATCGCGCCGGTAAGGCTTGACGCACTCCCCTCCGGCCCAAGGTTAACTTTCTTGCCGCGCAGATCCTCGATGCTGTGGATGTCATCGCGCGCCATAATATGTATTTCCGAGACCGGCAGCCGAATTATATAATTGACGCGCTTGTTGAGGTTGGCGGTTTTGCGTACCGTGCGGAAATACTCAAACACGTCAGATTGAGTAACGGCGATATCGACGCCGCGCAGGTACAGCAGATCTTCAAGATTGGACGCGGCGCCGAATGAGACGATCGGCAAAATGCGAAGATTGTCGCCGTCGTCGAGCGCTTGCGCGAGTTCGACTGCGAAACGCATGTACGTTCCCGAAGCAAGCCCGCCAACGATACCGACCGTCCATTCGTTCTTTGTCGTCCTGATGGAGTCTTCGGCGCTGGGCTTCTGCAAAGATTTCGGAATGACCTGTGTCACAGCGGGCCGCACGCCGACAGTGAATACCGAAAGTAGCGCTAGCGCGGCTATGCCGGATCGCTTGAACCGAAACATGCTGCCAGAAACCGAGTAACCGCTTGGAGCGCGTGCAGACGTCTGTTTCCTCAAAGTTTTGTACATCAACGTCACCCCACACGATCGATCCCTGCGAATGCCACAGGGGCACTGATCCGATCAGAAATGAACCTCCTCAAAAGTCCATCAGTCTGCTTCCGCCATCATCGCGCGGCCATAAGAGGAGTTTGGCAACAGAACAGCATTAACTCGCGCAACGCATTTTGGTTCGCTCGCCTATTGCTTTTGGCTACGCTCCGGCTGCCTCTGTTGCCCATAACTCGGCCTTCCGGGTAGATAGTCATGTTCCAGATTTTTGATGTTTCTCTCCCATTATGTTTGAAATATGTTGGATGCGATTTGGCAGCATTTGGCCAGTCCGCAAATTGCACAATATGGTTGAGATCAGGGTTCATGCGAGTGTGATTTTTTCGCATACGTTGATGATGTGGTTTCTTGAGTTTTATCACTCCGACGTTAAAACCGCTTGAACTCATAGTCCCCGGAGACGGTATTGCTGTACCGAGCATGACGCAGCGGGCCGGCTGCACCGATGCCGCATCGTCAACGTGACTGGTATCCCGAAGATATGGTGGTGCCAGCCATCGGGCTATTGCTGGCTTGTAAGTGCTACGGACGCGGGAGTGACCAAATTCGCGGGAGCGAGCGCCGGATATCCTGCTTGACCAATTGCTCTCAGACGCAATGTTTTCGTCATATTATCGCCTCCGTCTACTACTTAATTTAATTGCACTTCCGACATGGCGTGCCTGACAAGCTACGCAATAACAAAACGAATAAAGAGAGAATGAATTAAGCGCACGGCAATCGACACGGACTAAGGGAGCGACCCATGGCCCACGACCAGGAACAACGAATCCGCGAGTTTGCCTATTTGCTTTGGCTTGATGAGGGAATGCCCGAAGGCAAAGATAAGGAGCACTGGGAAAGGTCGCGTGTCGCAATAGAGCAATTGGATCGGGAAAACGCTGAATTTCAGAAGCGCGAGGTACAGGCTTCGTCGGCTTTATCCAACGGGCCTGCGGTATCCAAAAACAAGCCTGTTTAGCTTCGGCATCGACCTTGACTTTAGCTCGGACTTTGAGACGAGCCGACAGCCATCTTGGTTTCCGACCATACCTGTTGACGATTCAAAACTTCGCCAATCAAAATTTCCTCACACTTTCGCGGAACTTCGGACACAAACGTTCGTTCAACTGCCGAGAGATCCGGCAATAAAGGAGCCTAATTATCCAAATCTGATGCGGTGTTAGACGCTTTGCCGATGAGGATGGATCCTATGCGTACGGCGAACCAGCAAAAAGCTCTCGACCCCAATGATCTCTTGTATTATGCACCGCGCCGGTTGCGTGAACGCATCGACGATGCGCCAGCTTTGCAGCCGCATGGGGACAACTATCCATCCATGCGACTTCGGCCCGCAGCCAATGACCGGTCTGGCTATAGACCTTTTGTCGAATCAAATTCCGACTATCCCCTCGTTGAGACTCCACTCCCGGAGAGTTTGCGGCGTTTAAGCGAAGTCGAATCCGAGTCTTCTCATTCAATAAGCCGCGTGCGCTGGACGCCGCAGCGACGCCTGGCACTTGCCGTCGCGGCTACCGTTGTTACGGTTGCCAGTTTCGTAGTCGAGCTTGTCATTCTCGACGCGATTCAATGGCAAGATTCAACAAAAGTTGCCCTTAATCCATTGTCAGAAAATAGGCCAGCACCGACTCTTGTCGTCGCGGATGGCGGCGGGACAATCAGCATGCCGTTGCTGCTCGGCAACTATGAAACGAGCACCGGCGCCGCTCTAAGTGCAGCCCAATGGCCCACACCCGATGCCGGTCGTGGCAAAGCGGCAAGGCTTCAAACGCCGACCGAAAATGCAGTTGCCACGACGGGCGCCAAACGTTTGGGTACGGTGCGGCAGATCAACCCAAGTGAGGTAACCTCCCTGCTAAAGCGGGCAGAGGCGCTCGTGTCGACCGGCGACCTACCTGCCGCCCGACTTTTGTTGAACCGGCTTGCCGAAGCGCACAATGCCCGTGCGGCTTTTGATCTGGCCGCCACCTACGATCCTACTGTGATCAAGGCTCTCGGAGCTGTCAGTGCTTCGCCTGATCTGGCGCTTGCACGAACCTGGTATGAGCGGGCGCGGGATTGGGGCTCGACTAACGCATCGGAAAAACTTCATGCACTTGCGAACGCGACTCGATAGCAGACGCGGCGTAACCATAACGCTCTCAAAATCGTACGTCCGTTGCAGGCGCCAGGTCTGCTCTAGAAGAGCGATGGAACTCATAAGGGTAGAAACGCCGTGACCAAATTCAAACGATTCGCTTGTTTTGCGGTAATAATTTTCCCGCTATTTGCCATGAACTCAACGATGGCTGGCCAAGGAAAAGAGCCTGAAAAGGTGAGCGAAGACCTTAAGGCAATATTCAGTTACGGAAGCGACCCCGATACGAAGAAGGCGCGCCTTAACGCCAATACGGTCACCATTATTGCCGGCACCATCGGAGGGACCCATGAGCAGATTGGCGCCGATCTCGCGTCGGTGCTCGATGACGGAGAGAAGTTCCGTGTTCTTCCTATTTTGGGACGCGGCTCGGTTCAGAGCGTCGCGGATATTTTATTTTTGAACGAAGTAGATCTCGGAGTTATCCGTTCAGATAGCCTCGATTATCTTGAGAAGAGGGGATTTGCAAAAAACCTCAGAGGCCAGCTTACCTACATCACCAAGTTATTTAATGAAGAAATGCACGTCGTTGCGCCCAAGGCTATCGAAAAACTTGCCGATCTTAACGGGAAGACCGTCGGCGTCGATAGTGATGGCACGTTCATAACGGCTACCGCGGTCTTCGCGCGTCTTGGCATCAAGCCGAAATTTATTCGCATTGAGGAGCCGCGTGCGTATGAAAAATTACGCAGGGGCGAAATCGATGCGATGGTCGCGATTGAGGGAAGCCCTTCGAAGTTCATTAGCGAATTCAAAAACGATCGATTTCACTTCGTTCCGATCGTTTACGCCGCCCCACTTCAGGTCGACTACCTGCCCGCGCAGTTGAAGTCGAAAGATTACCCCGCACTGATCTCGGCCGGGGAGCGGGTTGACACCATCGCAGTGCCTGCAATTCTCGCTGCATACAACTGGGACGGGGGAACCGAGCGGTACCGCAAGATCGCGCACTTCGTTAATACGTTCTTTGCAAAGTTTAAGGCATTGCAAAAGCGGCCCTTTCACCCGAAATGGAAGGAGGTTGTTCTCAGTGCACCATTGAGTGGTTGGAAACGCTTCCCAGCGGCACAGGAGTGGCTCGACGAGCGCTCAAATGGGCTCATGTCTGAGACGCGGCGTCAGTTCGATCAGTTCATGGCGACTCGCGCATCCACATCTGGAAAAGCTCTTACGGCAGCCTTGGAGACGAATGCAGCGCTGTATAAACAATTCCTTGAATGGCAGAAGGAGAGGTCTGAAAAGCCGCACTCGCGGCGGTCACATAGACATAAGACGAAAAGCATCAAGTCCAAACACCGCATCAAATCCAAACACCGTATGAAGGCCGAGAACCGGACAGAGGACGAAAAAGCGCCTCAGGAGGCAACACCAGCGCCAAGTGATATTCCGATTTTTAGTTTCGTGCGCTAGCGCGGTGTGTTGCTCGCTCACATAATCGGCGCTTGCCTGTGCAATTTGCTCTAGTTCGGCCGTTTGCTAGGTCCGGTGCCGGTGCATATCCGCCGGAAAAACACATCATTGCATGGGACAGTCGAGTGATCTGTGAGCATTTTTGCAATTCCGATGTTGCCGGGATTTCATCATCAATATTCGCGGATGTCTGGTCCGGTCAGCTCGCCGACTACGGTCCCGGCTACCCGACGCAACGGTAGACATCCGCGTTTCACGTCTGTCTTGCGGGAAGATCGGAAAAGCTCCAATATTTACGCTAGTTTAGGAGCCATCGAATAATATCGGTCCATGGTTGCACGACTGATTTTGCTGCTTTCTCTGCTGCTGCCGGCGCAAGCGCTGGCCGCTTCGCTGCCGCCGATCATCGCCAGCGCCGGTAATGAAGTGCCGACATGCGTGCAACCGGACGCGCTGATGGAGTTCGTGAAGAGCACCAATATGCGCCGCCGCACGCCGCGCGAGATCGCGCCGCGCTTTGACGACATCGCCTCGCTCTACCATCGCATCGGCCAGTGCGTGTCGCGTCCGCCGGAGAAATGCGTCGGCGTGCGCTGGGATTACGCCTTCTTCCAGATGCTGATCGAGACCAATTATCTGACGTTTCGTCGCCCCGACGGCGTGCCCGCCGGCGTGCCGGCGGGCGACAACAATTTTGCCGGCCTCGGCGCCACGATTTCCGGCCGCCCGGGCGAGCATTTCAACGACGTGCCGACCGGCGTGCTCGCGCATCTGCAACACGTCTTGATGTATTCAACCACGCCGATTCCGCACCCGGTGGCGATGCGCACGCGCCAAGTGCAAAGCGACGTGCAGCACATCATGCGCCGGCTGCACCGGCCGGTGACCTTCGGCGACCTCGCGCGCGAATGGACCGGCACCGATAAGAACTCTTACGGCCGCGACATGGCGCGACTTGCCGAGAAATACGCTAAAGCCTATTGCAAGAACCGGTAGCTTACCGAACATTGTGCGCGATTTGGTCTCGTTTCACGCACTCGTCCCCGCGAATATGAGGAGCCAGCGCAATGATGCGCTGGCTCTAGCCCTTAGGCTGAGGACTAGAAACTTCCGGGAATTGTCTTCTGTGATCGAGGCATTGTCTTCCGCTTGCCCGGAATCAGAATCGAAAGACTGGTCGACTTGGCGCTCGCCTGCGGCGCCGCAACGACTCCAGCGTAAGCACAAGCTGCCGGGCCTGCCGCCAAAGCATGTATTCGTAGCGGCTTAGGCGATCCAGCGGGAAAGTCGGCAGAGCGGCCAAGCGCAAAAAGCAGTCCCCGATCTCCTCTTTCGCTTCGTAACCGGGGTCGTTCTCCTTTGCCGCATCAGATGGTTCTGCCGTTGCTGCCAAGCGTTTTTGCAGCGAGAGATCGGTTGTTCCGACGAGGGTCGGGCGTGAATAGCCGTGCTTTACGGTGCGGGGTTCGGCGATCACAGCCTCGAATAGGGCCGTTTCAATGCCTGTGGCACGGCGCAGCCGCCACAGCACGCTCGCCAGTCGCAGCACCAGCTTGCGCTCCACGGCTGATTGAGCGTCGTAGTCGGCAATCACCGCCGCTTCGAACCCCCGATAATCCTTTGAGTCCTCTAACGCTGCAATGACGGTCTCGGCCGTGAGGCCGTGGCGTACGGCATTGCGGCGCGACCGTTCTTTGCCTTCCGGCGTTGTCGGTCCGGTGCTCTTGAGCGCGTTGCGGCGATTGGCTTCGATCTGTTTGAGAGAGCTCATCGCATTGCAAAAATTGGCTTCGTTTTGTCGTCGGCGCGGTCAGTATTCGGCGGAGGCCTAAGGCGCTTCATCGGAGGGCTGCATGTCCGGCGTGGTCCCATTAGCGTCGGAGTGCCGGGTTTCGACCGTCGCCGCCAATTTTGGGTGCGTCTGCTCCCATAGTCCTTTGGCAGTGTCGAGGGCGTTGATATTGAGACCCTTCCACCAGGCCTGTTCATTGCCTGCCTGATGCAGCTGGCGATGATGACCGCGGCAGAGCGGCACAGTGAACTCGTCGCTGACTTTGACACCCAGCGCTCTGGGTTGGGCAAAGCGCAGGTGATGCGGATCGGACGGCTGCCGGCCGCAAACGAGACAGGGTTGCGAGGCGACGAATTTCAGATGGGCTTTGTCACGCAGACGCTTGGGCTCGGCGATGGCCAGAACGCTCTTATCGATCTGAGATGGGAAGAGGTTGGGTGAGGCCGGCACGATCGAGGTGTCAGCTGGGGGCTGGACGTCCAGATTACGTCGAGCCTGAGCCCGATCCCGGGTGACGAGATCCTGGCGACGACCGTAATAACGCGACGGCCTTGGAATTGGGGTCGTATCATCGGGGTGGAAGCCGACGCGGGCGTCCACAGGCATCGGGACAGGCGTTGCGGGCAGGGGCTTCTGAGGCGCCGCAGACTTGCCGCCTCGATAGAGCTCAAGCCCGAACGGCTTTCCGAAGGTCGCCAGCGCCCGTTTGGTGGCGTCGGTTTCGGCGGCCTTGAGGGCGATGTCGTGGACCTCGCCCGGGGAAGTCCCGCGACCTTCGCCGGTGCCATGGCCTTCCCGAATGATGGTTGCGCCATCCGTCTGCACGGTGATGCGGACGCGGGCGAGATAGACCGCCAGGAAGGTGCCGCGGGTCTCGCGCGCCAGCACACAGCGGGATTCCAGGGTTTCCCGGTTCCAGCCATCAAAGCCGAAAATGCGGTTGGCCTCCGAGATGGCGTACCAGCCCTCCAGGTAGGTCAGTTCGCGGCCATGGGCCTCGCGGGTGCGAATATGGAACCGGCTGGGTTGGCGCTTCAGCGCCTGCAGTTGTTTTGCTGAGAAGCCCATCACTTCGTCCTCACACTCAGAACTGGTTCCGGATTGGAGAGGGCAACGCCGGTGATTTCGGTGCCCTGTTTGAGGTCGGCGACCAGTCCCTGGCGGTTGAGCCTCGGCTCCCTTGGCTCCCAATAGATGCTGGGGACGGCCGCCTCATCGATGACCATCAGGGCGGGCATTCCGGGCCGGATGGATGCGGTAAAATCCGGGGTGGTCAGCCTTCTTCAGGTCGAGCTCGACCATCACGTCCTTGGCGATCTGGCGGCGTTTGGCGGCCCGGTCCTGGAGCCGGTCCAACCGTCCCTGCATCTCCTCAATGCGGCCCTTAAGGCCTGCGGCTAGGGCCTCATCGGCAAGAGCGGCACGGATGACCGCCATGAGGATCTCGTGCAGATCAGTGAGACCCTCCACGGTATCGGCTAAGGTTTGCTCGTCGATCTGGGGGTCTTGCGCCCGGATACGGTCGCGGATGGCGCGGTAGGTAGCGGCAGCGAATTCGAGGCTCATGACGCAACTCCAAATTTGAATGGTGAGCATAATATCTAAAAACAACGTATACGATTATAAACGATATTATAACCGTGTCAATCGTTTTTCGACAGAATTGATGGAATCGCGTTAAATGGGCACATTCCAGACATGGTCAAACCAGCACAATGCAGGGCGGCGCGCGGCCTCCTTGATTGGAGCCAGCAGGATCTCGCCAATCAGGCTCGGGTCGGTATTGTGACGGTTCGACAGCTAGAAGCCGGAGTAAACGAACCCCGGCGTTCAACGTTGGAAGTTGTGAGGCAGGCTTTCGAACGGGGCGGCGTCGAGTTCATCGACAATAACGGCGGAGGCCCAGGGGTGCGGCTGCGCCAAAGTGCGCGTAAATAGGGGGCCGATAATAGACCCAATCCCCGCGCGACCATGTCTGCTATGGGGGTTCAAACGGATACCGAGTCCGGCATGAAGTGAGGGCGGTGCGACCGCAACACGCCCGCACCCCCTTATGTTTTATCGTAGGAATTAAGACCTATTTCAGGTGAGTGCACGACATTTTAGCGAAACGAACCCAAATCGAGACGACCATCAAACACCATGGAACCCAAGTCATCCCATGACCGTTGACACCCAAAAGGGAGGCAATCGTGGCGAATGACGAGGAAAGGCAACAGCCCATCCGTGAACGCGCGTACCAAATATGGTTGGACGAAGGCCAGCCGGACGGACATGATAAAGAGCACTGGGAACAGGCAGAAAAACAAATAGCGGAAGAAAAAGAAGCCGAGTCTGGGGATAAAAGTGTCGCACCGCCGTTACCTGGCCCGTACGAAAATATCGGGTAGGGTAGCAGCAGGTAAAACGCGTGATGCCCTGCGACTAGATCTCGGAGAAACCGCTGCGAGGCGGTCTTATTGATTCAGGGAAGAGCAAGTTGTGCCGGTTAGTCAACTTCCGGCCCGGTGCGACAGAGGCGGAACAATAGTGCGTTTGGAGTTCGCGCCGGACCTAGTCACTTGGACTCATTCTCTTTCCTAATTTCCCTCAGCGAGTGCTTACCCACCAAAGCATTCATCGCAGACTTGGCCTGAATACGAAGCTCTATTGTCTGCGGGTCGTCGGCATCCATTGGCATAGTGTCTGAAAACGTGGGCGAAAAGTTCGGCCTGGTGTTTGAGATATCGTTGAATAACGGTCCAGGAAACATTATCAGCAACGCCGCTGCCGCTGCAGCAAAGATCAACACAACAATAGTTCGCTGAAACATGGAAGCCTCCGATCGCGATCGCATGCAATATACGATCTGTCCCGGCGACTTCATTCGAAGCTTGGATTTTACGATACCGCTTAAGCATAATCGTTAAGTACAATTCATCTGGCGTACGTCAATCGTGGCTGGCAATACACTGGTCACACAATGTTTTTTGCCGGCGTCCGAGCCTGCCGTGGCAATTGGCTCTTCGAGCGGGCTGGCATCTGCTTCCTAGATGACGATTTTGAGGGGCGGGATCGGCGAGCGGCTGAAGACGCTGAAAACACTGATTATCTGGCGCGGCGACTCAATGGAATCTCAATAACGAACACAGGGGCCTCAACGCGTGACAATCGGCCCTCACCGTCCTCAGCACGAGATGCAAGCGGCCGATGATAGTTCCCCCGTGGCGTCGAGCGATCGCCATGTTCTGAGTGGTTATCGCGGAGGAACGCAGCCGCATCGGCGGCCTATAAGACTGCGCTGGTGATTGCGGCGATCGCTCGATACGGCTCGGAACCGGTCCAGTATCACATAGTGCGCGTCACTTTGCTCAGGTAGGGCGAGTAGTCGGGATCGAAACCCCGCCGGCGTGCTGCCGCCTCGATGGCGCGATAAGCCGGGATGAGCATGAGGATTGGATCGCAAATTGGATGACCGTCGCCAATCCAAGGTAGCGTCCCCGCCGCGCCTCCGGCGATAAACACCGTCTCACCCGCGTCGTCCAGCTCATGCACGAGGTCGTCGACGGTGGCGGCGGCTTGGTCGTTCTGTCGCAGCACCAGCACCGGCGTTGCGGGCGAGATCGATGCGCGCGGCCCGTGCTGCAGTTCGGCGGCGCTATAACCGAGAGCAGGGACCCGCAAGGTTTCGGCGACCTTGAGCGCGATCTCGCGGACGCAACCGAGGCCGTATCCTCGTCCAACGACAAACGCGGCCGCCGCGCCCGCCGCACTGTTCGCCCAGGCTGACCAGTCGCACGCAAGCGCGCCGGACAATCGAAGCGGCACATCTTGGAGACCGTCCTTCAGATCTTCGTCGTGCGCCAGCGCCGCCACCAGCTGCGCCCCGGCAATCATTGAAAGGGCGACAGTTTTGGTTGCTGCGACGGCATGTTCGGCTCCCGCGCCGATCGGCAGGACCAGCTCGGATGCGGCGGCTACGGGAGAGTTTTCGTCATTGATGATGGCAAGCGTCAGCGCGCCAAGCTTGCGCGCCACCTGAGTGGCTTTGACGAGATCGGGGCTACACCCGGACTGCGACACCACGACGAATAGGGCATCGCGCAATTCCGGGGACCGCTGGTAGGCAGTCACGACCGAAGGTGCGGCGGCGGATGCGAGTAGGCCAAGGCGCACTTCGAAAAGATAGCGCAGATAAACGCCGACATGACCCGAGCTACCACGCCCGCAGAAAACGATAATGCGCGGCTTGGCCTGCTCGATCCGATCGACGACCGCCGCGAACACATCACTCCGCGCTAAAAGACGCTCGGCGGCCGCCGGGATTTCTGCGGTCTCGCGTGCCATCGCGCTTTCCGTATGCGATTCAGCCATCGTCGCCCGTAAACGCGTTGATGGCGGAGCGCAGATTGCCCCCGTGGCGCTGCAGCAACTGCGCGGCTTCGCTACGGCCCAATCCCAGGGCGATTAGAACCGCCGTCTTCACGTCCCCGTCTGCCTGTTCGAGATAATGCGCCGCGTCGCCTTCCGGACAATGGACGATTTCGCTGACCATGGCTTCTGCGCGCCGGCGCAACTTGGCGTTCCGCGCCCGCATATCCACCATCAAACCGCGATAGACGCGACCCATCTTCACCATCACAGCGGTTGAGAACAGGTTCAGCACGATCTTCTGCGCGGTGCCCGCGTTCATCCGAGTGGAACCGGCGATCACCTCGCTTCCCGTGTCGGCCAGGATAGGATGGCGAGCGACCTCGAATAGTGGAGCGCCCGGGTTGTTGGCGACGGCGATCGTCACCGCACCCAAGGCACTGGACGCCCGTAAGGCGCCGATCGTAAAAGGAGTCGTGCCACTCGCTGCGACGCCGATGACTACATCATTGGCGCCGATCTTCGCGTCCGCCATGGCCTGCGCGCCGGCGGCCTCGTTGTCCTCGGCCTGCTCGGTACTCCGAACAAGCGCGTCAAGCCCGCCTGCCATTGCAAACACAAGACGATCGGCAGGCCAGTCGTAGGTTGGCGGTAGCTCGGACCCGTCCTGCACGCCGATGCGCCCAGACGTGCCGGCTCCGGCGTAGACGATCCGTCCGCCTCGCTGCAGCGCCGGCACCGCGTCTTCGACAGCTGCTGCAATTGCGCCAAGGGCATTGCAAACCGCAGCGGCCGCCGCAAGTTGCCCTTCATACATGGCCGCGATCATCTCGGCTGCGGGCCAGGAATCGAGTTCCACGTAGCGTGGGCTGATTTGCTCGGTGCGCATGACCTGTCTCGGTTATGCCGTAAGCGTGGCCGGCATTCGCTCGATTGCGATACGCCGACGGGTGAGCACTATTCCTTCATGACGGCACGCCGAGCGATATGCAAGGCGCCATCCACCGCATCCCCCTCGACCTGAACTAGCCGGCGCTGGACATCCGGCGCCAGCCAAGGCTGCATCGACGATGCGAGCCCGCCAAGCAGAGAGACGCGAGAAGCGCCGCACTCGGATAGCCGGCGCACCAGTTCGTCGACCTGTTCCGCAGCGTCCCGGAGGATCCGCCGCCCGACCGGATCTCCTGCGTCCGCATGCCGTATCACCAAAGGCGCGAATGTCGCATAGTCCGTGGCCGTCGCGTGATCCACCCAGGCAACGACCTCAAATGGATCGTCGTGGAAGCGCATCATCACGTCGTGCGTGAGGCTGCTGCCGACGGCACGCTCGTCATAGGCCCGTAGCGCCAGGCGGATCGCGTGCAGCCCGAGTTCTGCTCCGCTACCCTCGTCGGATATGGGAAAGCCATAGCCGCCAACCCTGACCTCGCGTCCGCCGACAATGGCAAAGGCGACGCTACCCGTTCCAACGATAACGATGCCGCCATCTCGGTCGCCATGCGCCCCAATGCAGGCGATCGTCGCGTCATGAGTGTAAATGACGGAGCGGAACGGATGTGTCCGCAGCACAACCTGCTCGAGCACACCTTTGCGGCCGACCCCAGCAAGCCCGACGGCAGCATGCACGGAGCTTAGCGCGTTGGAGCCAAGCCCGGCTTCCTCAAGGGCGAGGCGGCAGGCCTTTTCCACCTCGGCAAGCGCCTTGTCGACCCCTATGCGCAATGCGGCTGGACCGGCAATGCCGGTCCCGAGCAAGCGTCGCTCCGCGTCCTCGATGCGCGCACGGCAACCCGTGCCGCCACCGTCAACGCCGACGAACAGCGGACTAGGTTGTGAACCTGTCGTCATCCTGCCACTCGCTGGATATCCGCACCGCACTGCACCAGCTTGCGGTCGAGCGACTCATAGCCGCGATCGAGATGGTAGATACGGTGGACGGTCGTTTCGCCTTCAGCGACCAAGGCGGCGAGGACCAGGCTCACCGATGCGCGCAAGTCAGTAGCCATTACTTCCGCGCCGTGCAGTTTCTTGACGCCACGCACGAGCGCCGTCGAGCCTTGCAGCGAGATGTTGGCACCAAGCCGCACGAGTTCGGGGACGTGCATGAATCTGGCTTCGTACACAGTCTCGCGGACGGCCGATGCACCTGATGCAACGGTCATCAAGGCCGTGAACTGCGCCTGTAGGTCGGTGGAAAATCCAGGGTAAGGTTCCGTCGCTACGTCGATGGCCTGCAAGGGGCCCGAGCGGACGACCATCAGACCTCGATCGGTCGGCCAGATCTGAGCTCCGGCACTTTCTAGGACCGCGCAGACCGACCCGAGGTGCTCGAGATGGGCGCCGAGGATCTCAAGATGACCACCGCTGATGGCGGCGGCGATGGCGTAGGTCCCAGCCTCGATGCGGTCGGTGATCAGTTCGTGACGGGCGTGGTGGAGGGCATCCACTCCTTGCACCAGAATCCGATCTGTCCCGGCACCGTCGATGCGCGCTCCCATTGCGGTCAGGCAAAGCGCAAGATCGCAGACTTCGGGATCGCGCGCAGCATTTAGGAGCTCGGTTTCACCCCGTGCGAGGGTCGCCGCCATCAAGGCCGTCTCGGTCGCCCCTACGGACCGGGAGGATAGCACAAGGTGGCCGCCGCGCAGCCCGTCGCCTTTGGTGCGCGCGCGAATGTAACCGGACTCTATGTCCACGTCGGCCCCGAGCGCATCCAGCGCCTTCAGATGCAGGTCGATCGGCCGCGCGCCGATCGCACAGCCTCCCGGCAGGGACACGCGCGCCGAACCGAAACGGGCCAGCAGCGGCGCCAGGACGAGAATGCTGGCGCGCATGCGGCGGACTATGTCGTAGGGCGCCTGCGCATTTCGGGCTCCGCTGGCGTCCAGCACCAGCATATGCTCAGGCCCGCGGGTGGCAACCACGCCAAACTCGCGCATCAGCACGAGCATAGTGTCGACGTCCGTCACTTCGGGGACATTCGCCAACTCCAGCTGTTCGGAGCTGAGCAGCGCAGCGGCAATCTGCGGCAGAGCCGCGTTCTTCGCCCCGGAAATCTGGACGGAGCCTTCAATGTGCTTGCCGCCACGAACGACCAACCGGTCCATGCTGTTTCTCTTCCCGTCGCCTTGGGCGCGATCAGCAAAAGCGCGCAAACTTTGCGCCTCATCGCGCCGAATCGGCGCATCATCCTGTCGGCAGACGGTACTAGCGTCGGCCCGTGATAGCCTGGGTATTCGGCGTCCGTTAGCTTAAATTGGGCTTGTTGCGTTACCAATCCAGCCCGCATGGATATAGATGAGCCCGAGTCGAAACAATATTTCAATCGCCGACGAGCATGCGGTCCTGGCGGACCGTGTTTTTGACGGTCACCGCTGGCATGCCAAAGCTGCGGTGCTGGTCCGGGACGGACGCCTCGTTGGGCTTGCATCTTGGGGCGAGGTTCCCCCCGTTTGGCCGCAGACGCGCCTCCCGGCGGGCGCCTTCTTGACTCCCGGCTTCACGGACCTGCAAGTCAATGGAGGCGGTGGCGTTCTCCTTAACGATCAACCGACCGCCGATGGCATGCGCGCCATTGCCCGGGCACACCGTCGTTATGGCACCACGGCCTGCCTCCCAACCCTGATCACCGATACTTGGGAACAGATGCGGACCGCCGTCGCGGCAGCGCGGTCGATCAGTGGCCGGGACGGGGTCCTTGGCCTGCACCTGGAAGGCCCTTTCATCAGTCCTCGGCGTCCGGGCGTGCACCGGCCCGATCGGATCGCGAAACCACGTCCAGGCGACCTGGAGGAAATGTGCCAACTCGCCGGCGCCGGCAGGTCATTGGTCACACTCGCGCCCGAATGCGTTCCAACGGGCTTTGTTCGTACGTTGGCCTCCTCGGGTGTGCGGATTTCGATTGGGCACAGCGAGGCGCCTGCTGCCATTGTGATGCAGGCCATCGCGGATGGCGCGACCGGCGTCACCCACCTGTTCAATGCAATGCCGCCGTTGAGTGCGCGTGCCCCGGGGATCGTTGGCACGGCATTGGCGGATCAGCGGCTGACGGCAGGTCTCATCCTTGATGGGATCCATGTCGATCCCGTTTCAGCTCGCGCCGCATTTGCTGCGAAAGGCTCCGACCGAATTGCCCTGGTTACCGATGCCATGCCGACGGTCGGGACATCGCTGGACCGTTTCGAATTGATTGGTCAAACGATCAAGCTTGTTGACGGACGGCTGACGACGGAAGAGGGCACCCTGGCGGGCGCGCACCTGGATATGGCCTCGGCGGTGCGCAATGCGGTCAAGCTGGCGCGGCTCCCCCTGGAGCACGCGCTCCGCGCCGCTTCGCTGACTCCTGCGCGATTTCTCGGGTTGGACAACGAGCGCGGAGCACTAGTTCCGGGTGCTCGCGCCGATCTCGTTGCATTAAATCAGGAGCTGAGGGTCGTCGCGACCTGGGCCGACGGCATCACCGATGATGTGAATAGTGATTGGAAGTGCTGAATCAGCCTCAGATCTGCGTGACGTAGAACCTTTACAAAGTTTGCCCGGGGCGGGCGCCGAAGCGACCGCCATTTCGGGTCCTTATGCGCACGCGCAGCGGGCTCGAGCAACCGGCACCGACTGAGTGCGTGATATATTCATCGCGCTAACACACACCTATGAGCTGTCTGCCTCCTACGCCTCTCGGTAGCGCAGGTATTGTTGACGCTGGATCGACCAGGCCTGCTCATCTGGTAGCGCCAGCAGATCTAGGTCCTGCGGTATCGCCGATGAGTCGTCGACCCATTCTCGCAATAACGGGCCGCCGTTGATGACATCGATGGCGAGCCTGCCATCCTCGTACTCATAGGCGAAATCGCGCCATAGCGGGTAGCCTGGGCACAAACGGCGAATCGCCTTGAAGGCGAGCGCCTGAACGCGCCAGGGCTTGAACTGCTGGTGATTGTAGCTAGGAGCGTCCGTGTGTATCTGCACGCCGTGACAAAGTTGGCCCGCGTGTTTGTGAAATGTCGGTTCGAACCAACACTCGCGCAAGCGGCAACCATCGAGCCACCGCGGAGCAAGATTCTCCATTTCCTTCACGACTGCTCGCGCATTGATATCGGGAGCGCCGAACAGTTCGAGCGGCCGAGTGGTGCCGCGCCCTTCCGAGACTGTCGTACCCTCGAGCATTACCGTCCCCGAATAGGCGCGCGCCATCCACAAGTTGGGAGCATTGGGACTGGGATTGATCCACGCGCGCGCGCCCAACGGCCAGCCGAACCCCGGGGCGGCATCGGGCGACCAATCCTGCATCTCGATGACCCGATAATCGACATCGAGCTTGAGCGTGCTGACGAACCACAGGCCCAACTCGCCGAACGTGAGCCCATGACGCATTGGCAACGGTCCTGCGCCGACAAAGCTTTCCCAGCCGTTACGCAGCGTCAAACCTTCGACGGTCCGACCCACAGGATTAGGCCGATCCAGCACCCAGACAGCCTTGTGATGTTGCGATGCCGCTTCGAGCACGTAGCGCAGAGTCGTGATAAATGTATAAATTCGGCAACCCAGATCCTGCAGATCGACGAGAATTACATCGAACGTTTCCATCATCGCATCCGTCGGCTTGCGCACCTCTCCATAAAGGCTAAAGACGGGGATGCCATGCACCGGATCGTTGAAGTCCTGCGATTCGATCATGTTGTCCTGCTTGTCGCCGCGCAGTCCATGCTGCGGACCGAAAGCAGCGCTGATCTTCACATCGCCGCATGCGGCAAGCGCATCCAGCGCATGCGTCAGGTCTTCCGTGACGGAAGCGGGATGCGCGAGCAGCGCCACGCGCTTGCCACGGAGCGGCTCACGCAAAGCGGGTTCGGCAACAAGCCGATCAATGCCAAACTTCATAGCTGCACGGCCGGACAAAACTCATACGCAAAACAGCCAGCGTGATGGAAATCCGGCTTCCCGGGTGGATGCGCCAGCGCCCAATAGGACATGCGGCCGCTGGTATCTTCGATCAACGCCGACAAACCGAGATACCACGAAGCCGTACGTGGCAAACGCGACAAGCGATCCAACTGTAGCGAGGCCTGCAATGTGTAGCGGTCGGGGCACGATCGGATCTCAATTGGAGGCGCGCTAATCTCGGCCGCCACACACATTCCGTTTCGGTAGCTACTGAACCAATATGCGGCCCATTGTTTTGAGGGCGCAAAATGGAATTCGTAATAGGCGGTGCCCGAAGAAGCTCGGACAAATGCCTCGAAGCATGTGTGTCGCCAAAGTCCGTCGCTGCGCGCAACCGCTAAGATAGGCGGCATGCAGACGTCGCTCAACTTGCCGGTCACGATATAGGACACCACCAAACTATTGGCGCGCGGGCGCGCGACCTCGACTTCAATGTGTGCCTCTGCGAAACAACGCGAGTCCGGATGAAGGCTCAACAACTGGCGCATGTCGGTATTCTACAGGGCGGATTATTATTGTCACATGGCGCGGAGAATGTGCTTTTTCATCGATTGCGTCGAGACCGGGTCAGGTGTGGGATGCGGGTCATTTGCCAGGGAATGACCGGCCTCGCTGACGGAATCACATGGAATGTTAGTTTAGCGATGGTCGTAGCGCTGCGGTTTTTTCGGCGGGTAGGATGAAGACCTCGGGTGCAGGCGCTCGATAGCCGAGCGAGGAATGCAGGCGGATCGTGTTGTAGTGCCGGCGCCATTGTTCGATCACAAACTTAGCCTCCCGCAATGAATAGAATAGTTCTACATTGCGCAATTCATTACGCAGCTCAATTTCTGTCACACCCAGAACCGGGGCCACCTCCGCCCCAGTCTGTCCCTGCGCCAACAAAACATCAGTTTGGCGCAGCTTCGGGGTAATCTCTTCAGCCGAATGCCTCCTTCGCGGCATGGCATCCCCCTTCAGATCGGCAATGCCAAGTTATTCTTGATTCCGTCTGAATGGGGCAGATCACCGCTAGTAGTGCGAATGGGCTGCAAAACTCGGCGAAGCAGCGCGCGGGCGCAATAATTGAATCGACACAAACAGACAACGTTGCGCGTTTGTGCCTGCCCCAATAGTAACGTGGCGTTGCAATGTAGCAAACGCTCGAACAATGCCACGAGCAGACATCAACTTTAAATTTCAATTCGACGAATATTGTT